>Ga0179591_1270064_pt1 | contig 10820 bp, 4 predicted proteins | sample CZOMad2_1_08_16f_FD_182891 | JGI IMG/M metagenome (GOLD analysis project Ga0179591, IMG submission 182891) | Vadose zone soil fungal communities from Angelo Coast Range Reserve, California, USA - CZOMad2_1_08_16fungal (PacBio error correction) | ecosystem: Environmental > Terrestrial > Soil >... | reverse complement strand
AAGGTCACAAGGGATAGTTCCCCTGCAGCCATGCTCCGCATGCTCGAATAACCGCTCAAGTGATTCGTCATGCAGTGACTGTGCCCGTTCCCCAGACCCTCCCCTTCCAGTATGCCCGTTAGTCCATCAATGGCATTACATTTGTAAATTTCCCTTGTTCGCCGCGGAAATTTTTTTTTTCTAGGAGCCGGGTGTGTTTCCCCTTTTTCTTTGTGATCTGTTCAACCATCTTTCTCCTCCGGATAACCCAAGTGTTTATCCCCGGCCCAGCACGCCTTAAGCGAGTCCCCCCTGAGTCTTTTCATTTGGTTGAGACCCCTCCAGATGGTCTCCCTCTTCCCCTTCACGCTCCCCTCATTGCTTGCTAAGACGTCGAAAGTCTTTTTCGACAGCCTTCATCTTTAGATTTTCTGGTGCGCCTTTCGTGTCTTTTTTACCCTCCCTCCCATAGTTTTTGGAGAGGGTCTCAATGTTCTCGGGTCTCACAGTCTGTCACGTGACCTCAAAATGTTTCGTTCTCATTGATTTACTGTTTTTCCCGCTGCTTAGCGTTGCAAAGATTTCAATCTGGGGTGAAGTTTTGCCCGTAGCACCGTTTTTTCCAACTTGCGCTAGCTGACTCGTTCTCTCACCCTTATGGGCTGCCTTTCTCTGTCTTTCACAAGACCTTCCCACTCCCCTTTCCCCGGCTCTCTCCGAAGTCCATTGTATCTCACACTGCGACATGTAACGAGAGGCTTCCTTTTATTAGAGAAGCTCCCCCCCTCTATTATCGGATTTCCCTTTTCTCTGGTTCGCGTCCTGCTTGAGAGTCATTATTAGTAGAGGATCTTGCCACCCCGCCTTCAGTTTTTCAGCACAGACTTCCATGTTTGTGCAAGTCCTTTCTAGATTTCCACCTTGGCTATTAGGCTTTTCCCTTGTTACCGATGAACTTGTTTTTTTTATGGGTTTCCATTCCCTATAGTCGGTGATGTTTTTTCTGGCGGTGTTACCTTCTTGATTGGGGCCTTGATCCTTGATGACAACTTCTGCTGGAGATTTCTGCAACATCTTTTCCTCCTTGATTTAGTACTCCCCCGGTTTCCGGAGATTCTTTTTCGTATCTTATTTTCTCCCATGATGTTTAATTGTGTGTCGGGTTCGTTGCCCTCCACCCCTCTCCTTAGTCCGGATGGAGAATTACTCTTCCCTATCGAGATCAACAACTTTTCGTGCCACCGTGTGAGCCCAGCATGTTGATTCGAAATTTCGTATTATTTGGTTTATCCCTCCTGATGGCTTCTGGAATGCCGAGAAAATGTGATCTGTTCGTTCTTCCCCTCTCCCAGCGCTTAGCCCTTTTGTGGCGCAATCCTGCATTTCCTCCCTGGTAGCGTTTTCGCGCTTTTTCTTTTCTGTTAGCGGATTGATGCGAAGGTGTCTATTTTTGGCCTATGTTTTCGCTGGCCCTCTTTTCGTTGACCCGAACCAGACCTTTAATTCACCCAGTTGTTGATTTTAGCCCAGCAGCCCTGCGGTCCTATTTTGTCCCTTTCCCTTAATTATTCTCGCGCAGCCTCTAGTCCGCGCTCCTTCCAGCGATTCGGTTTCCCCCCCCAAAAGCTGCATTGTGTAATATGGGTCACGTGATAGCTCCCCCTTCGGTGCATCTTTGTTTCTGATATAGACGATCATCCTCGGAGTCTTCGTTCTTTCCTTTTTCCCAAGAAACCTTTCTCGGCCTTCATGTGACGCTATACGGGCGCGATTTGTTGGGTCTGATAGTTTACAGGTTTGCCCCCTTTTGCTCCCCTACGCCCGAGAGTCCTTGAGGTTATACTTTTCTTCCCTCTCAGCATTCCCCCTTCGGTTCCGAACGAAGAAAGAGCGCAAGCGCGCGGGCTCTCAATGAGCTAGTGGACATGACCCTGCGAACTTCTTGCTACCTTTTCTCTTGCCAGCGTACAGATCGACGCCCGTCGTTCCTTTGTTTTTTTGGGGTGTTGGAACTGCAACGATTTAGCGGGTTGCGAGTAGTTCCGCAGGCGAGGACAGACCGTCTTCTTCTCCCTTTTCTTTCCTCCTTCCTCACTGTGTTTTTGATCTTCTTTCTAAGTGGATGTTTTCCCTTGAGTCCCGCCCTTTGCTCGGATAGTTTTTCCAGACACCACGCTGTTTTGTCGATCCGAAAGGCCTTTTGCTCGAACGATCGCTGTCCCGGCCATCACAGTTTGATCCCAATCCCCCTGGATTCTTTGCTTCTTACCGACGAAGATCGGCCTTCCTCTCCCCGCCGTCCGTTTTCTGAGGTGCCTGATCCAGTCCTTTTTCTTTGTTTGTGTCTTCTCTGATTGACTCGGCCCTCGGCCGTAGTTGAGCCTGTCACCTTTTATACACGTCTTATACCCCAAACTTCCTTTACTGTCCTCTCCTCCCCTTTCTACATGGGTTGGACATTCCGCTCTGTTTTTCCCGTAGTGACTCTCTCCCTCGTTCTTGAACTTCCCCCCTAAAGAATCTTAGAAAGTAGCCAGTACAAGTTTTTTTCCGTTGATCAAGTTTTGAGCTGTAATACCTCTTCCGGACTACGGAGAGATTTTTAGGCACGCGGATTGGCCGAAGAATTTTCAAAGGGTCCAGTGAACTAACTTCCTCCCTCATGGCTTTGCTCTCGCTGCAGCCGCAGGCCAGGTCGGGGTTCTCGTTACAGACTTCTTGAACTTAACCCAATTCCCGTCATAATAAACATTCTCTTCTCATCTTTAAATAACTTTCCATCAGAAAAACTTGTCCCTTCTCGTACTTTTCGCCCTGAAGGCATCGAATGTCAGAGGTCTCGGAGACATTTTCATGCCGGTGCGTCTCCTGTATTGAATTCTGACACCCCCTATTCCCGCCTATGTATTCCCCCCCTATCCGCCCGGTCGAGGGACATTCGTTTGATCAAACTGGTTGGCACTGCCTTTTTGACTTCTCTATTCTGTCCTCTTCGGCCAACAATCACACTTACTTTGATAGTTTTATGTGCAGGTCCCTCCCCCACTTTGTAGCATCGATTCCAATAGCCGATCCGACCTTAGTCATAAGAAGAAATTGACGTTTTATATCTCCTCTCTCCCCTTTTCCCATTCTGGCTAAATATAGCCCGCTTCATCCGATAAACAGGCCCCAAGATGACCTTCCACTCCAAATCTTAAGTCTTCACATCCCCCCCCGCACGTCCTTTTAGTATGGAAACCCTCCCAAATGGGTCTCCCTGAGATCCCCTGGCCAGCCAGTTAGGTGTATCGTAGTCAAGGATTTCCCCCTTCTTTTGAAGTTTCTCTTTCAAGGCTGTCGGAGGTGCCCGCGGTTTTTTTCCCCTCTCCGTCCCGGCGACGACACTTGATTGCTTCTCCCTAATTGAAGCGAAAAGAGGGGAGCCTTTTATCCATATCCTGCGCGGCTGCTCTGATGCCTAACTTTTCCCCAAACTCGCGCGGTCCCCCCTTTTTGTGATCTTTTCCGTCCGACTGTCACGGTACGAGACTACAGGTCGGTTTTTGCAGCTTAAGTATTCCCCTCAGTCCAGGGTCTCCCGCTATTCGCTCGCGCAGGTTTCGACCACGATCCCCGAACGTAAAACCTCCTGATTTTCCCGCTTCCCATATAGCTTATCCAGGAGTCTCCCATCACAAACCTTTCTTTCCTGAAGACAATGTTATAGATCCCATGCCGTCCCTCCACATACAAGATGTTTTCCGATTTCGGTAATAACCCTCCCGGAGCACCACTTCACACTTAATGTGTGGGCGTGATGATCAATTTGGATCCCTTTTTAGTGCCACCCCTTCCTTCTTTTTCCAGACGGCCAGTCGGCTGACTTTATGCTTCTTTACCATCGAGCCCTTCCACCATCCCCAACCTTTGTTGCGTCTCCCTACGTGGGTCCCCTTCGAAGTTTTGTAAGATTGATGATTGTTGGTCGTCCCTTTTTTTTCTCCGTCTCCTCTTTCCATCTACCCAGTTCTGTCTGCTATTCTTTTGCAACTCTCCCCGGCTGACCAGTGATTCCCTTTTACAAAGTTCCACTTTTTTTACTTTTTCACTCCCCCAGTTCCTACTGAATTTGTCGCCTCCCAATATCTGCATAACATAAGGTTTTTTGGACATGTTCTTCTTTCCATGCGTTGTTTGCCTGGCATTCTTTGTCCTGCTTAGATATCCCCCCCCCTTTCCCTTTTTTTGCGAGAATCCCTTGACCTGATTATTTCCCCAATACTGCCAGCAGCCGCCTTTTAAACACAGTCTCTAACCGCTCATTATGTTGTTCGAGGGGTCTCCTTATGTGCTTCTTCTCTGTCCATGTCCTTGCACTTTTTGCCCTTTCCTCCCATTTTCCATCTTTCCCTTGATCCCCCCCTTCAATCCGGGTACTTTGTTCCTTTTGCTATAGGCGCCGACATGCTTTGAAGGCAGGTGAAAAAAGGCCTTTTCTTCCCCCACACGTTGACGCCCGGACCCCCCCCCTTATATTGCAACAGATTTCCCCCCCCCTAAGCCTTTTTTTAACCCCCCTTGCGGCTATCACCCCCTTTCATGGGGGATCCTATAATGCTCGATGGTACTATAAGTCTTTTTTCCTTCTTCCGCTTCCTTGCGTCTACGACCCCCCTTTTGGCCTTGGCTTGAGACCCTTTCACATTGATCTCTCAACTACGTTTGTTTTCTCTTTCTGGGTGGATTACCTAGTCCTAAAATTCTTTGAATGGTTCTTCTCGGTTCAAGTCCAATTGTATAGTTGTCTCTCGTTCATTCCCTTACTATGTGTTTTGCGGATTATTTTTTTACGGTATAGATCTAGGGCCCTAGTTTATAGGACTGAAAACCTTCCCCTCTTTTTCCTTCGCTATCTTGTTTTTCATATTGAGAGCGACTCCATTAGTCCAATGTGGTGAATTTTTCGTCCTCTCACTTTGAGTGCATAATAAGAAACATCTCTCCAGTTTCCTCCCTTCGCTGACGTTCCCTTTCTCCCTTTTTGAATCTCCCGGCTTTTCCTGTGTATTCGCTGAGTCCGCCCTTGATCTAATTATACTGACTTCCCCTTTGTATCGTGAACTCTTGGCTCCCAGTTCAGTAGTCCTATTTCGATTTTCCCCCTTTTCCGTGTCAGCAACCGAAGCTTTTAACAGTTTCCCCGGAAGTTTAGATCTTTTTCATTTTGACCATTCTGAGTGATGTTACTTCTCCCTTTTGTGTTTTCTCTGGTTCCCCAACACCTCTTTTCAAGATTTTACCTCAGTTGAGGTGACGTCTTTTTGGGATTTCCTTCCGAGTGGCCTTTCTTCTTGCATTTCTTTTGGCGGATTTGATCAAAACTTTGTCTCGCCTGGGGCGGAGTTCACCCCCCTTCCTTCGGATCATGATATGGGATGTCTAGGACTAGCTTCACTTTTTTCGGTAGAAGTTGCCCCCCACCTAGCGTCGTAGGAAGGCGTTTTTGTCGCCATCTCCCTGACCCCCACTGGTTGTGCCAACCAGTTTGAGCAAAGCATTACGCTTTATACACGGCTCAGTGATGCTGAGCAAGCTTGCTAATTCTCCTCTCAGCGAACTGATATTTGGGTAGTTGATAATCATCCTTTATAGATTAGTACCTTCGTTAAGACTCCTAACTGTTGTGCTAGTTAGCCTTTCTCCTGTGTTCCTTTCTAGCGACGGTGGACTGGTTTGGGTATCCCGTCCCGTGACGTTAAAGTTTCCAGAACCTCCCTGTGATCATGACCCTCCTCCTCCTCCCGCTTTCTTCAATGAGTGACTTTTTTAATTAAATTTTTCACAGCGTTACCCTCTATGCCCCCGGATATTCTCCCCGGCCGACGGGCTTCCCTCCCCTATTGCTAAAAGTTCTCCTGCTGTCGGGTTATAGTCGTAATTGAATAGGCGCAGTACCGACCGCTGAGCCGAGCCCCCTCCCTATTGAGGCTAGCCTCTCTGACTTTAACTGTGCCACTTTCTGAGCGAGTTGCAGCCTGTTCTCCGTCTTGTTGTAGGACCATATTTTCAGGAGGTGACCATTGCTCTCCTCCCTCCTCCAACTTCCGTTATTTGCCTTTGAGCATCTCGGCCCCGCCAATAACGTGGGCTCTACGCCTCCACTTGATGCGCATTTCGGAGGCGAATGTCCACTCCTATCTTTCCCTTACTTTCTCCAGTTGGCTTGGGTTTCTCCACTCGGGTCTCCTTTTTCCGATATTGAGCTTCAACGTTCCTTTCTCAGCGCACTTTTCTTCCTTTTGTGTGGTTTCACGAGCCGTTCTTTGTAGGTCAACCAATTTTGGATCGACCTTTCTCCTCCTCTTTTTTTTTTTAGTCCTTACCTTGTTCGGAGGGAGACCTTCTCTGTCCCCAAGAAAACTGAAATATTTTTCTTGCCTTTCTTAAACATTTTCTAGCAATAGTTTGAAGGAGTCAAGACCCCTGGAGCCACCCCCTCTTGCTTTTCCTCCGGTGAAGGTCGTCTGAATTTCTCCTCCGCTCTGCCCCTCTCCTTGTATTCTCAAGTTTTGCTGCGTCGGCATGAGATCGCTGAGGAAACCGCCGGACTTCTTTTTCGAGGCGTTCTTTACTTCAAATTTTCCTGTCACGTTGTTTCTACAAACCCTACTTCGCGCCTAAAGCAGCCGTCCCTGGTCTGACACCATTATTTCTTCGAAGCGCTAATAGGTCGTTCCGCCAGAGCTGGAAAGGCTCCTCTGCCCCCCCCGCCACCATCCCCTCAAATCCCCCCGACACGATGTACTTTGCGCAAGCTGGGCGGATTCCTACCGCGTTGCCTTTCAATTGGCGGAGCGGCCTAGACGTTTCGTCTTTAAATTTCAACTTCTTTGACTCCAATCTTTTTTCGCCCTCGTTATTTCAGCGCGCAGCCGCCCCCCGCCCCTGGTAGTTTTCACACGCGTTTCCCCTGCTACCCCGGATTCTGAAAGGCCACCTTCGGCTCTCCCTCTCTGTTCCATAAACCTCTCACCCCGGGAGGAATGTCGTCTTTCAGCCTTTTTTCCATCTTCCCCTGATGTGATGAATCACTACTAGCTTGTTGCGCGTCCCCTTCTGCTCCTGGTAAAAGTGGGGGTCTTCACTAAGATATTTTAGCAGTGCTTTCCAATCTTTTTTTTGCTCACCGGTTGGCCCCCTCACTGATTCTGATCTTTACAGCTTCTCCCGCCCTCCCTGCCTGAAGACGCACTCTTTTTATTAAGGATACAATTGCAACATTGAGCCATAAGAGTTTAACTCTCCTCTCCATCAATATAACAGTCTTTCTACAGACGCTCGCTCCAGTCGCGCGACAAGGCTGAACCTCTCCCCCGCTTACCGCCTGATATCTATCGGCCCACGCTTTTAATGTTAACCTGAATACTTTAAGTAATTACACCCCGCTTCATCGTGTTCTCTCCTGTCACTAGTTTCCAAGTTCATATTGCCCCCTCGACTCCTACCTGGCGCATGTTATCGTATGAAAAATTAGGGCACCCCCGACATTTCATCCTTCTGTGCTGTTTTACTTGGTTTCAACCCCCTCTATCGACAGGCGCTAACTTGCCTACCCTTACGTTAACTTGATGCCGCCTACCTTTACTCTTTCCTCTGCTCCCCGCGAATAACAGTCCCCGCAGGGCACCAGCTTCCAGGTGGCCGCTCGCCGTCTCCTCTTTGACCTGGCGTATCGGCGCTTCCCGTCCCTCTAAAGCCGCCTAAGGGAGATAAAGCATCTTCCTTCGAGCTTTCCTCCCCCATCGTCGCTGCCACTTCACCCAGATTTTTTACTCAGCGACAAATTTCATACGATAGAATATAAATCAACAACAGTTCTTTCCTTTTCCTCCAATGTTCGCCCGAGACAATGGAAATCGTTCCGCCCACTTCAACAGTCTTTGAATGGATAGGTACTCACATTTAAAATTCGCACCGCCAACTTCTTTGTTTTGTTATATCCCCGTCGGTTCTCCAGCGCGTGGCCAACTTACTTCTTCTCCCTCCCCTTCCGTCCTTCGTTCTTCGCTGATTTAAGACTCGTTAATAACACCCCATTCTGCTACGAGGTGTTTCATAGGGATGACGAATGTGGTATTTTTTTCCCTGGCTTCACGGGGTTCTCCGTGGCGAACGTTTGCAAATGAATGTACCCTTGGCCCAGGTGAAAGACCTTTCCCATTGCTGACAAGTTGTATTCCCCTTCAACTCTGCATCCACTGGCATGACTTGATCATTTTAAGGGGATGCCGCAAAATATATATGCATCTCAGATCCCGGTATCCTTTTTCTCTCATGCGGCGGCTTGGCGCATGGTCATCTAATTTTGTCATTTCTTTTCCCCTCACTTGGTGTTGGTGTCTGAGAGATCCCCTTTCCAGTCTTTCTTTCCCTTCCTCCCCTCCTGAATTTCTTCAATATACCCGGCTGACCTTATGAGTTTTAATGTAGTGGACTATTGTGAAGGAAGCCCTTCAGTTTTTCAGTTCCTTCCCGTTGCCTTTTTTTTCCCCCTTCATGGCAATTCCTTTTGAACGTGTGAAATCATGGGTTAAGAGTTCCTTCATTCTGAGCTACCCCTTGGGAAGGACTTTTTCCCCTCGTTCTGCGGAGAACCCAGTGACAACCCACCCTCCTCGATATTTTTACTCTTTGTCAAACCTGCGGTCTCGACTTTTTCACTTTTTGCCTTGTCTACTCTCGATGGTAGTATCAGCTTAAATTAACGCCTTCCGTGGCGAAGACTTTAATTTTTGGCCGTCGCGGGTCTACCTCCCTATCTTCCTACAACCCGACTGTAGGGTGCCTTTGTGGCCACTCTACCAATTAACATTTGGCTTTGCTTCCTTTTTCCTTTTCCTTGGAAACAGTTCGGCCCGTGACCGAACTGTGTTTTGATTTGCTTTTCCCTCCTAGGTTTTAAAAGATTTCCTCGGAGTCCCCTATAAATATGGTGAGGGGCAGAGTTGGGAGACAATGGCTCCGAGTCCCTCTATCTGCCCTTTCCTTTTCTCTTCCCGTCTAAAGAGCTTTGCAATAGCCCATTTCGAGATCTTATTCTTTAGGAATGCCCCTTGAGACCTGCTGTTTGCGCGGATTTTTCGTTATGCGAGCAGTAAATATTATAGGATTTCCCCTTTTTCTCTTTCAATGCTGTTCGGCAACACTTGTTCTTAGAAGAGATAGAGTTGCACCCTGCCTGGGGGCATCCCACGACGTCCGCAAAGAGTTTCAGAAGTTGTACGATACTATGGGTAGAGTCGCTTTCTTACCCTCTTCCCCCTTGTTTTTAGATGTGTTCCAAGTACCCATTTAAGGACTGTGCGGTTTTATTAGGCTGGGGTTTTCGCGTGTATTTTTTTTTTTTTCTCTTTTATTTGGCTGATTTTCTGTCACAAATTGTGTCTTACTGCTCGAGCTTCCCCCTTTATAACCCAGGCATCGTCCGAACTCGGATATTTATCTTTTTCCTTATGGACATAGGATGATACCTTGTTTTTTTCGCCTGCACTCCCAAAAGCGTCGTTCGTTTTCAGTTGCGGCTTGTCCCTCCATATCCGATTTTTTCGACCGGGGGTCGTTTGACCGGTTCCAACACGCCTGTTAAGTACTGCCCGACTATCCAGCTTTCTTATCAAGATTGGTAAGTTAGCCTACTGCAACCTGCTCGATTGTTTTTCCTTCCCATCGATTTTTCTCTATGCAGTCTTTTAGTCAAGTAAGCCTGCCTCCTTGAGGCGCAGCGCTCTTCAGAGGAGGGATCTGCACTTTTTTTCTCTTCCCCTTATGATATTAAGGGGTAGGTTCATTTCAGCTTTTGTGTAACCCTCTTCAACAAGCACTTTTTTTCCTTTTTTTGCCAGAGATATCAGCTAATGGCCTAGCAATGAGTTTTTTGCGGTCCGAATTATTCGTGCCCCTCTGCCATCCCTTTCTGCTAAGCGCTACTCAATTCCTAATGGTTTTATTCCTCCGAAAGCGCTTGCAAACATTTCTCTGACGTTCTTACTTGTCTTTCAGTGTCCTTTCATAGCAAAGGGAAAGAAGATGGAGAGCATACCTATTATTGTTTGGAAGAAGCTTTAGTGGGTCCCCAAGACCCACTTAGAGAATGTTTTGAAGATAGGGATAGATGGGTATGACAGAGTTTACGTACCAAGGTGCCCAGTTATATACATCAGAAAGAGACTGTATTACAGGAGAGACATATCTATACCATCACCAAGTCGGTATCCGCCAATTCAGAAATGACTCTCATCTTGACTGTAAAGACGATCTTAGCTTGACCTCACTTCTAAGGATGGGATCCCGGGTTTAAGAGTCCAGATATTCTCTCCCTTATCTTTAATCTCCGCCATACCCCCTGATGCATCGGTTGTATTTCCACGAGAAGGTAGGTTCCGCATCGCTTCCCCTGCCTCCCCTCGGATATCTCTTTCCTCACTTTTGTTTGTTCTTTAGCTATTCCTAGGTTTTCCTCTCCTTCGGACAAAGTTAGGGAAACGACCCCACGATTCCTCGGTTGCTGAGCATCCTTCAAGGTATTTTTTTTTTAACGACTATGGAAGGTGAGGACTCCCCATTTCTCTTCAAACCAAGGGACTTTTTTCCTCAGTTAATGTTCAGGTGATGATAGAGAAATTAAGCTCCGCGATTCTTTCTGCGGTCTCTTAACTACAGTTTTGCATAGCGCGCTTTCTCTACATGTGACCCCCAGGATAGAGTGTCGGGCCTTTTCAGATAACGTTACACATTTCTGTACGATGTTCCACACACTCCTAGCTTTTATCCGAATGAATAGTCATTTTTTTTATTCAACC
>Ga0179591_1366280_pt1 | contig 10822 bp, 16 predicted proteins | sample CZOMad2_1_08_16f_FD_182891 | JGI IMG/M metagenome (GOLD analysis project Ga0179591, IMG submission 182891) | Vadose zone soil fungal communities from Angelo Coast Range Reserve, California, USA - CZOMad2_1_08_16fungal (PacBio error correction) | ecosystem: Environmental > Terrestrial > Soil >... | reverse complement strand
ATTGCAGATACCTTAAGTTTTTATTTAGAGGTGCCGCGTCTTCCCTCAAGTTTTTTTTTTGCAAAAGGCCTTTTTTTTTTTCTGGTCTCCCTTAGACAGGCATTTATCTTCAAGCGCATTACTTATATGGGTGCGACTTCATAAATGGCCGTAGCCAACGTCGAGGAACTCCCCGTCGCTTATTTTATCCCGTTCTGAGACGCCCTTAACAAGGATTCTTTGAGACAGATTCTCCAGTATCCCCCCACTCGTGAGGTCTTTGGAGCCTTTCCCACCTCCTTTTTGCCACAGTCTTTCCGCCAAGTCCACAGAGAGAATAAGAGTTTTCCCCCGCAGTACTTCATGGCCGATATATGAGTCCGGACCTCTCAGTCAGGCGGCTAAAATTGCCTGTTCAATTTTCCCTGACCCCAAAGTCTTTTTAGATTTTCGCCCCCTGTACCCCCCCCTCGATCTGACTGGCGCGCGCGTTTGGAGTTTTTTTTCTCCACCAGATAATGGTGTTTATATCTACGACATCCCACCCCTTCTTAGTCTTCCCCCGAAGAATGATCGACTGCCCCGACGTCTAACAGTGCTGTGGCGTCCGTCCGTCTCCCCCAAGTGTGTGGCTTCTTTCCCAACATTTTTTTTCTATCACTTTTGCGCCGATTCCAGTTCACTGTTTGGAAGAGAGCCAGCACTGAACTTGCACACCCGCCTAGAATTCCCCTTTTGACCCCTCTTCCCAACAGTTCGGAGACGAATCTTTTTTTTGGCTAATTTGTTCACTGGGCTGTCATGCGGGCCTATCCCCTTTCCTCATGCGCTTCCTATTAGACGAAGAACCAGCGGCATGGGGCGGAGACTACCCGGCCTTGACGCTCTTCCGTGGTACACCAGTGTTTTTTTTTCTTGCTGCATGTGACATCTTTTCTTCGTTGCCAGCCCAGAAACCTCCTCGGTAGCCTAGATTTTCACGCAAAAGGCGCGAGGACTCGGTTCCTGCCTGTTTCCCTCCCTGCCCCCTTCTACTTAGCCATCGACTCAAGGATGAATCTAACTCCCGACCTTTTTTTACCCTTTTTTTTTGCCCAGGTGGTTTTCGTTTGTGGGCGGCGACGGCCAATTCCCGAAGCCTTCAATATGAAATCTGATCGCGCTCTTTCCCCCCCCCCTTTGCCCTCAGGTAGTGCGAACAATTACTCCTTTTACAGCCTTAATTTGATGCGATATTTAGGAAGAGTCCCCCCTGCTTTTCTCATCCGAGTTTCCCGCCCCTTCTTTATTTCCCCAAGACCCTAGCTTATTGCGACATCTGTGTGCTCCCCTCCCTGCGTGTCTCCTTCATTCTTCCTCACTCGTTTTACCTCTTCCTGTCAATTTTTTCTTTCTTGGATTCCTGCAGACTGTGTAGCTTGTGGCCCCTTCCCGCTCAACAATCCTGGCGCTTCGAGCACTGATCTGCCGCAATCAAGTTTGTGCCTCCCCCTGATCCGCCTCCTAATCCCTAGACCCCCCGATGAGCACTCTTCGGCTCTTCATTTTTGCCCTCTCTTCCTAGCGGCTGAATACAGTCGTTGTGAGATGGAGGGCTTTTCTTTTTTTTTCCTCTATCTGAACATTTCTTTCTTGCAAGGCGTTTTTTCACGACCACTCGCCGCCCAGTGACAGTTTTTAGCCCCCGGATGTAACTGTTTGTTCCCAGATTTAGCGTTCCGACGGCGTTTAGGGGGTGAGGAGGCTTCAAGCATCCCCAATCGCTTTCCCCCTTTCTTTTTCCTCTCGATTTTTTTCCATCGAGAATAAGATTGGTTTTCAGCCATTTCTACTCCGTCAACCGTCACCGCCTTTACCTCATTTTTCTCCCCCCCTCTCTCACTCCGAGAGCCGCCAAATGGGACCTGTTTCCTCTTCATGCTTGTCTTCCTTCCGTCTCCTCCCTTCCGCTGATTTCCCTAACAAGAGCATTCCTTTTCCCCAAGAATTTATACGCCGCCTTCCTTTCCCGCCCGCATTTAGTGCGGAGAGGACGACTTTCTTCCCAGTCTGGTCAATGAGCGTTTTTGAGGAATAAAGTTTCTGCGCCCCCTCTTTTCCTCCTCTTCATTCCCCCTTGAGCCGATTTACCTGTGCTGTTTTTACCAAGCAACTTACTCTCAATAGTTGTTTGTGCCCCACCGCCTCGTCATCTTGTGCCACCCCCTCTCCCTCCGGTTTCGAACGCAGGTCTGACGACTGGGAAGCCTATAGTTGCATTGCGCAGACTTTTCCTTTCGCCCCGCTAGTGCTTTTTATTCCCTCCCCACTTTTCTACCGCCCAGGCATATGTCATTCTAAACGCCTGTCCTCTATTTCCCCTTCCCCCCCTCCTTGTCCCCTCTTTTGAAGGTATTTCTGTTTTGCAGAGTTCTAATTTCCCCCACAATATGAAAATCATCCGCCCCCTGCGCACCCCCATACATGATCCCCATCGTCTTCTTATGCCAAGTCCCTTACACGATGTCCTATCTCCCTTTTCCTGCACCGTACCCCCTTCCTTCCCGAGTAGTTTTTCGCGTTTGTTTTTTTTTCTGGTGGCATGCGCGCCAGTGCCTTCCCGATAAACGTGCCCGGGTCCGTCCACCGTTCTCAAGCCGAACTGTTAACCCCTAATCTGCTGGGGGCTGATTGGGGAGAGACAATCGCTCTTGGGATGTGCGGGAGGAGCGTCGGCCACTCTGCTGGGCGCGAGGGGATGCTGGCCTGGCTCAGGGATGACGAGGACGTGGGGAGGGCGGGAGGGGCAAGTGCGATGGGATGGGAGGCGGGGGACGGGGCCGTATGTGGTTGCGGAGAGGGTTGGGTATGACAGCTGGCTTTGGTAGATGGGGAGGGCGGTTCGGGGGGGGGCCGTGTGACCCCTTCCGCCGCGTTCCGTTTGCTCCTGCCCGACTGTCTTGTGTCTCAAGCACTGATTATAGCTCGCCCTTCTCATCGGATCTGATGAGATTTTTTAGTACGGCGACCCAATTTCATGCCGGTCCCCTTCGCAGCCTCTCCGGGGAGTGAGATGCCCTGCTTCCAGGCTGTGCGGGGTTTTTTTTTTTTTTTTTTTTTCGTGGTTGCAGTTCGATACTCGAACGTCGCGCCCTTTTCCAAAAATCTGCCGTCCCCTATTCGGTTTTTCTTGAGCAACATTTTTTTTCCCCCCCTACCCCTCACGCCCTGGTGGCGATACTACGATAGCAGCCCTGATTTTATTCCCCCGATTTAGGAGTCTGAACCTTCTTTCAGCTGCAATCATGGATAGTTGGCGCCTTTTTTGCTTGCCCTTTCCGTCCATCGAACCGAGAGTCTCCTCCTTCAGTCTCAAATATGCTAGTTCTTCCTTCCCATTCGCTAGTAGAACTTTTGATCATTCCCGGTTCTTTCAACCCCCCTCCCGCCGCCCTAGACGCCCCCTGCCTATGGCTCCGAACAGAGCGCGTTTCCCCTGCTTTTCCCCTTTTTTTTTGTCCTCCTTTTCCTCTCCTTTGCCGCTTCCTCCGCCCTTGCCCCTCCCCCTGTGCCGAATTCTCCCCTGCAGACATACACCCCAGACGACGATGAATCCTCCCCCCGTGCATCCCCAGAAATGGCGTATAGCAACCTATAAGGCGACTGTGTGCCTAAGCGCAGCTCCTAGCCTTCGACGACCCCTCGACCTTTCCGCCTCTCATCTTCTGGCCCCCGCACAGAGATCATTTCCGTTTTTTTTTTCCTGCACTTCCCGAATACTTCTTTCCCTCAGGTTAGTTTTTTTTTGTACGATCGGATCATTTATTGTGTCTTTAACGAGCCGCATTCTCGCATGGGTTTGCCAGGGGCAGAGAGTTTTTCTAAATTTTTTTGTTTTTTTCCCTTTTTTTTTTTTTTCTTTTGGAATGAAGAAGCATGGTCACCTAGCGTTTTTTTTTTTCCCCCCGCTCCCCTTCTGACGTTTCCCCTTTGCGACATTTTTTTATACTCTCGTCTTTGTATGGACCTTGCCGGCAATTTCCGGCCCATTTTTTGTGCTGGAGTCCATCCCCCCCCTTTCCCTCATCCATGCGGATGCTAGCAAGACTTAATGATTCAACGCTTCCTCCCTCCTCTTTCAGTTTTTCTTCCCGAAGGCGTCCCTTTTTTCGCCCAGGCTTAAATGACGCCGCACACTTTCCAATTTGCCATCCCCTCTTCCCTCCTGCAATTTTTTTGGAAATCCCGCGCGAGGCGACTTGCCGTCCCTCCCGCTCTTTTTTCTCGCCCCACCTCCTCCTCCCTTTCAGAGGCGCTCCCTTTCCCCTATCTGCGTGTATCAACGTCCGGCACTCCCCCATCAGTTTTCATTATCCTGCCCCCTTGAGTGCGGCCGTTAAGGAAAACCACGTAGAGGGATCGACGAAACAGTCCTCTTCGTCAGATCTTTCGGACAAGCTTTTTTTTTGTTGCGTTTGGGCTCTCGCCGAACTGCCCACTCCTTCTCCTAGGCCCCCTTGCCACGATTTTTTTAGCTGAGGGACCTTCACCGACATGTCCATGAGACTCATTCGGTTCCCCTCTTGCCTTCCGAGATAGAAGATTCGTAGATGAGAATCCTTCTTGCAACTCTGAGCACGTCCCCCACCCGTCAGTGAACTTTAGGAGACTTCCCCCCCTAGCTCGGCCCGTTCCTGTCCACGAGCTTGATCTGGTCCCCCTTTCTCTGGATTTTTTTCGCGTTAACTCCCCCCCAAGAAACAATGCCGCCTTATACTTAAACGTAAGGTGGCTTTTCTTTGTACGCTCGGCCGACCTTTTTTTCCTCCTCTGCCTACTCCCTGGCCTTTTTCCCCCCTCTATAAGGAAATAGGCGTTCTTGATTCTGAATTTCCCCGTTTACCGAGGATTTTTTTCCTGCCACGCACACCTAAGAAATGTACATTTAATCTTTCCACTTATGATTTTTCTCCCATCTTCTTCCCTTTTTTTCGGCGTGTTTTTCCCCATAGACTTGCAAGCGAATTCTCCCTGTTGACTCATTTTTGTCCTCAGTGCCCCCCCCCGCATCGCAGCTGGTCTCCGCCCTCTTCCTTTCTTCCACAGTGCCATAGCTATCTACATCTAGCTTTCCGAGATCAGCACTTTCCATTTTTTCTTTCCCCTTCGACTTTTTTTAGCAGTTCCAGGATCATCGAGAACTTTGTCCTTGTGCTTTCAGATGTTGAACTTCTGCAGCTGAATCAATCTCTCTTTATATAGTCCTCCCCTTTCGAACTTTCGCACAACTGAGAGTCGTCCTCTTCACTCAGCAACTTTCCCTCCCATTCCCGTTTCGCAAGTTCTCATTCTGGATCCCGGAGACTTCCCCTTCTGCGACTTTTTCTATAGGCTTTTTTTTCAATTTCTTCCAAAAGAAGAATAGCCTTCCAATCCCACGCCCCTCGTTGAAGCACGCCCTTTCCTCTTTGCACCTTCTTCCCCTTCTTTTCTCCGGTTGTTTTCCCCACCGCCCAAGAGTTTTTTTTTTTGTAATAGCGAGACCTTTATAGAGTTTTTGAAAGGTTTTCTCTTCGGCGGCCACCTAGTTTCCTAGCTCTTCTCTCTTCCCTCTTCCTCTCTATTGGCTGTACGTATGCTACCCTGTTCCTTGAATTTCCCGTTCCTCTCTCCCCTTCCACCTAACCCGCCCCTTTCCCCTCCCCCCAAAGAGCAGTCAGAGTTCCCTTAGAGACGGCAAAATGGACTACCCTTCCCTCTTCGGCCAAGGTCTCTTGAGTTGTAAGTTCTGACGCATTTAATGGCGTAGTCCTCAAGAAACCCCCCCCCCTCGTTGATTTCCCCCCTCCTCTCATCGCCCGTCTTCCACGTTTATGCAGCACACTGCCCCTCCCCCCCCCCACCCCCCCTTCCTTCTGGCCTACCGAACTTCTGAAGTGACGCGAGAGATGCTTCTTTTCCCCCCTTCCCCCCTATTTCCCTGATCCCCCATATATATATGGGCTCTTTTCTCCGGATATCCCCCAAGCACATCCTAGCCCGGAACCCTCCCTTTCCTATCTCGAGTGGAAACGTGAAACCATATCGCTCTCAGATGTTTCTTTTCCGCCCCCGCAGATTTCCTCCTCTTTTCTTTGATTCCTCTTATGAATTTACGCCGTATGAGAAGCTTTGCCTTCCTTCCCCCCTTTTTCGGCGCCTTCCCCTTCGGCTCCTTTCAAAACTCTTCGCGATATATCCGCCCACTCCTCCTATTCTCTCACATCTCCTTCTAAGAAGTAAAGATTCCCCCGCACCATATAGATAGAAATCATTCCCCCCCAGAAATGGTTTTTATCTCCTTAGTACACCTTGAAAATTGAAAAGAGATGAATAATTAGAACTTTCTCTCTGAAAGTCCTCCCCCCCCCTCCCCCCCCTACAGCCCAAGTTAGTGGAAATAATTTCTTTTTATCTAGACGTTTTGGCCTGAACCCTTATAACAGGCTGCCCACTCCCTTCTATCACCCCCCGCCTTGAGACCTGACATGAATACGAATGTTCAGTCTCCCCTGACCCCTCTTTCCCACTCCTACCTTTCCGTAACGCATATAGCAGGCAAAGCGCAAATAGATGATCTTTCTCTATCGTGACTCCGCCAATTCATTCCCCTGTCCTCGTCCTGTGTGAAGATGAAATCTCCAGGAATTTATTTGAACAGGTTAGAGTGAAGTCGGATCTCCCTCCCTCCCTTTTTTTCCCTGAACCCCTTCTTTCTAGGATCCATAGAGTTCCCGAGCCCTTTTTTTTTTCATCCCGCTTACCCTTTCCATGTTGCAAAAGTTTCGCACCAGAAGATTTCTTAACACCCCCCCCCTCCTTCATTATGAATCTGCAAACTTCTTTCCCTCCCCATCAGCTCTGATTTCCAACTACGCAGGCGTTCTTAGAGATCGCCCCCTGCCCCCGAGCAAGCTTTGACTTCTCCATGTTGCTTTTTTCATTCTTCTATTTTACTTATGCGCGCATGACGGATTTCCCCCCGCGCAGTCTCCCCTCCTCTACGATTCGCTACTCTAGAAGCGTCCCGATAGAGAGATTTTCGACAACTTCTTTTCCGAAGCTCTTCCCCTTGGTCCTCCCTCTGCAACAAACGCTGGAAATTTTGACCAGCCGACCTTCCACGGCGTACCTTAAGGCCCATCTCTTAAAGTCAATTTTCTCGCACTATCACCTCTGGTGTGAAATTGAACCTATCCTCCCCCTCTCTCCCGGCTCCCCCCCCCCATCTTGATCTTTAGAATCCCCCATCATAGAAATTCACATCCTATCCTTTTCCTTCCTCTCAATACTCATCAATTTTCCCTCCTCTAAGTTGCTGATAGTTCGAATTCTCTCTTCCTCTGTCCCTTTCTTTTTTCCACCGCACTTATACCAGATGTTTTGCCGTTCAAGTCTCTTTGCTCTGACTTTGCTGACGCTTGAATGGAATTATGTAGACAAGGCGAGCCCTTTTTGTTTCTTTTCCCCCCCAGTACTTTCTCTTCTTGAGCTATTTTCCTTTCCCCCCCCTTAAAACCTTTCTCCTTTTTCTGGCCCGGGAGAGACTTCTGAAGCTTCTTTTTTCTGAACCCCTGCCGCCTCTTTCCCTGCCTCTTCTTCTTTTTTAAGTTTTTTTTTTTTTTTTTTCAACCGGATTAGACTTCTTCTGACTGGCTCGGCGTTCTCAGGCGGCCCGTACCCTTTTGGAAAGCGCCCTTGGCGCAACCCATTGTCTCCCTATCATTGTGTCCTCCTCCCCCGAGCATTTACTGAAAGAGATAGCCGATTTCCTCCCCCCCCCCTCTTCTCCTTGCTCCGTTTTTGCCCTACCCAGATAATTCTTTCCCTCTGCTATTTGATCCTTCACACGTTTTTTTCAAGAAACTTCGATCTAATATAGTACTTATCTAAAAATTTGTCTCTCCTTCCCCAACACGGTCAACATAACTAGGTCCCTTCCTATTTTGCTTCACCTCCTTTGTGCCTCGTCTAGTCCAACCAAAGAATTCCCTAATTTTATCCGTGTCCACCCCAGCAGAAACGACATGGCTCCAGTCCCCCTCCAACCACTTTTCCTTGCAGTTCTTTTAGAGGACCTCTTGTCTCCCCCTTTTCAGCCGCCTTTCCTTCTTAGCCAATACGAGCCGACTCGGTAGATGCAAACACTTCCGGTTTTGCAGGCGTCCCTGCCCTGTCACCGGATAAGTCAATTTTCTCTCGTCCCATCTTTCATCCTTCGAGATCTCCCAATTTTACAACCCGCCGATCTTTCCCTCCCTTTCTGTAGTCAGTTTCCTGCGTTCGCGAGCCAGTTTCGATATAAGCATCGACTGCGTTTTCCCCCCTTTCCTTGGCTCACCCTTTTTTTTTTTCCCGTTCTTCGGTTTATCGTGCAGTTTGGTAGAGCGAATCAACTATTCGGAAGCCTTTTAACGATTCCCTTTTTTCTTTTTCGTCTACGGCTCCTCATGAGCGTTGCTTGACGAATGCCCAGCTGCACTCCTTTTCTCCTTGCGCGGAGGTCCTTTTTGGAAGGGGAGCCACTCTTTCCCCACGCCTTGACCGCCGCTCGGGCTTCACGTCCTTTTTTTCTCCCTCCTCTTATTTTTTCTATGTCGAAAGAATAGGTGCTTACGAGATAGGGTCCCCCGTTTTTTCCCCTCTCGATATCTTTCTCTTTAGGTACATTCCCTTTTGCGTCAAAGTAAGACCCGATATGCTGTCCGTTCCATTTCACTTCGGAGATCAATTTGGCGATTCGCAACCCCTGATCCCCCCCGCTCCTCACCTTTCACCCGTGCCACGCTTCGGCTCGACAATTTCATTTCCCGCTCCGGCGTCATGCCTCCCCCTCGATTATCTTCAGTCCCCGACGGTTTTGAGATGCGCGGTCCGAATGACGCCCCCCCCTCCCCTCTGAACGCGCCATCCTCCCGACGGTCTCCTGTCCCTTTCTTTGCCTTATGGATAACTTCAGACGCGCTTTTTTTTCCTTTTTTTTTTTGTCAGCTGTTTTGTTTTGCTTACGCGGCCTTCTCCTTTGTTTGAAGCTTCTTGAGACCCCCCGCCGGCACCAATACCCCGGCTCTTCCCTTCTTTTTCCTCCTCCTCGGTTTTTTCTTTCTCTGTACGCTTCGGATGGTACGAGCTTTAAGGCCGAACTATCCCCCTTCACTCTTCCCCCCTCCTTTACCCTCCACCGTCCCCTTTTACCACGGGATCACTCAGCCTCCAAACGGCGGACACGGACTTGTCGGTCTTTGGTCTGCTTCCTTTCCCTCCCCCCCCCCCGTTTCGAATAGTCCTCACAACCCAAAAGCGAAACCCCGCTACTCCTCCTGTGCCCTCTTTACTGGATGACTTGATACTGAAGATGTTCTTCAACGGTTGCAGTTTGCTCTCTTGGCCGCTCAGGGTAGGTCCCCCCTCATGGGCGACAATCCCCTCTTCTTTCTGCCCTCTCTATAGCACAAGAACTTATGACAAGGACCCCCCCCCCCCTGCCCCCCCCCCCCCCCCTTTTTTCCTATCGATGGAAACGACTCCGATATCCCTTCTTCTCTCCTTCCCTCCAGCTTTTTTTCCTAAGCCTTGGCCAATCCTGGTCGCCGTCCCTTCCTCTCTTGGCTCTCTTTCCCACACCATCTCCCTCCCCCCCCCCCATCACAAGTTCTTTCCGCGCTTTCCCCCAAGACAAACGCAAGCCCGATATTCTCCCCCTCCCCTCCTTGTCAAGGATTTGAGTATTCTTTGGAGATTTAGGTAGCCCCGCCCCCCAAAACAATCTTTTCAACCGTGTCTCCCCAAGAAATGTGACCCCTACTTTCGCAAAGTACGGCAAGGGCGACTTTGCTATTTTTTTTCCTCCCTTTCTCTCCACCTTTACCATATAAGTACCTTCACCGTTCGGCTCCTCCTTCCCTTCTTTTTTTTTTCTCCTTTGACGGCCGATCTTCCAGGTCGAACCGTAGAGCATTGCCTTAGCCCCCCTTCCTAGTTGAATTCTCAAGGACATCCTCCTACGATTCCCTTTTTTCCCCACAGATATTTTTTTTTCGGCGGCACCCCCCAGACAAAATTCTCCCCCTCCTTTCCTCATAGCGTTTCCTGGCTGTCAAGCGAAATTTTTCAAGCCTTGGCCGCGTGCCGCCGTTTTTCCCCCCCCCTTTTTTTTTCAGTGCAAGTACCCTGCCCTTCTGCCTCTCATTTCGCTATGTGCCACCCTCTCTCCCTCTCTGTCAGAAACTCTTCCCTGACTTATTAGGTTTCTCTCCCCACCCTATTTTTTAATCCCCCGATTACCGCTCTCAACACACACTGAGCTACGCCTCTAGCTCCTCAATTTTCTTCCACGAATTTTCTGCTCTTTCCCCCAGTCCCCCTCACCCCGTCTCTTTCTTTTTCCTAACTTAGAGCACGAATCTCTACGTCCCTTCCTCTCACGCTTTTTTTTCCCCGTTCAAAAGCCTTCAATGTCTCTGAGTAAATTAGACTCCTGCGGCTTTCCCCACGAAGCGCCTCCCTCCCTTCCGCCAATAAAAACTGGGAGTTCCCTCGCTCTTTTTTTCATCCTTTTTTCTCTCTTTTCTCTTCTGAGACCGCTTAAGCCCAAAGCTAGGCGCCCCTACTTACGCCGCAGTCTACAAAGGAGACCCTATCATTTACGTTTTCCCATCTCCCTTCCCCGTATGATGAGAGACAGCTATACTTCCACCTGCCTTTTTGACCTCCCCAGGAGCAAATTTTCTGATGTTCAAGCTTTTTCTTCCCTTTTTTTCGGCCCCATGTATCAGCCCTCCCCCCGCCCGCGCCCCCCCATCCCTGCTCCTTGCACATAACCGAA
>Ga0179591_1227427_pt1 | contig 10822 bp, 14 predicted proteins | sample CZOMad2_1_08_16f_FD_182891 | JGI IMG/M metagenome (GOLD analysis project Ga0179591, IMG submission 182891) | Vadose zone soil fungal communities from Angelo Coast Range Reserve, California, USA - CZOMad2_1_08_16fungal (PacBio error correction) | ecosystem: Environmental > Terrestrial > Soil >... | reverse complement strand
CTCTGTATCATCTGCCGTCCCGGTGAACTCATAGTTTTTGTTTCAGGCCTTCGGTTGAAGTTCTCGCTTCCCCGTCTTCCTACCGCTTATCTCGGAGTAAAATTAAGGCCGTCCGTACTTTTCTCAGTACCTATCCTTACGGGCCGCCTCGGAAAGATGCCCCTGCGTCCTCCCTGGGCCCCCTTTTGAGAGCCGGTGTTTCCCTCCCAAGTACCCTCTTGGTAACGCTCCTTTTTCTTCCCCTGACGTTTGCTTAGTTCCCCTGACAGTTGCCCAGTTTCCTTGCTCCACACCTAAAGCCCGCCCTCTCGATTCTTCCTCTGCACCGGCGAGCTTCCGAGACGGGACTCCACTTTGCCTTGTTCTATCATGCGATGAGGCTACGGTCTCCCTTCCCCCAATCGACTCCGCGTTTCATCTACCCTAGTTTCGAAGCAAATCAGTCGCAGTCCGTCTTCTTGTCTCTCTATCCCTTTCTATGAGTCGCCTTAGCTGCGAAGCCTACCCCCATCCTGGTCATATGGTTCGACTGTCAAAGTGGATAATGCTTCTCCCCCTCTCCGAGTCCTCTGCCATCCCTTTCGTCCCCTTTTGTGCACGGAGACTCCCTCTTCTTGTTGAATAGTATCGGGCCCTGAGCCGGATTTTTGCCCACAATGCTGCGTTCGAACTTTTCCGTTTAGGAGCGGTCCTCGATTTTGACTCGAGGATTCAGTTCCCCCCCCTTTCCTGGACAAGTAAGAATCCCTTGCTTTCCTTAACCGAAATATGAGGCTTCGCTTCTCCTTCTGTTCCACGGAGGCCCGAGACGTTGCCCCCTTCGCAAAAGCCAGAACAGATCTCTTCGCCCCAGAATGCCTTCCTGGAATTGTTTCTTTTGGTCCCGTTTTCGGATCCTCAGGACTCTTTTCTCCAAACTCCGTAAGAACAGCCTTTTTTCCCGATCCGAGAACTCCGGGTCTCCTCGACGGTCTCTACTTTCTTTTTCCTAGGATTTTGATCACATGAGACTTCCAAGATTAATCCGCCTCCCTCTGCCGCTTTAAGGCGCTCCCCCTGTAGTCTCCAGGTTCGCGGTGGCTTACGATGCCGTTTCCTTTGTTTTTTCCATTGCAGAAGTGAACATTCCATTCTTTTCGCGCGGCAAGTACTGTTTACCGAGAAGAAGATATTGAGACTTCCTTTTCTCCCCCCCTGTCTTTTTTACGGGATTCCGAACGCGCTTTACTAGCCTTTTTTAGCGCGTTTCCCTCCTGATCGTAGGCTGGTCTGAGTAACAGTCTTTCACCGCCCCCTTTTCCGGCTCGTCCTTCCATCGGTAAGGTCTCCGGAACCCTTCCCCGACCCCTATGCCAATGCGGGTCGGGCCGTTCTCCTCCCCTTTAATCATCTTAGGTTCTTCTTTTTAGCAAACCCATAGGTAACTCTGGCCATGGGTCCAGAAGGAATAGCGTAGTTCGCCCTTGTTCTTCTTTTTTTTTTCCGAACGCCGGTCCTGCATTTGTCCGATTTTGGGCACGACGCCGCTTCCCTCTCCCTTTTTATCCCGCACGTCTCGTTCCCCTTCCTCTTTTCCGGACTCCCCCTGGTTTACCCTCTCTCCCGCGTGTCACCAATGTGACCCTGACCTCTTTCCATAGCATTCTTGTTCTTGTCGACGGTGTCGTTGATGATTTCCCTCCTTACATTCTTCCATCCCCCACCCGACCACCCTGTGCCATCCCACGGTGGCTTGACTCTTTTCTTCTCTCTTTCAACCTCACGATTTCTCCACATACCTCCACCGTCAAGAAAATCTTGGGAGGACTCTTCTTTTCTCCTGCTCTTTCCGCCCTGGCTGTCGTCGTCTTCTGCCTTCCGATTTTAGTGCACGTTCTTCCTCTTTACACCTTTTGGCGAACGGTCGCGGGGTACGAGGATCGAATTGTCCCCCTCCCCGGACCCCCCAAGGGCTTTTGAATGAGGCCATCTCCTGCTTTACGACATCGACGGACTGTCCTTTCCCCCTTTCCTTCCCTACCCTCTCGCTTTGTCGCTGCCACCCCTCCCTCGTCCATTTTTTTTTGTCGTTGTTTTGACCTTTTCCGCTTGCTTTCTAGTAAATCGCGGCCGACACCAAGCGCCTTTTTTCGGTCGCCCAGGATTTTTCGTTTTCAGGTGTCCCCCGCCTTTCCCCTTGTTGCAGTTTTTAAAGACCTCTTCATGCGTCGCATGGTTTATCGCTTGCTCTCCTGTCCCTGATCCCTTTTGACAGCGCGCTGAAAGACAAGACCGTTATCTTTTCGTTCACGTCATGGCCAGCTCCCCCACCCTCTTGTGTAAGATCGACCCATTTCTTCCCCCCGGCTGCAAGCGGATCTCTCACTTGACGGCCTGACCCGCCCCCTTCCTTATTCGTTCGGAAGAAACTTTCCCCGGAAAGAATGATCCCGACTCTCCCACTCGTAGAGAGATACGACCCTTTTTCTTTCCCCACACTTCCCCCTCTCCCCAGTTTCGCGTGAAATGTTCACCACCTTTGCCTCTCCTGCCGCAAAGCGTTTCTTTCGACTCTTTCGCGTTTCGTACCAGGAGGAATTCAGACCCTCTCCCGGACCCGTTCTCGCATGTGGTCAATTGCACCAATATCAGCGTTTATTTTCCCAGTGTCATTTATCTCCGGTAGAACACGTCGCAGAATAGGTGTCTCCGTGTCTTTCTTGTGACTTTTCGTCCCCAAGTAGACCTTCGACTTGTCATGAAGGGTCTGTGATTTGAGTGGCCGCTCCCCCCTTGGGAAGCTTCTTCTTTTTTTTTAAATTCCTAACCTCGCCTCCCAGCCATAGCCGCAACTTAGCATATGGAAATCTCGCGATGGTCTCCAACGGGCTTTTCTCAGGTTGATCCCCTTTTTCGTCCTCGTTTTCCTTTTCCCGACTTTGATTACCTGTTGTCCTACGAGAACCTCCTTCCCTCCCATTGGCGGTAGATGAATGTCTATCCATGACAGTGTCTTCAGCTTTTTCCTTGTTTTTTTCCTCGACTTCCTGTCTGGGTCTTTCGGTAGGTACCGTCTCCCTCCCCATGGGAAAGCTTTTGCTGATTTTCGTGAGCGTAGGGGTTGTTCCCCTCAACGAGCATCCGATCTCATCTTGTTCCGGAAGACACTTCGCCAAGAGTGCTTTGTCCTGTGAGAGAAACACACGCCTTCCCTCTGGTCCTCCCACCTCTATCTGTCCCAAGAGTAATTTTCCCCCCTCCCTACTAATAAAAGAAGCATCCAACTCGCCTTGACCGGCGTGGCCTGAACCTTTCTCCCCTCTGCAATATCATCCTTATACAACTTCCTGGACCCCCCCCCCAAGCCATTCCGTGATAAGGAATCTCGACAGTCCACTTAGGGCAAGTAACCCCCGATACGCCGGCAGCTCCCTTTTTTCTCCTGTACTCATTGTCCGCGAATACCCCTTCTCTTATCATCTTCCTTAATCATCAGGTGTGGTTTTTCTCTCTCTTCCCCCATTGTTCGGAGAGTAGTCAGGATACCTCCCGCTAAGTTGTCAACTGACTTCCTGCTCTTTTTCAACCTTTTCTGTCCAGTCTCTCCGTCGATTTCCGGATAATGCGATGGTTTTTTGGGGCCCGGAGTGCTGGCTTGTGTACTCGAACGAACCTTCTCCCCCTTTTCTTTCCCCGCCCTTTTCCATCCTTCCTATTTTCGGTTGAGTGCCGGCTCATGGAGGAAATGTTAATTTATTGCCGTTCGCGGGAAAAGCCCTTTCTCTCTCTAAGGTCGGCAGGTTGTTCTCTTCGGGCCTGTCCGGCAAAGCTGTGCGGTTTCTTTTATGAATCGCCTTTCTCTCTTGCTGATTGATCATGAACCCCCCCGAGGAAAATCGACCTTCCACCCCTCCAGCTTTCGCCGGCTGAATGCCGCCCCTTTTGAATGACCCTCCACAACGCATAACGATCCCACGACCACCTCTTTTAACTCTCCATATTTAATCCCTGGGATCCTCTTTTCCGTTTATCGAGGCAACACTTTCGTTTCCTTCTCCCCTCCTTTTCTTACAACATGAAATGATGAGCCTTAACCCTCTTTCCGGTCCAAGGGCGCCCTCTGGAATCAGCTGGTCGGCGATGGCTTTGTCTTCGGTTATGAAAACCTCCTGACGAACTGTCACCGTTTTCGGATTTTACCAGCCCTGCGTCAACCCTCCCTGTTCACTTTTTTCTTTTTTGAGAACCCCCTTCACCCCGTCCTTTAGTCACAAGTTGGAGTCTTTTTCGTCCGGGGTGGAAGATGACCTCCTCTACGGAAAATTATGCGTTTGGGCCCTTTCCCCTGCTCCTCGGTTCGATTTTCGCGGTCCCTTGACCTTGCCGCTTTCCCTTCCAAAACTGCTTTGACCCTCACGGAGGAGAAGCAATCCTTCCGGTGTTGCTCGTCCTGGGATCTCTTGGCCCCCTTTCCCCACTTGTCCCCTCTTGCGTTTCATCCTACCTCCTTACTCGCCTCCACCTCCACCGTCTTCTCACCCTCCCCCCCCCGCACTTCACACGCTCACCCTCCTCCCCCTCCTGTCTAACTCTCACCTCTTCTTGTATCCCTTCCTCTCTCTTCCTTCCCCGTCACCATACTTTTCGTTTCGTCCCTTACCCATTCGCTCTTATCTCTTGCTTCGTTTTTCCCACTTTATTCCCCTCTTTCTCTTCTCTTCAATGTAATTTCATTACTCTCTCACCTTCCTCGAACATGTAGAGCTTTTTCTTCTTTTCGCAGTTTTGGGGGACAGTCAAGAAAGGTCAATCGCCCTTCTTGGGACCGTTTAGGTACAGCGAGTCGTCGAGGCCTCCCCCTCTCTTTAAGCTCTGTCCTCGCCGTCTTTCACCTGGAGATCAGAGTTTTTATTTTTTCCCTCGAAATCTTCTTGCGGAAGCACATTTTTTTCATTCCTGGCCCCCACAAAAGAGTTTTTCATCTCTCGCTTGTCCCTCCCCCTTTTCTGTTTTACTGCGCTGATGGACACGCAATTCTCCTCCTCTTTTCGCGAGAACAATGAGGACTCTGGGACCTTCCTTGGCCCTCTTTCATGCCGCGTGAAATCTACCTGACACCCGGCCCTGTCCTTGGTAGCCCGCGCGCTCGTGCGGCTTTGTCCCCTTCCGCGACCGAGTCCCTTTTTTCCTTCCTTACCTGTCTCCTACATGAATTGGAATCAGTCAGGCCGCTCCGGTTCCCTCCTCCCCGCGCGCTTGTTTGTGCCGGTAGGTTTTCCCCTTCTCGTCTTCTAGAGGCGGCTTGTCCCATCAGTCAAACCCTCACTACTCTTTTTTGGGTCCTCGCCGCTCCCCACGCGACAGTCAGATTGATCGTCCTCCTTTTCCCCGAGCCAACTTTCCGTTCATTAATCATCAGCCTTCCCGACTGATAAAAGGGTCGATGTTTTAGCCTGTTTTCGTCGGACCGAACCATAGTGTTGGTGTTTTTTTTTTCCGTTGTTTCCAGAGCCTCCCAGCTTCCGCCACGTTGGCGGTGCCCCCCCTTGGTACGATTTATGTGAAGGTTTCCCATCATCAAGAACCGGTCGAGCTCACTTCCCTTTTCTCGAGGGCCCGGCATTTTCCCTATTTTTTTCAACGCCGAGTCTGCTCTTCCTTTTTCCGGAAGAGGAAAGGTAAACGTCTTTCCTCTTTCGGCCAAGTCTAACCCGTGATTGTGTCCCCCCTCTGATTTTTTCTTTCGACCTTCGCGAAACTGACTTCTCGTATGCTGCACTAATACAGCTTTGACCCCCCTCTCCGTATTCGAATGTCGCCCGCTTGGCCAGCTTTTGCTTCCGATGTGACTCAGATTGACCTCAGTCCTCCTCTCCTCCTTATACTTTAATCCCGTCCTCGACCGCTTTGAGTGGTCCGACGTTTTTTTGGCCCCTTAGCTGACGAGGAAGAGCACTCTTTTTTTTCCTTTGTACGGACTGAAGAGAAAGTCATACGCCCTTCCTTTGTTCCTGTTCATATACTATACTTCTGGTCCTCTGTCATTTCCCTTAATTCTCGCATCCCGCTTTTTTTGAGCAGTCGTCTTCCCTCGGCCTGAGAAGCTCTTTGCGCCTTCCACATTTCGGCGCGTCAGTTCGCCCCTCCTCTTTCCCCTTCTTCTTCACCCCGTCGCCAGTCCCGTGCATCGATGACGCCCCCGCGAAATAGGGCCCACTGCTCCTTTCTTTGCGGGGAAGCCTCGGGCGGCGGCTACGTTTTTTTTTCCGCCTCATGCTCGTCAGAAGACCCGCTCGTCCACCGTCGCTCTCGAATGCCATGTCTGTTTTTTGCCCCCTTCAGGCCCTTCTTGGAATAGGTGACATTGTTGTCCTTCCTTTCCCCTTTACGACAACTTCTAAACCAAATCAGAAGCCCTTCTTTGTCCAAGGGATGACCGTGTCTGATGGTTGACCGTTGTCTTCTCCCTGCCCTCATTGATTTTAACAACCCCTTTTCCCGTCTCCTTGCAGAAGAGTAGGGTCAGAGGTTTCGTGGACTTGTTTTCATGGGGTTATCGTCAATTACGCCTTGTTTTTTTTCCAACGCTGATGAGCGATCTCCTACGTCTAACTGCAGGCTGACTGCTCCCCTTAGGGAAGACGTAAAGATCATGTCTTTTTTTACGCTTGCCAGAAGATGACGTTTCGCTTTTCACGCACAGGGCGTTTCCTCTTTCTGGCCGTTACTTTTTTCTCTAGTTTCTCCCTCTTCCCTGGACCGGAGGAACCAATGCCTCTTTGGTACCTTTTTTGTTTCGCAGCGAAGTCGACGTCGCAACGTTGCTTTCACGTACCAGCCCGTTAATTCCGCTGGCTTTCGACCGATATGCACTACTTGAAGCGGACGCTTGAAGCGATTTTGTGCTTTCTCTTTCATCGCATTTTTGATCGAAACGGGTAAGTTGCTTCGCGGTTCTTTTTATCTGCTTCCGGACCAGTCGTTCGTATCAGATAGTTGGCTTTCCCCTCTTTTTTCTCTAGCACTGAACTATCACGTCGTAATCATAAACTCGGAGCTCCCCGTGGTCCCTTTTTACCCCTGCTCTCCGAGTACTATTGACGCCGAACCCTGTCTTCTGGTGGTGGAAAAGTAGGTAAGGCTCCGATTCCTCGGCCGATGATCACCAGACCGTCTACTTAGAAGTCTTTTCCTTCGCTCTCTCTTATCCTGCTCGAGTCACCCAGGCAGCAATGACCTTCCTTGACCCCCTTTTCCTTAGGTTCTCAAAAGTCTCTCTTTACTAACTAATACAGTTTTCTGTTGTGAGTCTCTTCTTTCCGTCGTTTTTTCATCTCCTTTAACTTCTTCAGGGTCTTGGTTACTCTCTTGCCTCCTTACCCTATCGAGCTCCTCGTACCCTCCTCTTCCTTTCCCCCTGTGATCCCACTAGATAGGAGGACGCTCGGCCAACTTCGGCCGGACGCCGGGCCCAAGCGGAGATCACCTGGGTTCGTCTCCTCCTTACCCCTTTTTGACGGGTAAGCACGGAAATCGGGAGCGACCCTCTGGTTTGATTCGGCAGAACTTTTTGACTCGTTTCCCCTTTTAGGCCTTTGATCCACATCATAGAAGACCGCAACTTTTCCCCTTTTTTGTGTTTTGCTGATAAGAAAGATCTCGTTCCATCCCGCCTTGAAAGCTTCCGGTTCTCATGTGCGATTTTGCTACGGATCAAGTACCCCCCATCTCTTATCACTTCCGAGTTCAGGTAGCTTGCAACTACTTTCTTTCCTACAATTATAAGTAAGCAGTATATGGTAGTAGTCGATCCCCTCCTTCGGCGTCATCGCTGGCGTACCATGCACACTGTCCAAACGTTAATTTTATCTCCTTTTCCCTGCTCAGGTAGTAGAGATACTCTCCTTTTAATTTTCCACAGAAAGCGTCGTCGTTCGGCCTTGACAGGCGGTCCCGCCGGCCATCGGTCCCCCCCAGAGAAGGATTTCCCTTCCCCCCCCCGGATGTTAGTCAAAGTGCTTCGGTAGTTTATGGATCGAGTAATCTGCCTTACCCAGATTTTCATTCTTGCCCCGACCCGTCCTCCCTCGAGTACCCTGAAACTATAGGATTCCGCTCTGGCTATTTGTGTTTCCCTCGGCCGAGCGTCCCCAATCGTAGACAAGAGTCTTCATCCTTCTTTCACGAGCCTGATTTTTGGGATCCGTATTTCTTTTCCAGTCCTGTTACTTGAAGATTGTCCCCTCTTTCTCCGCGTCACATTCCCCCCGAGCCTAGCAATGCCTCTCGCCCTGGTAGAAGCACGGTAGTATTCTCCTTTTATTTCAGGATTTCCCCAGGTCCGCCTCCATGATTGTTAGTTCAGTTTTCACTCTTTTTTATGAGTTCGCGTTTGTCCCTCCCGTTGTGTTGGGTTTTTGGTGGTTCCCTTTTAGTCTTCCACCTTAATTATTGCGAACGACCCCGCCGGCCCAGATGGTTACTTCTCGCCGATATTAATTGCCTTGGTAATAAAGTCCTGCTTCCCCCGGGATTCCCCTAATAGTCTTTTCTTTCCCCTCATGTCGTAGAGCTCTCCGACGAAGTCGTGAGAATCTTAGCGCTTCAAGGTCTGTTAACCCTTCCCTCTCGCGTGCTTCTAAATTCCATTCTTCCCGGTCTCCAGACACCCCCTCCCCATGGACCTCGAAAATCCCTGGCCCTTTCATCTACCCACTTCCATTATTCTACGCAGGGACGTATGTCATAGTATCCCTCTTGGTTTTCCCATGTGCCAACGGTCGGGTCTCTAGTTAGTTAGCTTGTGTACATAGCGTCTGCGTTCAGCATACCTCGGTACTGTTTTTTCTCCCGATTTTTAGCGGCAAGGACTTGCTTTCCTTCATCATAGAAGATTTCCCCGCACGTCTCATTTAACAGTTCCCATATAATTCGATCTTAGAGTTGCCAACACCCCCCTCGTGAAATGGCGATTCCTCTCTTAGTCCTTTTTTTTGGATCCCCGACCGGATTTGATGATGGAGTCATCCCCTCACTGAATAGGTAAACCCTGACACTCCCCACTGTGGTCCGCTTTCTGCGAATAGCGCGTTTCCCTTTCCCGATTCCGTATGAAACCTCACCCAAGCATCAATATTGTGAGTGCTCTTTTTATATCGGTACGATGGGGTATCTATCTTTTCTTCCGTCGGGGATGAAGGCATTCCAGGATTCTTTTCCCTTTCTTTTCTAGATCCCCCTTGGACGGTTATGGTTTCCCTCTCGCTCTGCTGAAAGTGCCCGCCCAGTAAGTGCATTTGGTGGTACTTCTTCCACGAACATCGCTTTGCCGAAATCGACCGAAGGTCCCCCATATTTCCGTCAAGAACATCCTTTTTCGGGCGGACCCCCCCTAGGTTCCATGTCTTCGGCTCATGACAGTTGTCCTCCCCTTGGATTGTATCACATCGCGCTCACAACCTATAGAGAGCGAGGGCGACCCTTTTTTTTTTGGCTACCTCACGATTGGCCCCGTCTTTCCCCCCTTCACCAGAAACTCTTTCTCTTCCCAGCGTCCGAATGGTATCGAGGAGCCTTTTTTGCGACTTTTGTTTGATCGAGCTACCGCATCAAGCGATAGTCTGCCCTTTTTTCACCCAAGAATGGCCACCTTTCCCGCGGTGCTTCTAGAAAGAGGATGGCCCAGGACCCCCTTTCGTCACGTTTGGTTTTTTTTTTTTTTTTTTTTTTTTCTTTTTTATTTCTTTCTAGCTACCTGATCCTTTCTCATTAGTAGTATGTCCCGGCCTCCGGCTGCGCTGGACCTACTCTCCTTTTTCACGTGTCCTAGCGTATATGCCCGTTTTGCTTCCCCCCCGTCTCCCCTTCCTGTAACAGTCGTCAGGAGGAGAAATGTTAACCCATTTTTTCTCTTGCACATTAGTATGATAGAATCGTTTCGTAATTTTCCCTTAACCTTCCAAGGCTTCCGTCCTCCCCTCCTTTCTCCCCTTCGCCGGGTCACTACACAGAATTTCTTCTTATGTTGTCCCGTTTCCTTTAATCTTCCGACCCCGTTCCCCTTTCCAAGAAATCAGGTTTCTTCCGGACCTGGGTGAATGTTGGCCCCAATCTACCCGAAGTCCTCCCTAGTTGATTTGAAGAAGGGAGGCCCTTCTCTGTTCTCCTTTCAGAAGGGGACGCGGCTGATTTTTTCCCCGAACCCTTCCAGCGCCACTCACATCGACGCCCCCGCTGCTTCAAGAGAGCGACCCCCCTTGTTTTTCTCAACAGTAGTGTGTTCTCACCGGTTTGTCACCGTGAGGGTTTTTCATGGACGTTCCGTCTCTATCACTTCCCCCCCAACTCTGCCCGTTTGTTTCGCTCTTCCAGGGAGCTCCATGCCTTTTTCGTCCTTTTTTTCTGTTTTGGCGTTAATCCTTTTTTTATTCTTCTCCCCGGTAGGGAAGATCTTCTCCGCCAGAGGTCTGTTGATCTTCATTGGATCGTCTTTGTTTTTCCCTCACAGATCAATCCTCTCTTCCCTCGCTACCCTTCCTCCCAAGTTTTTCTGTCCGGCCATGGAGGCAGCTTTTCCCCTTAAATTTCCTATCTGCGCGGGCTTCCACGGACTTTCCCATTCCTGACCATGCATTTACTAATCCTGCCTATCCCCTTTCCCCTTCCTAGAATTGAAGTTGTAAACTCCCGGGAGAATTTCGATGATAAGGCAGCAATCCCTCTTTTTTCCCAACACAAAAACCCCATCCCCTCCTTTATACGGCACGCTTCGAACTCCACTTCTTCGGTACCGCTCGCCTTCTATACCTTGTAGAGGAGGTCATCGACGCTCCTCCAAATATAT
>Ga0179591_1207783_pt1 | contig 10823 bp, 16 predicted proteins | sample CZOMad2_1_08_16f_FD_182891 | JGI IMG/M metagenome (GOLD analysis project Ga0179591, IMG submission 182891) | Vadose zone soil fungal communities from Angelo Coast Range Reserve, California, USA - CZOMad2_1_08_16fungal (PacBio error correction) | ecosystem: Environmental > Terrestrial > Soil >... | reverse complement strand
TGAGCGTCTTCAGACTCCCCGTCTTAATTGTCGGGTCTGCTGTCCCCTTTTCCCCTGATTCCATTGTCGACCCCATTCAATTCCCTGTTTTTTGTTCTGACACGACGTCTTTTTGGTTCCTCCCTCCTTCCTCAACTGCCAGACGGCTAGTGTTTCCGCCCCCCCCCACCCTGTTTCCAGTTATTTTTTTTGTTCGGTTGATAGGACTACGTTTCTTCTTTCTGCTGTCCCTTGCATGCTCCTTTCTTGTGACACTGTTGTTTGTTGCTGAGTATTCTTTTCATGTTGTCGTTGAACACACCTCCCTCCGCTTACGTCCCCCAGAGTCCCGAATTGCAATCTATGAGGCTCTTAGCTCCCACAGTTTTCCCCCCCCGTCTCTGTTGATAACTCTTCTACTCCCTCCCGACCACTCCCACTCACTCATACACCCCCCCTTATTTCCCGACAGAATGCTTGCCCCTTTTTCTGGTTTTTCTCACTTTTTTTCCCCCCCTTTTGGACGCATCCTGCACTTTGTTGTAATGCATTTTTCTTCTGTGAGACCCTTTTTCCCACTTTTGTATCACAGTTTGCACCCCCCACACTCTGTCACCCCCGAAGCTCCGTCACAACCACCTTGTCCCACGGCCTTTGTAGTTTTAAGTTTAATTACCTTTTTTGCCCTTTTCCTGCAGAGAATTATATGATGTGAACCACACTCCACGCTTTCCTTTTTTTCATGCACGTTGCCACGTCCTTAATTCTTCCAGCCCTCTCCCTGTTTTCTCGTTTATTCTTTTTCCCCCATGACTGTTCTCCCTGTTCTTTTGTTCCCCCAAGTCTTTTTTCCCTGTCCCGCGATAGATCCATTTCCCTCTGACGAAGTTGTGCAGTGTTGCGTTTTTAACCCCCCTCCCTCTCTGTACCGTCCATTTAAGTTTGAAGACCCCTTCCTGGTCACCGTCCCCATGCCCCCCCCCTCGTTCCCCTAACAGCAGGTTTCCGCCGCCTCTTTTTGGGTCCCTTTCAGGAGAGAAAACTTCCTCTCACACTTTCTTAGGAGTTTTTTCTTTTTCTCCGTCTAGACGACGTAGTGACACTTTGCCTTTTTCCCTTTTCATCCCTCGTCCCCAAGCATGTATGTTAGACGACTGGTAGAATGTGAGTGTACACCCGTCTCTTCTGGTCTTTCTGGGCCCCTGAGACGTTTTCTTGTCCTCTTCCTTGACCTTTTCACTCCCCCTGCTCTTTCATCCCGCACCCCAGGGTTTCTCTTTTGGCTCATTTTTCCCCTAGCTGGCTGTCCGTCCTTTTTTTTTTGTGTTGTAATTTTAAGTGATCTCCTCCTTTTCTCCCTTTGGGTACTATCATTGCCACCTTCTTGCATTCTTTTTGTCTCGATTTGTACCGTCGTACGAGTCCGTGCCCCTTTTTTTCACATACTGTCGCACGCAGTGCCCTCGTATACCCCCATATACCACGTATGACCATGTCGTCTGAACTGCCCCCCGCACCATGCGAACAGCAGGATGCCTCCTCCCCCACCTCATCACTTTTCTATTTGAGCCAATCCCCTGACTCCTGTCCACCATTAAATCAGTCCCTTACCTGAACCTGCGGGCATTGCCCAGTGAAGGATCCGCTGCTCCTGTGTCAACAACATTTCCCATGGTTTTTCGGTTTTTGTCCCGTGTTAAAAACCGTGTTTTTGCAAGAGTGACCGCGTTTGTAGCTCCTTTTTTTGCTTAGTTGACCACACCATAGCAACGCTGTCAGGCATAAGTCACCTTGTTCCGTCCCTCCCACCACCGTGTCACCCCTCCCTTAGCTTTTTTTCTTTTCGTCTGACGTGCTCCCATAACGGATGGACTGAACATGTGCCCCCTTCCTCTTTCACCCGCCCCGACCGGGTCTAGAAGGTGTTCTTTCCCGTGGTCCAGATTTTTCTTCTTTGCACTTGGTGTTGCTTCTTTGAGTTCCGTTTTTTTTTCCTTTCCCAGGCTCTTGCATGCTCTCTTCTTGTTTTTGCTCCACGTTGCTTCGCGCTGTGTGATTGATAAGACGTACCGATTCACGTTGTTCCTTTTTCCCTTGCCGTCCCCCCCGCCTCCATCCGTCCCCGTTACCCCCCGCCACGACCTCGTTGCGATATTTTCCGTTGGGGTGTCCCCTTCTCGCGTCCGAGTAGGTTTCCTGCATTTTTCACGCTTTTTTCTATGCGCCCCCCATCTCCGTCAAATTCGACCGTTCCCCCCTTCTCTTTACCCCTTTAGTTGTTCATTTGTGGACCCCCTTCCCTCGAGTGCTTTAAATTGTGGCTTTCTACGAAATGAGTACCCCTTGTTTTTTTCCCTCCCTGACGTGCCCCGACCCCGGCCCATGCACACCTCTGCTCCTTGTTATCAATTGACTGTATGGTCCTGCCCTTGAATGCTCCTTGTTACTTTTTTTCTTTTCCTACCATTTGCACGGCCCCATTTTTCCTCCAGAACTCCCATTTTTCTGTGCCTTTTCCCGAGGAAGCGTTTTTCTTTTTCCCTGTCCGCCCCTTTTTTTTCAGCCAGTCTCGTCTTTTTTTTTCCCCCCCTCCCCCGTTTCGTTTTTTTTTTTTTGTGGTGTTTTTTTTTTTGTACCCGTGTACCCCAGCATGACTTTTTTCTGCAATCCTCCCCTCATGCTGTCTTTTCCCGTCCACTTCTGGTCGCTCGTTTTTCATTTTCTCGTTTAACATCTTGAGTATTCTTTGCGAGACACTGGGCATCCTCTTTTTCCCCCCTCTCCTGATTTTTACATCGCGCGCCCTCTTCTTTGCATTTTCCTTTTTTTCTTTTTTGTCTTCGTCCGACCCCCCATGTTTTTACTGTCGCTAGATGAAAAGGCTGACTTTTTTGTCCTTATGGCCCCCTCCGCCTTTCTGCGTTTTTCTTTTACCTTTCTCCTTTACCTCCCTGTTCATCTTCTGTTTGCTTGCCCAGGACCCAGTGTCGTCCCATTTCCCGAAACCCCCTGTGAACCCTCCCATCTTAACAGTATTCGATATTTCTGATACGTCCGTCTTATTTCTTACACCGACAGCATTTTTCTACACTGCATTGCTGTCGACTTCCCCATGCCACCTCTATGACGTAACTAGGCCCGGCGCGACTAGTTGAACTCGTCAGAACAAGTCACTGTAATGTGGACGCCTGTGGCCATACTGCAAGAAGACCCGTTGCGTCCTTTTTTTTTTTTGCCTTTTTTTTTTGTGATTCCTGTATTCTTTGATTCCTTTGTTTTTTTGTGATATTTGAAGCCAGCAGTGTGGTTTGTAGTGATCTTGAAATTAACTGGCTCTCCCTTTTTTTTGTGTGTTTGCTTTTATTGTCTGTTCTGTCTGTTTTGTGTTTGTTTTTTTTTTTCTTTTTGTGTGAGTGTTTTCTTTCTTTTTGGCGGATTTTTTTTTTTTTTTCCATTTTTTTTGTTTAGTTGGACTTTACCTGTCCCCAGTCGTCCTCCCCCCCCCCCCCTTCCCAAAGTCTTTGCCTTAGCGCTTATTGACTTCGGCCCCTATTTTTTTGCCCTTGTCACATTCCCTCTTCACATGCCTGCCAGTTCCCGCACTTTTTTGTAATAGACCCCTTAGTTCTTTCGAGACCCCATCGCAGCATTCCATATCCCCTTCTCCCTACCAAAATCTACCCCACCGCTTCTTACGCAACCCGTTTTTTCTTCTGAACTTTTTCTTCCGTTTCTCCCCACCATGGTACCTCGTGCGGCCTTTTTACCTATTTTTCGCCCCGCTTTTCTTTCCCTCTTTTCGCTTCTTTTCTATTCTGCGTGTTTTATCCCCGGCGCCCCTCTTTCTTGAGCTTTCCCTTTGTTTTTTTGGGAGCATGCTCACATAGTATTGAGCTTTCCATCTCTGACCACTTTCAAGAATTTCCGTGTTTTCTCCCCCGCTCCTATCTCTCTCTTTTTGGTGTCTTTCGAAGTTCTATTTATTTTCCTGACTGTATGTTTCCTGGGAGTCCTCCAAGTTTTCCTGAATGATTGCTTGCTCTGTTGGTCCCTTACCTTTGTCTGTGTTTCCGGAGCATGTGCCCCCCTCTTTTTTTGTCTGTCGTCTTTTCTCTATGTCATTTCCACATGGTCCTTTTTTGCTTCCAGCCGCTCCCTTACTCCCAACCTGTTTTGCTCTGTGTTTCCGCAATTGTGCTTTTTTTCTGTGATTTTTCATCGATGTGACATTCCCATGTTTCCTGCTTTCCTTTTTTTTCCCGTTGCTTCGTCCCCGCATGCCCCTCTGTTTACGCCGGCACAGCCCTTTTTTTACGTCCTTGGCTTTTTCTCCCGATGTGTCATTTACTTTTACGTAGCCCCCCCCCCGCTGTCCGTCCAAGTGGTCTTATAGCCCCCTCCGATACTTTTTCCCGGAAATTTTATTCGTTGTCCAGACCGCGCTGCACCCCTTTTTTGATCGATACACCCTCCTCCATTTTTCTTGTCCCTTACCGACCATTCGCTAGAGATTATTCACACAACTGTTACCTTACCTGTTTCAAAGTCACTGGAAGTAGTCCTTTTGTCTTTTTTTTCTTTTCAGTTCATATTTTGTTGTACCTTACGTTAAGGGTCCCCTGGTCCCCCTAATTTTCCCTCTCTTTTTATTTTTTTTTGTTCTCCATCGCTGTGTGTTTTTCTTAGATCATAATTGTGCACCTGCTTCCCTGTCACTTTTACAAGTTTGTTTATAGAACTGCTCTCCCCTGCTGTGACCGGAGTTGAAGAGGAATTTCCACAGCGCACGTACCTTTTCTCCTCGCCATTGATCCTAAATGTCACCCCCTTTGCCGTATTCTCAGTTATCTTTTACGTCTTCTTGCCGGTATAATGGCATGTTGAAACTTTCACGACTTACCCAGGGTATTCCCACATGGTATTCTTCTCTCTTACACTCAGTTTTTCAGATTGTTCTTATACTGTACCCGTGCACGTATAAGCGTTGTGACATTGAGGTATGTGTTTGATTTTTTTTTGGTTTTCTTACTCTCTTCAGTCCCAGTCTTCCCCGTCCCTACATGATGGGCCCCCTTTCTAGAGTTGTCAATACTTCTGTTTGTATTCTCATTCGGTTGTTTGTTTTTTTTGTTTGATTGTGATTTTCGTTATCCTCTTGTGGATTTGTAGCTTTTTTTCAGGCTTCTCTGTCGTGCCCCAGCACCTCATCCCCGCCCAGGCGGAAGTGATCCTTATCCGACAGAGCTGGTATTTTTTTGTGTACAAAGTCCCCCGCGTCCCAACGAGAGAGCAACCAGTTCTGAAATCGACCCGAAGAACTGTGAGTCGGAAAGTTTTCTGACATGTTTTTTGTCCCCCTCTGTCACGTTTCCGCACCTTACGTTCCCAGCTCTTTCAATTTGTTTACTTGCCTAGCCCACAGTGCCAGTTTTAAAGTATGTTTTCTTTTCTGCGTCATTCGTTTTTTTTAACACGAGTCCGCCGAGACCAATGTCTGTTCCTTGCTTCACGTCAAATGGCTTTCTTTGTCCCTTCTTTTGTCTGTTTTTTTTTCCATTGATGCCGTGTTTGCACCTCCACTTTTGGTACCGGTCCCAATTTCCTCGCCATTCTGTTTTTCTTGCCATTCAAACGCAGCGAACCACATGCTCAATTTCTTTTTAGCTTGTCTTCTTGACCTGTTCCCGGCTTCCCGCGTCGGCTAGTGGAAAGCCGACCGCTTTATTTTCCAGGATCAGTTCGCGGGTCCCAGGTCTTTTTTCTGCCCCTTTTTTTTGGTCACGATAGTGCAAAGATTCCTGTCAAATCTAATTTTTTGCGACGTTTGCCCTTCCGCGTCTCCACCCTTTCGTGTGTTTCAGTTTGTTGACTGGAGATCCGAGGCAGTTTCTCTGTTTGGTCCTGCCGTGCATCCCCTCAGGTTTCTCCCCCGTACTGCTTACATGGGATTTCCCCACGAGTACAACATATGCAGCATCCATCAAGTTTCCTGCGTCTGGCCCGGGTCAAATCCTATCCCCGTCCCCCGGCCCAAGCGCGCGCCTTGTTACTCTTCTTTGTTTCTTCATTTTGAACTGTGCTTCCCTCGTTTCCCCCCCCTGAACGGCATTCCCGACTAGTACTTGTAGGATTTCAGTATGCCCCCACATCTGGCCTTTGACCTCTACCATTAGCCATTCGGTTCTATCTGCTTTCCCCGAGCCGTCGGTAAACTTTCCTGTGCAATGCGCTTTTTGTGGTTTCCCGAGTGTTTTACATCTCAGTTGTGCTTTGCTTTTTTTTTGCCCTGTTGCCCCCCCACAGGCATTGCCCAAGAGATTTCTCTGCCACAGGTTTAATCCCTCCTGTTAGTTTTCCGATTGCACGAACCACTTAGTTCCCGTGTGCGTTGTCAAGTCCCATTCCTAGCCGTTTTGCTACCCCCATACGTGCACAGTTCCAAGCCCACCTGCTTCTTTGCCCATCCGTCCCCCTCGAGCTCAAGACTTGCCCCCTCTGGTTCCCTCTAGTTTTGTGTTTCGCCTCTAGTGCCCCACAGGACTGGTTGATTTCCTGCCGCTCTGGCGCGAGTTTTTTTTTTTTCTTAGGCCTTACACCCTGGAAAGGATGCGGGCCACCTTGGCCGCCCTTTTACGTCAATGGGGTGTCAAGTCTTATTTAGGGTTTGTTTCATTGAGCGGAGTCCAGTTTTCTTTCCCCTCTTTCTCAGTGCTCTTGGGGCCTTCATCTGGGGTCGATGAGATTTTTCTGACGCATTTTTTTCAATATTGTGCTCTTTACGTTAATCTATTCCGCGGTTCTGCTTATCACATGGGTCGCAATGTTTACCGCGCTTGATACATTTTTTCATGACTCCCTTCTGATTTTTAAGTCACACTCAGCGTCATCCATATCTTGGTTTTCCCCACCCCCCCCCCCCCCCCCCCACCACACACCCCCTCCCGCCCCCCCGCCCCGTCCTTCCCCCCCCCCGCGGCCCCCCACCCCCCCCCCCCCCCAGACCCCAGCCCCCCCCCCCGCCCCCTCCCCCCCCCCGACCCACCCCCCCCCCCCCCCTCCCACCGCAGCCCCCCCCCCCCCCCCCCGCGATGACCGGAAGGCGCTGGTTGACTACCTTCGGACTCTTTTTTGTGAGATTTTGTGGCTCTTTATTGTGTGTTTTTGTTGGTTTTTTGTGTTTTTTTTTTTTTTTTTTTGTTTTTTTGTTTTTTTTTTTTTTTTTTTTTTTTTTTTTTTTTTTTTTTTCTTTAGTGCTTTGCTGCTCTGGCTGTACTTTAGTTCTGCGCGCGCATTGACGGGGCAAGATCCTTTTCCTTTTTTTTTTTTGAGCACCTCCCCAGCCTGCGCTCCGTTTGTTCCTCCCCCACTGCTCACGTTTTGCAGTTTCACTCGTCTTGCTGGGCAAGCGCATCGTACTGATAGGCTGTTTTTTGAGTGGAGGGTGTCTCTTTTGTCATTCCTGTGAATGTGTGTTCTCTCCCTTGTCCTTCCTGCGTTTTTTTCCTTTTTTCGATTTGTCCTTGGGACACTTGGTGCATGAGCCTTTCTGGTTTTTGCTGATAGACCCCGACTGCCCCTTTCTCCTGAGCTTAGGAACACGCGCCCCGAAACAGATCCCAACCCCATTTTTCGCATTTGCATCCAGTCCGGAATGGTCGGAGGGGGCCAGAGCCCCCCCCCCCCCCCGCTGTTTTTTTCTTTCGGTGTTTTTTACGGATAAAGGGCTTGTAGTTAAGACACTGCTAGTTCGTGTGTGGTTGGGTACGATGGGGTTGTTTCTTTGGTTGGTCGGGATTTTCTTGTGAGGAGTTTGCAAGCCGTGCTTGGATTTTTCGGCCTGCCCATGCGGGTTGTTCTTGTTTTTTGTTGCAGCAGGGTTCGTTCAGTTTTTGCGCCCTTCTTCCCGATCTTCACGTTACTTGCGTTGTTCGTGGGCGATTTTTTCTTGAGGATTGGTGCAGTTGTTCCCTTTCCTCAGTGTTTTTCTCTGGTCCCTCTTTTTCCTGCATGGGGTGTCGGATGCCCCCGGTGTGAGTTCCTTGTTTCAGTTTCTCCGCCACCCCTTTCTGATACAAGCCGCGTGAATTTTTTTTTCCCCCCCTCGTCGTAACAGTCGCAACTCTTTCTTAATGGTTTGGTGACTGTCGACGCTTTTCCCTAGTCTTGTTCTTCTGCATCGCCGTCGTTGTGTGTTCACTTTTTTGATGGCCCCCCGAGGCATAGGTAAGTCCTGGTTGCTTGGATTGACGTGAGGTTCCTGTTTTGTGACCCTTCACCAGGATTCCCTGCCTACTCACTTCTCCCATATCCCTCCATTTATCCCCCCTTCCTTTCATTCACTTCCAGCGTTGGGAGAAAGAGCTATTGCTGCGCCGTCTCCGACCCACATTTCTCCTCTGGCGTCTTGAACCCGCCTTTGACCTTTTCCGCTTCGAGATGTTTTTTAAGCTGGGTCGTTTCGATTTTACTGAGTGGATGAACTTTTCGGGCTTTGCTGTTTCGGTGTTTTTTTTGTGCAGTGCGTTTTGTTTCCATCAGGCAGTCTTTGGAAAGGGATCCTCAGTATCACCTTTTTGCTTCCCTTTGACGTGCCCCTTCCTGCGGCCCTTAGCTGCCATGTCAGACTTTGTGCTTTTGGCGATTAGACTGTTCGTTTCTTGGTTGTTTTTTTACTTCCCTTGTCACTCGGCTCGGCGTACTACACTCTTTTTTTTCTAGTTCGCTTGTGGACGGCACTGTTTCCAGCGTGTGTTGGACCTTTTCTCTCCCATTTCTTTGATGCTCAGAGGCGCGTTCTCTTTTTTTTCGTTTTTTCCACCGCACGGTTTCCAGTCTCAGTAGATACACACCACGTAGGGATGCGGAGCTGGAGGGTCTCTCTTCGACCTCCTGTCTTATCTTAGAAGCAATAGTTTAGTTCACGCGTTTTTCGACAGTGCTTTTTTCTCTTCCGGACCCTCGTGTATGACGTTCCGAATTTTCTCTCTTTTTGTTTTTTTTACGCCCCCCGTCTGGTTGTCAGGATGAATTTCCGTGTTGTTTTTCTTGCTTGTTTCCTTGGTCGTGTCCCCCGGCAGCGAGTCCGAGATTTCTTTATGTGCCGAGTTTTCCTTTTTCCTGCGATCCTGCTGCCCCCCCAGATCGTGTCCCCTCTGCACTTCTCTTTCATCCCGTTTGTGCGTTTCGTACCCCCCCGTGCCATGTTATCTCCTTTCTTCATTTCCCCTCCCCCGTCATTTCTCCCTTATGACATTTTCCTCTCCTTCTTGGTTTTCCAGTTTCGAATTGCTATTTTTATTTTCCGGATCCATCGACGCACACCATTCTTTCCCCTTTCCTCTTCGATCCCCACAGACCCTTTCACAGGCAGCGCCTCTAGGACGGCCTAGACCGGCCCGTGCTTGTTTCATCGCTTCTTTTTTTGTTCCCCCCCTTGTCCCCTTTCACTGTCCTGCTTTAATCCCTGCGGTAGTCCTGAACTCTGCGCCCCCCTTTCCCATGTGTTCGGGTTCCCTCCTCCCCATGCTTTTCCGGCCGAGTCCGTCCCCAGGTCTCGTAAGACGTCCTTTGTTCGGTCGTCTTTTTCCCTGCCTTTTTTCCCCTTGACCTCGAGCGTCCCCCCTTTTTTGTTTACGCCGCTGTTCAAAGCTGTGTCGAACCAAGCCAGTCAGTTCCCCTTCACATTCCCTCCTCTCGGAGGCGCGCGCCCCCCTTCTTTCAGTCGCAAGTCGCCCCCTGTGCGAGCTTCCACCCTTCACCTTCTTGCTTCAAGCTTCTCCCCCCTTCACACCTCTTGCTTTTTGGTTGTTGCGTCAGTTCTTCATCCCTCCTTCAGACATACTTACCCCCCAAATTTTAGTCATGGCCCAGCTTGACCGTGGTCTTTGCTCCTGTCGAATTTCCCCATTTGTTCGCTGTGATGCCTTCCTTTTCAGCTTTTTTTTCCGGATTTCACTGTTCTCATTTCTTTCCCACCCCGTTTTCTTCCCTCCCCTCACTTTACACGACCCTATTCCCCTTCTCGGAGCCTCCCCACCACCATGTGTACAGAACTTCCGTTCCCTTTTATTTTGTGCTTGTCTTTTCGTTTTTTTAGTCTGGTGGTAATTCTGTTTTTTCCTCATTCGCGCGCTTGTCTCGTTCTTTCTTCTCGTGCCCCCTCTTCGGACACACGGTTTGATTGTATGGTCCTGACGAACTTGTTTTTCGGTGTCGCCTTCCACCCTCAAGTTCTGCGAGTCCTCCTCCCTTCTTTCCACACTTGGCCTTATCCGGTTTTTCTTGGGTTTCAGCACTTTTTCTATTTTTCTTGACAGTTAACGCCGTTGCGTTTCTGCCTTTTTTCTGGTTTCTGGCGGGTTGACCTTGCGCGTAGCTTTGCGCACTCGTTTTTCCCACTTCCGTCTATCTGTTCGTTACTCTGCTTACTTTCATCAGTTATTTTGAGTAGGTGGGCTTGCCACGATTTTTGTCCCCCCCCCCCTACCCACGTCCTTCCAGTTTTCCACCACAGGGTCTTAACCGTCCTCCTCTTCTTTTTTTCCGTATCCCCCCGCCCCATGGCTGAGCATAGCCCATCCTAGTGTAGTCACCTGACTGTCTCCTGTTCACTTTCTGTATATGTTGTCATCCTCTCCTCCAGTTGTCGGAGTGGTCATGTTGCGTTGTACTTTTTCCTATTTTTTTTGTAACTTTTTTTGCTTCGCCTGACGGTGTCTTTGCCTCACCCCCACTTGTCAGTCGGTGCTGCCCTCTACTCACGTCTGCCCTTTCCCCCTTTTTGTTTTCGAGACGTGTTTTAGTGCAGGCCCTCCTTTTCCTGTCTGAAAAGGGAGCAGTCCGCC
>Ga0179591_1409712_pt1 | contig 10824 bp, 14 predicted proteins | sample CZOMad2_1_08_16f_FD_182891 | JGI IMG/M metagenome (GOLD analysis project Ga0179591, IMG submission 182891) | Vadose zone soil fungal communities from Angelo Coast Range Reserve, California, USA - CZOMad2_1_08_16fungal (PacBio error correction) | ecosystem: Environmental > Terrestrial > Soil >... | reverse complement strand
GATAGAAGTGCAGGGCTCTTGACGGCGCGAAGGAACTTGCGAAGTTGTCCTACTTTTTTTCCCTCGCCATGAAGAAAAAACGGAAGCCTCCTCTCTCCTCTTTCTCCTTCGACTCCGCAACTGATGTCGTTTTCTCTCCGCTCCTGCTGACAGAATTAAAAATTTGGTTTCCCTCCCCCTTCTCCTTCCCTCTCCTCCTGAACCACAGAAAAACAAAATACCGCCTCGCCGTCTCGACCGGAATCCTCACTCTACTTTTTAGCTTCCTCCTCCCCCCCAAAAAGTCGCGAATGAAGTAAAGAGCTAACTTAAACCCCCTCCCCCCTCCTCCCCCCCTTTTTGGCGCATCAGATACGTGGCACCGGCACAAGTGGACGCCTCGCTGCTAGATGCCCCCCCTTCTCTCCTTTTTGCTCCCAGAAAAGTACAATTCATCATAGGCTTCTTTTTTCCCCTTTCGTCGGCCCGCGAAGATTCACCGCTCTCGGCCGCAAAAATGCAAGAAAGAAACCCTCCCCCCCCTTTCTCGTTTCACCATTGCGCCGTTCAGCACGCGCGCAAGCTCCCGGCGCGAAGGACCCACCCCTCCTCGCAATTTGCCTCTGGGAAAAGCTGCGCCTTCCCCCTCCCTCTTCTTTCCTTTTTTTCTTCTCAAGCAGCATGAAAGCGGCTCCGCTAGAAGATTTTTCGACCTGCCCCAGCATGGATACGTTTTACGGCCCCCCTTTTTTTTTTTTTTTCTCTGCAGCCCAACAAAAATAATCGAGCGCGGGCTCAAATCCTCGACCCCCCCCCCCCCGCCCCCTCACCTCCTCAAAAGCCGGAAATTACGTCCCCATAGCCTCATCATTTCCCATCCCCCTTTCCTTTTCCCCTCCCCCCCTTTCAATCCGCCAAGCCATCGAGCTGGCAACAACCCCGACTGTATGAGCAAACTCAACCCCTTTCGCCTCTGGTCCAGTTGGCTATGTTAACAAAAAGAATCCGTGCCCCCCCTCTCCCCCAATCAAAACCCCAAGCCTATGGCAAGCTAGTAATCCGCGGAGGATAGCCCCTGTAGGCACATTTCTTTTCCCCCAAAACGCCTCTCTTCCAATGAATGGAAGAAAGCCCTACTTCCCCACTTCCCCCCCCCCCTTCCCGCAAAGTAAGCGACATAGAACCACACGTCAAGGCTTATCGCTTTTTCGCAATCGGATTCGGAAGAGACAACATCTCCCCCCCTTCTCCCCCCCTCGCCTCTACGAAAATGGTCAAGACCATGAGAGCATCGACCCTGTCTTACTTGGCAGATGGTCCCCCCCCCCCCTCGTACTCCCTTCAAGGTGGAGAAGAAATCGTATCCCCTCCTCTCTTCCTCCCCCCCCCCCCCTCGGCGCGAAAAATAACGAACTGCGCCCAGGCTGAAAGACTGAGACGGCGCGTTCCCTTTTTTCTTCCCCTTCACCTCTGACCATGCTAATGCCGCAACCCTGTCGACGGCGAAAACTCATTTTACTTTCGCCGCCCTCGCCGAGCTGCCGTAAAGACATGGGCGCCCCCCCTCTTTCCTTCCGATCCTCGTCAAGGTGTAGACAAGACTCCACGGAGCCCAGCATAGCTCCCCGCCGGCAAGGTCATTGTTGAAGGCGCTCTCCTTTCTTCTCCCCCCTCACCTGACCGAGGATCCTGCAAAAACTCAAAGAAGCCGGCTTTGAATCCTCAAAAATGACCCCCTTTCCCCCTTTTCTCCTCTGTTCCCCCGCCGCCCTGGATAATGAAGAGTAATCCCGGCTTTCCCCACCGAAATGGTCTTTGCGCTCTCCACGCAAGAAGAGGCGATTAGATTGTGACGGGCCCCTTTTCCCTTTCCCCTTGGTTCCTGGAGAGAATATCAAGAAGAAGGCAGGTCGCGAAATTCTCCCTTTTTCCTCTGCGCCTCAGTGATAGCGTAAATATTTCCTCTTCCCTTCCCTTCCTAACCATCAGTCCCGAATCTTACCATCTACGAATGCGGCTACGAAAAATTGCCTGAGAAGTAAAAGCTTTCCGACTCCCTTTTTCCCCCATCATTACGAAGAAGGCTGCATCTCCCCCCCCTCTTTTAAATCAATTGTTAGAGGAAGGGAGTCATGGTCCATCACGGGTCGGCGATGCAGCTTCGCTCCCCTCCTCGTAGTATAAAGATGTTCGTCGCCCTTTCCCTTCCCTTTTCCCTATTGGGCGCCCTAGAATAGCCTGATGGAATGACCGGCCGCCGTCAGCAATTTGTTTTCAAAATCCTTTTTTCTCCATGCAGCGATAAATATATCTCTGTTCCTCCTCCCCCCTCCTCTCCCTTATCCGCTGCCTGGAGAAAATGAGAGAAGATCCTGCTTTCAACAAATTGCTGTCCTTTCTCCATTGCCAGCAGTCGATGTAGGGGGAAATAGGGGCAATGAGGCTTTCTTCCCCCCCCTTTCCGAACATCGGTGAGAGAAGCTGCTTGCCGCATTCTCCGCTAGACTCCACCTTCGCGGGACAAGAAGCACAGTCTCTACACTTTTCTTTCCCCTTCCTTTTTTTTTTTGCGCTGCAGACTTCTTCGGAAGATGTTGCCACGCGGCGGATCTGAGCCAATTATATTCAATATTTCTTCTTTTCCTCTCTTCCTCCTCTCCGTCCGTGCGACATGGCAGCCAGGGACAAGAGACGCCGAAGCACGCCTACTCGGACGCGAGTTTCCTTTTGTCTTAGTATTGATAGGACGATGTCCTCTATTTCGCTTCCCATGAGGAAAAGTTCCTGGGCGTGCATGAAGCGGTCTTCGAAAATATTTTTCTTTCCTCTTCCCTTCGTGGGAGGCGAAATGTATTGCGCTTCTTCTTCCTTTTCCTCTTCAGTATCCATGTAGGCGGCCGAAAAGTGATGATCTCCCATCTCGTCATTTTTATCAAGGTTTGAACGCAGGCTTCTTTCTTTCTCCTGAAGAGGTTCAGGTGAGTTGGTCGCAGGCTCTCTTTCTCCTCCCGTGAGACGCGCCGGAAAAAATTAACTTCTCTTTCGTGAATGATGCGATGATTGGATCCGTGGCGCTGGCTAACATTTTTCCGTTTGCAGGAACATTAGATACTTTGCGTCCCCTTTCCCCTTCCCCCTCTTCGGAGACTTCCGGTTTAGAGGGAGCAGTTCTGCATGGGAGGTTTCTTTCTTCTCATTGTCCTCGGTGAATGATGAAGGTAATCTTGTATCCCCCCCTTTTCCTTTCTCAACATAGCACTGTGCTTGAGTGATTTTCGAGCCGATGGTTTCTCCCTTTCCTATCTGGCGGGATCCTCTTTTCTTCCTTTTCTCGTCCGCACGGGCGAAAAGAGGGCCCAGTACCCGGGTCGAGGTACTCTTTTTTCCGGATAGGGATCTTAGGGGGGCGTTTAGACATTCTTTTCTCCTTTTTTCCTTTTTTTTCTTCCTAATCCGGACGTTCGATTCAGCGCCCCAAATGCCTTTATCCCCCCTATTGTCGCTGGTCACTTGAGGGATGTTTCCAGAATGACCGGTTCTCCTTTTTTTTTCTGCGAAGAGAGGCGTTGGTTTTTTTTTTGCTGCCGCTGATTGAGTCTTTTCGGTTCTCCGTCGGCTTTACTAGCTGGTCAATAGCTTGGGTTCATTTTTCTTTTTTTTTTTCCGGTCTTTTTTGTAAAAAGAAGCCAACTGGAACCGCGGCTTCTTTTCTTTTTTTGCTACAGTCTAGGTGTTGAAAGACCAGATGGCTTGGCGGCCTTTCCCTTCTTTCCCTCGGCTCGCGTTGACGCCGCGTATTGGCCATGATGAGGGCTAGGGGACGGAATTCCGGATTTGTTGTTTTTTCGTTGCGTGGGCCGGTTAAGGTGGTAGTTGGTTAGAGGATTTCTCTCCCTTTCTTCTTCAGCCCGCGGTGGAAATAGCGTGCCGTAAACGTATCACTTTTTTTTTCTGAGAGCAGTTCAGATCTCTTATAAGAGGAGCAGCTTTCATTCCCCCTTCCTTTTTTATCTCTCCTCCCCCTCCGATTTTCGTATGAGCAGCTTTTCCAGAGGCGAATTGCGATTGCAGTTAAGGTATGGCCTTTCGCGGCGTATGAAAGCTTCCCCCCTTCCTTCTTGTCTGCTGGCGGCAAATTCAGAAAACTACATCTTTTGTCTTGGGTGTTGTTCTTCCGAGAGCAGTGAATCTTCTCTTTCTTCCTTTCCTCCGCCCCCCGCCGGCCATGATGATTGGACTTTCTGGGATCCATCCCCCCCCGCGGATATTAATTTTTTTGTGCATCGAGGGGCAAGCGATGCGTCCACTGTTTCCTTTTTCCCCCCTTTGTACCTTGAGGCATCGATCAGATAGATCGATTGGGCGATTTGTGGATGGCATTGGCGGCGCTTTACGGGCAGGGCGAGACTTGCGTCTTCGTTTTCTCCTCTGATGTATGATTTGCGGTCGAGATCGGCGGGCGGCGGGATTGGTTCTCTCGTAGATTGGGCGATTAAAGTAGTGCGCTCCGGATTTTTCCCCTCCCCCCTCGTTCTCGAGCGAAGCAGATTTGCGGAGTCGAAGACCCCTATCTGGCCCACCTTCTCGTGGGGCGTTCTTACCGTGGGGTAGGCATGGCGTTCCCTCCCTCCCTAGGTCCTTCGACGACGAAAGAGCCGGCACTTCGAGCCTGTTCTCGCAGAGATCCCTTGGGTCCTTTCCAGGATTATGTGTGAGTACGCGAGCTTTCCTCCTCTCCGGGCGCACTTCTTGATCGCCTCCTCTGGCAGTCCTCCCGGCCTGGGCTCGAGCGCTGGCGTTAGGGGTCGATCCCTCTCTCGGTGCCGGTAAGCAAAGGTGGCCATAGGGATTTCCGAAGTATTTTACGGCCCTCTTTTTTCCCCCAGATGCTCCGGAATGGGCTAAGGCGCGGTTTCCCGGCTCGTGAAGGGATTCTTTTATCCGGAGGTGGGGAGTCCGAAAATGAGCAGGCTTTTTTTTTTTTTTGCAGGTTGCAGCTCCGGCGTGTAAGGGATAAGCCGCGTCCTTCCCTTTTTCCTCCTCTGCTGATGAGGACGCGGCATTTGCTCGGGGTCTAGATTTCACTCCTTTTTTGAGGGAAAAGAAGTGCGGTCCCCTCTTTCTTTCCTTCCTCCCTTTTTACTATGTTCTTTCCAACGAGGCGGAGGATTTCAACGTGGTGTTCGACTTCCTCAGATTTTTCGCGTTGGAAGAAGTTTTTCTCTCTCTTTTTTCCACGGTGCGATGCCAACAGGACGTGAAGACGATTGTCCGCTATAGTAGGCCCCCTTCGGTAAGATCGCTGACGAAAGGCGGAGGCCAAATAGTTCTTTTCTCTTCCTTCTCGACGGGCAGGCGGAGGAATGCGCCAGGAGCATGCGCCAGGGTGACCTCTCCTTCAACCTCGGGCGATGGACGGCGTTACGGAGCTTCCCCCCTCTTTTTTTTTTCCTCATTGCCATGGGTCGTGGTGGAGATTGGCTTGGTGATGCGGCTCTGTCGAACCTTTCTTTTTTCGCCGTGCGACGCGGGATCGTAGGTGAAACTCCCCTTTCCTTTTCATGCAGGGGACCGTGAGGGCGAAGACTGGGAACAAAGCTCGTGCGCCGCAAGCGAATTCTGTAGTAGATCGACTTTCCCTCCCTCCCCCTCAGCGGTATTGAAAACCAGGAAGGCGAAAACGGCCGGGACTTCTCGTCGCAGTCTCAAAGGAGTTTGGGAGGCTGATTGGTTTCTTCTCCCCCCCCCCCTTTTTTTCTAGTAGAGAGTTATACGGGGCGCGATTGGCGTGGGATTTGTTTTCTTTTGTACCGTCCAAAGAAGGGGATACGTCCTGCCCCCTTCTTCTTTGCATGAGCGGCGCCGGACCCTATACAAAATTAGTGCCTCATTCGATCGCCCAGGGGCAGATTCAAGGGAGGTTTCTCTTTTTTCTTTTTTAAACGAAAGGCATATGGCAACCGGGGCCATCGCCACTCTTTCTTCCTCTTAACACTACTCTTAGATTGCGACTACGCTGACGTCTTTCCTCCTCTTTTTTCTTCCAAGTGGGAGCGCAGGGAAATCAGCATGACTCCCTTTCTCCAAAGTACATTCCTTCTTTCCTCCCCCGATCCTTCCAAATTAATGAGTGAATTATTCGGGGCTGGGCCGATATGAACTTTGGTCCCCCCCCTTTGACGCGGCCTACCGCATGGGAGTTGCAGGAGGTTCCCTCTTCTTTTCTTTTCCTCGATATTAATTTGTGTAGTGCTGGGCGCTTTTTTTTTCTTCCCTTTTTCCAGCCGGAGGCACATATTTTACTCCGATGGGGATGAAGGAGACGCGCAGTTGCCGCCGCGGGACGTGGGTTCTGGCCTCCGAGAATTCCTTCACATTGCTGCGCGGAGTCGTTCCTTTCTTCCTCCCTTCATGCGGGAGTGTTATCCAACACCGCCGACGACTTGGGCGAAATCCAGGACCTTTTTGTTCTTGACGCGGAGAAGATAGCAAAGGTGACTTCTCCTCCTCTCCCCCCCCCTTTTTTGGTTGGACCATGATTTCCGTTTATCTAACAATAGAGCGAGTTTGCTTTCCGGTTTCCCTTTTTGTCATTGTGGATCGATTAAAAAGACGAAGACTTATTCTCTCTTTTCCTCCTCTTTCCTTTTTTTCTCCCTCTCCCCCCCCCTTATGCCAACTCTCCGACCGGTAGAAAACTCGCGCGATTGGTAGAGAAAGGTGAGAATCAATGTAACCCCAAGTTTTATTCTTCTTTCTTTTTTTTTTTGTTGTATTCTCCTCTCCCCCCACTCCGTGCCCGACGTAAAGAAAGGCCTGCGCATTAGTCCTTTTTTCTTTCTCCCCCCCCGCATGAAAGGAGAATAAGCAAATCTCCCTTTTTCTCTTCTCTTTTTGCTTATTCTCGTCTTCATATGTAGGCGCAGGCCGCGCACCCACGTCCGCAGGCCCCCCTCGCGTCAAGAGGTGAATAAGGCTGTAAACATGCGCTCCCCCCCTTCTCTTCAGCGTCCCCAGACGCAAAAATTAATATCGACTATAAAACAAAACCTGACTTTTTCCTCAACCGCCAGCGGCTAGGCAGCGTAATTGGCAACCTTCCCCCCCCCTTTTTTTTTTTTCTCCTTTCCCGATAATGAACAACAAGTAATTGGCCGGATTCGTGATGTCCTGCGTCCATTATTTCACCTTTCCTTTCCTCTCCACGGATAGGACATGCGGAATTTCCCGCGCCCCCCCCCCCTCTCCCCCCTCCCTCGTAGCGAGGAGCAATAGAAGATATGTTCAGCGTAATAGCCGATGATCGATTTCCAGGTGAAATATGCCCTTTCTTCCCCCCCCCCCTTGCCGACGATCAGAAAAGCCCCGGGAATCTGCCCCTGATCCTCTGGGATCGAGAAACAAACTCAAATGTTTCCCGTTTCCCCCTTCCCCCCCCAACGAGGAAAGAAACAGTTATGCAACCATTTTTTTCCACGGCCGTAGGAAAGATGCTTCTCCCTCTCCCTCCCTCAACAAATAAACACGCAATCGCGCCCCCGTAGTAAACTCCCGACTCCCCGGGCCGCGTGTGCATAACCCGACCTCCCCCCCCTTCCCCCCCTTCTACTTCAGAATCAGAACCCGTCAAGCGGTTCTTGTGGATACGCAGGAGCAGGAATCTCCTTTTCCCTCCCCCCCAGAATTCGATAGAGGAGAAAGAGTTCAGGCTGGAGACCCCCATCTCTAGCTCTTGCCACAAGAAATAGGGCGTTTCACCCCCTCTCCCCCCGCAAAAAAGTTGGAGAAAATAGCCTCAGCCTGGCCATCGCCACCGGAAAATGGAAATTCCCCTCCTTTCTCTCCGCTCCCGTAACAGCCATCGTACCGCGTTTGACGGCGACTGACTCCCCGAGAGGTAACCCATGCGCCTTCTCCTTTGTCTCCCCCTACGAAAAACTATTCCTGCGACCCCGAAGAAAGATTGGCCCCCTCCCTCTGCTTAAAGACAACCCAATACCGAAGCCGCCTGCTTCTCGTCCTGGGAAGTCCGCACCTTGAGCCATTGCCTCCCTCCCCCCCCCCCTTCCAACGGGAAATTTATTCGAGCCCCCTAGGGAGTCGATTTACCCCTTCCTCTCCCAATCGTGGAAAGACCAAATCTTTTCCCCCCCCCTTTTTCCCCCCTCCCTTCTCCATAAACCGATGACATCTCCCGACCGACTTTAAGAATACTCCACTTCCTCCTTCCCCTAATTCCGGAGGCGTAGCCGGACACGCCGGTATCCTCTTTTTTCGCCGTAATAGCAAAGCCCTTCTCATTTTCTTCCCCTATCCCCATAAGACTATTCACGCGAGGGAAACCGCGCCTGAAGGAACCACCTTTCTTTTTCTTCCCCCCTTGTAAAAGTAGAAGTAAGGAAAATCTCTTCCCCCCCTTCTTCCTCTTTTTTCTGGATAGGAAAACGACCGCCGCTCTCGATCACCCTTCCCCTCTTCCCTCGTAAGGCGATTAAAGGAAAGTGCTCCCTCTTTCCCCCCCCTCGCAAGCAGATGAAAATCTCGAGGACTCACCACAATCTACCCCCCCTTTCTCCTATTCGCGCTGCGAGAAATGACAGAAGTGCTTCTCTCTTCTCCCTTCCCTGATTTGCGTCGGGGAAATATCGAAATGCCTACAACCGGCATCTCCTTTCTTTCTTCCTCCGCCTTAATAGGGGTAATTAGACTCCCCCTTCCCCCCCTTTCCTCTCTCAGTGGATGACCGCAAAAAAATTCGTTTACCGCACTCGGAGCGACCCCCCGTGGTCCTCTACCTGGACCACAGAAAAAAACCAAATCCCTCCTCCCCCCTCTATATCGCCGCGAATCATCAATACAGCACCCCCCCTCTCGCCTTGCAGTAAAGAGCTAACTCCCCCCTCTCCCCCTTTCCCTTTCCCAAGGTGGACGCCTAATCTACGTGGCACAGGACCCCGCCCCCCCCCCCCTCTTCCCGGACGAATGTCCTAAGAAATTCGAAGTTGTATTCTTTTCCCCTTTTTCCCCTTCATCATGGCCGGCGGGTTAAAGCCTTTCCAGCGCCACGGACACTTTTCACGCGATCTAGGACGCACCTCCCTTTCCCCCAAAAGATGTATTTCGGAATTGCCCCACTCCCCCTCCGTTCAGCACGAGCGCAAGAGAGGACGCGAATCCCCTTCTCCCCCCCCCCCCTTCCCCTCTCCTCTTTTCGAAATCGTAGAAGAAGTCGGAACCGGAAGAAGGGATCCTCTTCCCTCTCCGATTAGAAGATGAGAAGGAAAAGGCTCTAGACCGTCTCCCCCTCCCCCTCATTCACGATGGTCCACATGAGGATGAAGAAACAAAAACCTCACTTCTTCTAAATCCGAGAAAAACCTTCCCCCCCCCCTTCTCCACTCCTCAACAAAGAAGAAATGCAATTCCGTAACCATAGCAATCATCAGGCCAACTACCGGCGTCCAGATCTCCTGAAGCTTTTCAAAAGGTCAAATCCGCAAAAGCAATCGATCTTTTTCCCCCCCCCTCCCCCCTTTCCATCCAGATAGAGAGACGACGGTTCCAGTTTCTTTGTTCACTCCCCGTGCCCCAGAAAGGTTAAAAATCCCTTATCTCCTCCTCCCCCCCTCCCCCCTTACCAGCCGTAATACGCGGCGGAGAGCCCCCTCCTTTCCTCATCCGCGGGCGAAAAAAAAGAAGCTCTTCCCTGCCTTTCCTTCTCTTTTTTCCCCTTATTGGGTAAAAAATACGCAAGTCAAGCTCATCTCCCCCCGCCGTCGTGTTCGTGAAGAAGAAATTTAGGATTCGGAAGAGCCCTCCTCCCCCCCCCTTCCCTCCTCATCCATCTACGAACTGGTTAAAGACCATGAGAGACTAGACCCTGGTACTTGGAACATCTCTCCCGCGTCTCCCTTACCGGTGGATTCCCCCCCTCTGGCACATTAAGGTCTGGAACCCCTCGGCGGACCCATACACATTGCTATGTGAATCTTCTCGGGAAATGGTGTTCGACAAGATTACGTCACAGTCACCGAGACCCCCATTTCCTTCTCCAACCGTCATGCAGAACATGCGCCCTCTCACCCTTCTCTTGCTCAATGCATGGGCGCAAAGATCTAAGGTGCGCCCTTTCGTACCGGGTGTAGCCAAGATCCACAGGAGCCATCCTTTTTTTTCCCTCTTTCTCTCTATCTCAGGGCGCGCTCAGGGCGGCGACCGTCAATGTAACTCCTCTTCCCGCGATCCTGCAAAAAACTCAAAGAATCCTTCTTCCCCCTCCCTTTTCCTCTTTCGGCGAGATCCCTTTTCGGCCGCGACATGGGATAATGAATCTACCCTCCAGCAGTCGCAAAGAAATGGAGCTCTCACTCCCCTCCCCCCCCTCTCCCCAATATTTTCGAGAAATCTCCGCTGAATGCACTCCAGAAACCCATCCTCCCGATAGAAGGAAGTCGTCCCTTCCTCCTCTCTTTTCTCTGTGCGCAGTGATACCGTCCGATATGTGCGTGATCGGGTTCTCGATTCTTTTCTTGTTTTTGACAAACAATGGTCGCCTCCTCCCCTCGACGCATATACCATCTCGATCGCGCTACGAAAACCCCCCTCTTGTTTCGCCGATCGCAGCGTGGCACTTTTCCTCTCCCCCCCCCGGCCGTAGGAACCAAGGAAAAAGTGTAGGACTTGCGTCCTGGTCCAATCGGCTAGCGGAGATGCGGGAAAGCAAGCGTCTCTACCTCTTCTCTTTCCTCCCTTCCTCCCCGCTTCCCCTAGAAATAGACATGATGGCATGAACCGGCCGCCGTCAGTCCTTTTTTTTTTTTCGCAGTTTTCTCCAGCAGAGGATAA
>Ga0179591_1364459_pt1 | contig 10824 bp, 11 predicted proteins | sample CZOMad2_1_08_16f_FD_182891 | JGI IMG/M metagenome (GOLD analysis project Ga0179591, IMG submission 182891) | Vadose zone soil fungal communities from Angelo Coast Range Reserve, California, USA - CZOMad2_1_08_16fungal (PacBio error correction) | ecosystem: Environmental > Terrestrial > Soil >... | reverse complement strand
AAGGAAACACCCCCTGCATCATATATTTTCCCCTTTCTAGAGATTGCTGGGTTTTGGTCCCCCGTCCCGAAGAAGCCTTGCACGGGTCCTACCGGACCTCCTTAGTTAAACACCTCCTTTGAATTGGAAGGGCGGGAGCTTTGGAGGGGCCGTCCCAATCGCACGTCCCTACGACTTTTGAACGACGTCTTTTTTTTTAGCAAACGTTCTTCAGCCTCCCCCACTTAGCCGATTTCCACTCGTCGTCCGGCCCTCTCGAAAAGGGGAAATGTGGTTTTTCTCCCCCCTGTTGCCCCTGTTGCCCCTTTAATGTTCAAGAGGCCCCTCTGTCCGAGGACTCCCTAGATCTGGTCCGGCTACCGCGTTTCTTGGAAGGGTTTTGAGAAGCCCCAACTCAGTTTTCACGGCCTTCTCCATAGTTATTCCTGTTCTTGTAAGGCCTTTTGCCCCTCCTCCTTATGGTCGCTTTCCTTTTTTTTCTTTTGCAAAATCACACACTTCCCATGTAAGATTCTGCAATAGAGCGCTTATGCTACGCCCCCTTTGTTCCCGCAATCACATTTTTCTTTTTAAAATGACGCCTTTAGACCGCCGGAGCTCTAAGTCAGATTCGCGCCCAAGAACTCCTTCCTTTCTCTTCCAGTGCGACTATGACACACCCCATTACGACTTTGAGTCATAGTAGGTGGCACTTTTCCTTTTTTCTCAACGGCAGGAAGCTGATTGCCTACCCCCCTTCGCCATCCGCCCTCCCCCCCATTCTGGATGAAGCTCCGGAGAAAACCCCCCAACCGGAGAGAGCCTCATAGGGGCTTTCTGGTGGAGTATGTCCCCTCTCTTGGTTTACTGGTCACTTTCTTACTCCCCAATTTCTCCTAGTGGCTCTACTTTCTTTCCCCTACAGTTTCGAGATTCCCCCGGTACCGCATTCTTTTTAGAGGTGAGAAATTCTCACCCTGATGTATGAACCGCTCTAGCTGATGTTCCTCATTCTTTCCCTTTTCACCTAATCCGTACTTTTCTTTTTACGTAAATATATTTGCAGCATGCCTTCAGGCCTTTAAGATAGTAGAGAATTTTCTTTCATTCCGGCATGTCCTCCCATGCGTTTCTCCCCTCCATGCCCTCCCCCCCTCTAAAATTTTTTCGTGAAGTGGATTATGAGAAATAAGTTCCTTCTCTTTCTCCCGAGTAACCGACGTTTGGCTCCCCCCCCCGAAATTATCCCCGCGATTATTTTTTTTCAGAGCCGGAGATCCGAAAGAAGGGTCTTCCACGAGGCCCGGGAGTTTCCCTCTGTTCCTTTCCCTCAGAATTGCAGTCGCTCGTCTATATAGAAAGAAATAATGTTAATTTCTTTTTCCCGCTTGGCCTTAAGGTCCTCCTTGGACTCTCGCCTTTGCTATTCCAAGGACTGATTCACCACTTGAGTGCGGATTGGCCTTTACAGTGCGAGTGCGCCCCGTGGAAAGTAAGAAAACCTCTTTGCCATGGGCTTAAGTCCCAGAACCCCCCCCCCCGATCTCTATTTCCCACACGCAACCTCTTTTTTCTTCGGGAAACCATTGTCTTTAAGTTGTTGTTGTTGAGAGAGATTCCTAGAAATAGAGGTGATGGTTTTCAAATTTTTTCGAGAGAGTTTTCTCTCTCAAAGAAACTGAAGCCCCTTTCCTCTCTAATTTTCTCTTTTTTTTCTCCGGGCCCGTTCGAGACCCCCTCAATTGGCCATCCCCCGCCCTCCGAAGTGAACACCCCCCTCTTAAGGCCAGGAGGACCGTGCCTGGTTCCTCCTTCTTTTTCCCCGGTCGGCCAATCGCTAATGGAAAAGAGCTTGGCTGCCGACGCGTTCTTTACTTTTACTCCCCTCCCCTCTTCTGCGGTTACCATTTTTAACGAAAATTCAACCCTCCCAGGTTCGGCCCTCCCCGATTTAGGTGAAACGGATGTCCTCGATAGAAGCGGACAGAACTTCACTTGGCTCCGTAGGGCCCGCTTACCTTCTGCCCCTGAGTGCCCATAAAGGAAAGCCTTTTCGTCTCCCCCCTTAGTTGCGTAGTTTCTTAGTTACTTCTTTTTGGTTCCCTTTTCTCCTACGGATCTTCGGCTGACGACGAGCTGCAAGGTACATGGTAGCGCTTGTATTGCCGTCCCTGAGCTTTTTTTGTCCGTTTATTCTCTTAGTGACTGACGCTCCGAAAGGCATCGGCCCTTCCTTAAATACAGGCGACCGAGGATCTTTTCTCAAAAACGCATTCCCCTTTCTATTTGCCTTCTCAGCTTTCCCTAGCGATCCGGTTTTTGGGAATGAGGAAGTAGCACTTAAAAACTCTTTCCGGCGTGTAGCCGAAAGATACCCTCGGAGTCTCTTCTCAGGTCTCTTTCTTTTTGGCGGAGTCGATTTCCCTGCCTGCGACCTTAGGAGCGCTTGGCGTTCCAAGAGAAAGGAATGTTTCTCGCTAAGGTCTTCCTCCATCATTCTTCTTCCCCTCTTTGTAATTCCTTCCCCCCTCTTCTGGCTCGCCCCTTTCTTTTTTTTTCAGTGTTCTCCGCTCTGGATAGAGCGGACGTGTAGCGTTGCCCTTAGCGCTCGCAGCTATCCTGTTAATCAAGGAAGGTATGCATAGAGACGAAGGTCTTCCCCTTTCCCCAAGCCGATCTCTTTGAAATCCTTCTTATTACTTCTTTTTTTTCCTGCCAGCAGATGTTCTTGTTCTCGAACCATGATGCAAGAGAAAGAGATGACTTGTGCTCCCGCCCTTCTCTTCAGAGTACCTCCTCTCACCTCTTTTCTCTTCGAACGGCTCTGCCCTTCTTTCACTGGCCAGTTGAAAAAAGGAAAGTACTCGTAAACCCTTTCGCCGTACCCGATTTTTTCCGACAAGGACTCATTCTGTTAAAAGGTCCCATCTCTCCTCCCACAAGCTTTCCCAATAGTCGGAGAGGAGACCCCAAGTTTAAAGGGAGAATAGAGGTCTTTTTTTTCGCCACGAGGTACCCCCGCTACTCCCTTTTTTGTCGTCTCTCCTTTTTTGCAATCGTCAGCGACTGCGTTACGGCCCTCTAAGTTCCTTTTGACGTGAAATAAGATGAAGAACTTTCTTGAAGGATTCAGGTCTTCCTCCTGCCGGCTCTTCCATTCGGGCGCGCAATTCCCCCATGAATTCTCTTCTTTTAGAGCGATTCTTTTATTTTTTTGAAGGAGAGAGACGACTGCCTTTTTTTCCCTTACGACCGTTCTTGAGTGTCCCACCTCTTTTCCCTTCATTTTTGATCCCTTACCCCTTCCCTCCCCCCGTCAGCAGGACTAGTATTCGATGGGACGATTGGCCAGGCACTTCCACACTTAGAAGAATCATTCTTGACATAGGAGCTCTCCTTGACCATGTTTTGTCTCTCTCCTCCCTTCCCCTAACCCAGCCTCTTTTCTTCCCTGCGTTCCTTGGCACTTCTCGGTAATTCCCTTGGTCTCTGAGATCGGGTATCCGCGGTGACGTTCCTTTTGGCCGGTGGTGAGGCTCTTCCCCGTGCACTGTCCTCGACCTCTTCTTCTCCCGGGGTGTTTGTTTTTCTACTTTACGGCGTCCTTTCGGTAGCTGGGCTAGGTTAAAGAACCTTTTTTCCCCTCCCACAAGCCTTTTTCTGCCAAATTGCACCTTCGTCTCTTTTTTGACGAGCCGCACCCTGCTGGATTTTGCTCTTTGAGAGCGAGCCGCTTTCTCCCAGTAAGAAGCTCTTCCCCCTCGCTTTTTGAGGAAACACCCTCTGGAGGAGGGACCCTCCTAGTTTTCCCCCACACGCTTCTCCCAGAAGTGCTGAACAGACTTTTTTCCGATTGATGAACGGCTTTTGCTGCTGTCCTCCACTCTTCAGCAGCTCCCTCTTGGATTGCCTTCCAGGCGAAATTATCAACAGGAGAGAGACCCCTTCTAGGGCGGCTCGAGGTGTTTCGCCAACTCCTTCTCTGGTGTTTCCGTGCCCCCGTCATCAGTACTGTATTTCCTACTCTTTCCCCTAAAAGAGTTTCTCTTTTTTTGGAACTCGTGAGTAGACAGGTTTCGGTGGCCCTGATTTATCCTAGTGCCTCTTGCGGCTTACTTCCGTCCAATAGTGATCCTAGTCCGCTCAATCTTTCCCCTAGCAGGACCATGCTTTTGCCGCCGTCACTCAAGCTCGTCGTCTCCCTTTTTGTACACTACCCTTTTTCGACCGGAGTCTCATATCCCATTTTTGACAAAGTGCATTTTTTCCGTCGTGAAGTTTTCTAAGTGCTCTTGATTCCACCCCTCGTACCCGATGTCTCCCCCCAGCCTGATCAAAGTCTTTTGTCGCGCCGGAGATCACCGCCCTCGGGTTTAGGTGAACGCTCTTTAGGTTTTTGGAGTTGCAGACCCCCTCTCTTATTGACCCACATCGATTCATGCCTTAGAAAGAAATACCTCTTTAGGAGTGAGCATTCGGGCATGAAGTCGTTTTCACTCCTTACTACTCGACCTGTCCGTAACCCTCAGGGGACCCCCTTTTATGGACCCTTTGAGTGGCCCTTTTCCCCTTTGTCGCCCTTTAAAGTACTGAAAACGCGAAGGATTCGGGGATTCTTTCCAATTTCCAACCATCATCCTTTTTCCCTGAGAAACTCCGAGGTTTTCCCCATGGAGATATTCTCTTTTCCCCCTCAGGTGTTGTGTCTCCCCGACATTGGGTCCCCGACTCCTCTGGTGTTCCAAATGTCTTCTGTGGGAATTTTTTTAAAATGAAGCACCTGGAGCTCCGTCGCGGTTGTTCCCATTTTTGCTAAGTTTGTTTTTCGCGAGCCATTTCAATCATTGGTCTCTCCAGTGAAATTCCCCTCCCCTCCGGCCCTTTAATGAAGACCTCTCCCTGCAAGGCAATCGCACTCTTCACATCGCTCGGCTTTCCGCAGCATAGGACTTAATTTCCCTTCGATATAGCCTTTTTCTGGGGAAGAAATAACCTTACCAGTAAAAGCCCGCTTGGAACCCTCCCTCCTTTCTGATCGACCTTCTATAGCATCCGGAAAGGAAGTCATTACTCTGATTGGTCGATCCTGGGTAGAGGTAATCTTTATTGCCTAAATGAGAGCTCAACGTCTTTTCAAAGCCACCCTTTTTTCCTTTTTTTTTTTAGGATGCCCCCTTAGGAAAGTTTAGAATAAGCCTTCCTTGACGCCCGGCCGAGACTCTCCCCCAAGTACCTGAAGTCTTCCCTGGACTTTTGGGAACCCCCTCGGAACTTCGACGATTGAATGAAAGTCTGGCCATCCCCTCTTCTAAAGGACTCCATCGGTCTCCTACCTACTTTCTCTGAAAACCTTCTCTTTTTAAAGATCATTCAGTCCGCTGACTCTCTCGAGAAAGGCCTTCCTACAGTTATATCCTTCCCACCCCCCTCCAGACACAGCCTCCCCCTCTCTTTTTTAGCTATCCTCTCCTGGTACGTTCTCTGTCACCTCCTCGAAGGATGAGGAAACTGCAGAGACTTGCCTGACTTTACCTCGTCATGCCACCTTATTCGGTCTTTTTCGGATTTCAGATCCCCCTCCCTAATAATAGACAAATAGGATCCTCCGCCACCTAGGCCCCCCTCTCAGATCCTTCTTCCTCGTACTTTTTAATCCGGGGTGCTCTCCCCTCTCGCCGCTATTGTCCCTTCCTCCTGTATATGAAGTTAGCCTTCCTTTAGTAGTAAAGAACTGTGCCGTGGATTCTCCCTTATGGTTTTCTTTCCCCCTCCGAGTCTTTCTGCTGGATAGCTGTTTACCCCCAATATAGAAACTTACAGGATTCCTTCCTTTTTTTTCTCTTCGTGACACTCTTCCTCCAACACTTCCTTTTCGTTTCCACTCTTTTCTCCGTAACCTCTTCCCTTCTTCTCTTACGTCCGGCGGACTGTGGAAAAGGAAGGAGGGTAAGAAAAGCTTCTTTTTTCCAATCGTCGCTCACCAATTTTCCTGCTGCCCCTTCAGCACTCCGGGCCCGCTCCGACCCAAGTGGGCTTCGGAGGTTGCAATCGTTAAAGCGAATTCCGTAGTCTTGCTTCGGCTTATTGGAGTTCCCCTTCCCCCCAAATTGCACGATTTTCCCCTTTCCCCCCCCTCACGACTTCTGACCAGGAAAGGCCGTCGCGCTCTTCCCCACACCCAGCATATCTATTGCTGTTGAGAGATCTGTCTTTTCTTTTTTTTTTTTCGGTTCTCCACGTGACTTTACTCCTTCCCTTGGTTCATGACCGCAAGTCGGATGCTCCGAGTGGCTAATTTTTGCATTGTTTCGGGACAAAGTACACAATCGCCCTGTATTCTTTTCCCGAGGGCTTAGCCCCCGATGCCTTGCCCCTTTCTCCTCCCTCAGGTGGATCCCCTTTCCCTGTGCGTTCCTGGCCTTTTTGAAACAGGTTGTTCTCCCTCTCTGTGGAAAAAATAAAATCTTTCGCTTCCTGGACGAGGCTGCCTTTTTTAGTAGACCGCCGCTGATTTTTTTAGGTTTCGGTAGTTTTCCCTTTCCGTTTTTTTTAGGGACTCCCCCCTTGGACAGTTCACGGCCAAAGCGAACGTATTTTTCCCTTCGTTCGGGAGTTCGCTTTTTTGCCCTCATTCTATTTGGTTTTGTTGTGTCAAGTCCCTTTCTTTCCAATCACTGACCGATTGCAACTGCCATAGCTGAGTATTAGTATCCTACGTCGCCAATGCTTCCTTTACATTTCCCTCCCCTTTTTACACTCCCTTTCTTCGCGATCCCCCGAAGTCGCCCCTTAAAACTGAACTCCCTTTGCGGCGGACCTAATTTTTTGATGAAACACCGCTTCTGTCACCTTTCGTTCGTTTCCCCCCTTCGCGTTCGGAAAATCGGCGCGGGAGAAGAAAAGAGACCTTATTCTTGCATACGTCGGACTTCTGCCCAGTCTTCCCCCTGAACCACCTTTACAGGAGTCCCACGTAGGTCCCTTCTTTCTTGTCGGGTTCTTCTCTTACAGCACTGAGAGGGGTGGACTCGTCACTAAGTAACATTCCCCTTTCTCGAAGAGTCACCCCCTTTCTTAGTTGGATGTACGGTTCCCTCCGGGGTTAGAGGTGCCTCCAATACGTAGTGCTTCGTTCTTCTGGCAGATGACTTTTCGTCTCGAAGGACTTCAGTCGAGGACGGCTCGTCACCCTATAGTTGAAATCCGTCTGAAATTGCTTCAGGACCGTGTTAACGTCCTGCTTCCCGCTAGGGACTCCCTTTTCAACGGTCCGTACCTTTTGTGAGTAAATAATATCTCCCATCCGTCTGACGCTTCCTCAAGAGTTCCTTTTCTCTCCCCCTTTTTATACTCAACGTTACCCGCCTGGGTCCGACACCTCTTATGTCCGATGTCTATAAGGAGATCAAAGAAACTTCCTTTTTTAGTTGCCGCGACTGGGACGGTTTTTTCCCTGTTTCTTTTCCTGTGCCGTTTTGCTGATTCTCTATCCCTGCAGTCCTGATATCGGACCGACTCGATCTTCCTGAGTTAGATTGGACTTACTTCTCCCACTTCAGGAATTTCCCTTTTTCTTTAGAAGTGGCACATTCTTCTACAAGTTTGAGATCTTTTGCCCTGTTCCTCTCACCGTGCGCGAAAAAGGTCACTACGAAACCAAGGGGCTTTCATTTCGTAACAAGTCCTCCCACTCTCGATGGTCCGGCACAAGCCCGGTAAGGGAAAAAATTGTCTTCCTCTGTTAATAATCCTTTTTTTTGAGAGATAGCAAATGGTTCCCCCTTTCCCCTCTGGTGTCATGCCCCCAAACCTTCTTTTGATGCGGTGTTTTCAAAATGTCAGACCCTTGTTTTGGGGTACCCCGTAGCGTGAGACTCGTTTTGAGGATTTTAATCAGCACATTAATTTCTTCCACGTCCAATCCTTTTCCTCTAGGTCCTGTCTTTACTTTGAAGACGTCCTTCTGAACCCCCCTCCTTCACATCGATTTTTTCTCTCATGAAGCTTTTGAGAAGCCATGGGACTGCGCTTCAGGGCTTTTAAACGGGAATCCTTCTCCCAGAAACGTCCCTGCGAGGAAATACACTGGGGCCCGGGCCTCCCTGATCCGAGTTTTATCCCAGCGGACAGATTGTTTCCTGTCGGGTAAGCGGTTCTTCTTCCCTCCTCGCACTTTTTTTCTTTAAACTGCACCTTTTTTTCTACTTGGATTAGGTCCTTTTTCTCTTCTGATTTACTCACCTTTTTCATAAGGAAGCCCTCTCCCCGTCTCCAGAGAGTGAAAAAGAACGTTCCTTCTTTTTTCTCTCGAGGAGGGAACTATCTCATTAGCTCCCTTCCCCCTTCCTAAGATCCCAGGAGGACATTCGCTCGACCCCCCTCCAGAGGTACTAAATCCGTTTTTCCTGATGCAGAACAACCGTCTCCTTTTGTTTTTCCCAAACTAGATTGCTAGATCCAGGACTTCCATTGGTAATTGAGGAAGTACCTTCTTCACGTTCGGATATTTCAACTCGATTAGCTTCTTTTTCTCCCTCTAAGGAGGGATTTTCCCTTCCGTTTCTTTCTCCCTGATAGCCATCCCCTCGAGCTTTTCTCCCCCCCGCGCCGGCCTTCCCCCTGAGCTAAGGTAAGAAGCTCCTCATTCGGATTCCCCCCTGGGTTTCCTCTTTCCTCTCTTAGTCGACACTCCGGTCCCGATTCTTCCCTTTCTCCGCTCCCCAGCGGAATTCTGACTAAGTTTTTTTTACTGGCGGAAGGTCATCCAGTTCTCCCGTACGTATTTTTCCAGAAGTCCTTTGTGCGTTGAGACTCTGTAGGAATTTTTTCCAGCGATTGTCTTGTCCATTCTTTTCAACCTAGAAGAGGACCTTTCCCCTCGTAATCGTCATTCTCCTGATTGATTGTCCTTTCAGATGTAGATGACTCTTTTCCCTTGTTTGGTGTTGCCCCTTCACTAGTCACCGCTTTAACACTTCCCCCTCGGTTTCGCACTCCAAGGTCCCCCTTTCCCTCCCTGGCAGCCGTTACCGCACAGCGTTTTTGTGTGGAAAAACAACTTCTACAACCATGTTCAATTTTTTTCCTTTTTTTTCCGAACGATTTTTCCCTCTCCTGCGGGTGGCGACTTTTTCCTTGCCTGCGATCTCCATCAGTAGTAAAGTGAGTAATCTTCCTTCCTGATTTTTTTCCGGCAAATTATGCCACTCTCTTGTGCAAAGGTTCACTCTTTCTTTCCCGTGCAACTTCCTTTTACAACACACATACCCAGCCTCCTCTTTTGATCCTAAGGTGTTGTTGTTGAGATATCTTTTTTCCTTTCGTCGACGGAAACCCCTTCTTCTTCCCCTGGAACGCGGATGACAGTCAGGTTCTTCTTTTCACCATTTCCTGCTGAATTGGACTCCCTTCAAATCCGCCGCAGCCTCCCATACGCACGTGACGACGTCTTCTGCTGAACAGGCTCTTTTCTAAATCATTTCTCTTTTAATAGTGCTCTTTATTCAGACATTGAACATGGTCTACTAGTCCCCCCACCTCACTCCCTCACGCGGTGCATTTTTTTTTTTGGGCTTTTAGAAGGACTTCCCTTTTCGCCTCCGAGATCTTTTCCCCTTTCGAGTACTTGCCGTTTTTTCTTCAACACCAAAACGGGACAGTCTCCCTCCCCCGTATCTTTTCCTTGAGAGCTGGTCGCGATTTCCCGAGCGGCTGGTTCTCTTTTTTCCCTGGTTCCCCTTCCTCGTGGCCCATCACCGCAGTACTTTAAGACCCAATTCCCTTTCTTAGGTAAGACTCCCCTTTATACTCCTCCCTGCTGGTCCTCACTCGTTCTTTCGGTAGCAAGACTTTCCTTCCTCCAAGTCTTCCCCCTCTTCCAGGAATTTCTCTAACACGAACTTTTTCCGTTCTGAGGCCTTTGAGGAAACACCGCTTTTCCCTGCTGCCAACAGAATCTCCCTTTAGCGAGGAAATCTTTTGTGCTGATTGAAGAAAAGGCCCCCGTAGCCCCTCTTTCCCCTGCTGGATGCCCCCCCCCTGACGAACCCCACCTAAAAAGGAGACCCCCAGAGACTTTTTTTGATCTGTCGCTTCCGGGGTGATTGTGGGATTCCCTTACAAGTACCGTAAGGATACGTACCGCCTTTTTTTCGCGCTGAGTTGGTTCCGCGCTCCGGTACAGTTCGTGTTCGCGTTTGAGCAAAAATTTTCCATGCTGTCCCGCGGGCCGATGCTGTATTACTCTCCTTTGAGTGTAAGTCCCTGTAGAGGATGAGTGGCTTTTCCCCCCCCCCTAGTGCACCTCTTCCCCCATTGCCTCCTCCCCGTCAGGACCTTTCAAACGTTCGTTCGTGATCATTTTTTGTCTTTTCTTAACAGGTCAGCCCATTGTGGAGTACATTTCCCCTCCCAAGAAGCCTTAACTTGAATGGCTTGCTACGTTTTTCTTCCGTCCCCTCCCATAACTTCCCTCCCCAGAGTGGTGACCCCGGATTCTTCCCCCCCCTTCCTCAGAGCAGGGCTCCTCCTTTCCCCCCCCTCAATCCTCCCGGACTGTTGAATATTGTACGGTGAAAAGCCGCCTTCCTATTTCGATTTTCCCCTCTCGATCGATGCATTTTTTTTCCATTAGTGTTTCCCCTTTGTTCGATTGCCCCCCCGTTCCGAAGTCTTCTTCATTAAAGTATTCTTTCCCCCCAAGTCCTTTTTCTTTAGATTGACCAAGGATTTTCCTGGACATTTGGACAAGTGCTTTGCGAGAACTGGCTCGTACGGATCGCCAGGTCTCTTGCTTCAATCCCTTCCCTGACGGACTTTCAAGAAACACTACGCTTTCGGGAACAC
>Ga0179591_1314373_pt1 | contig 10824 bp, 16 predicted proteins | sample CZOMad2_1_08_16f_FD_182891 | JGI IMG/M metagenome (GOLD analysis project Ga0179591, IMG submission 182891) | Vadose zone soil fungal communities from Angelo Coast Range Reserve, California, USA - CZOMad2_1_08_16fungal (PacBio error correction) | ecosystem: Environmental > Terrestrial > Soil >... | reverse complement strand
GCATTTTCTGAGCATCTTTGGCGATGTCATGACCTCGGCTGTATGAGCGGTGGTTGTGACTAATTTTCCTTTCTCCCGTGCACCGATCAAATCTAGCTGTCTCCTCCACGATCTCACCCCCATTCCGACGTATAAACACCTACCTTTTTTCCAATATTTCTCTACCGGGTTTCTTCTCGGCTTTGCATTAGGTCACTTGTTCACTATCATTCGAGTTTCTCGTTTATCCCCTTTTCCCCAAGCCCAGACATGCCGAAAGCCAACAAGCGAATGGACAGCTCCCCTTTCGAAGGCGAGGAGCTTGCCCGCCCTCCACTTGGCCCTGACGAATCAGATCTAGGCCCTTTTCCCTTCCCCCACTTGCCCGCCCCCCCTTCCCATCAAACATTCCCGCATTGGCAATCCTCCCCCAAAGAGAATCTTTTTTGAGCTCCTTGTTTTTCCCTCCCTTTCAAGTTAGCCTTAGGACTCTTTGATTTGGTCATGCCTTTCCCCCTGGGCTACCCCCCCCTTTGCGCTGGGAAGTTGATCATCAATCACCCATCCTTTTTTGTTTCGTAGTGCTCCCCCTTTGCGCCCCTCCCTTCCTCTTTCCCCCTCTTGACTGCTTTCCGCCTTCCTTCTCCGTTCGGCTTGGCTCGACTCTTGACAGTCAGATTTCTGCTAATGTTGATTCATTTTTTCCCCGGATGCGTTTTTGTTTTCTAGGGCTTGGGTTTTTTTCACTGGGGTATGGGTACCCATGGGATTTTTTTTCTTCTATGAGGACGTAGGTTGACAGTGTGTCCTTCTTTGCATCGCCCTCGGCCTGAAATCCTTTATTGCTCCCCCCTTCGCGTTTCTTTTGGATGCTCGTCGGGCTTTGTCACGTTTGCTAATTTAATCTTGCGCACGTGTTTTCTTCTCCCGTTTTCTGCTCTTAATGCAGACGTACCTCTTTCTCTCCGCGCTGAGGCAGATTCCCTTTCCTTAAGTTGTTGTAGGTATGCATGGGTCGACAATTTTTCCTGGCTTCTTGAAGCACGCTTGACGCTTCTTTTCTGTTTCTCTTCTTTCCCCTTACTCTCTCTTTTTTATCGACCACTGCGGATTTTTCTTCTCGATGCCGGTTTTTTTCCCTGCAGCCACGTAGGGTATACAGTTCCAATTTTATTCATACCAGCGCGATGAGGCTTCTTTCTGCCTTTTGTCCACGTTCCCTTCCAGCCCGAGATTTCCCCCCGGTTTGGCGTTCTCCGGTTTTCTCCCCCCTTTAGGACCATGGGCCATCCCTCTCATAAATCATCATGCACGTCGTGTTGGTAGGGAGTCTCCGACCCTTTTTTCTCCCTTCTTCCCATGTTTTTTCTCATCCACTCGCTATTTAATCTTGAAAACCAGCAGTTTCAGCTTCTATTCGCGTCCTCTGTGACCCTCTTAGCATCTAGCTCCTTTTCTTTTGGCCTAAACGGTAGCCCGCCCTGTTCTCTTCTTTTATACCGGGCGTTTTTTTTTGTCCCCCCCCTTCCGGCAACCTCCCCTTTCCCGTGACATTGCTCTTCCCTCCAAGTTTCCACATAAAGGAAGTGCGATTCGCTCTGCTTTACCTTTAGATCTTTTTTAGGACCCCCCGGCATCTCCATCGCTGCATGGTAACGGGTCGTCTGCAGCTCCCTATAGGGGTGTTCCTCTTTTTTTCCTGTATCAGTAGGCATAGTTCCTTCCGCTTTATGCTCCTCGACTCCTCCTTCACTGATGTCATAGAGATCCATGGGTCGGTATATCCTCGGCCCTTTCCGTTCGCCCCTTCTCAAGGTCGGTTGATCCACGTTCCCCTCTGCTGGCCGGATTCTTTTTCCCCCTGCATGTCTTTCGCAGCAAAGCGGAGTCAAATTTTTGTGGTTTAAGCTCCTACCCCTGATTTCTCCTTTCTTTCTTCTTTATCTCCCCCCGTTCAAGATATTCCAGTTTGCCGGTCCCTACTTTTCTTGCAATTTTCCGAAATCCGGCTTTTTCCCCCCCCTTTCTTCCCGTCCGCCCCCATTCATCTTCATTATCCTCCCCTTCCTCGTTGAAGAGAGTCCTTTCGCTTTGGCGACGTCGTTCTTGAACGATGCACCGGTGTCACAGGTATGGGTTTCTTTCCGGCATTTCCATTGGTCTTGACCGCGCGGTCTTTCCCCCATGTCTTTAGCCCATGCGATTTGACTCTCCTCGGTAATCTGCTCTTCCTTGCCCCCGGCCCGCCTTGATCCTTCTATTTTGATGTTAGAATAATCTCCTAAGTTTCCCCCCTTCCCTTTTTGGTCCGCCCGATGACCCGCTCTCGTCTCCACTTCCTCCCTCTGATTTCGCATAGTTTCTTTGACCCACTGAGGATTGAGGTCGTGTCCCCCCAGTTCTGTAACACCCTTCCGTCTCCCTTTTTTTTGCGGTTTGGGTTATTAGAGTCCTTCGCCTCCCGCCCCTGATTCTCCGATGGACTGCGACTTGACCTCGAAAGCAGAAGCCCTGGCATTGTAAAAAACGCGCTTCTCTGTATCTGGCGCGCACTGCGTTGTGGCTTTTAATGCATTGTTTCCAGTTTTGCTTTAAGGTGGTCGGTAACAACCTTTTCTGATCGAATCCTACACTAGTCTCCTTTCCCCCCCCGAGTCCTTTTTTATCTCCCTGTTCCCTCCTTTTTCTGCGACTCTCCTATCTCCTTGTCGAACGATTGATAGTCTATATTCATTGGAAGCGACCCCCCCCCCTTTACGCCTTTCGTATACGCCCCCACCACGTTGGCCTTTTCTGAGTTCTCCCCCCGTTGCAACGGTTTCCTTGCGAGAAGAACCCGAGGTTTCCCCTCGTATTGATTTAACGGAAAATCCCTTCCCTCCCTTGAAGCTAATGTTATGTTTAGACGTTTTTCATTTCTCCTTCTCCACTGCCCTCTCTAACCTTTTTTTCCCACGACCTGTCCCCTCTCTTACTTGCACTTGCGTTTCGGTGGAAGTTTAGAATTTCGTCTTACGAAGAGACGATGCGCGTCCCCTTCTTTTGCTAAATTCTATAGAAATTGTATCACCCCCTCCCCCCGACGCCAACAAATTCAAGTTCAACCTGAAATATGACCGAGTTCTTTTCGAAGAGATCGGACTGGCCACTTGGCTCTTTATTTTAGTATTACCCTTCTCTTGCTTTCTTTCTGCCCAATTCCACCTCCTGAGTCCCCCAACCCTCCTCCCTTTTCCTGCTCACTTAGAACCTTTTCTCGGCAGACTCATTCGCGATGCCATTCTTTTTCCCTAGAGAATCCTTCTTACGAACCCCCCCCTCCCTTTTCCCCTCACCCCGCCACTTTCCTTTAATACCCCATTCCCGCAATATTGATACAACTTCTCATCAGCCATATGTCTTCGTTTTTTGTATCCTTCCTTTTCCTTCTGCGTTCCCCTGAAGGCTTGCTGGGCTGCGCTTATTTCCTGTGGATCCAACCCTTTTTTCCTATCTTTTTTAATTTTGATTCTCTTCTTCTGTTTGTGATTTTTGGTTGATTTTAAATCACCCTTTCTTCTCCCCGGCACCCCTGTTCCCCATTTCAGGGACGAACATCATCGTTCTTGTTCTCCTTTCTGCTTTTGGAATTTTCCCCCCGACGCGGTACATTGATCCCTCCATTTTTTTTTTTTTTGGGCTGGATTTTTGATTTTCCTTTTTTCCTCTTTGGTGACGTAGGCTGTGCCCCCCTTTTCTTGTCACACTTTTTGTTTGGGGATATCATAGGAGTCTCTTGCTGGTCTACGCGCGATTTCTCTGCAGTTAGAGAGCGCATTTCCCTTTTTGTTTGTGCGTGCTCGCTGCTTGGCTCACGTTGTCTAAAACGGTAATCTTCGAAATGCTTGTAGGCACTCAAGTTTCAGACTCGCCCACAGGTGGCCTGACCCGCTTTCTTTCTTTTCCTTGAGTCACTTTTTGCGTGCGTTGCTGTGTTGTAGACGGTCATTTTTCTTTAGAGTTTCGCTGTTTTTTCCTCCCCCTGAATTTTGCGGTTTGATTTCGTCGATTTCTTCCCCCCCCCCTCACGCTCTTGTTCTCTCTCGATTGCGAAGGAGTTCTTTGTCAAGTAGAGGAAGGCCCTTCTTTTTCCCTCGATATTTTGCTCCCTACGTAGTGGCTTCAGACTATCTTTCTCGTTCCCAGCGCCCTAATTGATTGATCTCCAGCACAGTCGCTAGACCCTGCCCCTGTGTTTTTGCCACAGGGACATGTTACCCTCTCTCTCTCCCCCACGATGGCGAGTCGATCCTTTTCCCGTGCGATCCCTCCCTTCGCAGTGGTTTCCGCGACCCTGCCATGTTCCTTCGTGTAGTAACCGAGCCCAGATCTTCTTCGTCCTGCAAGTCTTGTGTCCTGCGGTTGATGCAAGTCGCCCTTTGTTGAACTTTTTTTATAGCTCGCTGACTAATCCTTTTGTATCCACAGCCCCTCCACCTCTTTCCAATGCCGTGATTCCCCCTCCTGCATGAATACAAACCTCAATTGGCTTGTGACCTGTACACCCTCCTCCTTTTTCTTCTTCTTAGACTCTTTGATTGTCACGGTTTTTCCATGCCCTCCTACCATATATCATTTGGCTTCCATTTTGATTATGTCCCCTCTTTTCCCGCTTCCAGGCGTTATGGAAAATGCCACTCTTTCATTTTCATAGTACTTTTTTTAATGATCGCCCGGCCTAGGACGGTTTTATCCAATGAGATGGTCTTCCTTTTTTCGAGATACTTGACAATGAGTCTCTGTAGGGAGGCTTCATGGGTGTCTCTCCAGTTCCCCTCGGCGTGTTTCAGTTTTCTTTTATCAGATCTTAGAGAACTTTCCTATTTGTTATTTAAAGTCCTCTCCCCCTTTCCCCTTCTTTTGTGCTCTTCCTTATCCACGACGTGGCCCGCTTTATAGTTGGTTTCAGGACGGGCCCCCCTCTCCCCCATCGCCACTCAAAGCTCCGGCCGTCTTCCTCTAAGTTTCTTTTTTATGAGGGAGATTCATTTTTGTTTCTTCGTCTCCCCCCCCCTCTGCCCGTCTGTCTTTTCCCTCCCCTTTGCTGGATCACGCCCAGCCTGACGATTTGCCGGCCTTTTTTTCTTTTTTTCTTTGGTTCTTTTTCTTCTTTTAGGGCTTTTCCCCCTTTGGGTGATTTTTCTTGAGATCCTCTCCCATCCTCCGGTAATACGCCTGGATCTCCTTTCCCATGGACGAAACCACTTCAGAAGACCAGTCGGACCATTTTTTGTCTCCCTCACTCTCTCTCCCTGTCCTCCCACATATCTTAAAAATGTGGTGACATTCCCCCCCCCTCTCCCCCCCTTTTACTTCTCCCCTCATGCATTCATGGAGTCTTCGGCCCTGTTTATAACCGCTGCCTATGCGTGCTAGTTGTTATCCCCCACTGACGTACCACTGGTCGTAGACCGGCCTGTCCCTAGACCGCCCTCTTTAGGCTTTTTATTGATACTCAGTCCGCTTGTTTTTGTGAAAGGTAACGCGACTCTTCTTCTCCATTCCTTTTTTTTTTTCGGCATCCACGGCCCATGTGTCTCCCTTTTCTGTTGCGCTCCTTGAGTCGAAATGCTTCAAAAGGCTTTCAAGGGGAATACACTCACCCTTTTTCTACCGTTTTCCCCCCACATCATCAGCGTTATGTGCTCCCTAATTTTCCCCCCCCCGAGTTTGAATTTCGACCATTTGAACTCCTTTCCCGTTGGCATTCTATGGACCCACCAATTCGGGCCGATTGCCCCGGTTTGCGTCGATCCAGACCACTTAGCTGTTTGGCTCTTTTCCCCCCAGATATGGTTTTTTTGCTTTCGTCCTTGCCCCTCGGTCTCGAGATTCCTCCTCCGTGCTTGGTAAGGTTACGGTGGAAGCTCCATCGCCGTTCCTAAATTGACTCCCTGCTTCTATTGCCTTTCCGACCGATTTTATGTGCTGCACAGAATCGGCATATTTGATTTTCCTTTCACCATGAGGGTTTCTTTCATCTCAGCGTAGAACAGGCCGACGTCTTGAGCTCCCTGCCTCAAGCCCCCGACATTCACCCATCCCCTTCCGTCTTAAACACACTCACCGTGTCAACTACATATGACCCTCAGCTAGACCGACCGTTCAGCCAATGGCAAAATTAGGTTTGAGTCTGTCTTTCCTGATTATAACAAAGGCCCAGCCCACTCACTCTCATCCCTATCACTCGTACCACCTTATCTTGCCTTTCGGTGCAATGCACCGCCTCCCTTTGACCACTGCCTTACTGATTCGCCTTCTTCATTTCCACCCCCGTAAACGCACACACCTTAATATACCCCCCCCGACACTCGTTGTCAATCCCTCTGACTCCTACAGCTTTCCCAAACGCTACTAGTTGCTCATTGTCGGAGCCCCCCCCCCCATCAGCATCTCTGAAGTGACGATGATTTGCCCTCCTTCTCCGTTTATCCAACCCTTGCCGCTTGACGAAGTCCTGTATCTATATCTAAACTAGTTGTTGTTGTTGTTTTAGAGAGCCCTTCCCTTCGTCGAGAGCAATGCGCCTTCCGCGTTCCCCCCCCCAATCCGACGCAATCCGCGGCCTGATTTTACTTCCTTGTCCTCTTCTCTCGAAAATATTATATCCCCAGAGCCCCTGACTATTTCCTTTTGCGGTTGCCGGTTGATTTACGAAGGTGGGCGGGGGTCCCCAAGTGTTTAAGGCACGAGAAGTTTTGGTTCCTCCTTCTTTCTTCTGCCCCATGTGGTTGCATGAGCGTTCCCTCTTTCGAAGTTCCTTGCGTTGAATTTTGGTTGTTGCTTGTCAGTTGCTAAACTTTCCCACGACCTACTTTGCTAATTCTCCCCTTCCCCCTCTCGCCCCCCCGCGGACTCCTCTTGTGAGTCGACGATCCTGGTCATTCGTTGCCGTTGAAGGCTGGACCTGTTTTGGACTGACCGTTAATTGAATCCCTCCCCTTTGCTTTCTCGTTGGTTGCTTTCTATACCTCACGCTTTTTTTCGATGCCCGGTCGTTTGCATTGCCATACGTTTATGTCCCCTTTTTCCCCCTTCGAAAGACGTCGTTCCTAAAATTCTTTTTCTTTCTCTTGTGCGGCTTGGCTCCTTCCAGGCACACTCTTCCTCCTCGTCTTTAGTCTTTTTGCTTCTGTATTCCGACATCCACATCATCCCTCCTTTTTGGTTCGGTATTTGGTCGACGCATCCCTTTTCTCATTTTTAATTTTTTATCCAAGCAGCCGTGGAATCTTCGGCCTTTACTGCACCGCGAGAGATGTCTCCCTTTCTCCTCCTTGGACCTTTTTGGTAATCCAGATTCCCTCTGCGCCTTCTCTTTTGGGAAACGGTTCCGCTAGTGTTCTCTTCATCCTGTTGTCTGAAAGTACACGCCCCTCCCGTTCTCGTGTCCGCCCCCCCGCCTGACAGACTACACAACATTCCTTTGCACGCCGTCATGTCGTCGCGAGTACCTCCCCCCATGACGACCGTGGTAGTTCTGTATCAAGCCCCCCATACTTCTGGTACCGTATCTTGGCCATGCTTCTCTCTTCGTGTGATTGGGTTAACATTTCGTGTTGTCAAGACATGTTTACTATTCCCCCTTCCTCCTCTTTATTCACCTCAGAGCCTCTTATGGATCCGGTTGATAGTTTCCTTTCGCTCCCCTGGGCGGTCCCAGATGGTCAGTCTTCGGTCCTTCCCTTCCTACATATCGTTTCCCGTGCATATCGGTCTCTCTTCGTGGCCTGGGAGTTACCGTCCTGGGCGGTCTTTTCCCGAGGCTTTTCCTCTCCTCTTGTCTGAATTCATGGTATTCCGCATATGGTTTCCCCTGCTTCTCCCTGTTGTGAGCTCAAGATTTATCTCCTTTTCCCTCCCTCTCCACCCCCGAGCCCGCGCATCTTAGGTCAGACGGCCGCTACCTCCCTGTCCTCCCCTTCATCGGAGATCTCCCTTTCCTTCCTCCTCATTGGTTGCGATTCTTTCTTTAGTTCCCGATTGAGTCGGGGAACCCTCTTTTTCTTTTCCCTCGTATTTTTTCGACATGGACGTGCATACATACTTGTGAAGTTTCTGGCTTTTTTTCCGTTACTTCCCCCCCTTTGCTGTGTAGTTCCGATTATTTTTATTCTCTTCTGTATCTGGCCCTTGTCCGGATTGACAATTTCTTTTTTCCCCCCTAACGACTCCCCTCTCGCTTATTCTCCGACATTATCCTCCTTCCCCTTGACCATCTTCTTTCTTCCCCCCCTTCCCCGCTTCTTCAGAGACCCTCTTCGTTTCCGTCCGTCGTGAGGTGCGCATAAAGCGCTGCACTTGCCCTTCTTTTTTTTCTTTTGAATTCCCCCCCCAGTCGACCCGCCACCATGGGGACTTTAGGTCGTTTTTTTTTCGCCTCCCTGCCCTAGTCCCCTGCTAACGTTCATCCTCCCCCCTGTACTGCGGTACGACGAGTAGGCGAGACTTCCAGTGTTTTTTCTCCTTTGTGTGTTCAAAGGCGGCCTTGTCCCCGGACCCGGAGGTTGATTTGTCCTTTGTCCCTTTAGACTTGAGCGAATTCATTCCCCGCGCCTTACCGGTTCCCCCCTTTCATTGACCATTCAGTATCGGGCCTTCGATTTCCCCTTTTTCCACCCTCTTGCGAGGAAGTTGGGCCTCCCGGCCCGGCATACCTTTTACTCGTCCTAGGTGTCCAAAACCACTACGGTTCCGAGATGAGACGTGCGTCGCACGTCCCCTTTCACACATCCATGAAGATCCTGTACGTCTACCGTCTGGCGCGTCGCCGCGGTCGGTCGATCGATGGGCTTTTCCTTTTTTCCGTAAATGGACAGTGCATTTCTCGTTGACGCTTCCAGCTGACGCGGCTTCGTTACTTGTCTCGCTTGATCGTGTCTATCCTCTCCTTGCAGAAACTCGGAATCTATCTGCACCCTGTCGCTTGCGTTTGGAAGTCTCGGGAAATCTCCCAGCCACCCCGATCTTTCTCACAATAATTGATTACTGACTGATTCCCAACATGATTAATCCCCCCCCCTTCCCCCCCTCATTCACCCCCCCCCTTTGCACCCCGACCCGTCGACCCCCTTTTCCCTTTTGCAAGAACCTGTTTTGGCGAGGCTTTCAATTGCCCTCCGTCCTTTAGCTTTGTTATTCGTTTCTTGACCCCCAAGGACAACGTACAGCGCGCCCTCCCCCTCCCCGTCTCCACTGTCCTCTCCCTCGCGGACCGCCTCCACCCGCCTTACACGCTGTCCCATGTTGCTCCGGATACGCATAAACGGATATCGTTTATGGCACCCACTGCCCACATCCCACCCTCTTTTTCTGACCCTTCCCTTTACGACTTCCAGCTCCCCGCCTGCTTCTGGCTCATAAGTCGAGGCTAGTTCTCCCCCCAAGCAGAACGTCTCCGAGGGGGATTTCCCTGATTTGAAGGATTTCTCAACTTTTTGCCGCTCCGCCTTCCTATCTACCCTGTGGTTTTCGGAATCCTCCACCTCTCGTAGAGGCACCCTGGTTCCCCTTCCCTCCCTTGTGACCCTAAAGAAATCCGGCTCTATCGACTTTCCCTTTTTTTGTAAGCGCGCCCTCTCCCCCTTCGATCGCCACCCGAGCAGATTTCTCTGTTTTTTTTTGAGTCATTTCTCCACCTTCGGTTTAAGGTTGATTTTTATAAGAAGGTTTGCGGGTGCCCTTTGGATGTCAAGCCTGCGCAATGTCGCTGCGCCGTCCATTGCCCCCGTGCCTTTGAAGTTGGTTGCATCTCTCTCGAGGCCGATTTTTTTAAGCAGATATGAGTCCTCCTTCTCCCCCCCCTTTTTTTTTTGCTGTCACTTCCCCCCGCTGTCAAAGGCTGCGTGGCCGTAATTCTCAAGTGACAGACTTCCAGGCATTGCCGTTCGAAGATCGGACCTTCCCCTCCCTCTGAGTCTTTTGCGTGGTGGGGTGCATGGGTCTCTTAGTTGTGTTCCTCCTCGGCGTTGAAAGCCCTACCCTTTTGCGCTTTTTTAGGTAGTGTTTGCGGTGAGCGTCTCTTTTCTTAGTCCTTTCCTGATCCCTTGGTGCTTTCTCGTGAATGCATGGTTTTTCCCCTAGCGACCATACCCTCATCTGTTTTGTTTTCAATTTTTTCTTTATTCAGTTTATTCTTCCCTCTTTAAGCGTTCTGCTGGCGTTTCGCACCAAGTACCCCCAGTACTCTGCACTCGCTTTCTCATGTTCCCCCTTTCGGGCCCTCGGCCTCTCTTGACCTCCATCCACTGAAAGCTTTTTTTTTGGTTTAGTCCCTTCCTGTCTTTTCAAGTTGCGCCCCCTCGTTGGGCCCCCCCTCGTCCCCTCGTAGTTTTGACCTACTTCTGCCATTTTTTCGTTTTCGCTCAAGTTCCTTTTTCCAAAGGATTTTCGATGCCAGAGTCGCCTGTTGACTGATTAGGAGCTGTCGTGATCTTTCCTGTTTTTCCCCCCGTTGTCTCCACACCTGTGCCGGAAGTGGGTACCTTCCCCCTGCAGGACGTCCTCCCAACTATTTGAAGTGATTCATCTTCGAGCGTTTATTTACAATGCCCCCAGTGGTGTTCTCTTCTTTGCGGCTCACGCAAGACTCCCAGCTCTCTTTCACCTTTAGGCAATTCGCCCCTCCCGTTTGAGTGGTTTACTTTCGGGTGTTACCCGACCTCATACTTCCCCTCCCTTTCCCCAGGGGCGCCCTGCCGCCATATCTTCGAGAGTTGGGAATCCCCCGCTGCTAGGTTCCCGTGTTTACGCCAATTCCTGTTTCCCGTACTTCTTCGAGATCGGAAATCCCGATTCTCTCACCTT
>Ga0179591_1330738_pt1 | contig 10826 bp, 14 predicted proteins | sample CZOMad2_1_08_16f_FD_182891 | JGI IMG/M metagenome (GOLD analysis project Ga0179591, IMG submission 182891) | Vadose zone soil fungal communities from Angelo Coast Range Reserve, California, USA - CZOMad2_1_08_16fungal (PacBio error correction) | ecosystem: Environmental > Terrestrial > Soil >... | reverse complement strand
CTATGGAAACATTCATGCATTAGACGATGCCCAGTCCCCCCCCCCCTGACAAACGCAGCGAGTTAAATAGGTTCAGACCCCCTGTTTAGTCCACCATGAGTTTTTTTTTCCCGGATCGTTATACCAGTAATTAGGAGTATCGTCGGGTCGTCCTTTTTTTTGCGCGTCCTGGAAGCGGTCATCCGGACCTAACTCCCCTGACCCAACCCCCGTGGTGTACCTATGACCCTCGAGAGGCTGTCTATGCAGATCACCCCCTCCTGCGGAAAACCTAAAAGTCCAGAACCTCGGAAAGCTGGAAGTGACCACCTTTCCTTGTCCCCCCACTCCCCTCCCTCATGATAGTGACGGGTGGATATACCCTTTTCCTTGCGAAGAGAGGGGTTTATGAAAGCCTTCCGTCCATTACACGTCGTGTTACCCCAAGTAACGTAACCGTAAGTGGCTTCGGCCAACCCTTTATTTTTTCCCTTAAAGGCGACCTTGTACCTTCCGTTCCCAATGAAAGACATAAAGTCCGTCCAACAGATTTGATTGGTGATTTTTCAACCAAGCATTATACCCTGAGTCAAATGAAAACCCCATTGGTCAAAGTTATGCATTTTTTCTTCCTTGTCCCCCTGATAGATTAGGACTTTCCCCACGCAGGTGGACCCCATTCCCTTTTCTGTTCTTAGAAGTTGAGATGTACGGCCCTTTGTAACAATTTTAAAGTCGGCTTTCCTATCCGAGAGGTTCCCCCTTAAGAACATCTTTACATTTCGAATTTTTTTGTGGAAAAAAGCACCCTCCCGGCGTTTTAAGAATCACCCGTTGAATTAGAAAGAACAGGTGTTCTTGCCGGTGGTTGGAGGAATCCAGATTTATTTTTTCAGGTAATTGTAACTAAGGTTGGCGATGTATAGGCCCTTATGTATTCCCCCTTCCTCCATGTCGAGAGGTTTTCTCCCCCCAAAAAAAACACGGTATCGCCCTTTCGGATATCCCCTTACCGGCACATCCGCCTATATGCCTTAAAGCAGAATCTCACTTTTGCACCGCTTGACCAAGGGATGTTTCCGAGTCTGGCTTTAAGGCCGTGATTCTTCCTCGTCTGACCACCGGACTGGAACCCCTCCCCCCCTCCAAAGGTCTCCCTAATTAACCACCCTCCTTACTAAGTTGTAACCGCTTGTCTCACCCTTTTTTCTGTCGAGTTTACTTTCTTAATCCCACCCCCCCAACCATATTCGTGTTTCCCCCCCTGTGGCCGTCGAAGGAACCTTCTGCAAATTGCTCGGGTGATCGCGCTTTGTTTTTCCCCCCTACAGCGTAAATGGGAATCGTACTTCTTGACCCTCTTTTTTTGGGCAATCTTCTCCTTAAATCGCCAAATGAGGTGCTGTTTTTTTTCCCCCCCCCCCCCCCCTGTATTCCCAACATCTTCCCTCCTCCGTTACTGAAGCTCGGCGGACGAGCACCCCCCCGCCTTTGCCCCCCCCCCTCATCTAAAGAAACCCCTTGTGGAATAGTAAGTATGCTAAAAAAAGACCCCCTGGTTTGCGCCAGAACGAGGCCCCATGTCCCCCTTTTTGTTTTCTTTACGTTTCGTTGAACCCTCCCCCCAATCATCTGTGTGCTTGCATCAGAAGTTCCAACCCGAGGAGTGCTAAGGCGTATTGATTCCTGGAGCACTTTGACTTTCCCATGCCATTAAGCCCCTTCCACTCGTTGATGAACAATGCTATTTTTTTTCCTCCTTTTTTTCCCGTTTTGAAAAGAAAATGCACCTCTTTTTTTTTTTCCCCTTTCCAGTTAAACCGGGCGTGTGTGTCATCTACCCCCACTTCTCCTCCCCTCCCCCCTATAAGTTGTTTGATCAGGTTGGTAACGTTTTTGGCAGGCAAGTCTTCCACTGCCACCCCACCTTTTTTTTCCTAGTCCCTTGCCCCTCCTACCCCCCGAGGAGAGTTTCCAGTTTCATGAACCTCGACCACCTCTTCCCAGTGGTTTTGCCTTTTTGAATGGCATCTAGTACGGAGTCCCCAAACGTGCTATTGTCCCCTCACCTTTCGCCTTAGGCCGGAAAATGATCCTACAACATTCTTTTCTAGGGTTCCCTACCCCCTCAAAGAAGAGTACCCTTTTTCTTTTCCCCCTCGTTGCTTGTATTTCTGATCTCATTACCCTCTTGGACTGAACAAAGCCGTTTGCTTGGTAGATCTTTTTTAATGAGGGGTTCTTGTGGTACGCCCCCTCGTCCGCACTGGTACGTTTAATATTATCACTTCTTGTTTTTCCTACAGTGGGCCCACAAATTGTCCCCCCCATCAGTTTCGGATCTCATGCCCAAAAGAATTCCAAGCGCTTTTAGTCCCTTCATTGATGTTTGTGACCCCGCCCAGCTAAGTAAACCTCTCCTTTTGTTCGCAAGTTTTTGCGGGACTCCACTCTTATTTCGTTGGGCTAGGATTAGGTCCCTCCTTTATTTGACAGCGGCCACAACTTAGTCCCCCCCCACAATGTGAACTGTGGGGACTTTGTCAAGGTAAGTTGCAGCTTTATTCGCTCTCTTCCCCCAACCTTCTGCCCTACATTTGGTTTCTCAAGTATTTTCTATTCTATAGATGAACTGGTCAGTATGGTCCCCCCCTTACACTAGACAGGTGGTGGAAGTTGAAGGTCGACCGGTCATGCTGACTTCCAAAAGATAAATGTATAGTACCCCTCCTTTGCCGAGAACTAACATTTTCCCGAGGCTCTAAGCCCCCGCCTTCACATTTGAAAAGACTTCTCACGTTCCAGAGGACCCTTTTTCCGGTCCCGGTAGAGTTTACACACCCTTTTCTTCAAAGGGTTTCAGATGTTACCAGCCGCTCTCTCTACGAACAGCTTCTCCTTCTGTCCCCCCTTTGACGTCTCCCCGATGTACTCACCGCAGATTTGAAGTTAAAAACGTTTTCCCTTAGCTTTAAGACCCTTTCCAGTCGAAAGAACGAGCAGACGCCCCCCCCGGTTTTCATTTGGTGGAAGGGCAGTGAAGACCCCTTGAATTCACAACACAGTCTCCGGTTGAGGTTCCTTCCTCCCTCGAGGAGTCCCAAGGTCCCCCCCCCCCCCCAGTACATTTCTTTTGCAGCCTCTGACGTCTGTTTCAATGTGGGTTACCCTGCTTTGAATTGCTGGAATTTGAGGTCCCCCCCTCCCTCTCAAAGACGATACCTGAAGTTCTACGGTCCCCCAAGCAAACAGCCTGTTGAGCTTCTGGGTTCGTTAGCCTTTTGTACGCGTTTGGAGAGTTTTGAAGACTCTCTTCCTATGGGTATGTTCATCTTACAGCTGATCACCTTCACAAGCCCACGTTTTTTTTCTTCGTTTTTAAGATTCCTTCTTCCCGGCAGTTCGGCGCCATTTTCGACCTCCTGATCTCGGTAGTAATTTTTCCTTTTTCCAACCCTCTCACTTTTCAAGTGACCCATGTCATGCTGTACAGCACAGTTTACTCAGTTTGGTTCCTGGCGTTTTATAGATGAATTTCAATAGATTTGCATCTCCTTTTTTCCCCCCCCATACTGTTGTTTGTTGATCTCTCTTCTCCTCCCCCCGCTTTAAATTCTTTCAGATAACATTCCAACTCCCGCCTACCATGTCTTATTCAGCCCTGACATGGACTCTTACTGGTAGGATTTTTCACCTTCTTAGTATCTTCCCCGTTCTTCGTAAGGCGCCGGGCAGCTGCCTCCTTTTTCAAATCACCGCCCTGAAACCCTGTGTTTGCTGGTCCCCTCTTACCTAGAGGGATATTCAATGGCCTCGTTTACACCTGAACCTTTTTCCCCTCCCTAACGCGAAAAGAGTAAGACCTCCTCGTGCCAGCTTCCCCGTTATCCAATCCTTTTCTACATTTTTTTTTCCCGTTTTTTGATTTTACCCTAGGGTTGAGGTATGTCTTGAAGTTGTTACTGACTTCCCCCTTGAAACAAAGTTACATTCCAAAAAAATGATGCAACCCCCATTCCGTCCATGAAGTCCTAGTGCTAGTTGGACCACCCAGTACTTTGTTTTTTACCTCGGACTTTCTCCCCCCTAGTGACTCATTCAGAAGTCCCGTCAACCAGATAGGTTGTTTTCTGGAATTTCAACGCGGGTAGGAAAATGACGTCCCTGTCCCCCCCCCCAAAATCTGACCCTTTTTTCGTTTCTGGATGTTCTCAGACCACTCCTATGGTTCGGTTTACTCGAAGGACCCCCTATTGTGTCCAACTATTGTCGGTTAGTCGACATTCCTTTATCTGGTCCCAAGGTGGGAACATCCCCTCTCGCCGCTCTGCTCCCGCAGGAAGAGAGGGACAGGGACCCACTTTTGTGGCCCACCCAGCGCCCCAGCCCCCTTGTTTCAATTCAGCCGGCAACGTTCCCTGTTACGTTTTTGTCCTCTGTTTCGGTCCTAGAAGATGGATGTGTACGGTCCCTTCCCGTTCCCTTCCCTTCCCCCTTTCATAAGACATTGAGCCCTGTGTGATCAGGACGAAAGATGTGAAGGTCACAACACCCCGTATGATGTAATGGTAGATCCATCTGTTGCACAGTCATCGCTATAGTCTCCCGCAGCTATATTGCATTTCTCCTGAAAATATGCTTCATATGGCGCCTGCTTTAGTTTCGCTCCACATCGGTCCCCCAACATACATTTCCCCCCAAAGTCAGCATGCATCCCTAATTACCAACCTACTGATTCCTCCTTTGCTCCCCTGTCTCAACGTCAGGACGTTCAGCAATATATACCAACGAACTCCAGTTGCTGTAAACTTTTCCTTTTCTGCAATCACCCCCTTCTAACCCCAACTTTTCTCCTTTTTTTCTCCCGCGCGGGTGGGTTTCAACTCCTCCTGACAATTGAGTAAGAGCTGTCCTTGACTGTTAAATTCTTTTTCCCCCCCATACCGCTCTCAAGAACACCGCCTGTTCAATTCTCCCAACTCTTTCAAAACAAGATATACCCTTCTTTCCCTCCTAAGTTATTTGCTTTGGTTTTAGCTCACCCTTCCCCCTAATTAAACTTCAGACACGGGTTTTGTACTCGTCCCCCCTTTTTTCAGGAGCAAGACAACCTTTCTTTTCCCCCCCTTCTATTCGTCCCGCCCAGTCCGTGTCTTCCTTTCCCTTTTTCGTTTTTCAAACATCAGCACTAATATTTTTTCATTCATCCTTTCCCACCGGTAGCTCCCGCGGATGTGACGGGTCCCTTCTCCCCCCCTTTTTGAATTAAATACATGAAGCCATTCCACGTCTCCTTATGAAAATGGACGATTATGTTAGACTCTTTCCAGGAAACGTACCGCCATGGTGTACCTTTGTTGCCCATTTCCAGGATACACCATTCCGGTGCAGTTTTTGGCCCCCTTCCACCCCGGCCAAATCCCCCTAAGTTTGTTTTTTTTTTAGGGTTAGATTTTTTCCGTTTTTTTTTTTCCCGGTCCTCCCCAGCACTCCCCCCTTCCTTTTTCCCCTAAAGTGCACCGAAGGTCAACCCGGATTGCGAGGGTTTGCAAGTTGATGTCCCCTTTGCCTACCCCCTCATCCTTTTCCTTCCCCTGGAGGACTGGGGATGAAATAGAGTAATCACACGTGCCCTGACCCTTTTTCATCCCGATCGACCTTTTTTCACTTTTATGCTGAACTCAAGCTTGCGTTTGTTTTTACCTTCACCTTAAAGAAAAAATTTTCCATGGTTTTTCCTCCCTCCCCTATGCTGTCAAAGATTTTCTTTAAACACCTCCGCTTGGAAGAGTAATGTCTCTTTCTCTCGTTTCACTGCGGTTGATTTCTCCACCTCAGAAGAACTCTCGTTCCTAGTGTCTCCTCTGAGTTTGTCAATAAAGTTGTTTTTTTGCAAACACTTCCCCCAGTGCGGATTTGAGAGCGTATCCCCCCCCCCCTCCTTTTCCCCTACTCAGATAATTTACGCCATTTTTTCATTCTATTTTTTTGAACGCCCCGCTTCCGCCCCCCCACCAGTATCCCTTTTGTTAGACGGTGTGCTTAGATGGGCAAAGTAACGCAACTCTTTCTTTTCTTCTCTCCTTAGTACCTGGGTAGCCTCCTTTTCCCCCCACCCTAGTTATTTACCCCCTGTAATTAGTGCCCGATTTTTCTTGACTTTTTTCCTTTCGTGGGAGCCTCTTCCTTCTATCCCTTCACCCGCAAAGACTTGTAGAGAGGCAGACTAGTTCCCTGCTGATGCACTTTTCCCCCCCCTTTAGGTCTAACTTACATCTTCCGTCCGGTCATCTCTTGCATGATGTTTTACCCCCTTCCTTCTTTTTTCTTACCCTGATTAATTGAGCCCTTCGGCGCGTTCCCCAGCCCGGCACGATCTTCCCCTTTCTCTTGAGATTCGTTGCCGGCGGCCATGGGCCTGCCTTGCTGGTAGGTTCCACAACCTTGAGAGCCCCTCCTCTTTTCCTCCCTGCCTCTCCTCTCCTGTTTCCACCCCCTTTCCGTCCATTCTAACGGACGAAACCTCTTCCTTTCCACCGGAGTTGGACGGCTTCCCGCACTATCTCTTTCCATTCTCCATCAGAGGGATGCCCCGGTGTTCCATGGGTGGAAGTAGTCCCCCCAAGCGTTGAATTACCGCTACCGGTTGAGGATATTCTTCTACACAAGAGTCCGATTACCTATTATGCCAACATACTTGGGTCCTTTCCCCCAGAAACGCTCCTTAAGATTTAATGAGTTTACCAGAATGCTTTTTTACATGTTTGAATTTCCCCTCCGGTCCCTTACGTGAATTTCCCCCACCTCCCCCCATGGGACAACCACCTCCCCCCGCTAAGGTAGCAATGGGGTTTCCTACATTGGCGGCAGATGGACTTGCGCTTTTCCGACAGATCTTTTCTCTCGTTTACCTTCTTTAAGAATCTAAGATGAGAGTCTACTAGTTAACAGCTTTTTCGTTGTGTTCGTTTTCAAAGGATTTTCCTGCCTCCTCCTCCTTAAGAAGGAGCCTAAGCATTTGTTTTCAAACTCTTCCTCCCAACAAACTGTCCCCCCTCCCCGTGTCCCCCCGGTTTCATGCTGACAGGTCCCCTTTCAGTAGGAGGTTCCTCCATGTCATGAAAGTTACATAGGCTCCTCTCTCTCTTTAATACTAATTGTTGTTTGATCTTCATTATCCGCCCATCAGTAGGAACCCCCCTGCATCTGACGATTTTGCCCCCAAGAAATCCCCAAAGAAAGAAGTGGATTTTCGAGTCCTCCCTCACCTTTTTCCCCTCTGACGTTTAGTTCCTCCTTTTCCTAACAGTACTAGATGTTTCACCCTTTCTTTTTCTTAGGCTGCTTAGACGTTCCCGTACTCCCAAGCCAGAAAAAAAATGTTTCTTTGAAATAGGTACCCCTCTTTCGTGATCTGCTTCCCTCCTGAAAAGGAGGACATCTCTTTCCAAGGAAACGTGCGCCTGTCTGGCATCGGCCAAGTTTTTTCTCACCCCCCCTAATTCCTGAGATACGGTTGGTACTGGTGGGACGTACCTTCCTGGGTCAATTTTTAGAGTGCGGGTAAATTCCCTTTTCCCGAAAGAAACACAAGCTGCGTGGACCCACCCCCCTCCTGCCGTCCTTGATGAGGCCCCCAAAGTCCCTTGTTTCCTCCGGGACTGGCCACCCTAGTGAAGTTAAGGAGAGCCCTCCCCCCTCTTTCTCTGGGGATGAATTTCACGCGTGGACCTGCCTTCCCTTCCCCCCCCAGATTTACCACTTTGCAGTATTCCTCTGGATGTCTTTCCCGAAGATTTGGGAATCTCCCTTCCAAAAAAGAATTTCCCCCCTTCCATATTGTAGGAGTTACGACATCTGTTCCTGGCCAAGGTTTTAAAAGCCAGTGGCTCTCTCCTGCACATTTTTCTCCCCCCGGGGAAAGCTCTCATTTTGTGTAAACCTCGTGTGCCCTCAGCCCTTCAAATTTAATCCGCCCCTTCCCCCTCTCCAGATAGGTTCAGATCGTGCCTTTTTTTTTTTGCGGGACTTCTCCTCTGAGGTCCTTTCATGTCCGGTCCCCCTTTTGTCTCCCGGACATTCCCTTGGTCCCCCCTCCTCGCGCCTGAAACTGTAGACACCACCTTTATTTGTCCTGGTTACGATCCATGAGGCCATCCCCTTCCTCTCTTTTCTCCTATACAGCATCGCAGTTCCCTGACGAACCAAGGGCTTTTCCTATGGGATCCTCCTCAGACCCCCCCAAGAACTGAAAACCCTTTTACCCCCCCGTCCTTTCCATCGGAGTATCCCTAATTCCCCCCCCTTTCTTCCTGAATGACAAGTTGTAACGCTGTCCCTTCAGGGCCCTCTGAATTCATAACACCAAGACGTTGCGTGTAGTGCCCCTTCTTTCGCCAACCTTGAACCCTGTTGATTTTTTTCTGTCCTCCGGAGTAACCATCTTACCTGAAACCTCGTAAGATCTTGAATCGATTCTTGACCTATGGCAAATACCGCTCCTCTTGAATCCCAGCAGATGTTCCCATGCACCCCTAATTATTTCCAACCTGAACTCCCACTATCCACACTAAGAAGTTTTATTATGGAGTCTCTCCCCCTCAACCGGACCCCTTTTACCATCCCCCCACCGTCTTTGGAATAAGATGTTCATGAGCCCCCCCCCACCACCCTCCAAATAGTGTGCGAACCAAGAACACTCCCCCTGTCCTTGTTGCTTGGACGTTTATTCAAAACTATAACACATACCTTTTTTCCCTTTGCAGAACACCCCCAGAGGTTTTTTTACCTTCAGGCGTCTGTTTTCAGCGGCAAATGGTCCCCCGTTTTCAATCTCCCCCTCCATTTCATGAACCTTAGAATTATGCCCACCATGTCCTCTTTTTGTTGGTAGAGTTCCCGGTCCCCAGTCCCCCCCTAGCCAAGTGTCCTTGTTCCCGTTTTAACTTATCCAAAAAGTCAAGTTTGCAGTGCCCTTTCCCCGTGCCACCCCCCCCCTTCCCCCCCCCAAAATCTAACCCCTTTGTGGGGTTGTTTCAACATCCTTTTGTTGAGAGAGATTTTGGGTACCCTTTTCAAGGGCGTCCCTTCCCCTGCCTGTGTGTGTTAAAACAGGTGCACACAGGGCCCCCCCCGATTGCTCGTGTTTGAAACTTTTAAGGACACTGGCGCACCCCCCTCATATTATTTTTTCCCAGGTGACGTGACTATTATTTTTTTGAATTTCCCCCGTCCGTTCCCTCAATCCGCACGCGACAGCTGGCATGATTCTTTCCCCGCACGTGATGAGTGCTCCGGGTTTGGACCTACCTAACAGAAGACACCTGGACATGGGTTTCTCGTTCTGATTGAACCTAGTATCCCGAACGATGGACGAGTCCCACCAAAGTTTCCCCCCTGGGGTGTGGTCTGTCTGTGATTTTCTTCCGCAAATTTGCAGAACCTTCTTTATTTAAAGTTGAGTTTTTTCCATCCAGTTGATTTTTCACCAAACCGCAAATAAGGGGATGTCGAGATTCTCCCCCCCTAATTCATCCAATTCCCTCAAGATCCTAGTACACATTTTTCCGTCTGCTGGTTAACAGACGACTTTGACTTCCAACCGCTCCAAGTTTGTTGATACGGTTTTGTTCGTTCCTTGGACACGTTTCCTTTCCCATCTTCTGTGGAGTAGTAAATTTCCGTAACTTTCCCCTCCCTCCCACCCTTCTTCATTAAGTCCCATTTTGGTATTAGGGATCCTCTTTCTTTGACTTGGTAAAAGTTTTTCCTAGATTGATAGCCTTCCCTTCCCCCTCTTAAACCGTGAGTCGTCTCCCTGACATGATCTGATATGCTTCTCTCTCTTTATGACCTTTGCAGTGGACTTACCCAGGCCCCTTCTTATACTTTTTCAAGGTTAGGAGCAGGTCGATTTAGGGACCACTCCTTCAATGTAGAGTACCGCCCTCCCCCCCCCGTTTCCCCTCCCTTAAGAATGACTCTTCTCCCTGCCACCAATTTCACTCTTTCCCCCTTTTAGCGGGCGCTCTGGCATTAGTAGTCTTCCCCTGTCTTTTTCTTTTTTTCAACAAAAGTGAGCGTCCTCTGTTCGTCCTTGTCGCAGCCGCGCTCTATTATTACCCCCTGAGTAAGATTAAAACCGGTAGGATCCACAGACCTACCGGACTTCCACCGTTCTTTTTCCTGACGAACCTCTTCTCCTCTTCCCCGGACCAGCCGGCAGACTCCCCTGGTATCCTTGGGGGCAGGGCCGTTCATGGTCCCCCTAAACTCTTTTATCAAAAAACAGTTGTAGTGTTGCGGACTTTGATCCTCATATTCTCCCCGTCCGAGTAGTACCGCGATTTTTGGTCTCAAGAACAGATTCCGGCATGCAGGCTGTGTTTCCCCGAGCTTTTGTAATGTGCGGGACCATTGCCTCCTTTCATACGCGACATCGGCGACCCCCCCCCCCCCCACCCCAACCCCCACAGGACTTGTATAAGTCCCCCCCCCCCCCCTTTCCAACCCCTTCCTGTTTGGTGAGATTGCCTCGTCCTCTGACGCGGTTTGTTATTGGACGTTTGAACTCTTTCTCTTCTGGTGTCCCTCTACAATGCGATTCGGAAGATGCAGTTGTCCCTAGTTACCATCCCCACTTTTGTTTTGAGGTTTGCCCCTTATCCTCTTTCAGTGACTAAACAGTTTTCTTTTCTCTTCTAAAGTCTGGTGATGACCACTCTTTTCCGTCAACCCCTGCTGACCATCGTGAAGTGCCCAGAGGAATGCGGAACAGGAAGTACACTCGTCGTCTTGGCATTCCCCCTTTTCCATGTCTATTCCCTTTTTACATTACATGAGATTAA
>Ga0179591_1265353_pt1 | contig 10826 bp, 14 predicted proteins | sample CZOMad2_1_08_16f_FD_182891 | JGI IMG/M metagenome (GOLD analysis project Ga0179591, IMG submission 182891) | Vadose zone soil fungal communities from Angelo Coast Range Reserve, California, USA - CZOMad2_1_08_16fungal (PacBio error correction) | ecosystem: Environmental > Terrestrial > Soil >... | reverse complement strand
CCAACTGGCCATGGGGTCGAGTCTTTAGATGTTTTCCCACGTATATTTTTGCCGGTTCCTTTTTTCTTTTACTTGGTCCCTTTTTTGGAGATGGCTTTGAAGATTTTTGCCCTCACTGTTTCTCTGTTGGCCGCCGTCTCTTGAAAAAAACGTCTGACTCCCCGTCTCTGTGTCGATATCATTTGTCTTTTAGGTTTTTTTCCGCCCTTCCCCTATCCACTTTCTGTTCATTTGGTCCCAGTTCTGATGGTCGCTCACACTTCACTCCTTTCCCGCTCTTTTTCAGGTGCCCAGTTCCATGACACAGCACTCTTTCCGTCTCTCGTGCGTTGTGGTGCTGCGCCATATTTAGATCTGACAGTAATATGATGCAAACCACTCGAGAAGGGATTCTGTTAGCTTTCTTAGGCAAGTTCTCCCAAGGCCTGTGTTCCCAAATTTACTAAACTGAATTCTTGTCTTCTCTAGGTCCCTACTTTCTCAAGCCTTGCATTTTTACCCTGAACGTCGGGTGACATACCAAGGACACCCCACACAGATCCTTTCCCCCTTTTCCGAGGTTTTTCCCCAACCGTATTTTGTTTTCATTTCTTTTTTCGGTTTGGCCACGGGCTTCGTTTTTGGCCGCCTGAAGCAGAGGTTGCAGTTTTCCCCAGTTTTTGCACCGGTGTTTAAGTCGTGTGAGGAATGGTGCACCTTCCTACGATTGCCTTTTTTTGTGACCTCAACGAGACCTGTTGTTTAAGCCCAAGTTTTTGACACTAAGTCGTCCCTTTTCCGGGCTTCGATCGGATGCGTGGCAGTGAAGGTTTGACTTGTGGATGCCCCCCTTCTCCCGGGGCAGTAGGGCCCGGGTTTGTATCGGAGATATCATTCACTCATCCCGATCTAACTTCACGTGTGCCAAACGACCCGATTTTGTGATTTTGTGGCGCCCGGGTTTTGATTTATGTAGGGTGTGTTGCCGGCATGCCTCGTATTTTTCCCCGATTGCTTTTTTTCCCTGCCTTGCTTCCGAGTAGTGCCCCTTGTTTACTATTTTGACCACGTGACTACCCATCCAGGACCATTGGACGTCTTCTGGTTTCCCTTCCCGTTTTGGACATTCCTCCCGATCCAACGCTATGGCCCGCCACCTCCAGGTTTCTGCCGTGACCTCCACCTTGACGCCTCCCCCCGCCTTCCCTTTAGAAGCAGTATGTTGCCTTCCCCTTTTACCAAAGATACACTCCTTTCGTGTCCTGGACCCAAGCCCCTTGGTTTTCCCCACGTCTCTTCCCACGCCTTCCTGGGTCGACCATCGCGCTTAACGTGCTTTGGAGGGGAGATTTTCTTTCCCTCTTGCCCTTTTCTTCCTTCGAAACCCCCTTTTATCATTATTTGACTCTTTCCCCGTGCCAAAATAACAACCACAAGGAAGAAAGTTTAACATCCGGATGACACGTTTCCACTGAGTTAAAAAACCAAAAACAGCAATGATGCTTGCCCCCCCGAGGGTACGATGTTCAAGTTTTTTCCTTTGGCATTCCTCTTTTTAGGTCCTTTATTGCAGGTTTTTATTTGTGTCATTAATGTCGTGTTAGAGGTGTCGCCGCAGAACAACAAATTCGTTATTTCGTAGTGGCACGACCCCCCCTTTCTCGGAATGAGGCCGCTTAACCCTCCCCCTAGCTTTAACCTTTTCTTTTTTCCCCGCCTATTCGCGCGTCTCTATCCCACCTTTGATTTGGTTACCTTTTCCATATTTTGCCGTTAATCATGGATTGTTATGTCCCCCAGTGAATTCAGATTTTGCCGTTTGCACAAGTGTTAGCCCCTCGGTTTTCTTTGTGTTCTGGGATTGTCTGTCAATCAACCTTCCGTCCCTAACAAGTCCATTTTTTTACCCTCCGATCGAATTGGAAGTAATCCTCCCACCGACAAATAAGATAATGCACCGATTTGCAATTCGGTTTGTCAGTAGAGCATTATTTCTTTCTCTAGTGTTGAGAATGGCTTTCCGTCTCTGTTCTCTGCTGTTTCCTGTCCCCCTCTTACTTTTTATAGCGTCCCAGGCGTTCAGGGCTTGCCAGCATACTCTGTAATTTCTTCTTTGCGCTTTCAGCTTTTTTCAGCTCCCCCACATGGCTTTATACAGAATGCTTGTGTTTCTGTCCCGAGGCCTTGTGGTCGGAAACCGGTTTGGCTCCCAAAGTCGACACCAATCTGCGTTGATGTTTCTACCTTAGTCCGCCATTTTTTCGTTCCTATCTGATAACAGACGTATCTGGTTGTGTCTCGTATCGTTGCTTCATCGTCCATCCCAAGGAAGGGAGGATGCCCCTTCGCGAGACTTGGTCTCACCACCCACTCTTCCAACTCATCTACCTTTCCTCCCTCTCCCTCCGTTTTTTTCTCCATCCCCCCCCTCGGGTGCCCCCGAATTGAATATCCGAGATTCACCGCCCCTATCCCAGGTGCATGCGTAGCAAAACCATTGACTCCACCTGGGATTTCTTTTGACCTTGGACTCCAGGTGAATTTTGGCCTAACACTTCAAAACTACAACCTGCTGCGGCTTCCTATGCAGTCTCTTTTGTAGCTTACTCTTTCCTCCACTCCGCCCAACCGATGGACCTTGTCTCATCCAGGATTTTTCTTCACTGTTTACATTGCCCCCGCTGGGTGGGTCCAGCAACCCCGGTTTGTGGGGAAGACTATTCCCGAGCTTGAAGCTTTTTTTTTCTTTTCTTTTGGACCTTTTAATTTTAACGATTTTTTTCGTGCAGTTTGCTACACTCTTGATTTTTCCCCCTTAATCTTCCACTTCTGATTTCCTTTCTCAGAGTTACCACTTCCGGTTTTTTGCCCTTCAGGTTTTTTGGAGGGACCCCCCGGTCGTTTCCCTTCGATGGTGTTTTTTTTTTTGCGGATGGTTTATTCAACCGGTTTTCCCTCGCCACTCTTAAAGAACAACTCTTTGCTTTGCCGGAAGGCCCTTGCGATGAGACCCCCAAAATTTCCACCTCACCCCCCAGGCCCCTTTTTCCTTTTTCCTCCAAAGGTTCGAGTCTTTTTTTCTCGGCCCTTATGTTTTAAGTACTTTACGGATTGTTTGTACACCCTACCCCCCGCTGCCAAGGACCCCTTACTGAGGCCAGCCCTGGCCGGCGTTTCTCCCTAATGTTTAGACGTTTCCGTTTTTCTGAGTGGTCCCCAACCGCCTCTCCACTCTTGATATTTCTGCACTTACTTTTTCTGCCACCCCGGAATCGTGGCCTTTTCACCTCAGATTGTACTGCTTTACCCCCGCAAGATGTCCGATTCATCCCATACGGACGGCAGCTGAAGCCTACACGTCCCCCCCTCTGCCGGTCCACTCCCTTGCTTCCTTTTTTTTGCTCTTACTGCTGTGCCTTTTCGGTTGCGATCATACCTCCCGCCCCGCCCAATCCTAGCCTTACCCCCCCTTCCTGCTTTTCCCCGGCCCTCGTTCCCTTTCCGTCCTGGCCCCTGTCTCTGGTCCCCTCCGAGGTTTTACTGGTAGGAGAATCGATTCCATGATATTTTATCTTATGGATTTTTGTACCTCCAGGTTTTTGTATTTGTCCTTTAGGCACCAGTCTTTGTAGGGGAGTATTTTTCTTTTGGTATCAAAGCGCGCCCTACTGTAATGTGCTTCTAAGGGTATTCAACGTTTTCCCTTTCGTTCCTGGCGGCTTCATGTTGCCGCTTCTTTGCCCCACCCAATTCCTTCGCAGTTTGTCTTTTTTTTTGAGCACGTATCTGGCTTCGTTCTTACTGCTGTGACCACCTGAGCGGGTCGCACGCCAAGAAGATCCCGCTCCATAGTACCTTTTTAAGCACGGGACCAACGAGTACGTTTCCTCGACCGTCCCTTCCATTGAGGTCCTATCCGTCCACCCTCAGTGTCCCCTGTTTTGAATTGAGCCCCGGGATCAACCACTCCCCCCACTGGTCAGGACCACTCCTCGCCAAGATCTCCTTCTTGTCCCTTTTTTTGTTTTGTCCCTACCTAGTAACCCATCCATGTTTCTCATAACCCGTGTTTCCTGACCATCCTTCGCCCCATCTTCTCCTGTACTTTTTTTTGGGGGACATCAGAGCTTCCCCCCTGAGCTTCCCCCGAGTTCTTTAATTTTTGCGGTTGCAGTTCCCATTGTTTTTGGTGGTTCCCCACACCCCAACAAAATTTTTGTGCATTGACAATCTGTGACTTGGGTCATGCCTTCACATGCGGTTTTTTTGCTTCACTTGCACTTTGATGGTTGTTTCGTTTTCAGCGACTTTTGTTCCTTTGAACCCGAGTGGTCTCTCCCCGTTCACCGTGCCCCCTGTGCGGCACCATCGTACCTGCTAACGTCGCGTCCGTGCCTTGGCTGGTTCGCCAGGCTTGACGGGAGGGCGCTATGTGCTTAGCAAGTACTCTCACAGAGGCCCCTCCCCTCCTTTTGAGATCACGAGCGGGTTTTTAGTTTGCATTGAAAAATGGTTAAAATGTCCAGCCCCCTTTGTATTGTTACCTGCTCCCCTTCGTTCCCATGTGCAGAACAGTGCCCCGTTTCCTCGGAGATTCTTTCTCGATGAACGCCATTTCCCTTGATCCCGTGACCCCCCCCCACCACCCACCAAAATTCGAGTTTTTCGTCTGGACTCAGAGTTTTGGGCGAACCCCCTACTGCTCAGTGCGGTGCCGTTCAGGGGTTTTCCTCCGGTCGATGTTTCATTCTTGCCGGAACCGTTTCACTTTCTGCTGTGACAGCACTTGCAACACCTCCGCCCCCCCAGACCCCGGGCGTCATGACAACTCGGCTCCTTTCCCCTGAGGCAAGCATTAGTTCGTCGGCCAACCCTTCCTTTTTTTTGAACATGCGACTTGATCCAGGGCGTTTTCCCTTCCTTCTCCTTTTTCTTTTCTTCTTAAATGGCTGAGCGTTTATTCCGATCTTTCCAAATGCCCTTGGTCCCAGATTTTCCCCACCATCCCAACTCGTTTGAGACCACCCTCGTTTTTCTGCATTACATTCGGTTGCGTGGATCTCTTTTCCCCTGAAACCAATTTTCTTGTTGCAGCATCTCCCATTAGGATTTCAAGCTTGCTTTTCCGATGGACCCCCCTTAAGTTTTTGCGTCTCATCCCCTCTTCCAGATTGAGAGTTCATTTGTCGATGTGTCTGGCGTGTAAATTTGTCCTCGTGCTTTTTTGTGTTCCGTCGTTCTTGTGAGATCTTGCCGTTGGCTACCAGCTACGTCTTTTGCCTGTTCATTATTTTTCTGGCCCGATCCCCGTCCGCCTGAATCTCTTCCCTTGTATTACGATTTTTTTTTTTTTAAGCCGAGTCAGTATTAGCCACTCGCAATTGTTCCAGCCGTATAGCTCCCCCCCCCCTGATCTTTGAACCCATACGGTTCGTTGGTGACCCAACCTCAAGGGGTCAGCTGACCCGCGACTTCTGGACCCGAGTCTTAAACTCGGTCGTCACCCCCCTCCCCACGAAGTGCCTGTGAGAGAGCCCGTCTTTTTGATGTCTCCAGCGGCTCTTTGGCTTTCCTGGAGGGTAGTTTTTTGTCCCCCTTCTCTCCCTATCTTTTTTCCCCCCTAGAATTTGTGTTTGTGTTGTTCGTCAGTAGAATTCGATGGTTTAAACCCTTGCCCCCCTTTGCCCCACCCCCCAAAAAATCCCGCATGAGCGCCGACGCCTGAGGCGCATCCCCCTCTTGCTCCCTCGGCCTCTTCGCGTTCTTTTTTTTCGGGTATTTCACGGGGACTTTTGGCCCCTCGTTTCAGCTCTAATTTCCCCATGTTTGAGTTGGTCCTCTAATAGATTTGTCAGCAGTTTGAGCTTTCCCGCCTCCCCTTTTTTCCATGGCCCAGTACCCGTTCCCCGATTATATCAGTTTCGCGTAGGTCCTCCCTTTCCTCTATGCGCTTTGCAGTGTCTGGGCCGTCCCCATTTTTTGCCCTCCACGACGCATACTTTTGTGTTCCTTGTATCCCCCCCCCCTTTGTTTCCAATCCCCCCCCCCTCCGCCCCCCTAAAGACCTTTCAGAGCGTTATTGGTCCCCCTCCCCAATCTGACTTCCTTCCTCTGATTCTTCAGACTTTTTCGCCCCCCTCCCGGATCGTGCCGAACCCTTTGTTACATTGCCGACACGACCGAAAATCTTCGTGCGGCCCCCCCCCCTCGTTGTGCCTTGCCCCCTCCCCCTCGCTTCGTCCGATTTAATTCCTCCCAATCAACTGCTTTTGTGTGGTTGCAGACGCCGCTTTTTTTTTCCCCCCCCCCGTCACCCCTGTACCACAACCAGAAGTTGGAATGATAGTTTTGAAATTCAGATAAAACGCTCCCGCCCTCCATCTCAGCCTCAAGTTTTGCCCTCGCAGGCCTCAGGTGGGTAAGACCGTCGGGTCCCCCTTTTTTAGTACTTTTTTCCCAGTCCTCAAAAGTGGGCTTATCGGTATCTTCCTTTATTGACAGGTCCCCCCCTGGCTAGGGGTGGTGTTTGATGTTTTGATCCATTCTTAGAAGTTTAGCTCCGTTCGCGAAATGTTATTGATCTCCTAGGACAGGTAGGTAGACAATCAGTTATCGTACTTGTTATTTTTCTCCCTAGCTTGAAGGAGGCACTACTTTTTTCTTTGGTTGGTAGGAGTGCACGACACAAATGGCATTTCCTTATCCAGATTAGTGGGTTCGCTCAGTTCAAGTTTTTTTGTGCGGTCCCCTCAAAGGACCCCCCTTTAATATTATGAAGGGGTTGCCTCAGGTCAAATTGTAAGCCATGTCCCACAACGTATTTGAGCCCCGAGGTGTTTCTTTTTTCGTGCGATCTCACACCCCCCCCCCGTACTACGGCTGTTCATTCCCCACATTTCCCTTTCAAGTCCCCACTCCAAGGTGATCTTTGCGTTTTCCCGAAGGGCCATGGTTTGACCTCGCTACTTCGGTTTTTTGAGACCGGAGTTAGTCACACGACAAGCTGATGTCCCCCCCTCGATTCCGGGGACTTTTCGGAGTTCCGGCTCCGGACCCATGAACTTTTTTTTTTGTTCATCACCCCCTTTTCCTTCCTTTTTTGGACCCTTGTACATCAAAACGCGGTGATATTAACTCCTAGGTGGGGGTTTTTTTTTTTGAGTTTGGGCTCAGGTCACAGTCTTTTCCCGGGTCGCGTTTATCCCGGTATCCTTTTTCCGTGCTCCTTTCCCACCGTTTGGAGGCGACACCCTTTATCTTTTGTTTTCGTCCCACACGGCCCCCGCCCAGGTGCCGTCCCAGAGAACGTGTTGGTCGTCGCCGTTATTCCCACTGCGATGTCGTTTTTTTGCTTTGAAGTCGATGGCTTGAGTCCTGCCCCCGCATTAGGGCTTTGGACCTTTTCCGGTGGGAGGGGGTTAGCAGACAGCATCTTTCTTGAGATCGGTGGTGGTTCCATGAGTCGAATGCTCTTTTTGGTACCCCAGAGCTACTTTGAATCCCTCCCGAAGTATACCCCCTTTGTTCTGGGACATCACTTGACGTCTTCATCCAAGTCCATGCTTCTATTGATCCAACCTCGGCTCGCCAGCCTCGGTCCAGTAGGCTTCAGTTCTTGCTTTATACCCTTTGATTGTCCAGTGGGAGCCGTAAATCGATTTCTCTGCTCCCATGATTTCTCCGTTCCCCCTCCCGAGTTGATGGTTTGCGCCATTCGATCTTTTTTCTCATGTCAGGACGCGGGCCTGATTCAAATTTGTAAAGTTTTTACTTACTTGTTTGTTAAGCGCATTGCTGTAGGTTCCTGTCCTCATTAAGAACGAATCTGCAGCTCGACGTAGTAATAATGTTTTTCTAGGAAAAATTTGCCTGTGTCAAAGGCAACGAAATTTGCATTTGAATTCTTAGTTTCCGCTTTTTGGGGAGTTTTTGCAGGATTTGCCGTTGGTGCTTTGTTTTTTGCGCTGAATGGCCCTCTCACGTAGGCGTCCCGACGGAGCTATCCTAACCACTCCCCCCCGGATTGGGAATTTTCCCTGGGTTCCATCGTGTGCCCCCCGCGCGTAGGTAAAGCTTTTTCCCGACCCAGTTCCTGGCCACCACCCCTTTGCCGTTTTTTTTTTTCCGTTCGATTTTGAAATTGAATTTTTAACTTTTCAATGGACCTCCGTGTACCTGTCCTCCGTTCCCCCCGAGCTGAAACGACACTCAGTGGGTTTTTGCATCCACGGTTTTATTTGCACTGTATTTTTTATTAGCGTCCAGATCTTCGCGAGGACTTACAACAGAAGTCCCTGCCTGTTTTTCCTTCCCTACTTGCAACGTGTTTGACATGTCTACCCGCTCACCCCATCTTCCTTTTTCTCCGGACTGTGCCCTCTTCCCCTTCCCATCCCCTTTGACCCCCAACTTTTCCCACTTCTTCTTGGTCACACCCCTGCTCCTTTTTTCATCGTCTGGTGTGACAATCTGTTTTTGCACGTGTTTTATTTCAGCTTTTCCCCCCCTGAGCCGCTCTTAACTCTGGCGGAAGTACTGCCCTCAGCCCCCCCGGTATTTTTTCCCCCCCCCCTTGTGAACGACCCCCCTTTTTTTTTCCAACTGGTTTTTTTCCTTCGATAAAGGATTCTCATGCCGACTCTTAGGCGGACCGTTCTTCCTTTGTTTTGCAGGGCTTCTGTTAGTGCCCTGCTGGCCTTCCCTTCTGTCCGCCCCCTTTCCGCCAACCAAGTTTGTCTGACCCCACCTTTCATGGGTTTTTATGACCAATGCCAACCAGGGCCACCTTAGGGGTCCTTCTCAGGTTTAATGCGCCGCGTGATATCGTCCAATTTAAAACCTCCCAGGCGCGCTGATGTTTAGGCTAGGTATACCTCGGCTTTCTTTTTTTTCTGGTCGCTGGGAGCCTGTTGCCGCCTATTGCCGCCGCGTTGGGGTCGTCGTTTCTTTTTTTTGTCCCGGCCGGGTGTGCCTTGGCCCCGATTGTTGAGGCGTCCGGCCCCCAGTGATGGTTTTTTTTTTTTGGAGGCACTTACTGGAGTAGCACCGCAGCGTGTGACAGTTGACCAGATGGTTTTTTTTTCCCCTCCCTTTTTTGCCTGGTTTCGGCCTGAGCGGCGTACCCCAAGCCTCTGGTTGGGCCTCACAAGTCACCTTTTTAAAGCTGTTCCCTCTGACTATTCCTGCGAGGGATTGCTTCCTCGAGGGTCTCCGCCCATGTGCCCCGCTCGTGTTCAGGGAGCTTTGTGTTGGCGTTTCTGAGGCCGCTCCTCCGATGCGAGGGCGACAGTGGCTGTTCTGGGTTTGTGATCTTCTTTCCCGGACACAAATGTCTTCCGATGTCGGGCCATTTTTCAGTGACGAACATTCTTAGTTTTTTTTCACTCACCCCGAATTCCACCTGATTCCTTTGGAGGAAGTCTGGCCGGTCCCATTTTTTGCAGGTGTTTAAGACGCGCGTGACAACAACGCGCCTTTCTGCAGTGCCGCTTTGCTCGTGCCGTGTACTTGAACCACTTCAGGGCGCCGGCGATCCCGTTTCGGCTTCTTCCATTTTCCCCCTTTTTTTCTTCTATTTTTCAAACGAAAGCCTGCTGTTTAACTTGTTTACCAGTCAATCCCCACTGGTCAGGAAGAAGTTGGTTTTTGATGCCTCTTGCCATTGTTGTGCCCAACCCGGCCGTGTTGCGTTCGCAGCCTTGGTTTTATGCCCGAGGACCCTGTCGCATGTGGCCTTTGCCGTTCCGAAAGCTTCACCCCTATCTACTGGTTTTTCTGCTAAGGTCCCTGTTGGTCTTCCCGCTTTGCAATTTTGAAGATTTCGTGTGCGCACAGGTTTTGACCCTCTGAGATTCTGTCCTTGCCGTCTGGCTGGTTCGAGTTCCGCGGTGAGTCTTTGTCCTTGACACGTCGTTGGTTCTCTGCGGTTGTCTGTACAGAACGTAACCTCCCCCTTTCAGTAGGTCCGTTAATTTTCGGCCGGGCATTCAAAGTTTTTGTCCCCCTGATCAATTTCCTCACCTTTTTTGAATTTGTCCCCCTTTCGTTTCGTATTGGTGCCCTCGTCGCCCCGACCCCAACGGTATTTCCCCCCAACTCAGCTCATTTTTCTCACTTGGTGTTTTTTTTCTGTCCCCCGGCTCACTCTCCCCCCTTCAACGGGAGTTTCGGACTATGGAAGTTTTCCTGTGCATGGCCGGCCACCCCATCCCTCCTTGCCCCGGGAACCCCCCCCCCGTTATAGCGTTGTTTTTTTTCTTCCCCTGACTGTTCGATCAGGCGTGGGTCTGTTTTTTTTTCTTCATGGTTGGTCTCTTCCGGCAGGATTTTGTTTCGACCTTTCCCCCCCCCCCCCATACTTCTTCCGTACCTCCGTCCCGCGAGGCGAATGGATTTCGTGGGATGATCCCCCACTTTATCTTGTAGGCGGAATGTGTTTTTTTTCTCCCCTCTCCCTTTGCGACGGTTTTTTTTACCCCCTTTCGCACCCTCCCCCCCCGCCCCCCCTTTTGGGTGCCCTGGGGAAACCTTCACCATCGCTGGCGCGTTTGCCGAAGGGCCCTTCCCTCTTTACCCTCTTTTTTTCCTCGGTTTTACCAAGGGCCCCCCCACAATTGCGTGCTTTTGGCCCTTTACCGTGATTGGGTGGTTTCCAACAAGTTCAAAAAGTTTTGGTTGTGTGATGGCGCTCCTTTCTTTCCCCCCCCCCACGCTGAAGAGGACTTTTTTTTTTTGCCCCCTTTCGTTCATCTAGTGTTTTTCAAACTTACCATCCCGTTTTTTTTGCTAAGTCTCCCTTCTTCCCTGACCCGGTCGAGATCCACCCCTCCCCCACCTGCTTCGATTTT
>Ga0179591_1305495_pt1 | contig 10828 bp, 13 predicted proteins | sample CZOMad2_1_08_16f_FD_182891 | JGI IMG/M metagenome (GOLD analysis project Ga0179591, IMG submission 182891) | Vadose zone soil fungal communities from Angelo Coast Range Reserve, California, USA - CZOMad2_1_08_16fungal (PacBio error correction) | ecosystem: Environmental > Terrestrial > Soil >... | reverse complement strand
CGTCTCGTCTGGGCTTTTTTTTCTGTTTGTAGCTTGCCCTCTGCTCTCATTTCTCTAAGGTGAACTTTCCTCCCTCCCGCACGCGTCCCGACCCTACCGGGCCGGTCTTCAGGAGTACCCCATCATCTATTCTGCTCTGTTTTCAGTTGCACCTGCGGGTGCACGTACATTTTGCCGGCTTATTTTTTCCCTGTTCATTCCGCCGCCCCCTCTCGAACTCAACTCTTTCCTCCCCACTTTATCCACAGGGCAGGTGCCTATCCCTCCCTCCCTCCCTTGTCCGCGAGCACTCGGGACACCTCCCCCCCCCTCCCGTCTCTGATCCACCTACACGTCCCCACGCGATCCTGTGCTACCCTTGTAGCTTCCTTATGGAACCTTTCTTGTACAGCGGTTTGCCTTCACCGGTCACGACTTTCCTTATCGCGCGGCTTGTCTGGCGTTGGGTCCACGTCTTTAGTTCCCGGCCGCTGATTCTAAGACTTGACGGTTGCACTCGATATTCCCCTGCTTGTGGTTTCAAACAGTCTCCTATTCTTATATTAGACTTAAGTCTCCCCCTTTGGTCAGTTTTGATGCTTTTTGCGACTCTATTCATTCTTTTCCACGACAAACATCCGTCCTCTCCGATGGATACCTTTCTAGTCGGGTTCCTACGTTCCGCCCTGAAGATTACTTCATCGCTCACGTAGCCTTTCCCCGTTCCGCCGTTTATCAGTAATCCTTTTGTGCCTGTCCCTTCTTCTATCCCGAGTTTTTCTAGTACCTCGTAGTCGTTAAGGCCCTCCCCCCGTCGTCCTCTCCTCTTCCAATTCATTGTATCGGCAGCCCTCCCTAAGGTTTCTCTCTCAGCCCCGCGCTTCGAGAGCCGCAGGTGGTTTTTTACTTTCTGGGTTTTATCAGGTCGCCGTGTCCCCCCACCTGGCAGCCTGCAGTAATCTTCTTTCCCAGGAGTGTCCTTTGTTTCTCCCTCAGGGGACTTTTTTTTTTAACGTCGCCTCGCCGTGGCCCATCCCCGATTTGAACCTTGGATCTATTCTCTCTATGCGCGAATTTGGAATCCACTGGTTTTCTCGTGGCAAATCCTCGTTTTTTTTTTTCCCGAAGCTCCTCGACTTCTTTTTCAACGGAGATTTTACTAGTTGTTACGGGTTTTGATCTCCCGCGACCCTCGAGTTGCCTCCCCTTATTGTCCATCGAGCGGTTTTCTTTAAGGGTTTTTGGTGCCAGTGCTAGTTTTCCTCAGATCTTCTTTCCACCTGCCTGTTCGCGTCACCTCCCTCCGGGCTTTTTGTCGAACGTTTTTTTTTCTCTCCCGTTGATGTTTTTCCTCCGTTTTTTGTGTGAGTTTTTTTCTTAAGCCTATTGGGCTTAGCACCTTCTCGCAGTTGTGTTTCTTTGCCGGCCTTTAGCTTTTCTGGTATCTTTTTTCTTGGCCTCTCCCGATCAAACCGGAATTTCTGTTGAGTACAGGCTAGTCCAGGTTTCTCTTTGGTCAACCATTTGGGTCGGCGGGGGGTCTTGTAAGCCCTCTCTCCTCGTGCACTTTCTTAGCCTGATTCTTTTTTACTTCGGCCTCTGGCGACTGTGTTCCGTGATCCTTGTTACGTCTCTTATATCGTCCTTTAAGGGCTGATACCTTTGTCCTTCTCATCGCGCCCTTACAGACCCCCTTCACCCTCTCCTTTCCGACTTTGCTGGCCCGAAGGTCCTACCTAATTTAGCAGCATGGTCTTTTGTTCATATCTTGTAACAGTCGAGTTTCGGTGTCCCTCCGCTACTTTCTCAAGATTGGACCTCCCTCTCTATTTTTGACTCTTTCTCTCCCTGCGGTTTTTTTTCTCTGACTCAGGGCGTCTGACGCTCTTACCATGGGTATTCAGTGGCTTTACGGTCGCTGTTGCCAGACCTTTGCCGTCGTGTAAAGCTCCCCGTCCTCTGTCCCCCCGAATTGCGCCTTGCGCATCTTTTCCTTTTCCCCTCGACTACCCGTCTTTTGCCGGTTGAATTCTTTGTTGGGTACTCCCCTTTTCCGCGCCGGGTCATTGGGAACAGCACTGTGCGCAAAACGGACTGCCTCTTACCTCCCCCCTGTACCTGAGTTCCTGAGTTCCAAGTACGCAACGCCTTTCTGGTCCGGTTGCTGTCTCTTTGTGCCAGGCGTCGATCCCCCGAACGTTGTTTAGGCTCGGTCCCCGATAGTCCTTCCGATCTGAACGGTCGAAGGTTCAACTTACTTGTACCTCAGCCCACGCTCGGTCGGATGACGTTCGCAGGCTTTTCCACACGTGTCTCGCTCCCTAGATTCAGGATGGGAATCGTCACCTCCTGAGTAGGACCCCTCATCGTTTTTAGTTCCTCCTTCGGTATGCCTTTCCCACTCGCTTTAATTACGCCTGATCGGCCCTTCCGATCATTCGCTCGATTCCCTGCGCTCAGACGTTTTCCCCCACGTATACCTTCCGATGAAATTCCCCCTCGTTGCTTTGTATCTTTCCCTTTTCCTGTTTTGCATACGAGATAGCCCCCTCCCGTCTTCCATTTCCCTCCCTTTTTAATCCTACTAAAGTTTTTTTTGCTTATGTCTAGGTCCTTCCTTATTCCCCCCGAGCTCGAGCCAAGGAACATGTTAGATTCCCCTCTATAGTGGCCTTTTTCTTTTTTCCACAGAGATTTTCTTTTCCGCCCTGTGTCCAACAAGTCTCTTGACTTTTTTAGCCCCGTGAGAGTACTTGCATGTTATTTTTTCAGGCTTCAGGCTCTTTTTATTCCTTTTTTTGGAACCATAGAACATAATTCCGCGGATGTTCTATTGGTTCCCTTCCCCCACATGACCACGTGTTCTTCGTCTCCTGAGGAGTCCTCACCCTATCTCCGCTGTAAGTCTCTCCTGTGTCCAGCTTTGAGATCTTTTCTCTTCACCTGTGTATGTAGTTTCTGTGTGAGTAGAGTGCCCCCTTCAGTCCTGACCTGATTTCCACCCTCCCTCGTTTTAGCTCTAAGAATCTTCCCCCCCTTGTGGCTTTTTTTTTCCCCTTTACGGGAGTTTCTTTCCTTCCAGACTCCTCCCGATCTAGAGTCTTGCTTTAAGCTTCCTTTTTTCCCTCGAGGAGAAGGTTTCCTGGAGTCAGGCGCTTCCCGACCGCGTTTTTCTTTTCTTTATTTTAGCTCTCGACCCAACTCCTGGAACGAGAGTCCCTCGATTCGTCGTAAGGGGGAGTGGTATCGAGTGCATGCCAGAAGCACCCCCTCCCCACTAGACGTAACCATCTGGCTGTTTCATCCCCTTTTCATCTCTCTCTTCTTTTGACGCAGGCGATTCGTGGACAACCCTCCCCCCTCCCCCCCCCCGGCCCCATTCCCCCCTTTAAAACCTTTACTTTTTCCCTCTTTGTTTAGTCCTTAAGTAACACCTTCTCTCGTCGGTCGACTAGCTCGCGAGCGGTGACGCGATTCTGTTTGATGTCTCCATTCGTGTTCTTGAGCAGCTTCTCCAACCCCCTCTTTAGTCTCCCGCTGAAGCCCCGGGACGGGTCCCCCCCCCAGAAAGGAATCTTCTCTGACAGTGGCTTACTACGCCACATCTGGAGACCCGGCTTGCCGCATAGTAACATGTTTTTCCTTTGTGTCTTTTGCCCCTTCTGATATCGTCTCCACAGACCCCCCTTCCCCCTATCTCCCGTTCTCCCCCTATGCCTCCCCCCGTCCTCCTTGGTATCAACACTAGTGGGTGTCAGGCCTCCCTCTCAACCACCCCCTTCTTGAGTGATCCGTTTTCCTCTTCTCTCACCTTGTCCCCTACACTCGGCTTCCACCCCATTGTCTCACGCCTGCTGCGAGCCCTCAATTCAACCGTCCCACTGATTGGCCCTTTTCAGGACTCATCTTTTTCTTTCCCTCTTTTCTGGACTTCTCGCCCTCCCTTGCCTCCCTCCTTCTCTGGGGCAAGACGATTGTCCTTCGTCTTTGACTCCTGAGCCGGCTGGGCCTTTGTTTTTGTTTGTCTCGCCCGGCTTTTTTTCGAGTGAGCTTTTTTTTTTTTTTTGTGCTGTTCTAGATTTTGTTTTTTTCATATTGACGTCCGAAGTAAACTCGAGGATACTTCTTTTGAAGAGGTTCCTTCCTTCGTTCTCCCGGGTCTGCCTGCCCCCTTCATCCCGATTTCCCAGATTTGTTTTGAGGGGCCACCGTTTCCGACTTAGCTTCCCTGTCCCCTCATGAATCGTGCTTTCCCTGTCCCCCCTTTTCCGGGCGTGACTTTTCGCCCGTTTCTTTTACAACAACCGCTTTTGCTTCTCGCTCCACTCGTGCGCTCCCCCCCTGCGAGTACTAGTCCCGCGGCGTTCGCGATCGCTGCTTCTATTCCCTTTTGCATAGAAGTTTCTTGGTCCTCTTTACTTTCTCCGGCGATCTTCCTACGTCTTTTTTCGATCGGTTTTCTGAGTCATCCTTTTGACCTTTTTCCCCCAGCTTGTGTTACTTTTTCGCTCGTCCCTTTTGGGTCTACGTAACCTTTCTCCGGTGGCGATGTGTTTGACGATCCCTTAAGTAGGATCCAGCCGCGAGTCGTTTCTGGCGTGGACGTTCCTTCCTCGATTTTTCCTGTGGGTTAGTTGATCTTTGACCCTATCGTCTGCGATCCCACCTAGTTGAACCTTTCGCCAAGTCTCTCATAGATCGCCCATGGCTTACCGTCAAGTGTGCGGTCGGTTTTTTTTTTCGACGAGATTGCGGCTCCTGCGTATTTTTTCTATCCTTTTTCCCTGTGGCAGGCATCCCCGTTAATTAGTTCTACTTCCGTGTTCTTTTACGGACCGGGGATAGACTCGGGTTGATGGTCGAGCTCGTTTTTTTTTTTTTTTTTGTTTTTTTCTGGAGTGGCCCTTTTGAGTCCGCGCAGCTCCGGCACCGTCCCTCTGCGGACTCGGGTTTTCGGTCTCTTAGCTGGTACCTTTCCTTCCCGTTCAGGACACAATTCGAGAGGGACTTCATCTGACGCTCTTAATCGAGCTTTGTCGTCAGGATCTCCGTTGCCTTTTCGAGGGTCTAGTGCTCGCCCCTTATGAGCCGTCTCTGCATAGAGCCTCTTGGCCCCCACGATGCCTTCGCCTTCGCCGGTTGAGTGCCTCTTTTTTCTCAATACGTTTGAGCCTGAGATTCGGCCGCGTCTGCCTTAAGCCGGCGGCTGTTAATCGTGTTTAACGTTTTTTTCAACCGCGTGCACTTTTTCGCGCCTCTCCCATCTTGTTACTTGTCTACCTCCCTTTTTTCCCAGAGTCCGAAGATGACTGAGCGGGCCCCGAATTTCAGGCGGTCTTTTGTGGCACGCGCGACGTCTCTCCCCCAGTCATCGACCGCCCCACAGATACGCTTAGCACTGGCATTTGCCTGACTCTCCCTTCCCTCGTTCAACTTAGATCCCCGTCAATCCACCTTCCACTTCCCCAACGCTAGGGAATAGTGTAGCAAGGACTGAGGTCCCTTTCTTTTCTCCAGCTTTTTATGCCCTCTTCCCTTCATTTAGTGTTTTGGCTGGCTCTCTGGGATTCGTAGCCCGAGTCCGACGGGCCCCTGTGTTTTTTTTGCCTCTCTCGGGTAGTTTAGGTCCTGCCCCAGTCGAAATCCCTTCCATTGGCTCTCCGACAGATCGACTTTTTTATGTCTGCCCCGATGAATGTGCAGTCCCCCTCCCTCCCTCGGGCAGATTTTCTTTTTGTGTTTTCCAGCTTAGACTGAGTACGGATTGTATCATTTCCCTTCGCCGCCCTGATAGCTCGGTGGTTTTAGCCTTACTTTTTTTTCCTCGTTTATATCGTTAGCACCTTCACCCTCCCTTGTTGAGCTCCCCCTACGTCTGCAGCGCGTCACCCTTCCCTGCTCGTTTCGCACGAGATCGCTTTCTTAAGATGCTAGCTGCGCCGATGCGGCGAGTGATTGTTTGTCTGGCCCCATTGGCCTCGCCGACGGGTCCCATCAGGTTTTTTTTTTCCATTCGTCTGGCGCCCAGGCACCCGTTTGACGGGTCGTCGACGTATTCTAGACGGAGTCGCGCTGGTTACGCGAGGACTAAACTGTGACTTTCTTCGATTTCCTTTCTTTGGTTACTCTTGAACAGAAAGCTTTACTTTACGAGACGTTTCTTTTTCGAAGAGGTCGCTTTCCGATACTCAACCCATGGTCTCTGGACTTCTCTCCTCGCCGCGTCCCCTTAGCTCCTTAGGGCTGGAGACGTTGCTTTCCAGGTCTACCAATTTATGCGGATACGAGTTTCTTCAGCCCCAGTGCTTGAGTTATTATCCTTCCCAGATCTTCTGCTTTGGCGTCTCCCTGTCTTTTGAGTCTTCTGTTCTTCTTCCACCTGGGTTGGTCCGTTTCCCCCCCTTTTGTGCCCGTACGCGCCGTTGTGGCTCCCTTTCCACCTGACCGGGTTGTCCCCAGGACGGACGGGGTTCATCGGTGGTTAAACTCGTGCTTTATTGGTGGTTCTTCCTTCTTGTCTGATCAGGAGTATGTTTCCCTCCTTTCCAGTAGATTATATCCCCCAGCCGCATTCCATTCGTGGCGACTCTTCCCTCCTCCTTTTCCTCCTAACGGCCTTCCCCTGGCGTTGAACTCGTGTGGTCCCTCCCCTTCGCTGTACAGACGTTTTTTTCCCCCGTGCTCTACCTGGCTCGGCCAGTCTTACCTCAAGAAGTCCCTTTTTCACAGTCCCGTCGGTTTCGCTTGCCGGTGTACGTGCCCCAAGCTCTTTAGCAACAAGAGTCTTCTTTGCCTCAATGCGGAGATGTGTTCGACGTCGACTTCGTGAACTTTTTGCATTCTGATAGATCCGACCCCGACTGTTCGCTAAGATTTTGGGGTTTGTCCTAAGCTGTTTTGACTGGGAAGGTGATGGCAATTCGTAATGCTCCCTTGTACCCTGGCCGGTTCTTAAGTCGTCGCGCCCCTACAGTCTCCCGCGCTCTGGCTCTACCAGACGGCGTCGTTCTACATCGCTGTCCAATTCCATTCTTTATTTCTTCCTCTGAGGTCCAAGCACCTTTGCCAAGATGGATTTCGTGGCATGCCCTTCTTTCGGCCTCTCTATTACACGGCCCCCTCCTGTTTAGGGCAAAGCATCCCTTTTTGACAGGCGGCTGATCGATTCTCCCCGCGTCGTGATTCTTTACTTTCCCGCACTGTGGTCCCCCGGCGCTATGGTCAAGAGAGCAAGCCACTTCCTTGTAGTTCTGAGAAGGCCTAGCATTTTCACGCCGTCTCAGATAGTGTTGGCCCTCGCGTCTCTTAATGCCCCCCGCAGCCTGCGTTGCCTACGTACCCTTTTTTTGGCCAGATCGCTTTCTGGCATAATCGGTTTTTATTTTTTTCTTCTTCCATCGTCGCTCCCGGGGTTTTTTAGGCCTTTCTGTTTCCGGCTGTACATAACGCCCATCTTTCCGTTACGGCCAACCTCTCTTTTCTTACTGTTTGTTCGTTCCGTCGTTCGACCGAGTGCAGATCTTTTTCTTTACGACCGCCCTAGTTGTTTTTTTCTTAGAGACCCTTTCTCGGGTCTATCCGAGCCCGACCCGGTAAACCCCGTACCGCGCCGGTTGCCCGCTCCCAGCTGTGGCTTTATGTAATAGCCGATTTTTTACCCCCAGCTTTCAGGACAAATCCGGATGTATCCCCTCGAATGATGCATAAGAGTATCCTCTTTTCAGCCCTAGCATTTCGTTTCCCTATTCCCATCTTCCCGAGGTCCCCTTAGAGCGGCGCCTTCATCGGTGCTCTTACAGTATCGGACTCTCGACCCATCTGAAAACCCAAGGCGGCGAACGTCTTCTCCCCCTCGCCTTATTCCTTTTTTGACATTCGCTGTTTTCCTCTCATGGCTCCGTCGTCCCTTTCCCCCTGAGGTTCCCGTGATTCCTCCCTGGCTGCTGCCGTGCACGACCCCATTTGCTTGCTTCTCGTTTTCATGACCGGCGCTACAGCTTTTTCTCGAGGTTTTTCCCCCGGATCCCGAGAATTGCCCTATGACATTTCCTCTTATGCGGACTCAGATTGAGTCCTACATTTGGCGATTCCTTCCTTTCCTCGAACCTTTCCATCCTTCGGCATTCTCGCCAGTGCTTCCCCTCCTCCCCCCGCCTCCGTTTGAGGGCCCCTGTTTCTCGAGTACTCTTTGCCGCTGGACGTTTCCTGTGTGTGCCCAGAGGATCCTTGTTGTTAGAGAGATCTAATATTTTTTTTTCCCCCTTTTCTCTCTTTAGTGTCCAGTCCGCTATCAGTCTATCATAGTGTATCGCCCGTTTGTAACCTTCAAACTCCCTGTGAAATGCTATGTTCCCCCTTTTCCCCTAGAGGGTTTTTTCCGAGCGATTGAAACCCGCATTGACTTTTTCGTGCCCCGCGGCTAGTCGGATTTTAATGTTTTTTTCCTTCTCCCTTTCTCTTCCCAAGTCCTGTTCAGTACACCCAGTTCCGGATTCCTCGATTGACCGGTACAACCTTTCCAGCTCACTCGATTGTCATGGTAGCCCGATTAGTCGTCAATGGCCTGCTCTGATAGAAAATTGCCCAGCTGCGACGGGTCCGTTTTCTCGCATGGTTTCATCCTCGTGCGTCGAGAGCTCCCTGCCCCTACTTTCAGTGTTGCTGTATTGCCTCAAAGTTTTTAGCCACTCTTTGGGACTTACCCTTCCTTGGTTGAGGGCCCCCCTCTGCACACCCGGTCCAGTACCGGATCCGTTTCTCCTCTTCACCCCCCCTCAGTGTTTTCTCCCCCCTGTCTGGCTCAAAGCCCTAGGATTTTCCCTCTTCCCAGACAGATTTACGAGACCCGCCACTCCTCCTTCCCTGAGCGTGTGTCCCTCTGTCGCGATTTTGTGGTCTTTTTTTTATGTTTCTTGTTATCTGACTGACGTTTTCATTTTTTTTCTTCCTTTTTTTTCCTCCCGCTCCCTTTTCTTTTGTTTGCGTCAGACCTTTCTTGTTAGCAGTTGGCGATCGTTTACCTGTGCCTCTGTTGCTCCTTGGCTCGACAGTATTAGCCTCTTTTCGTTTCGCCCCATTCGCAGTATCTTTGCTGTTCACGTTTCTCTGAGTCCATCTTACTTCCCTTATCCCCCCCCCTTGACTAGTCCAAAGACCTGTTTCCGTGCGTTTCTATTTTGCCTCCATTCGCTGGCGATTTACCTCCGTTTCCGGAACTTCTCCTTTTTACCCCGTAAAGCTTCTGGGCCGTTCAATTTCTCCTCGTCGTCTTCCTCTCCTTTTTTCTCCCTCCCCCTATTGTGAACCTCTAGCCGCGCCCGTTGTCCTATTCACCCTTTCTCTTTGATGTGCTGTTCTGAGCACTCTTACAGTTGTTTCGTGCGATTTGGCTCTCTGCCCGAAGATGCGAGTGCTGGTCCGTGGCTTCGTCCCGGAAGTGGTCTTTCCCGAGCCTTCCGTCTTCTCCGAGAGTAGTACCGTTGATAGCCGAGCTTTTTTTTCATTTTCTTCGACTGTGCCTGGTTTTTGAGTTTTCTCTGTTCTACACGCAGGCGCTTTTTTGCTGTAACGAGCGAGGTTCTCAGTCACAATGTTCTTGTTGCTGTTCTCTATACATTCACTAGAGTCTTCCGGCCGCTGATCGTGGTCTTTGGACGCACTCCCCTCTCTTGTCTCCGCAAGAGTCTAGTCGAGCTTTCCGAGGACCCTATTTTATGTGCGTCTTTGGTTAGAACTACCCGACCTCTCGAAGTTTTCCGCAAACGCGTTGTTTCGGACGTTCTTGTCTTGCCCCGTTGCACTTGTCAGCGCTACTCTGCGCCTTACCAGTTAAGGACCTAGAATTCTACGTAAGGGACCCCAAGTTCATTCCATTGTTCCGTTTCCCTCCCCCCTTTCCCGTTCCTATTTATCTCCGTCTTCGGGTGTGTTGTTTCCGCTGCGGTGACGGCGGTAGATGGCAGTTTTGGGCACCTGCCGCTGTGTATGGGAGCTCCGCTGTGGCGGTCTCTTGCGCGGTCCGACGTCAGTCGTCTGTGGCCCCTCCACAGCTGCGTCTTCCTGGGAAATGGTGCCGAGCGCATAGACGTTTCGCTTTTAGACCTTACCTCGGTTTTGGTGAAGCGTGACTTTGAGAGTCCCCTTACACGCTGACCCCGCGCAGCTCAACACTAGCCGCCGCCTTCTTTCGCTGACACGATCCGTAATCTCTCTTTATCCTCTTTTTTCCGTTTTAGGACGTCTTTTTTTAAGACGTCGGCTTCTATAGCGTTTCGCGCCGTTGGCTCCAAACCTGTTCCCGATCCTTCTATTTCCCTCCTCTCCCCGCCGAACTTTTTCATCTTTCCTCCCCATGAGCTCAGATGGCTCTTCAGTCGTCCCGCGGTGAGAGAAGCCTTGTTTCCTGTCGCATGGCTTTTCCCATATAGCGTAATTCCTCCTCCTAGCCCCCTCCCTCAGGTTATAGCACGCGTCCCTCCGTCCTGCCGCTACCCGCCGATCCCGCTGAACTGTTATGGCTTTCTCCCGGCATGTCTCCTTTGTAGCCTTCTTACATCTCTTCCCATTAGCGTCCGAGCTGTGCCTTGCTGCTGGTCCCCTTTCTTTGATTCCGATCGCCCTCCTTTCCACGAGCATGTAGGCTTTCCTGACTTCTTTTCGTGAGGTCTTGTAAATTTCCCCACATCACGCCTGCTCCCTCGCTCTTTGATTTCTTGTTTCTGCGTGTTGACGGTGGCCTCTATGAGTTCCCGTCCCTTCATAACTCCACCGAACTCTCATGGCAGCGATCTCCTCCTCGTTCGGGATTCGCCCCCCAGCCTACCATACGTCGTCTCTCGCGACACGTAGG
>Ga0179591_1359584_pt1 | contig 10829 bp, 15 predicted proteins | sample CZOMad2_1_08_16f_FD_182891 | JGI IMG/M metagenome (GOLD analysis project Ga0179591, IMG submission 182891) | Vadose zone soil fungal communities from Angelo Coast Range Reserve, California, USA - CZOMad2_1_08_16fungal (PacBio error correction) | ecosystem: Environmental > Terrestrial > Soil >... | reverse complement strand
TGGTTTCCCCTCTCGAAACTCCCAACACTGACCAGTCCTTTTCTGCCCCCCCAATTTTTTGATTTTTTATTTTCTGTTTTCGTAAGATTTCTGTTCACTTACTGTTTGTTTTTTTTCCCACCCATCCACTTTTTTTTAGCTCTCTCCCCCTGACAACAAGACCCAGCGAGTCTTTCCCCGATCCTGCGTTTCCTGAGGGTGAATCGTTCTTTTTTCCTGCTGTATTGTTGACCCCTTATTGGGGGAGAGGCTACTTGATTTCCCCTTTTTGCGTGCGGTGAAAGAAGCTTTTTTTAACTTTCATTTATTTTTTGTTTTGTTGAGCGCAAGAGAAATTTACCACCCCGTATACCTTTTTTTCAACCAGGCTACATTCGATCTATATTCTCTCTCGACATGGCATACATCTTTTCCTTCTGCTCCGATTCACATGTTTTCAACACCCCCCCTCGTTGGCCGTCGGTATGCCCCCGGTCTTTCTTTCGCTGACCGACGCTCCCCTTTCTCACCACCCCTTTTTCCGCCTGATGACCAGCCAACCTTAATCAGAGACCGGCAACCTTGGTCTCTTTGTCTGTGCGGGGACCCTTCTTACATTTGTATCTTTTTTTTATCCGGCACCACGCGCAAAAACTCCTTTTTTTTTTCTACTCCCCCAACTTCCTTCCTGATTCCCGACCACATCCCCCAAGTCCCTTTTGGTGCTTCAAAATTACCTCCTCTCCCACCCCCCCCTTAGGAGCCAGCGATATTTTTGTCTTCGGCTTTTCGTGTCCTCATGTTCCCCCTTGTGAATCTGTTCAAGACACTTGCTTTGGCTTGATTTCCCCAAACACATTTCCTTTATCGGTAACGGCTCCTTATTTCTACTCCTCCCACACCCCACCCGGAACAACCACCCTTCTACGGATCCATACGTTCTCTAAATTCTATCTGGTGCCTCGATGTTTTTTTTGAATACATATACTAGGTTCTAGTTTCGTTTTACAACTTAAGTCCGCGTGACTCGCGCATGCCGACACTACAATTCCCAACCCCCTTTCCCTCCCCATCACGGTTTGCTCCTTGTTGTTAGTGTCCTAATTTGTAAACCCCTTTTTTTAGTTTCTTTGAGTTTCCCTTCCCTCAATTTCTTTTTTCCGTTTGTCTAAGTCTACCCTGCCCAAATTAAATGTTTCCTCTGGCCCCCCCCAGTTTGTAGTCGTTTATTATTGTTTCCTTTACGATCTAGCTCCCCCCTAAAATTTGCCCCCATTTCCTGAGGGTTTCTCCCTTTTTTCTTTCGTTTTTCTTACCTCCCCCTTCGCGACCCCCCAATTTTTGTTGCCCCACTGCGCTATCTTATTGACGGGTTTGTCGCCAAGCCATAGTTTGCCTTCCCCCCCCCCATCACTGACTTGAGCCACTTTCTTTTTGGCTGGTTCGTTTTGCCCCCCCGTGATCCAAACACTCCGGGTCAGGCATTTTTCTTATTTCTGCCGATTCAACACTTTTTTCTTGTCCCCCTCCCGGGGTGGTCGTTTTCCCTAGACCTGTACCCCCTTTTGTGAAAGAACCATCCGTCCCCCCCCACTTGCCTCCATATTTTTAAGAACTGCCCTGTTGTTCGTTTTTGTTTTTTTCTTTTCCGGTCGTGTACCTGACTTATTTCATTGTGTGTATACACAGTGGGTTCTAACGTTCGATTGGAAACCCCCCTGCGACTTGTGGATTGGATGTCAACGGTTGAAACCCCTTTTTTATTTCCCCCCTCGGGTTCTAGGGGTCCTTTCGATTGTTTTTTCTGATCCGCGGTTCGTGTATCGACTTCCTTAACTGGCCTGGTTTTTTTTTTTCACACCTTCCTTTCCCGGATGTTTGAGAGCCCCCACCCCTTTCTTTTTTTTCTCAATTATGCTTTCTTTATTTCCGGGCACCTTTTTCCGTGGCAATTAGTTCACCCCGTTCCTTTCTAGCTTTTTCAGGCTGCATTACCCTCTGATTTATAGTAAGCCAAGGACCCTTTCTCCGGATTCCTTGACTCTTCCCAGGGGGCCACCTTTTTTCTACCCTTGCCGTGATCTAGGCTTTTGCAGGCCTCGTCGATAAACCTCCCCCGTTTTGTTTCTTTTTTTCCCCAAACTTTTTTCCCTGAGTCGTGATTCTTTTACCCATATTGGGTTTGTGAGGGATCCCTCAGATACCGTTCTAGTTTGAATTGCAGGCCACCCCCTCGTCCCTCTTTATCTTTTGAAGATCCCTTTTTTTGGCAACGAACATCTTGCGGGAAACGTCTCAATTTTAGGCAGTGCCCTTTCCAAGTCTCCTCTTTCTTCCCCTTATTGAGCTTTTTCGGTTTACACCTTTTTTTTTTGGAAGTTTTTTTCTTTTTAGTAGTAAGTCCCTTTTTTTTATTTCTCTCTTTTTTTCTAGTTAATTAGTTCCCATCGTCAGGCAAAACCAGACCACCGCCAACGAAGTTTTTCTTTTTTTCTGGGCCCATTTAGTGTTACCGACCCCGAATGTCAGAAATGTTGGATTGACAATTTTTGAGTGAGGCATTTTTTTGTTTTTGATGTTTTGCTCGCGCCTGTGCTTGGATATTTCACATTAGTCCGTCCTAAAGCACCGTTCTTTCTGCACCCTATTGCTTTTCAGGCTGAGGTCTTTCCCCCGCCTTTTTTTTTTTTTTCTCGGGTTCCTTGTCAAAAGTTCAACACCACGTCATTTTTTTTTCTTTTTTCAAATATCGGTTTCCGCCGTGGTTCGGAACACCTTAGCTCGGCCCTTCTTCTTGCCCCTGAACCCAAGGATGGTTCTTTCTGTAACTCCCAGTCTCTGACCATAGGAGTTTCCTTGCCCGTTGTGACGAGAAGATTTTTTTACCCCCCCCAAATATGTTTGCGGAACATTTTCCACCCTTTCCCCCCTCTTTATCAGAAACAACGTCAAGTTTTCCTTCCCTTTGAAAATGAAGGGAGTTGCTCATTGCTCCGCTGCCTTGCCTTTTTCTGATACTCTCCTTTCGTAGTTGACACCCAAAGAGCATTTTTCTTTTTGTCCCCCTAAGTGAAGTCCGGTTGCACCGCAACAAATGAGGAGTTTCCCCCCCCTGACTTCCTACCTAAGTTTTTTTTTTTCCTTTCCCCTTTCCCCCCTCGGGCCGGAAATTTTGAGCGGCGATCCTGCCCTTTGGGCCTTAAATGTATGTTTTACTTTAGGACCCAGCGGGAGTTTTTTTCATGGGTTCTCCACAAAGTAGAAAAAAACCCCCCGACTGAATTCACTGTTGCCGATATTTTTGCACCTAACACCCCCCCCAAATGCCTCATCCATTTTGTCCCCAGACCCCATTCACCCCCCCCCTCCGCACTCTGCGTTTTTTTGGTCGGGTTGGGAACCTTCCCCCACGCGTGGTCGGTTCGGGCATGGGAGGCTTCACCCCACCTTTCTGTGGGCTTTTTTCCCTTCTTTCCATTGCGATTTAAGTTTATTAGGGGACTGTGTTTTGGACCGACATTTCCCCTTTTGTTTTTTTTTCTTGACCCCGACAACCATCTTGTTAGGTTTTGCACCTTTGGCATGGCTGCTTTTTCCCTTGCCTCTTTGCAGGAACTATCTCTGCGTTTTATTTTTATTTCCCAGTTCGGGCCCCCATCTGACCGACTTATCTTCTTGGCCCCGTTTTCTGTGTTTGGTTGTCTGGCCCATTTCCCCTAGTAACCCGCAAACACACCCCCAAAAAGGTTCCGATTTTTCTCGGGGGTGGCCTAAGGCCGGGCACCCGTGACAATCGGCTTTCCTCTTCCCAGTAAATGGCATTTTTTTGTTTGGTGACGTTTCCCGCCTTTTTCCAGTGCCACGGCTACTCGAAAGCCCGATGAGAGACCACTACATCCCAGCCCCCATCTCCCCTCCCTTCACTCCCCAGCGGCCCCCAACTACCGGCTTCCCTGTTAGCTGTCCGGGGCCCGCACCCCCCCCCATTCCACCTGTGCATGCCAGCGCCGAGATTCTTTTCCCCTTTAACCCCCATTTGCCAGATTCCGTGTGGTTCGGTTTGTCCCCGTGAATTATCAGATTCCCCACAACCTTTTTTTCCCCCTTTTTTTTTTTTCCCCCCGAAGAGTCTTATGTGGTGTTCGGTTACGAAACACCTGCTTCAAAAATCACCACTCTCGAATCCTGCTAAGAACCCCGTTTGTGCAAACTGACGCGCTTGCTTTGGGGCTGGTGAGTAACTCAGAGTTGCCTGTGGGGACTTCCCCCTGCGTTCCAAACAGTCCACCTTGCCTGAAAGCACGTTCCCACCCTTTTTCACCCTTGAAAAGGAAGTATATCTATTTTGACAGAGTCATTGTCGGGAGGGAGGCCCCAAAGCCGGTGTGCATGGATTTTTGGATGAATTCAATTTGAGTTAACCCTGTGCTTTTTTGCGATGACTTAATCCTCACAATAAAAACACTTCCCCCCCGCTATATTTGTTGAATGGTGGGCCTATCACCCTCCCAAGAACCCAACCAAAACCGGGGGTGTTGCTGGAGATTGGGATACCTTTCCACTTTCTCCTGGGGCCCACTCAGATCATGGAGGGTTTCCCTTTTCCCCCTTTGGAGCGTTCTGATCTTCCCTTTTACTGCGTGGGCCAAGAGCTTTAGTGGTAGTACCTACTTTGAAGAAAAAATCAGCGCCGAGGATGCGAAGTTTCTTTCCCCCTTCTAGTCCGAAGCTGGACCACTCTGCTGTATAGCATTCCTCCGACCAAGAGGTTGGTATTATCCCACCGAAAGGATTACCTGGTTGAGATCCTGTTTTTTCTTGGCGTCTTAACTTCTTTCCCGACTCGTTTTTTTCCAAAAACACCGTTGAATGGATAAAGTCCGATTTTTTCTTTATCTACTTGTCCATGCATGCTCCCTAACCTTTCCAAAATCTTGCCCTTACCTCCCTCATCGCGAAGTTTTTTCGTTTGTGTTTCGATGCCTTTTTTCAAGTGACTCAATGTGGCGCCCCTCCCGCCCCACTTTCCTTTTTGCACGACCGGTCCACTCAATCCGCTTTCCCCTCCCTTTTCCCCAATGTCCAACGCGTTTTCCATGTGGTTCCCCCCCCTGATTTGTCCTTGTTCCCCCTTTTGACATATTTTCTTTTCTTCCACCGGAATTTCTTTTTCACTCCCGCACACATAATCGCAGTCACAACGTTTATATCCTTCTCCCGATCCACCTGGACACGCCCCCCATCGTAATGATTGCGTCCCTCACGGGCCCTGATTATTTTGATTTCCCCTTCCTCAGATTCCAAATCTGACACCTCCTTATCGTCAAAATGTTGATTTTTCCTTCATCTGTCCAGACACCCCCGTTACTTTGTACTATAACCCGACCAGTGTTGTGAATCACCATTGTTCCCCCATGTCCTTAGGACATCCGAAAAACGCCCTACCCCCAGCCCCAAACCTGGAAGTTTTTTGGTTCTTTACCCCCCAACATTAGTGTTTGGAGGCACTACCTTCGCTTCAACACGTTTAGATCCAGCACAGAGGGGAGTTTACCCGGATAAAGGTTACCTAGGGGGTTTGGTGGGTTTGAAATTTATTCCCGTGTCTCAAAGGAGTGAACAGGGGGACCTTCCGTGTTCCCCCTTTGGGCCTCTTCCCTTTTTAGTTAACAACGCTTTTTCCCCCCCTTTTACGTGACGTTGTGAGATTATTCCCCCACCGCCCCACGCCCCCCTCTCTTCTTGAACGGTCACCCGACCCACCACACCATCTCCCCTGGCCACTCCACTCACTACTACCCCTCTCTTCATCGCTTTCCCCCACCGGAACCCCAGACACGACATACTACCTCACCGCCCGTCCTAAGAAGTAAGAAAGGAGGCCTGCCCCCCCCCCCCGCTCCCCCGTCCCACACCCCCCCCCCCATCCGTACCTTCATGGTGTCCCCCCTCGCCTATTATAGTTTTTGGTTGTTACTTCTGATGTAATTCCGTTTTTTTTTGCAGCGTACGTTCTTAACTCTTTGACCCTTTTTTCTTCCCCTATATGAGGCAATCCTTCTCCCCCCCTGCCCCTAACGATCAACCTATGACACGTTGTATTGATTAGTTTTTCCTTTTATACTTTTTCTTCCTTTTTTTTTTCCAAGTTTTGTTTGTTTATCCTCATGGTCCAGCGGTTCCGGCATTTTTCCTCCCCCCCCCACACTGCCGTGACCTGTCTTCACCTCAGCCTTCTTACCCATTCTATCGGCCGTCCAAATCTCTCGAAGTTTCACGACTCTTGTTTTCTCCTATTTTTCCCCCGCTATTACCATTCTTTTCTGGCGTAACCTATGTCTTGGACATTGTTTTACCAATTTCTGGTGTACTTGGTATCTTATACATTTTGATTTTTTTCCTGTAGTCCATTTTCAACACCCTTTTCCCCTCTTTTGATTATTCCCTTTCATTGTTCCCTCCTCAATTTCTGCAATTTTGGCCCCCTCTGTTCTTTCGTTTAAGAGTTTCCTTTTCACCCCCCCTTGTTCCCCCTTAGTGCCGCGTTGATCCCTTGTTTTTTTCGTCACTCCCAGGCCCGTCTTGTTCACTGCTCCGTCGGGCATTTTTCCCGACGACTACCGCTTTTCGTGCGCCAGCCCTTTTTTACTTTGAGGGCCACACCCCCCTCCCCACCCCCCCGCCTCCCCCCTTTAGCATAATTTGTTTCTTTTTGTTTGGCCCCCCATTTTCTGGTGTCGCTGCTGATCTGTTTTTCTTTCCGTTTTTTTGCACAGGCCATTCGTTTCCCCCTTCGAGTTTTTTCCCTTTAGCTGGTGAAACTGGGTATCTCTTTTCTTTTGTTTTCCCACAGCTTGACTGTTTCGGCAGATACCCCCCCCCTCCTGATTTTTTTTTCCCAATTGGCTATATTTCCCTTGTTGAGAACACTCCTGATTTCTTGTTTTTCCCTCATTTTAATCCCCCCACCCTAGTCGCTTTGGCTCTTCCGCTCAGATCCTCTTCCGTGTGCGGTCCGGTGGATTTCTTGTTCACGACATTCCCCTCCCCCCCATTCTAGTTTTTTGACTGCGCAGAACTTTATCCCCCCCCTTTTCCTTTTTTCAAGCTTTGGGACGGCCTATAGCTGTCGTCACACCTTTTTTTCTTCCCCCCACACCCCCGCCCACGCCCCCCCCCGTCTTTTTCCACCCCCTGGGCCTGACTTAATCTGACCCCTTTTTTTTGTGCCAGCCTCCACCGCCAGTTATGCTTGTTACTCAGTTCCCCAGTTGTTCAAATGCGCCCTTCCCTACCCCCCCCCGAACTGCCCCCCATGTACAACGTCGTCCGCCTTTATTCCTTTGCTTTCGTTTGAATTTCATGAACGATGTTTTCTCGTTCTGGCTCGAGTGGAGGCCTTCATCATGTTTTCTTCTCGGTTTCCCCGTTATGCCATGTGCCGGTCTTTTGCGCTGTTTTTCTAGGGGCGTTGAGTCATCGGATTCCGTGTCTATGCTTGTTCTACAATCGCTGGTGGCCCTGTGGTTCCCCCCCCTCTTGTGAGAATTTGCTCCACGGGTTGGCTTTTTTCCACCCTTTTCACGTTTTTTTCATCTCGCCCTGTTTACTTTAGACTGTTTCTGCCATAATGTTTTTCTGTCTCGCTTGATTTTTTGGCTTTTTTTTTTGTTCACATTTCCAGTTTGAGCTTTCTTTCCAGACAGTTCAGTTCTCATTTTCCAAACTTCGTCCGTTTGTCATACTGTTCTGTCACGTTCAATTTTTCCCCCCCCAGTTTTCCCCCCCCCCTATCCTTGGACAACCTTGTCAGATCGCTTCCCGTCCCTTTCATTTTTACTGTCAGAGAGTCTCCAAATTTCCGTGTCTTTTTCTCCCTGGTCGCTGGATCGGTTTGTTTTGCGGACCTCCCTTTGTATTGTTAGCCCCCCCGTCAATTTGCCCTGTTTTCGGCAAATTTGACCTGAACTCTCCTTTCTTCCTCCTTTCCCTTTTCTTCCGGTTGGCCTGGCAATGTCAGTTTCCATTACTTTTTTGAAACTTTTACATCTTGCAGAGATTTTGACCTCCCTTAGTTTTTGTCTTCATTCCTGAATTCGAGTCGGTTCCCCTTCTTTTCGACTCCTACCTTCTTTTTTGATGCGCTATTGAACTCACCACTCCCCCCCCCCCCCCTGATACCCCCCCCATTTTTTTCCTCTCGCAACCCACCCTATGTCAGCACCACTTGTTTTTCCAGTTCAACTCCCTTTTGACTAAGATTCTGTGCGTTCGGGTTCCTGTTTTTTCTTTCGGTTCCTTCTTTTTTTCACCCCCATGGTCCCTGCAATCGCGTTCCCATCCCTTGGCATTTCCCTTGTTTTGTTATGTCACGTTTTTTCATTTTCGTATTGTGTGTTTTTTTTTCTCTTGATACCCAGAGGACTTTGATTTTTTTTTCCTCTTTTTTTTTCGTGCTTTTGTTGTGTTAGCTGTGATCGTGTTTTCTCGTTTTTTTTCAAAAGTAGGCGGAAGGTCCCAACGTTGCTCTATTCTTCAGCTCTGGCTTATCCCCCCTTCTCCAAAGGCTCCCACCCGACCTTTTTGCTTCTTGACCACGTTGTTTTTTTTTTTTCTTCTGTTTTCTCAGTAACTCACTTTACTCGTTGATTGTCTGTTACCCCCGGTCACCCCCGACCCCAACGTTTCCAGTGCCACAAACTATCAATGCCATGGAAGACCCCGCGGTTCATTTTGTTCCGGTTTCGTAGGCCGGTTTTTTTTTTTGAACTCACCTTTTTTTGCTACGTTATATGCTCTTCGTTCGACCCGTCGACCTTTGTTTTACTCCTTTCCAGTCCTTTTTTTGTGCCTCTCGTTGTTTCTTCCACTTGAGTGATCGTGTTTCTCTTCTCCACCATGAACGCCCTTTAGCCACCCCATATAAGACACCACTAAGTTTAGTTTGTTTCCTCCTTCAGCCTCTCCCCCCCTGTCAGCCCACTATCTGCTTTATGACCTTCCTACCTTTTTCTTTTGGTGATCCGGATCGTCGCGCCTTCCCCCGCCCTTTCAACACGCCTGGCGCCTCCACCCTTTTCATCGACTTACTTTTCCCTGTACAGTTTTCTTTTTGCGGCAACCCCTTTTCAGGATTCTCCGATTTATGTTGTCATTTACGTCTCTTTAAGTTCGATCTTCCGCACCTGATTGTCCTCAGGCCGCATTCGCCAGCTTACCTTCACACTGTCCCTTTCTCACAACCCCTTTTCGCGAGTACATCCGCTTCTGATCTGTAAGAGTCACCGTCTTCCCCTCGTCCTCCCCCCGTGATTTCTAACTTTGTTCTCTCTTCTTTGCTGTCCTGTAGGCTGTTGTTAATGCCACTCCCTCCCGGGATAACTATGCCGAGATTGGTCCTGAACGTTTTCATTGACCAGACACACGGTATTAAATTTTTTCCCCGCCACACCATTACCTCCCGTGAGTAACCTTTTTTTATTTTCCACCCCCCCATGGGGACCCCCTCTCGGGTCGCTCGGACACTTTTTGCCAATCATTTTCTTTCCTTTGGGTCTACCCTTTTCTTCACCGACCACGGCTTATACCTACAGCGATCAATGTACTTTCCGTCCTTGTGTAGAAAAGTGGACTGACGACCTTGACACTTTGTGCCCCTTAGCTGTCAGATTTTTCCGTGTTGTTGCTTGCTTAACTCTCTCTTCCTTTTTCCAGTTTACATTTTTTCCGTAAGGTGTTCCTTTCCCCCCAAAAAGGGACCCCCCGAAAGGGTCTCTCCATCATCTTATCGAAAAGGACTCGGTTGAGCCTTCGTAGCATCCTTCTAATATGTTTAATTGCCGTTTGTCATTTTTCCCTTTTAGTATTTTAGCAGGGAGCCGTTGGCAGATCTAGTTTTTCCTTCCCCAACACCTCCCTCCGGGTTTTTTTATGGCTTTTTTTCCGTTTCACTGTCTCAATAAGGGCCGATTGTCCGCGCAACTTAGTTGACTCCTGTTACGGTGTTTTCCCCCTTCATCACAGCTAGACCCCCCCCTTTGCAAACACGACAATCTCTCTTTCTTGGAAATCAGTTGGCGATTCTTTTTTTGGATTATATTCGTTTTTTTGAAGCTCTTGTCCCCCCGCACTTTTGATCTCCCATCCCCTTCGGGTGCCTTTTTCCCCCTGTGGTACTTGAGGTTTTTCCTCCCCACTTCGCTTGCGAACAATTCTGCTTACATTGCGTTCTCCTTCCTGACTTTTCGTAAACAATGCAGTGGTGTCCCGTCCCCCACGATTCGCCAATTCAGTGGTGGGCGTCTCCTATGGTAAAAATTAGGTACCGTTACGTTTTTCTGTCCTTCCGTGCCCCTACTTCGAAACCATGCGCATTTCACGGTCCTTGTGTCCCGCTCCAATTTTGGTGTACGGGCCAAATCCTTTTGGTTGAAAGCACAATAATTACCAAAGTTTTTTTCCCCTCATACCATTCGGAGGCATGTTTTTCACTCTTCTCTTATTACGTCTCACCGGCTATGCCTTTTTGCTGTCGCCACCAGTGCTTTGTTTATTGAACCCCCATCGGCAAGGCAAAAATCACCTCTTGGGTATGAGTGAGGGTTGTTCCCTGTGGATTTCCGTGTGCGTTACCTGCGTTTGGCGACTGCGTTTCATTTTTGTCTTGACCCGGGTGCCGTGTCTCTTTTTTTCTTTCCCTGGGAGGGTTGTGCAGCGGTCACTCCTTCTTCTCCCACGATGATTTTTTGGTGGAACCCTACCTGACCGTACTTCTTGGCCCCCTTGATGGTCGGACTCCCGTTGTCCCTCGTGTTTGGTTCCCCTTCTCCACTATCCCGTCCCGTTGGCCC
>Ga0179591_1227554_pt1 | contig 10829 bp, 12 predicted proteins | sample CZOMad2_1_08_16f_FD_182891 | JGI IMG/M metagenome (GOLD analysis project Ga0179591, IMG submission 182891) | Vadose zone soil fungal communities from Angelo Coast Range Reserve, California, USA - CZOMad2_1_08_16fungal (PacBio error correction) | ecosystem: Environmental > Terrestrial > Soil >... | reverse complement strand
AAACTCTAAAGTCTGCCTGAAGGCAAAATAAAATCCTTGCTGAACTTATCCCAATCCACCTTCGGCTTACAGATCGGCGCACCTTGGCGCGCCCATACGATGGCGCTTCGCGAGGCGCGTAGTTCGGACGATGCGTGGCCCCCCTGAGAAGGGTTTGCCAAAACGAACACCCAACGCCCCCCTGCGGCCCCCATCGCCCTTCCCTGCGCCACAGTTGTTGACACCGTCACCGTTTCTTTTGTTTGGCAGAGCTTAATTTTCCAACTATTCGCTGTATGAGGCCAACGGGGGGTTACCTTTTCCCACCCTAAAAACGCGGGGTCTGTCGGATTTTCCCTCTTCCCAAACACCGCCGCGCTGACGCTGTGAGAGCCCAGAGTATTTCGGGTTTTCGGAAATGTAAGGCGTTTCCCCCTGGAACCTCGCGGCTCCTGTCCCCCTCGGATTTTTTTCCTTCGTCCGTTGCATTCCTGGCCCCCCCGATGATCGGGCGTGCCCCCAAACTCGCCGCGAGAACGATAACTGTGGAGGCTTTTGCCAAAGGAATACACAACAGGCACTCTATGTCTTCTCTTATGGGACAGCCTTTGTCAAAACGCCCTTTCCCTTCTCCCCAAATTCGTGGGACCATGAAATGCCCCTTTTGCAACTGAAACCATGGAACGCCAAGAATTCTGCTACTCCCTTGCACGCCCCCAAATCCGCCACCGTCCGACCCTTCTTCCCAGTTCGCGGGGTTCCCTTGACCAACAGTTGTTACAAAGTTCCCGGTTACTTCCGGGCATAATCTTCCGCGCCTCTTCTTCTCAGATCACTCGTCCCCCCCCCGACGGTTCAGATCACCGCGTTTTCCTTTGCTGCTGCAAAAATGGCTTTTGTTAATCTTGCTAACGAAATGAAGCCGGATGACAAGCCCACATCTGCTTTTGTCTCCTTCCTGAGAATACCTTCCTAACCGCTTTTTATCCGACATACATTTTGCAAGGACACGTAATCCCGTGGACACTGCCCGCCCCCCCTTTAACGCTGATCCCGATTCCCTTTGCGAGCCTTTAGAAATACCAATGACTGTCTTGGTCCATCCGGATTCAGAGTTTGACGACATTCCTCCCACGTTAAGCGCGGAGAGCCTTCTCTCTGTGCCGCCACGCAATCCTTGTCTTCGCCAAGGAACCTCATGCACTCCCTTGACACAGGATTTCGTGCTTTATGTACGACACCTTTGAATTCCCAGGAATCTGAATAAAAGGTTATAGAAAAATTCGGCTTTCCAGACCTGCCAAGGTCAGGGAAGGAGGTTGATCGGCTCACTTCAAGTGAAGGGCGTTCCTGGCCCATGGAGTCAAGTCCCTGACCACGCACCCCCCCCCACGTATAGGCGATTCGGCTATTCTCGAAGAGATGGCCATAATCGCGCGTGGGCGAGATCAAGTCAAGGACCATCGCAGCCGAACCTATCTACAACGCACTCGATTTCGTCGTGGTACAAGCGTCTGCACCCCGATCGTGAAGAATATGTTTCTCTGTCAAGTGCCGGTGAGGTCCCCCTGTCAACGCCTCCGGCCTTACAAGATTGCTTATTCCCCCTTAATAAAGGCGATTGGTCGTTTTCTCCACGCTTGACCCCGAAGATGCGCCCCGCTGCAAGTCCGGAATATAGGCGAAGATAGGTCGCCGCCCACCCGAGATTTGTTCGTCAGTGCGCCCTCAAAAGCCCGCCTCAAAACCAACAGTCCCTCCCCGAGTACTGTCGAGGTGCCTTTATCCAATCCCCTAACGTCCCCCTGAGCTTGTCCCTGTTCAGCGAATTCCCCGCCCCCCAAGAAGCTCAGGCAAGCCCTGGCAGGCACCTCCTTTCTAGCATCCATGCTTTAGTCATCGGCTCTAGCCGCCGCATTCCATGCCCAATCTATCTCCGGCAAGACTCCGAGACGTACGCACGATCTGAACCCTACATCAGGTGTCTGTTGCTCCCCTTGACAACGTCGTCGGTTTTGCCGCTGGAGACCACTTGGACCACAGTTCAGACCCACTTTTGACGGCGAAAACTCTGCTTTCTCGCGATATCTTTTTCTCTACAACGAGGCCCGCTACATTTGATCGGCCATCTATCGATGGCGCCGTCCACCGACCGGAACCTACCTGTTAGCGCCTGAGGATCGCTGCCCCCCTCCCAGCCAGATTCATCTGACGGTACCCCATCGCCGCAGCAGCCGATCGGTTGGACCGCAGCGGGTGCTTGCGGCCCGGATCTGAAAATACCCACTGCAGATTTTCGCAAGGCCACGGACACGTCCTCACCTATTCCCACTAAACCATGTTTTGTGTTCAATCTTACCTCGGTGCGCGGCACTCCCCCCCTTCCCCTCTATGACTGGCTCATCGTGGCTACGGCCACAACCAAGATCGCGCGATCCCAGCTCACGGCCCCCTTTCCAAGGCCTGCCTGTCGGGTTCGACCGTTTCACCTCGTCGCGCGCCGGCGCGCCCCGGAGCAGAAAGTAGACCAAGGCGCTGAGGCATATTTTTTTCTGTGTTCATTTTCCTGCTCGCGCAGAGCATTTGGCTGGTCTATGCCCGGAGCAGCCGCTGGTGCGGTGTCGTCCTGTCGCGGCGCGGGCATTCTCGATACTGCACGCCCACTTTTTCGCTTGTTGGCGATTTTGCCCCTTTCCTAAAGACTTCGGCGGCCTCGAATCCCCTCTAAACCGTCTTGCCGGCAACCTAGTTAAAAAACGGCCGCCACTAAGCCTCTTCGTGTTCGGGTAGTTCGAAGCCGAATGCGGCCCCCCCAGACCAAAGCCCCTGTTTTTTATTGAGAATGGCCGCCCCGTCTCCGGATTTCCATGTCCCCGAGCAGGGCCCTGACATGCGCCTTCACGATTCTCGACTGGCGGCAGGTTGTTTATTAAGCTGCGAATAGACTCACCGAGCTCTTGCCCCTCGTCAAACGCGGCCCCACCTTTCCACCCAATTATGCCATGGCGCCTAAACCACCATTCCGTCTTGTAATAGTTTCATAGCATTTCCCCTTCCTAATATCCATGGCGAACATGATGAGGGCCGCCCACCTAATCAGCCGCATTTGCCCCCGTTTTTCGCTAGCCCGGTCACAAAGCTCCCTTATCATCGAACTGCGCGCTGCTCGACTAGGTGCGCCCTTCCCGGAGCTGCGAAGGAGTTTTTCCGTCCTCTCCATCCCCCTCCCCCCCTACGCGTCGGAGATGTTCGGTCCTTTCGGTAAAGGTCACATGAAAGGTCGACGTGCGCCGGTCGCGCCCCTTCGATCAACCTCATGCATCATATACGGCATCTCCCGGCATTTATAGCCAACCAGATAGCATCCCCTCGCTCTTAATTCCGGCGCCTACCATCAAGACTACTCGCTCCCTCCCGCATCCAGAGACTTTACCCGCTCCCCCCAATCCTCTCACTGAGAACGTATCTTTGACGTTTTCTTTAGGAAGTTCCATACCCCGAATCATTTTCGCCTAGACCCCCCCGTTCGCTGCGCGCATAAAAGAGCGACTGCCCCCCATCAACGCGTCTGCAGGTGGCTCCGCCTTCGTTCCAAACGCCTTCCATGGTGCGATAGAATCCGGATCTGCTTGTGTTTCTTCCCACCTCCGAAAATAATCTCGCTTTTTCCCATCACTTGTTAGAGATATTTTCGCGTCGCTTGGCCCGTTCCTCAGCGACGATCTTCTTCCGCAAACATGGCGCGGCGTGATTAGGAGGAGTTATTTTTCCTGCTCCGGGCGTGATGGGGGCTAGCTAGTTGAAGGCGCGTTTTGTCGGGTTGCTCGCGTGATCTTTGGGGTATGCCCTTCCTCCAGAACAGCCAGCACATAGCCGGTCTTTTTTCCGAATTACTTGGGTTTCTCGTACAGTTTAGTCGCCTTTTTCCGCCTTGGTCAAGAGCTAGAAGTATTTCGTGATGAGGCGCCGGCCCCTACTCGCGCGGTGCGAGTGGTTGGCCCCGACGCCCCCTCATCTCAGATGCAGTCATGATCCGTGTCTCTAATTGGCGCGTAGACTTCGCCTTGCTTTGAAAGGGCACCCTGCCGAACAATCCCCGATCCGTATCTTTGTGGATTTCTCTGTCTAGCTTTAACTGCGAAAGCCCGAAGTCCGGCGTTACCTTTTAGCAGAGCAGCCGATATTAGTTTCCTTTACGAGTCTTGGGCATTTCTCGGCGCTCCGGAGAGTCGGATCTTGCGGAAATCCCTGTTACAAGGGATATTTCCTGCATTTGTCTCCGGAAGATGAAATGAGGGCCGTTTTTGGTAGCGGAATGGATAATGGTGGACTCGGTGGTTCTCCTAGTTGACATTAAGCGGGCAGCTCTGGTGTAGTGTGCGCGCACTTCGACAAACTTTCCTCTCCTCCGAGTCCCCGCTGCAGCGTCGTGGTGCTGTTTCCCTCTCCTCCATCGCGCGGGCGCCATGGCACCTGTGCCCGGTCTGGTCTGGTTAATCCTGCGAGCTCTATGCCTCCCACCCAACACGTCAGCCTCGATTGCTGGGCTTCGGTGTTGTCCCGGTGCCGGCAATCAGTTGTCATCGGCTCTATCCGTCCTGCTTCTTTTCAAAATGCCTGCAGACCACAACTCTGACAGCACGGGGAGCGACCGAGATGACGCGCCGATCCATGCGGCCGAGCCCCCCAAAAAGCCTTGTGCTTCCAAAGTGTCATAGAACGCACGCCCCCCCATGCGCATGGGCTAGGCACGACCACCCTCCAAGAGCTAATCCTGTCGTGGATTCGGGGCCTTTGCCTTCGGTTTTCTCGTAGATGGTGACACCTTTAGACAACCAGACGGTTCCCTTCCGGTGAACGTTTCCCGTTCCGGAGCGGATCGGTGGTGTTTCTAGCAACGATTCTACCAAGTTCCCCTCGTCTGCCGTGCTCGGCAATCGCCCGTTTTTCTTCTTAGCACCACTATGACATCCTTCTGGTGTCGTCGAACTTGGCTTCTGCCGTGGGGTGCGAAAACTGCACCCCATTGGTATTCCTCTTTCCTGGCCGACCTCCGCACTCTGCCTTTCCCCAAAAGATCGCGTCCTGTTCCCCGATGGACACCTTCCCATGAGGAATCTGGTCCTTGGAGACGATGATCCTCGGCTCGACACAGTCGTTGAGGTTTTCCCCGTCGCCTCTCCCGATTTCCGACGGCACAGGACTAAAGTTGACATCTTTTTCGCGACGGCGATTTTCGAATTCCGAGTTTGATCCGTCATCTTTTTGGGTCCCTTAAAGGTGGTAGTTTGTCTCAGCGCCCCCCCCTCCCCCAGGTGTCCTGGCGATAAACCCGAAAGGAATTGGGTACGGTTCGTGATGTGCTTACTTTCTCGTAATTTCAAGTCTGATCTGAACTTTTCTGCCTTGGATGACTGCGATTCCTTTTTTTCCTTCCCCACGCTCCGTCGTGAGAGTACCTCATCTGCTCTGCTCTGGGCTTTGCGTCGCGGTGGTTCAGGCGGATAGAAAAAAGTTCTTTTACGTACGTACGTCTGGGACCTTGTATTCTCGCGTAGCGTCGGTTGTTCTGGTGAGGCGGGATGTTGAAGGTTCTCCGACATCACCGAGTTGCGTCGCCTCGTTAGAATCGATGCACTGACCCTGTTTGACTACGGGGGTACAGCAGTGAAAACTCAATACGCCCTTGAGGAATCGATCATTTCGCTTTTTCTTCCGGCATCTTGGAAGTGCCCGTTCACGCCCCTTTCCAGGAGCGCTACTTTTATTCGTAGAAGCGTGAAAATACGCTTGGATCAGCTGCCAGCTCTGCGTTGTCGGCCTCCGGGTCTTGAGGCGCTTGTCCTGTATCTCGCCACCCTAGATTTAGCAGAGTCTAACCTGACAGTACTCTTCCGATACAAGTTTGGCTGGCGTTTTCCTCACTCCTGGAACCGGACGACCCGGAACGTCTTTCCTTAGGAATCGCCATAACCCCGCCCTGCACCTCGATGACCTTGTCCCTTCGGCACAGCCGAACATTCTCATCCTCGGGGATGACGATTCTAGTTTTTCATCATGGTGTTTACCCCCTTTCTCAGCGTTCACGAGAGGCTGAGGTCCTTGGGACCACGATGAGGGCGTGCTCACGCCTTTCTTCTAGCATCCCTACCTTGCGATGCCTTGTCGTCCGCCTAGAAGCGGCTCCCAGGCAGGGGATTCGAAGGCGCGCCCCTCCCGCTGGATAAGAGGGAACTGCGGTGCTCAGGTCGCTTTTTTTATTTTTTGCCGGTTTGCGCCTTGTATGTTCTAACAAATCGGTGCGGAAGTTTTTCTACGGCAGTTAGCCCCACAGCCAGCTTGGTGGATGTTACCTCCGGATGCATGTAGTTAAGCAGCTTCCACCCTGCCTTTCCTCCCCTCGTGATTGCAGGCCTTCGTGATTTGCGATTGCGCGGCGGCGCTCATGGTAGGCGAGGAAGATGTCTTCCTTCAGTCGCCACAGGCATCAGGGGTCCCCTTTTTCTTTTCCCCCGCGACGGGAGCGCTTTTGCCCCTGTGGTGGCTGGAGGCAGGGCTTCCTTGCAGAACTTGTCTGGCTGGCAGCCAGTTGCTATGGCTGGCATGGTCCGAATGTTGGCTGGGCAAACTTTTTTTTTGTTTCCCCTCGCATGCTCCACAGCGATCGTCCCCCCTATAGTCGTTGTTCCCTTCTCAAGAAAGAATAAAACGTTCTCTCAGGAGGCTTTTTTGCGCCTTTTCCTTCCCGATGCGCGTTTCCCTCGGCAAACTTCTCTTTCCTCGCGGGACTTCGCGCGGTCCGTGGACCCTGATCCTTTTTCCCGGAAAACACCAGAAAGTCCTTCTTCTTCCATCTGACCGCGCTCGTTGTTTTTTCTTTCACCGCAGACCCCCGGTGGGCTGAGTTCACACCTCTTTGGGCAGAAGCGCCTTGCCGTTTTTGCAGTGCTTCCTTCCACCAAAGAGAACGTTGCTTCCCCCGTTTGCCCCTGGAAGATTCCGGCTGTTGACGCGCGCGTTGGTTTGTGCTTTGCAAACTGTGCTCGGCCCCGCCTCCTTGTCCCGTTAAAAGACGACTCGCGACAGCGAACTCTGTTTTTCCGGTCCTTGTGCGCAGTATCGGGGCCCGCCGAAGGTGCTGGTAGTCTAAAAGTTCGCCCCCAAGTCATTTGCCGGACGCCTCCGTTATTTGATCTCTCTACTTTTCAACCTTGGTTTTTTCCTCGAGATCCAACCCCCCTTTTGTTATCGTCCGGCACCTTTTTAAATCCATTGGCGAACTTATACCCCAACATTGTTTCCTTTTCCCGATATTCCCAAGGAAGGTCACCTCCGAGGGTATTCGCGATGAGTCTTATTCTGGTTGCACCGGCGGTCGGGGCCGCTACGGGTGTCCTCCCCACACCCAACGCGCGGTTTTCCCCCCGCTCACCTGTCCCGGTCGCCACAGTGGCAAAACTGGCTCTTGGTTGCCGCGCCGTAAACTCGCCCAACGGCCAGGCGCCTTTTCTTGCCCCAAGCGTTTGGTAGAAACTCCTCCCACCTTGTTGTCTGGCTGAGCAAGACTAAAACACCCCCTTGCTTGCCGCTGTGAGTAGTAGCGGACTGCTGTTCCTGAATTTAACGCGTTCCAACGGACCTCGGTCTTCCAGAGCGCCCATCGGCCTTTACGTCTTCGCTGCATCGGAAACTTAATCTTTTTTCCCCCCCACCTCTCCGCAATTGAAGAACTGGTCTCTTTTTTGCCCATTCTTTTTCCCCCAACTTCACCCTAATGTCTGATCGTTCTGTGGACATGCGCGATTTCCCAAACTGCCCCCCCCGGTCCATGACAGCCAAGAAAACCCGAAATTCCTTCAAGCAGTCTGCGAGACCGCCCCCTCAGCCACCCGTCCCCCACTCAAAACTCGCTCCGTCGCTGTTTCCCCCCTGTACCCCAACAATGGGGGGGCAAAAAGTCTCTGGTAGACGCCTTCAACTCTTCCGTCCGCCTCCCCATCTTCCTCAGATCAATAGCAAATCCGTGAAGGCCTCATCCCCGCTTTTCTGTGCTTCTGACAACATGCTGTTTTCCTCTGATTAACGACATGAAGCGTTAGACCCGCCAACCACCCTCTGGGTGTGTTTTCGACAAGTCCTGAGAAGACTTACTCTTTTATGCCCAATACCAGTGCCCGGTCTGCCTTACCTTGCTGCGACCTTGATCCCCCCCTGAAGTTCCCGCTGATCCGCGAGGCCTTTTTTTCCTTCCCCATGATGGAAATCACTTGCCTGCCGCTTCTTGACGAAATCCTCGAACGTCCTTTTTTGCTGGCCTGCGAGGCGGTACGCCACCTCCATCCTTTTGTCTTTCCCCAAGTTTTGGACCTCCATGGCAGCCTAGTGAACGACTTTCCATGTTACCCCCCTTGAAGGACAAGAGAATCCGTGCATCCCCGTCAGTTTTAGGACCTCAAAGTTCGGCGTGTTGCGCCCGGACCAAGGTTCATCTAGGTTGTCAGGTCGTTGACCGGCGATTCTCCGACCCCTTCTCCAGTGCCGTTTTTCCACGGCTGTTCAAGAACCGCCCTCACACCCACCCATGATACGGCCGGAGTCTTTTGCTCTAGAAGGACGCTTTCCCCCCTCGTCGCTTTCCATGCGCCAAGCAGGACAAGTCCGCCAGCCCCCCCTGATCGACAACGACTCGCTGTTTCGAACGCGTGTCCAAGGCGCACTCTCGACAATGAAGTCCAATAGAAGTGCAGGTCAGTACCTGCCTTCAGAGCCGGAATACAATATTCTCATCTCCTCCCTCCAATTCGATGGAGTCCAGTCTTGTCCCCGCCGAGTAGCCCTAGTTCGGAGAAGAACTAGGTACGAGGTTTTACGCCACAAGATGCTTCTTCGTCTTCGTGCCACACTGCCGCCTCAACCCATCACCCCCGCCGACTCTGGCGAGAAGGCTCCAATCCCATAAGCCCGTTTTCCCGTTAGACTTTTTCGCGCACTTCCCCGCCACATAATGAACACCCAAGGCTATCTATAAGCGATTTCTCCGCCTCTTGTTTAAGAAGCGGCGCCGCCTCCTCATTCCCCCCAGGCACAATTCGATTAGTCCAATTACGAGACCCGTCCGCCGTTTCCTCGAACAGACTCAACCGCAGGGCTGTTCTGAAGTCCATTACACCGAGCATTGGTGCGCTGGATTCCAAGTCACCTTTTACAGAACCGATTCGTTCCTCACCCCTCTGTAGGCTTACAGAGTCTCTCCCTCCGCCATACCCGAGGCCTTCTCTTGCGACTGCAATCGAGATTTGCCCAATTTCCCTGAGGCCACCGACCTGTTAGCGCCGGCTGCTCATCCGCCACTTTCCAAAGATTACGGCAGTTCCGTTCATCGCCCATTGGCAGACTCCTTAGAGCCGCCGCGTGATGACGGTAGGACTGAATCCCTTACCATGGAAGATTTTTTTTCGCCATTTCACAGAGACATTCACCCGTTCGACCGACCCCCCACCTTCTCGTCATATGTTCTCCTTCTCGGTCTGAGTCCCCTAAATTCCCTCTTATTGAAATTGGAGAATCGGGTGCCCTTACCAAAAACCGATCCTCGCCTATTCCTCTTCCACCAGTCCCCCGGAAAGGACCGCAACTTCGGGTACTTTGTCACCATTCGTTCTCTCTTCCTTCTTGGAGTCGTCTAGACGCCGCCGACATGGCGTGCGGCTCTTGAACTTTTTAAGGGGCACGTTCCTCGTTTATTTTTCCCTGTGGGTCGGTTCTAGTACACGTTGGATAGCACGATGTTTTCCGGGTCGGCCTACTGGCCGGCCCCCGGAATCTCGATCGACAGCCCTTTTCTGTTCTTTTTGTCTGTCGAACATCTAAGTCATTTGCCGTTCCCTCAGAATCTTAACCCCCCCGGCTTGCCGCACCGAGCTCAACCCCCCTTCTTTTCGCAGTTGAGAAGTGTTTTCGGGCAATAAGCTCTCCTTGCGTCAAACAATACCAAGAATTGGGACCGGGGAATGAGTCACTGGAGCCATCGTTTCTTCTGAGGATGGCCGCGCCTTTGTTCCACGTTCACTGAAGAGGAATGATTCTCGGACTGCCTTTCCCTCTTGTGTAGAAGATTCGCTCGAACCCCCGAGTGCGTTCGGATCTGTCAACTGCATGCTACCCACCTTTTTCCCAAAAAAATTATGCCCCTGGCCCCCCCCCTCCTCCTGTCCTGCTTCATCGTCCGAGGACGCACCCCCCTGCCTAATATCCGGCTGCAGAGGAGGGCCGCAAGATACCCGTCCGCTTTCCGAGCCCGGCACCACTTTCTTCCCTATACTCCGCAAGATCTACGATTCATTTTTTCTCATGAGGCGCGAGACCTTGCTGCGCACTGGCGTTCCGCGCCTTCTCTCACCCCTCAACGAAATGACTTGGCGTCGTGTATTTTTCTGTTTCCCGTCTGGAACAGGACAGCACTTCGCAAGTGTCCCGCACGGCGCGACAAGGCTATTTAAAATCTGTCTCCCCTTTACGTTTTCATCCTTAATTCGGGCTAGCAACCCCTTTTTCCCCCCTCTCCTAAGGAGACGGCTCCTACATCCCTATCCCTTCCTCCTTCCCCCCCCTTGATCCTCTGGTCCCCCCCTGGTACTGAGAAAAAAGGAATTCGCAAAGAATCCATGCATTTTTTTCCCCCCCCGATGTTAGGGAGGAAGTGCCACCACCCCGACATCACTTCCAAAAGTAGCTGCGAGCCTCCTATCTCCTCTCAACCAAGACCTTCTGCCGGGCTTACGACTACCACATCATAACAGAGAAATGGTGGGATAGACGGAGATGATGAAGGCCCAGAAACGAGGAAAACT
>Ga0179591_1375875_pt1 | contig 10830 bp, 20 predicted proteins | sample CZOMad2_1_08_16f_FD_182891 | JGI IMG/M metagenome (GOLD analysis project Ga0179591, IMG submission 182891) | Vadose zone soil fungal communities from Angelo Coast Range Reserve, California, USA - CZOMad2_1_08_16fungal (PacBio error correction) | ecosystem: Environmental > Terrestrial > Soil >... | reverse complement strand
ACGACTGATCGTAGCATTTCCCTTCCCCTCCCCCTTTTCTCCCGTACCTCTCTTCTCCCTTTTCTTCCCTCCTTTTTTTTTTTTTTTCGCCTTGTTTCTCGACGAAGAAAAGGTTAGAAGTTCAATGACCGGCTCTTTCTCTCCCCTTTTTTTTTTTTCCTTCTTTTTCCTCATCCTACACCTTAGCGGCAGAAGTTGATGAACTTGATAGCACGCTTTGGCGCACACTCTTTTTTTTTTTTCCATAAAGGATCCCCCTTTTTCTTCTTTTTTCCTTCCTCCGCAGATCTTCCATCATGCGTTTTGTGTCTTTGGTTAAAGTCGCCGTGAAAAGATAGGAAATCTATGCTCTTACCAATCGCCCCCTTTCCTTCCTTTCCCCTCCCCCCCCCCCCCAACCCCCCCCCCCCCATCTCCTCCCTTTTTTTCCTTTCTCCGGGCAAACTTGATCAAAACGGAAAAAAGAAAGGAGGGAGTATCTTCCCCGGCATATGGTCGGAGGGTTGTCCCCCCCTTTTTTTTTTCCTCTTTTTCAAGGAATCTTTTTTCCCTCCTCCTTTTTTTCTTCTCTTCTGGCCCTGCTCGTCATTCACAGTTACAAGAGTATAATCAGCGGACGTTTTTCCTCTCTTTTTTCCTCCCCAGCTGAGTCCCCTTCCTTCCCTTTTTCTTTTTTTCACTTTTCCCGCTTCCAGTCAATTCCGCTTCAAACAGGTTCAGAGTAAGGAAAAAAAATTAATGAGTAGAAGATCGACTTTCTTCTCCCTTCCCCCCACCCCCTTTTTTTTTCCAGGCACAGACCCCCCTTCTCTCACTTTTCTTCCCCCCTTGGGACCCAACAGATAGTGAGGATGCAGCGGCGTCTCGCCTTTTGCCCTTCCCCCTTCCTTTTTCATTTCTCTTTTTTTTTTCCCCCTCCTATTGCTCGGCAAAGGCTAAAAAGAGGAAATAATATTGCAAATATGCTGAGCCCTGTTTCTCCTTTCCTTCCCCTTCACCTATCTTGACCCCCCCCCCCCCCTCCCCCATTTCTCAGGAATAAAGGGGTAATATAAGAAGATCACTTACAATAAATCGATTGTTTCATGCTTCCCTTCTTCCCCTCCCCTTCTGCTAGGCTTTTTTCCCCCCCCCCTTTTTCCCTCTTCTTTGCTGAACACCGCGCTCCTTCAATACCAAACAGGCAACCGCCGGATCCACATCCTTTTCCCCCCCCCCCCCTTTTTTTACTTTTTTCCTCCTCTCCCCTTTTTTTCCGTCTTTACTCTCGGGGACCTCCATTAAAGAGCCGTTTCAGCAAACTCAGAAGATGTCGGCTCAACTTTTTCTTTTTCTTTTTTCTCCCTGCAACCCCTTCTTCCCCCCCCCCTTCTTTTTTCCCTCCTTCTCCGCTTATGCCAAGGTCGGACGAATCATATCGACAGAGGTAAACAGCTGGACGGTACCATGATCAATTCACCTTTCTTCCCTATCCATTCTTCTTTCCTTTCTTTCTGCCTCGCGGACTCTTTCTCTTTCCCTTTTTTTTCCCCCCTTCCCCCTCCTTCAACGGTGAATGATAAAAGGGTAAATAAAGAGGTTTGAACGCGGCGATATGCTCCTTCTGCCCTTTCCTCTTCTTCCTTTCGTGACCATTCCCCCCTTTTTTTTTTTTTTTTCTTTCTGCTTCGCCTCAGGGACAGCAAATAAAATGTTCGGCGAGCATCTTTGAGTTGCTGCCCTTTGAACTCTTTCTTCTTTCCTTCCCCCTTTTTGAGAACAGGAGATAGGGATAAGATAGCATGTACGTCAAATGAAAAGGATGTGGATCCCCTTTTCCCCCCCTTTTGTCCCTTTCTTTTTCTTTTCTCGAGTTCCTTCTCCCCCCCTTTCCCTTCCCTTTTCCTCTCCGCGTTTTTTTGCGGCCAACGCCTATAGAAGGAAAAGTTTAGAAGTCCGCCATATTTTTTTTTTTTTTCTTTTTTTTTTTCCCCCCATCGATTGATTTCCTTCTTCTTCTCTTTTCCCCCCCCCTCCCTTCTTTTCTTTTTTTTCCCCCATATTGGTTGGTTGGGGATAAAGATAGTTAGTGAAGAGATACCATTAAGAAGGCGTCTCTCCTCCTCTTTCCCTTTTCTTTCCCTCGGGTCTTCTTTTTTTTTCTTCTCCTTTTTTTTTCCTTTTCCCCAGTGTCATTTCCGATGTCGAGGCGATAGCAGAGGAATCAGTAGACGATCGGGTCGAGTTCCGGGATGTAAGTATTCCCCTGCTTCCTCTTCTTTTTCCCTTTTTTTTTTGATGCGAAGCCTCTCCTCTTTCTTCTTCCTTCCCTCTTCCCTCCGCTGTACTTGACCGAAGCGGAATCGCGAAGCGGAATAGGCCGAAGCGGCGGCGGCTCTGTGCTCCTCTTTCTTTCTTCCTCTTTTCTCCCCGTCTCTTCCTCTTTTTTTCCTTTAGTTTAATCTGACGGCGATTCGGGAGGAAATGATGAAGTGGAAATGGCGGAAGACAAGGACCCCTCCTGCACCCTCTCCCCTTTTCCTCTTTTCTCCCCCCTCCTTTTTTCCTTGTTGATCCCTCCCCCCCTTTTCCCCTTTCCTTTTTTCCCTTGGACACTCATAAGTATGCGATTGGTAAGAGAATAAGAATAAGATATGCACGCGAAGTGAAACAGCCCCCCAACCCCCTCTTTTTTCCTTTCTCTTTTTCTGGGTGACATCCCTTTTTCTTTTTTCCCCCCTCCCCTTTCCTTTCCCCCCCATGACGAGGTTGCTCAAAGAGTGAGATCAAGGTAAGCAAGGCAGGCGCTAATTTCTTTCTTCTTCCCCTTCTTTCTTTTCCTTTCTGTTGAGCTTCTCCCTTTTTTCTTTTTTTCTCTGCCCACAGAGCAGAAAACCAAGCCACAGGTAAAAAAGCTCACAAAGAAGCCGTTGCCGCAACCTTTTTACTTCCTCCATCCCTTCCCCTCCCTTTAAGAGAGTAGTTCTCCCCTTCTTTCTTTTCCCCTTTTTTTTCCCCTCTGCCGAGGCAGATAGTGAAGGAAATTGCCGACAAGAGCCGTTACCCCTTTTCTTCTTTCCCCTCCTTTTTTGATTCGAAGCCTTCCTCCTCCCTTTACTTTTTCCCCTCTTTTCCCTCAAGCAAGGCATAAAGCAAGGTGAACGAGTAGTCAGAGAGGCATCCGACCCCCCCCCCTGGGTTCTTTCTCTTCCTCCATCCGGAGACCTGAATGTCAGTGGAAGACGGGCGAGACGGCTCCACCTCTCGTATCCCCTTTTTTGGCCATCTGGCGGCCCCGGAAAGGCAAAGACGATAAGGACGGCAGATTTGCCGATCCCTCTTTTTTTCTTCCCAACGCTCCCCTCCCTCTTTTTTCCCCCCCCCTTTTTTCTTCCCCCCCCCCTTCTGCTCCTCAGGGGCGACGGCAATCCGCGAGTTTGCCGAGACATCGGAATAAAAAACGCGCTCCTGCCCTTTTTTCCCCCCCCCCCCCCCTTCCTCCCCACGATTTTTTTTGCTCCCTTTCTCTTCCTTTCTTTCTTTTTTTCTTGGCTTGGATATGAGTTTGTACCGTTCGAGGAAATGGTCATCGAGCAGGAAATTTGTCTTTCCTTTTCTCGCGGCCTTTTTCTCTTTCCCCCTTTTTTTGATTGAGAGAGAGTAATGTTTATTCTCTTTTCTCCCGCGAGAACCCCCCCCCTTCTTTTTTCCCCCCCCCCCCCCACACCCCCCCAACACAAGCCACAAATCAAAGCCATTCGCTGCCATCTTTTTTCCCCTCCCCTTTTTCTGCTTAAGGGTTCCCCCCCCCTTTCTCCTCGGGCCTCGGCAAAATCGAGAGAGTAGCAAACTTATGGAAGGAGACCGTTTTAAGAGTCCGGCATCCTCACCGCTTTTCCTTTTTTCCGCCCGATCTCTTCTCCTTTTTTTTTTTTTTCCTTTTTTTTTTCTCTTTTGCCTTTCCGGCCGCCAGATCGTCCGAGAGGAGGAAGATGGTAAGAGGGTGGAGTATAAAGTTACTCTTCCTTTTTATTTTTCCTTCTCGAAAGTTCTGTTTTCTTTTCCTTTCCCCTCGGTCGTCCCGATACCAGGCCTGCACGTTTTTGTCGGAGCCTCGCGGACGACGCGTTCCCCCCCCCTTCTTTTTTTCTCCCTTTTTTTTCCTTTCCGCTTTATTTTCCTTTTTCTCTTTTCCTGCTTCTTTGTTCCGCCTCCAAATGGTTCGGCTCGATGGCGGGCAATTTCTCCCGAGCTCCCCCCCTGCCTGAGTTTTCCCTTTTTTCCCTTTTTCTTCTTCCATCAACGACCTCTTCTTTCTCGGATATGCGTATTCAAGGAAAGGTTGGGCAACGGTTTCCCTTTTTGTTACTCCCCTTTTTTTCCCTTTTTTTGGTTTTTCTTCCTTCCCTTTTTTTTTTTTCGCCTATGGGCCGGCTCAACGGCGAAACGCAACTACGCATGTGTGCCCTCCTCCCTTTTTTTTCAACCTCGCGTCTGGGGAAAATACGGAGTACGCAGTTGTCAGGGAGGCTTATTTTCTTCCTTTTTTTTTTCATCTGGACCCCCCCTCCTCCTTTTCTTTTTCCTCGTGCAGATCGTAAATTTTATGAGATGACACAAGCGACAGAATACGAAGTATTCACAACCTTTTCCCCCCCCCCCCCCCCCCCCCCCCCTCTTCAACATCCCCCCTTTTTTTCTTTTTCTTTCACATTGTATCAAACACGGAAAACGAAAGTGATGTAGGATCTCCCCGGCATCTGTTCCTTCCTTTGTCCCTTTTTTCCCTTCCACTTGAATCTTTCTCCCTCCTCTCCTCCCCCCTTTTCCCCTTCTGTATAGGGAATGATTCGTCAATCAACGTCCCGCTTTTTTCTTTCTCCTCTTCTTTTTTTTTCCTTTTCTTCTTCGGCATCCCCCTCTTCCCCCTTCCTTTTTCTTCTTCCATTCCTATTCAGTCACTTCCGCTTAAAAAGGTTAAGAGTAAGGACCACTAATACGTCGACGATCTCATTTCTTAGGTCCTCCCCCACCCCCCCCCCCCTTTCTCCGCCATGCTCTTTTCCTCTTTCTTTCTTTTCCTCCTCTCTCACATCGGGAAGGCCTGTTTCAGAAAGAGTCTCAGCCTGAGATGTTCGTTACACCCTCAAGAGGTCCTTTATTTTCCTTCCCCTTTCCCCTCGGCCCCTCTTTTCCTTTTCACTAACGATCTGATATAAAAAAAAAACACAATCTGGTGGTGTTTTTCCCCTCCTGAACCATTTTCCTTACCTTTCCCCCCCCCCCTGAGAGGCCCCCCCCTTTTTCCCCTTTTTCTCAACCTGGCCGTCCGAGAGGGCGTTGGACCGCACAAAAAAAGAAGGCTAGTCAGACCATTTTTTTTCCCCCCTTTTTCCTCAAGAGACTCTTTCCTTCTCCCCTTTTTCCCCTTTCCTTCTCCACATCCTTTCATTTGAAAGTGAAAGCGATCTTAGCCCGATAGCCTGTCTCCCTCACCTCCCCTCCTCCCCCCCTTCTAGTAGTACCTTTCTTTTTCTTCTTTTTCCCTCTTGCTGTCCCTGCTGCTCCTTCGAGAAATAAACGAGCACTACGCGGATCACTTTCCCCTTTTTCCCACTTTTCTCCTCCTTTTTTCCTTTGGCACAGACCCCTCCTCTTCCCCTCTTTTTTTTTTCCCCCGTACCATTGATTCAATTCCCCTTTACGTCGATAGATAGTCATAGACGTTTTCACTGATAGCCTAGCGGATCCTCTCTCTTTTCCTCCATTCCCCCTTCCTTTTTTTTTTTTCTTTTTCTTCTCCTTGTATCAGGAACCCTCCTTCTCCCTTTCCTTTTTCTCCCCCTTTTCTTTCCTTTTTTCCTCTTATGATCGTCGACCTTGGAATAATATTGAGGCCGTCGTGCAAAAAGGATGAAACAAATTACACCGCGGCGCGATGTTGTCCCCTTTTCTCCCCCCTTTTCTTGATAGTTGTTTTCTTCTTCTCCCTTTTTTTTCCCTCTTTTTTGCTGCACCGGTCTTTGAGATGAGGGAAAAGAGTGATTTACGAAGAGAAGGTGGGGATCAACTCTTCTTTTCTCTCCCCCCTTCCTTTTTTTCTAAGATCTCCCCTTCCTTCCCCCCTTTTTTTTTTTTTTTCTTCTTTTTCCTCGTGTTCCGGCGATCATCAAGGAAATTAGAGGAGAAAAGATAGATATTATGAATTTTCTTACCCTCTCCTTCCCCCCACACCCCCCCCCACCCCCCCCCCCCCCCAAATGAGGTTTTTGAGGAAAAGAAATCTAGAAGGAAAAGTTTCGCCATTTCCTCCATTCCTCCTCCCCCCCTTTCTCTTGAGGAAGTGTCCTCCTTCTATTCCTTTCTTTCTTTTTCTCTCTTGGTTTGTTGGTGCGATAAGATAGTAGTGAATATCTTCCTCCCTTACCTCTCCCCCCTTTTTTCTCAGCAGATTTCCCTTTCCCTCTTTTTTTTTTTTTTTCCTCCCCTTCTCGTTTGAGACGCTGCCTGAAAAAGGAATTTAGAGGGCGAGGAAGATAGCAGCGGCATACGTCGAAGATCTTTTTCCCTCTTTTTTTTCCCCTTTCCAAGGAGGTCATTCCTTTCCTTTCTTTCTTCTCTCATTTGGTCCTTGACGCGGAACCGTTGAAGAGGAATGAATGAAGCGGAATTGACCGAGCGGAATCGGTCCCCTCCTTTTTCCTCGCGTCTCTTCTTCTTTCCTCCTCCTCTGATGAGACCATCGGGGGACGGGGATGAAGAATAAGGTTACAGAAGCGACGGAAGCGGTAGTTTATCCTTCCCTTCCCTTTTCAAATTCCTTTTTCCCTTTTCCTTTTTTTTTCCTTTCCCCCCCCCCCGTTCTGTTTGTCCGGGTTTATCATTTGGCCCGGCTATAAACTCGTGATCGTATATTCGCAGAGGCCTTTTTCCACGTCCTCCTTTTTTTTTTTCTTTTTTTTTTCCTCCTTAATTTTCCTTTTTTTCCCTCTCCTTCTTCCCCCGCGGAGGCAGCTCTGCGGGTGAGGGTGAAGATGTACAGAGTCGAGTATAATTCATAGCTACGAACCTTCCTCTTTCCCCCTTTTTTTCCCCCTTCCCCCCCCAAGCCCCTCTTTTCCTTTCTTTCTTCCTGCTGAGGCACAGGCGGAAGGTGAAAGTGGAGAATGTTGAGAAGGAAGCCATGTCGAGCCGCGCCCTTTCCTGCCCCTCCCCTCAAAAGGTTTTCTCCCCCTCTTCTTTCAAAAGCTCACACAAAGAAGCCGTGACGAAACGTAATGAAGAATCACTCGGCCTCTCCTCTCTTTTTTTCTTTTGCTGAGTTTTTTTTTTTCCTTCCTTCCCAAGGTCGACGAGGCCGAGAAGCTAGTGAAGAAAATTGCCGCAATCGAGCCGGCAACCCTTTTTTTCTTTTTTTTCCCCGAAGCTTTTCTCCCCCTCCCTTTTTTTTTACCCTTTTTTTCCCCAAAACACATTAAAGCACTCCCTTCTTTCTTTCCCCTACTCCCTTCCCCCCTCCTCTTCAGCGAGGCTCCGAAAAAAACGGAAGAATGGTATAGGAACCGTCCCCTTTTTTTTTTTTTTCCTCCGATAGATTCTCCCTTTTCTTTTTCCCCCCCTCTTCCAATCCCGTTCTCCCCCGTCCGGGCCGATCGGGGCCGAAAGGAAAAAGGACGATAAGAACGGCAGATTGCCGAGCTCCCTTTTCTTTCTGCCCTCTCCCCCCCCAAAGATAGACTCCTCCTTTTCCTTTTTCCCGTTCTCTCCAGGAAGGGGCGACGATAAGCGAGGGTGGCCGAGACCCTCGGACTCCCGGCCTCTTCCATGGGAAAATTCTTTTTCCCCTTTTTTTTTTTTTTCCCCCCCACAAAAAAAAAAAAAAAAAAAAAAAAAAAAACCCCACCCCCCCCCCCCCCCCCCCCCCCCCCCCCCCCCCCCCCAACCCCCCCCCCCCCCCCCCCCCCCCCCCCCCCCCCCCCCTTTTTTTTCTTTTTCTTTTCTCTTCTTTTGTCCGTTCGAGGAAATGGTAATCGAGCAGGAATTTGAGGAATTGCTCGCCGTGTGCTCCCCCCCTCTTCTTTCCTTTTTTTTTCTGAGAGATGAGGTATATAAGACTCAGGGCCGGCTATCATTCCTTCTCATCTTCCCCCCCCCCCCTTTTTCAAGCCCCATTCGGAGGAATATTTTAGAAAACAGGCATGATTAGGGTCGTCCCCCCCCCCCCCCACCCTTCTTTCTCCCGAACACTTCCCTTTTTCTTTCCTCCCTTCTGTCAGGCGGACGTTTTAGATGTCACGGAATCGACAGCTCCTCCCCTCTTTCCCTTCCCCTCTCTTCGATAGTATTTTTTTTTTTTTTTTTTTTTTTCTTTGCCTTTCCGGCGCCAGATAGTAAAGGAAGGAGGAAGATTGTAAGAGGGTGGAGTATAATTACTCTCGGTGTTTCCCTTCTTCCCGGAGTCCCCTCCCCCTTTTTTTTCTTTTTCTTTGATACCCCCTGTTCTGCCCGTTTTTGTCGGAGCCTCGTGACGACGCGGTCACTGTCTTCTTTTTTCTTTCTTTCCTCTGGTAAGCGTTTTTCTTTTTTTTTCTTTTTTTTTTGTTTTTCCCGTGAAAATTAGGAAGGAGAGGAGATCAAGGCTTCTGGTTTCCCCTCTCCCTTTTTTTTTTTTTCCTTTCCCCTTTTCCCCTTTTTCCCCCCGCCCTGATCGTAAGAAGTGAGGAACAGACACTAAGGCACCTCAACTACCCCCTTCTTTCTTTTTTTCTTCTTTTTTTCCCCCCCCGGGGAGTCACCCCCTTCTTCCTTCTTTTTCTTCCCCCTTTCCCGGTTTCGGACGTTTCAATGAAAGGATAGGGATAGAATAGGGCTCACGGCTCAACCTTTCCCCCCCCTTCCCCTTTCCGCATTTTTCCCCCCCTCTTTCCTTGATCGCACGCTTTGGAGAAAAATAGGTATTGGGAAAACTTATTAAGCACTTTTTCAGCTTCTTTTCTTTTCTTTTCCCTTCTCTTCTTCCTTTTGTTTTGTGTCTTTGTTTCACTTCGCGTGCAAGATAGTAAATTATGATGATCTTACCAATAGACAATTACTTAATTCTTTTCCCCCTTTTCCCCCCCCCCCCCCTCTCTTTTTTCTGTCAAAGACTCCCCTCCCTCTCCCCCCTTTCTTCCCTCCCTTTCTTTCGTATCTTCCCCGGGCATCGTCAGAGAGGGGTAATTGTATTAAGAAACATTTAAAATTCAAGCATTTTTCGCCTCCTTCGTAAGATCTTCCCTCTCTCACCCCTTTCCCCCTCCCCTTCTTTCTCATCAGCTGGAGGTGAATAATCTTAGGAATAATAAACAGCTTCGAAAGGATCCGCCTCCTCTTTTCCCTCCCTCTCCTGTTTTCCCCCCCCTCTTCGGTCCCCCCCCCTTCCCTCCCCTCCCCCCTAGGTACAAAATTAATAGAGAAGATAGAATGTTAGCCATCCCCCCCCCCCCTTTTCTTTCTCCCCTGATCGCCCCCTCCTTTTCCCCCCCTCCTCCCTTTTCTTTCTTTCCTCGGCGAGCGCCTCGACATCGGAAATGAATTGTTTCAGCAAGCGTCTCCGACTGAGCTTTTCGTTCCCCCCCTCCCTCTCCCTTTTTTTTTTTTCCCCCGGATCACTCTTCCTTCCCCCTCCTCCCATTTGATCCCCAAAAAAAAAAAGATGGTGGCAAGCCGAACATTTCTGCACTTCTTGGCCCCCTTTCGCTACAATTCCCCCTTTTCCTTTTTTCCCCTAACTTGGCGGCGAGAGGGAGTGGCCGCAAAAAAACGAGGCCTTTCCCCTTCCCTCTCCCTTTCGCGAAGTGCCTTCTCTTTCCCCCTTCTTTTCTTTTTCCCCCCCCTTTCGTTCCCGCGTTCTTACCAGATAGAAGGGTTCTAGAAAGCGATTGATCACCACCGTCTCGTCTTCACTCTCTTTTCCCCTCCCCCCTTTCCCCCTCCTTTTAGCCTCTCTTTTTCTCCCCTCCCGTGCTCACTACGCGGATAATTTATCCCTGGTTAAACATCTCGCCGCGGGATGTTTCCACTTCCTTTTTCCTCCTTTCTTCCCTTTCTTCCCCAAGGTCTCCCCCCCCCCTTCTTTTCTTCCCCCTCTCCTTGTTCTTCTTCGTATATACTTTTCCCTGAAGCCTAGAGGATATATATCTTTTCTCATCAATCCGTTGGTTGTTTTTATCTCTCTTTCCCCTCCCCCCTCTTTTTCCTTTTCTACTAATATATTCCCCTTTCCTTTCCCTTCCTTTTTCCCTTTTCCACTCATCTTGCGTCGTCGTGCCAAAGTATGAACAATCAAGCGGAGAGATGTGGAAACAGGAGAAAGGATCCTCCTTATTCTTTCCGTTCTTCTTTTCTCCCCTTCTTTCAGCACCCCCCTTTTCTCTTTTTTTTCTTTCCCCCCTATCTTCCGACTGAAGACGGTGGTGATAAAATCGGCTGTTAGAGAAAACGGCGATAAGGGATAAGATCGCTGTCCCCTTTTTCCCCTTTTCCCTCTTTTCTTTTTTTTTTTTTTGGTATGAATTTTTTTCCCCCCTTTCAATACATCTATAATGAATTGGTCGGAAGGGGGGGTGTTGGGGGGGCTTCTTTCAGCTTCCCTCCCTTTTTTTTTTTTTTTTTTTTCTTGGTTTTTCTTCCCTCCCTCCTTTTCTTCCCTTACCCATCGATTGATGGAAGTGATAGTAGGAAGGAAAATTGAGCCTCGTCCATTTTGCCCCCCTCCCTTTCTTCTTCCTTTTTCGGCATTGCCCCTTTTTTTTTTTTTTTCCCTCTTCTTTTCCCGCCTATGGGAAGTGATGGTAGGGTGAGAAGGTTCCG
>Ga0179591_1294091_pt1 | contig 10830 bp, 8 predicted proteins | sample CZOMad2_1_08_16f_FD_182891 | JGI IMG/M metagenome (GOLD analysis project Ga0179591, IMG submission 182891) | Vadose zone soil fungal communities from Angelo Coast Range Reserve, California, USA - CZOMad2_1_08_16fungal (PacBio error correction) | ecosystem: Environmental > Terrestrial > Soil >... | reverse complement strand
TACTGGCACTATTCCGTCCTTCCGCTACGGTTTTATGTGTGTGAAGAAGCCTCTTGCTTTTTCCCTGTGTTTCTTGTCTTTAACCCATCCGATACTCTGCAGATAGCGGTAAAGGATGTGGGTCTTCTATAGTGACCATTCCCCCCCGTTTTTCTGCACTATTTTGATCTCTCGCACCTTATATCTGACCTCTCTATTAATAGAGACTTCACTCCCCCCTTTTCAGAATCGAAGACGTATATTGCGCCCCTCCTCTATGTTCTGGACTTGCCTCCCTTTAGTTAGTACGAACAAGTGAATGGTGCGAATGTGTCCGCCTTCTTTCTGTTTGCTTTAGAAGCGTTCTTTCCCTTGATGTCTTCCGTGCCTCTTTAGCGTCTCCGCTCAAATCTGCAGTCCCTTCGCGCTTAAAAATGCGAGGGACAACCAGTCTCTTTTTTTTCCACTCCCCTGCCCGGTTTTATTCTTTGACTATCCCTTATCGTAGAAGAGATGAGTGTTATACCCCCATTTTCTTCTTCCTCCTCCTCGGCGCCAGTCGTTGACTGGTTCGGCCACAGGCCCTGCTTTTAATTATGCTGTGGCCCATGTCTATAGAGGCCGACAAGATTTGCGCACCTTCCTCCTGGCCTCTTTTCTCTGCAGTCTTGTCCAGATCCATAGTGTGTTCCTCCGCGTTTACCTCGCTTCGGTCTTCGCTCGCACTAAGATGCGGAATAATCATGTATTTCCTTTATTCTTCTTCGAGGTAACCCTCTTTCCCTCGAGGGTTATCCCACGATCCCTGAATGTACTTTTATCCCCCCAACAGAACAGACAAACAGACAAACTTGCGTTTCTTCCTCCCCTCTCCGATCTGCCACGGCACCACCTCCTGTGCACGCGTGCAGCCCCTTATTTTCTCCCCTCAGTCCTTTTCTTGCACCAAGAGTTGATTGAAAAGGCTTTCAGCCACTGCATCCTGTTAAAACCGCTAATCCCCCGCCCCCCCCCCCTCACGAGAAGAGTAAATGGGTATAGACGCCTCCCTTGTAAATTTTTCCTTAGGCCACTCCATTCCTCCCGCGGACGTCGCAACCCCGATTTGCCTGTAACCGGCTTAACAAGGCGGGGAAAAGTATAGAGATGCCGCCGATGCTATTTTATAGCACTTTTCAGGGAATGTCAACTCCCGGTAGCGTTCTCTTTCTTTTCTAGTTTCGTCTTTTCCTCCAGTAGCACTTGGAAAAGGTTGACGATGTCTGAGCCCCCCCTTCTAGCATTTTAGTTTTTCTCAAACTCTCCATTCTTTCTTTTTGGGATTGCCACCTTAATTAAAATAGATCGTCCTTCAGGTTCTCTCTCTTTCCCGTTCGAATGTTCTCCATGGTAAGATGAGATGGGTACATGCCTCCTCTCTTACTGCCGAGCTTCCCAGCTGTCATCCCAGTTAGATAAGGTGGAATCTTCTTTTATTTCCGAGTCTTTCCCCCCATTTGTCCTGAGGAAGAGACCGAGAGGGAGTGAAAGTTCCGCGCTTTCTCCCCCCCATTCTTATTTGTATTTTCTTGGGCTGGAACCCCCCCCTGGGCGATCCTTAATTCCTTTGTCTTTCCTGTTCCCCCCCTTGGATATATTGGAAATCGTTCAGATTTGATCTCCCCCCTTACGACCTCCTTACCCGTGTTTTGCGACGCTCGTCGTCCATGTTTCTGGTTACCCCTCCCCGCCGCGAGTGACTAGAAGCGCCATAACGTACAGCTACATCGAAGTTTGCTGAGGGTTTTGACCTTTTTCCCCAAGTTTCTCCTTGCTGTATCCCGGCGCAAGTTGCGTTTTCGTCCTTCTTTCTCACCGGTCAGGACACACTCCCCGCCACTAGCTTTTTCCCGCCTTTGAGGAATGGAACTCCTTGGGCCCCTAGGGAAAGTCTTCCCACTTTTTCACTAATGAATAAGAGGGTGACGCTCCCTCTTTCTATCCCCCGACTTTTTTATCCAGAATCCCCGAGGCGAAAAAATTCTCTGGAGTTTCTTAACATTAAAAGTTTCGCGGCATGGAATCGGTAGTGTCTTTCCCCCAGTCAACACCGTTTTGGGGCGAGGAGGAACTCGCGTACGGTTCAACGGACGCCTTCCTCGAAGTTAACTGTCCCTTTTCTCTTGCGAAGCCCTATTTCCAGCACAATTCACCTCCTCGATGCCCCCCTTAACTCAAAGCTTTTCTTTCCTCCCTCCCTTACCCTTCCCCCTTTACAGACCACGGCATTCCATTCTGAATTTTTTTTTTCCAACGGATTGGTTCCCTAATTTCTTGGGAAGACAGAGAAGAATTGATCAACCTTATCTTTTCGAAGCTTGCTTTCTCTTCAAACATTAGCATTCCCCTTGTGTTTAGCCTTCGTTCCAGCGGTAACCTTGGGCCCTGTTATTCTCCAACAGGCTCAAGTAAGCCGCCCCCAACTTCCTTCCTTCTTTTAATCCCTAATAGTGGTTTTTGAAGCTTTTCTTCTTATTTCTTGATCTTTCAGTGCCTTCATGGAAGTCTGTTACTTTTTTCATGCCCTCTGCGCTTTTTTTTTCAAGTTGGCCTCTGTAAGTTCACTGATGTGGGACACGAAGGTCCTTTTCTTCTACAGGCTCTTTTTCCTCTGGCCCTCCCAATGCGTTTTCCATCGGCCCTCTGCCTTTTTCTTGGACCTTGTTTTCGGTAATCGAATGGGATTGCAAGTGGAACAGCTGCCGGATTTCCCCCTCGGTCTTACTGGATTTTCCTCCTCCTGGGACCGGCCCATCTTTCTTTTCCTCCGATGTCTTCCCTTCGTTTACCTTCAGATAGCCTCTGCTTTGCGCAGGTATAAAGTTGTGCAGAAGATAACTTGCTTTCCGCTCTCTGTATTGTTTTGGACCCCCTGATGTCGTTTTCCTTTTTGATACCGACCCCCGTGTTGATGCTAGAACCCCGTACGCGGCGACTAAGCAGGGATCACTTCAACCGGTTTTCGCTTCTTTTGATTGGCCCCCCCCTTGATTTCCGCGCTCTAGACCCCCCCTCCTCTCCGATGGAGGGGGGTTATTTAGTCCCTTCTCCGGGCCTTTTGCTCCGAAATTGCGCCTTTCCTTCGTTCTCTACTTTATGGTTTTTTTCCACGCCCCTTTTCCACCCCCCTAGAAACTAGTGATGCGGAATTCCGGAAGTTCTTTTCTCTTCCTCCATCCCTCGTTTCTTTTAATACTTTTCCCCCCCCTACTTTCCGCTCAGCTTGCTGTTCCGACGACACCTCTGTTGGTCCGAAAGTGTGCATTTTCCCCTCCTGAACACGCTCTTTCCCGCTACGTTCCCTGCGAATGACCTCCCCGCGATTTACTTTTTTCCTTTTCTTCTTTTTTTCTCCGAACCCCCCAGTTCTCCAGAAATCTGCAATTTGTGTACCGCGTTTTCTCTTCCCTTTCCCTTTGCTTGGCGACGTCCTCATTCAATGGAATCCCTCTGCAATAATAGACGACTGCGTCCTGGTCCTTTTTCAACGCTTTCCCCCTTTTTTCTGGCCGAGTAACCTCTGATTTTTCGTCCTCCCCCCATGAATAGTAGTGGAGGTGCGGGATACTTCTTCCCCCTAACCTTGTACTATCTTCTTATACCTTGGAGATAAACCAAATCCCCTTTTTCCCCCAATCCTCTTTCCGGCCCTTGTTTTCACTCACAATGTAAAAAGTGAAAACCCCCCCCCCCCCCGTCTTTATATACTCTCCCTTCTATGGAGAATCTTTCCTCTACCGCTTTAAGTAATGAGTAAGTATCAGGTACGCCGCCATACCGTTAGCCCCTTTCCCTCTTGGAGTTTTTTCTTTGGAGTGTAACCGTTAAGGAGAGAGAGTTAGTACATATCTTTTCCGGACTCCGCCCCAATCTTATCCTAGGAGGACGACGCTTGAGTCCATTCCCTTATCCTCTCCCCTAGATAGGGTAGATCGTTGTTCTCCCTTTTAGTGTGTCAAATCTCAAGTGTTCTCTTATACTTTTTAGCTTCTTTTCTACGGATTTTTTTGTATCTTCCCAGAAGTGATGCACGCGCCTTCCGTATTTGTTTTTCTGCCCTGCTGACTTCTTTTTGCTTTAACTGGTTTGACGGGGGAGATAGTTTATGAGTCGGCTTCTGAAGTTCCCCCCTTTTGCCGTGTTTCCTACAATCGTACAGATCTTCGCAGTAGAATTCTGCTTAAACATTCTTATTTTTCCAGTCCCCTTTTCCTTTTCCGATCCCTCATGATTTAGAGAGGCATACGCGTTTACTGCATGGTTCCCTCCCCTCATCCTCATTTCGGTCTGGCTATCTTATCTCTGATAGTAGCGATTCCCGACGCGCCCGTTACCTTCCCCTCTCCGTTTCCTTCAACTTGTGACTAAAAAGTAAGAAATGCGATTAGGGCGAAGATTAGTTATTTTTTGAAGTTTTTTTGATCCTCCGTCGCCTTTTTTGCCCTATGCTTTCTTTTTAAATGCCCTGCTCTCCCCCCTTGCATTTGGACAAATTAGAGCCTGAATGTCCAAGCCCTCTTTTTATTTCGCTTTTTCGTTGCTGCAGCTTGTTGCTCGAGATTGACCCCTGCCCTCCCATTTCCTGCCTCTCGAGTGCATTCAATGGGAGAACTGGCCAGCTTCCTTTTCGGTGATTCCCCCCCCTTGCGTCTTCATCAGCGGCAACGGTTAAGCCACTCCCAACCGCTTCGCACTTTCCTGAGCATCAAGGGAAGTTTCGAATGCTACTGCGTGCCCTCCCTTATCTGGTCGGACTTCTTTCCCGGATAGAGCTCGAGATAAGTTTGCCTCTCCCATTTCGCTTCACATTCCCCTTCCTGGTGCCCCCCTAATTGCCCCCAACACAAACAGGCCGGCCAAGACTTCGCGACCCTTGCTTTATCTGATACAGCTGACTGCAACTGAGCCTACCCTCCACGCCCGTTCCTTTCAAAACCCCTATTCCAAAGGAAGAGGTAAGTGAGGACTTCCCCTCTCGGCTCGTCTAATTTTTCCTTCCCTCGGTTAGTCGGTCTTCCTTGAGGTCACTTTATTCCCAATACCCATTGTTTTTTCAGTCATCGATCGCCATTCCCCCTCCCTTATCCTGTCCAGGTCTTGGGGTCAGACGCAACTAGCGGATTCTCCTTTTCCTTGTAGTCACGTTGTCACAATCCTCCCCCATTATCTCCACCCCTTTCCTGGTTCTTCTTGCATAACCGTTCGTGCCGTCTTCCCTTCATGGTAAAATAGTATAGCTATTTTAGCAAATCTTGATGGTGGCCTGTCAGCCCGCTTCCCCCCCCATTTCTTCAACGAACTTTTGGTCCTGAAAACTGCCTCTGTTTCGAGAGAATAGGAAGTTGCCCGTCTTTCCCACCTCTCAGCTTTCCTCCCCTTGGACCCCAAAGTTTTAAAATAAAAGGAATTTTCCGATTATTCTCCAGCCCTTTTTTTTCCCTTTATCCGCCACCTTATTTTGCAGGTATAAGGATCGCCTTTTTCCCACCACAGCCTTCGTCCCCCTCTTAGCTGTCCGCCGCTGTTTTTTCTCCCCTACCCACGGATTGCCCACGAAGTACGTGATTCGCTTTCTTCCTCCCTTTCAGCCCCCCCGATCACCCCCCCGCCGTGGCAAGAGTTTTCCCCCAATTTCGTGAACCGGCTCGGTGGTGCCGAATCTGTGTAAAACGAAAAAGTGCCCGCTTCCTCATACTGCACTTTCGTCCGCGAAACCATCTATTTTTGCGTTGAACAACCCTGCCACCCCCAGCTGAGCCATGTTCCTTTAGCACTCTGGATGCAAAAATGAAGCATCGGGCTGGCAGGTCTTTTTCCCCGGTTTTCTCCCCCCTCCTCTTGACCTTTTTTAAACGTTTTCCCCCACCAGAATTATCCCCCGACTCCCGCTGAACTTCCCCCCCCCTGGGCTTCGCTCCCTATTTTCTCCCCAGAAGTGGCGCTTGTCTTGAGAGCCCCCTCTTTGCTTCTTTTTATACACTTGGACTCCATGACCCCATTTGGAGGTCTCCCTTTTTTTCTCCCAATGAAGATCCCTTCAGTCAGTGTTATTTCGCCCCGTTTTTTCCTTTTTCCAATCTGTTAATTTTTTTCTTTCGGCGTAGGGCCCGCAATAAGTCCTCCATTTTTTCTGATCTCTTTTTCCCCATTCCTCTTTTTTTGGAGATCGTGAGAGTCAGAAGTTATGATTAGTCGCCCTCTCCATCCCTTCGCTTCTTTTTCTCCACTTCCCCCACGTTGAACTTCGCCCTCCCTTTTCTTTAAGTTTACCCCTTTGTCCGAAACACACCCCTTTGAGAAGAATAGACGGTGCCTTTTCCTTCCTGGAACCCCGCCGCCCCCAAAACGAGTGTTTTTCCTTTTCGAAACTCCCGTAGCTCTGGATAAGCATAAGAGAGAAAAGGACTTTTTTTTTCTCGCCTTCGGTCCCAGGGTCTTTTGCTATTTTTTCTCTGGTGACCCCTGTCCTTTCCTTTCAGCCGCATATGGTAGCCTACCCTGATTACTTCCCTGAATAAGATCTTTTTCAAGTGACTTTGCCACTTTTCTATGCTCTCTCCCCCTGTCTCCTCTGTCCTTCCTGATCAAGTGCTTGGCTTTGGCACGCTGGTCGGCGCGATTTTCTTCCGAGTCCTCCTCCCCTCCATGTCTGTTCTAAGTGCAAGGAGGAGTGGACGTTACCGATTAAGGTCGCAGTTTTTCCCTCAGCTGTCTGCCTCGTGGCACGATGTTTCTGATCGGGTTTGGATGCTCGTCTTACCACGAGCTTAAAAAAGTACGTGCTGAGTGGGGAAATCTCACCCTTTATTTCTACTTACAGTTTTTTTACGGCTCCCCCCCCCCCCCCCATATGCTTTTTTTCCTCTCCCATGTGGTTGAAAATTCCGTCGCAACACCCCAAGTTGCCATTAGGCAGTTCCCTCCTTGCGACCCTGTTTATGACCCTGGTGCAACTACTGTTTTGCTGTGAATAGTCACTGGAGGGGTCGCACGAGAATCTTTGTGGCCCCTTTCTTTTCGCCGTCCTCGTCGATCACTCCACCTCTTTCTTTTTCCCCGCAAATCCTTTTGTTTTAAGTGCCAGAACTTTCCCTCTCGGGGTGACAGCGACGCCCCCTTTGCGACGAAGCCGATGCCGCATTTGTTACATCTGGGAATTCAGCGGCCCCTCTTTAGTCACCCACCCCCTAGTCAAGTGTTATATGGGGGATGGGGGAACCCCCTCTCCCTTCACACCCTTTCTCCTTATGACGCCTTGCCGTGTCCCCGCGCGGATTTTTTTCCCACCCAAGAATGGTAAAGTCCCTCTGCTTTTCTGTCCCCCCTCTATTTGGCTCCCTCTCGTCCCCTGGCGGAAAATCCCTTGGGACTTCCCAAGATGTACGACGTTGACCGACATTTTCCTTTAACCTCGGCGAAGTGACCCTCTGGGGAACTCCTCTTTGTCAAATTTTTCTCCTTTAAGATCTCACGGGTTCGCTTTTGTTAAGCTTTTTTATGGCTTTGCTGTGAGTCCAGGGAAAATTCACCTCCTCCTCTTTTTTTCTTTCCTTCCCTTCGAAGCTTTTCACGGATGTTTTGTTTGGCTCTGAGTTGCAGACCAGTGACGGTGTGGATGAAATGTTCGTCAACTTAGTTTCCCTCTTATATCTTCTTAGATACCTGTCCGGACCCCTACCAATCCCCTATCCGCTCTCCCAAACCCAGTATGTACCTTTACATTTTAAATTTTCCTTCCTTCCATTAACCCTTCCTATGAATTTGATGTCCGCCTCCGTTTGATTTTCTAACCTTCCATTTTTTCCGTATTAGAAATGGGGACACGAGTCTCTTCAGGTCATGCCTGAATGTTCTCGTTCTTTTCCCACATCTTCATATGAGACAACCAACTCTCTTGATTCCCTCCCTACGTCGCTTCTCGACGGGTCCGCCTGCCTTTCTCCTACGTTTGATCCAGTAATGGATAAGAGATTTATTTTCCCCATCCCCTTTTCCTCCTCTTCGAAACGACAGCGCAGTTCCTTGCACTTGGTGGTTCCTGTACGAACTGGCTCTTAGTGGTTGCGCCTCGTCTTCTTCTAAGACGGCTTGCGACCCGACCCCTCTTGAATAGTGACAACTTGAAGCCTTTCCATCTTCCCCAATTGGAGCCAGAGATGACTTCCCCTCGTCCCTTCTTTTCCGCTCCCTCCGTAATGCGATCGCAATTTTTTCATCTCTTTTCCATAGCTTCGAACTTCCCTCATATGGTTCCCTTTTGTTTCGCTTCCTTCCCCACTACGGCCCTCACTTCCCCGTCTGCCCCCCCTCCCGCCCAGAATTTTTTCAACCCTCAGCCCTTTGCAGATCAGGCTCATAGAGCGCCCCCCCACTTTACTTTTTACTCTCTCGTTCAGAAAATTCGGCCGTTCTTACCCCCCGAATGGTCCCTGGCCACGAGGATTACAAGTCTCAGCCTCCCTCCACTTTCATCCTTTTTGAAACAACGCCCTAGATCCCCACGTGAGATACAATCTGAGGAGAGGAGATTCCTGACTTTCTCTTCTTTTTTCCCTCTAACTTGGCGTCTTCCCAATCCTGACCGCCCTCTTAGGCCCGAACCCCCCTGAGCGAAGAAGAAGGTCCCGGCCTTCCCCCTCAATATCTTTCTTTTCGCGGTCTTCAGTTAGCGGCCCAGATACTTTCATGTCCTTCACCCCTCCCTGGGGTAGAGGCGTCTTTTATGAAGAAAATCGAAGTTGATCCCCCCCGATCTTCGCCCTTTTTTCCACTGTTTTTGAAATCATCAATTCGTGTTCGAATGCTCGTCACTTCTTTTTTACCCCCCTTCCTTCAAGTTTGATTCTCCCCTTACCCTCTCCTCCTGTCTGAGAGTATTCTGATTCCGCAGGCGCTTTTTCTTTTACTTTATTTTCTGCTTGGGTCTTCTTCCCCCCAGGAAGAGAATTCGTGATGAGCGCTTGCTCTTAAAGTTTTTCCCTTCCTCTACTTTTTCCTTTTTTTTTTTATTTTACCGTCTCAGGAATTTGATGACTATCGTTTACTTCTCGAACTTTCATCTCTCAGGCTTTTCTCCCACCACCCCCCATTGCAAAGTTAGACATGGATTGTCCGTTCTTCCACTTACCCCATGTTCCCGTCTTACCGTCTTCGGTTTTCTTCGCTGTCCCCCCCTCTCTGGGATTTAAGATTGTAGCTTATTTTTCCCGGCACCGCTAGAAAAAGTGTCTGTCCGCGCTTCTTTTCTTTTTCTTTTCCCCCTCTCCACGAAATGAATGAGGAACCTTCATCCAAATTCCTTCAATTTCTCTGAGTTAGGGGAGTCTTTGTCCCTGCCTTTCACAACCAGTATAGACTCACGTTCTTATCACTCTCAAGGTCTCTAGGCACTTTGTTTTCCAATGTTATACCTGGCCGCACCCTCCACGAGCAGGGTTTCGCTCCGTGATTCCCCCTTGGGCCATAAGGCGTCACGCGGAAACATGTCACTCTCCTTCCGCTCCTTTCCCTTGTCATCGCGTCTCTCCCATACTATGTGGGACGGTATCCCGCCTATTTTGTTCGACCACTCTTTCCCTGAACCTCACCGGCGCGTCTCTTCCGCCCCGGTGGGAGGATACAATCTTTCACGTCCTAACTTTTCTTTCTTTAACGCCCTTTCTCCTCCTTTAAAATGGATTTACGCCTGTGCTCTTTCCTAGGACATCACCATTTATTAGTCAGTCTCCCATGTCCCGCTTTCCAGAATAACACATCCTTAGCCGCTCCCGGCCTCATTTCCTTCTTTCAGGGCCCGCTGATTCCTCGCATTCGCTGAGGGTTCCCTGCGCGCATCGCCTCCTAAATTCTTTTTTTTCCCACACCAGATTTGACCTTGTCCTTTCTTCTGAATTAAAAGGGCGAGTTAATACACGTCTCCCCCTTTTCCCCGCCCCTTTCCCATGCTCAAGTCCGCCTACGACATCCCACACTGATCATATATCTTTCCACTCCCTTTTTTGTTGTTTGTCTCGATGTGTTTATGGCGTATTCCTGGCTTGTCCTTTGAGACAGTGAGTAATGGGAGTAACAGAACGCTCGCGGGATCCTTTTTTTCTTCAGTCCATCTGCTTTTCTTTTTTCCTGGTATGGTTTATGAGGGATTGTCCCTCTCAGATTATAATGAGTTTTTAAACCCCTTGCCCTGATATCTGCCTGGCGTCCCTGTTCGTTTTCTCATGGGAGTAGAAGAGTAAGGAGGAGTCATCGGTTTCTTTCTTTTTTCCTCTACTTCGGCAATCGCCTCCCCCCAGGTTCTAGATGAGAACAGGAGTACATTGCCTAGATGAAGAGCCGTTCCCTTTTTTCCTCCTTACCGTTGACCCCCATCGCTGACGCTCCGTGCCTTTTTTGCCCATCGTATGTTTCCATATCTTTAATCCCCCTTCTTTTCTCTCTTCACCCTCGTCCGTGAGCATCCCCGCTAATGGTCGTCGCAATCGTGATGGAATTTTCTCCGGTTCTACAGGCCCAGGGGTTCCCCTGCCTTTCGCCACGCTCTCCCCTAATCCCCCGGGTAGGACTCCCCCTCCCTGTCAGCTGCTTGTGCTTGTTTCTCTCTCCCCTTTCCCCCTTTTCGACCGCGTTGATGTATTTTTGGCCTCTTAGTTGGACTTTACAGTCAATCCGTTCTTCCGTGCGTATACCTTCGCGTGCCACGGCACCACTGATCAGACCCTCCTTTTTCCCTCTGAATTGCCACTATGTTCCAGTGGATGCCGCGTCTCGCTCCGTATATGCCGTTACCTTTGCATATGTGATGGCCCCCGTGAA
>Ga0179591_1313282_pt1 | contig 10832 bp, 12 predicted proteins | sample CZOMad2_1_08_16f_FD_182891 | JGI IMG/M metagenome (GOLD analysis project Ga0179591, IMG submission 182891) | Vadose zone soil fungal communities from Angelo Coast Range Reserve, California, USA - CZOMad2_1_08_16fungal (PacBio error correction) | ecosystem: Environmental > Terrestrial > Soil >... | reverse complement strand
CCTAGGAATGCCCTCTGACAGAGTACCCGCGCCTTTTTTTGTGGACTCGCTCTTAGGAGATTCTTACTGTGGTGTTCCGGTTTCTTTTCCTGTCGTGTGTGGCGTAGGGATGTTGCGTCACCGGCATGAAAACCCCTTCCTGCCCTTCTGTGTTATCTTAAGCGTTTTCAGCTTGTTAGCTCTGTTTCCCCCTTCCGCTTACTTTACTTCTCGATGCGGAGTGTGTGCTTTCATAAGTAGCTTCAGTATTCCCAGAGAAACGGGAATTTCTCCCTCAAAGATGACTACCAGTGTGACTTAACTTTTTAGAAGAGCGCTCATCCTGATCCTTCCGCTCTGAAGGCGTCGTCGATGTCAACCTCCTGACACTATTATATTAAGTGTGGCCAGGCAGAGAGGCATCATACTTATAAGCTACTTCACGAACGGACGGTCCTTGTCACCCCCCCCCCCATTTCCGATCTTCTCCACCCGTATCGCCACCAACTTCTCCTGCTCTCGCTTCTAATGTCTCTGAACTTCCTTTTTTCTCTCATCACCTTTTAGGAATAGGACGGCATCCCCGCGACCCCCCCTCCCATAAGCTTTGTCTTCTAATTCTCCATGTTAGGGTTTCCGGTGAGTTCCGATCCGTTCTTCTCCTTCCAACGTGCTAACGCCCCGAGGCGGCGGCCACCTTCTCCTGACGGCGCACGTCATCCATAGATTAATTCCGCTCTTGTTCGCTATTTCCACGTCATAAGTGCCTTTGACACACGCCGTAGTGCACTTCAACCGATTTCTTTGTTGGCGGAATCGCTCTCCCGAATTATCTCCCCTAAGTTCTGAAACCCAAGCACGGGTTTTTTTTGGTTTTCGCCCTCTCACTTGCTGCAAAGATGTCTTGATTAAGGAATGGCAGGTCTCCTCTCGGGCCAGGTTCAACGCCATCCCCGTTTTTTTTTTTTCGCAGTACGAGCTCTCCCCCCCTGCATGGGAAGTGGATCGTGTGAGGTTTGCCTTCCTCCACAGCAGCGACCCCCCATCGAGCCACGCCTCCAATACGTTTTTTTGCTCCTGGCGTTCCGCGCACCTCTATTCATTTCGTTACATTTCCTCCACGTCCCTCCTATTTCTGGCGGAGCAAAAGCATTATCCGCCACTGGTCAGTTTTTTCTACTGGTCCAGTCCGCACCTACATTCGTCCCGCTTCAACGTGCTCTACTCTTCGTGACTGCCTCCTATACGCAATGAGGATACTCTTCGTACCCCTCATCTTTTAGATCCTGCTTCCACTTCCAAGTTTGGAGGACCACGGTCGAAATTTCCTAGGAACGCAACCTTCGTTTTCCCTGGCTGCGATCAGGACTTTCTTCTGCCCTTCTTGTTTGCATCGGGGCTCCGTCGTAGGCGGCAGCCGAGTTTTTTATAAGGACTGCCCCCAAACAATCTATTGGGTCCATAACGATAAGATTCTATGAATCTCTCCCCGTATCGCCAATAGTGTATTGTGTCGCGGCTGACCCCCGATCTAGCCTTTTGCTGGCAGTGGGAATCAGTCCTTCCATGATCTTCTTCCCGTCTCCCCTCTGATTCTGTACTTTCACCCGTAACCTTCCTCCGCTGCTGTTTCGAAAGAGGGTTTTTGTTCCCCCGGTCTTCCTCCTCCTCTTCTTTCCCCGCGGTCCCAGGAACGCTTCTCCATTACCCCTGTTATGGACCAAGCGAGCTGTCTTTTTCAACCTGTGTGTGTTCTTTGTTTTTTGGTGTTTTGTGTGTTTTTTTTTGGTGTTTTTATTTGTCTGTTTTGTTTTCTTTTCTTGTTTTTTTTTGCTAGCGGTTCCGCGATCTATCACATCCTCTTTCTTCTTTCCCTCATCCAACATATGGTCAATTTATTTTCCTCTCCAAGGCTGCTTAGTTTTCCTGCCTTTCCCCTTCCAAATGGCTCCAATTCATTTTCCCCCCGGCACTACGGCCCCCCGGCCTCTTGCCTTACCTTTTTTTTTCTTGCGGGAACACCCACCGAAAGTGAATCCTGACTCTCCCTCAAGTTTACCTCCTCTATCGAACAAGAAATGGTCCTGTTCCCCCCTTCTGTTCGCACCCCTTTGATAATCTACTCTTAAAATAGATTTTTTCGATAAGACCCTTTCCGGGATTAATACTTCCCCGATATTCTAATCCAGCCAGCGACCCTGTTGACCGCCGTCGAAAAAGAGCGTAAGGTCTCCCCTTTGGAGCGCGATGTGCTTCCCCCCCCCCCTAGAAGAGGATTCTTCTTTGCCCCCCTAGTATCACCGCCTTCGTGTGAGCGATAGACCCGTACCAATACTTCCCTCTGCGCCACCCATGAGGTTGTTTTCACTTCGTCTTATCAAGAGGCGTCCCTCCGAATGTCGCGTCTGTATGTTCTCCGCTACTATTTTCTTCTCTCCTTTTCTCCGGGCACACATATCCTGTTTAGATACGGCTTTCGGATTCTCTCAATCCGAGTTTGCGCAGGACCGCCGGTTTCGTCCATTCATCTTCATTCCCCCTTCTGGTTTTACGCACGACCACGTCGGTCTCCCTTCTCGGATTTTTGGTCAATCCAGTGCATGGTCCTCCTAGCTACTTCTGAAACGCCAGAGCCATAAGTTTTTTCCAGGCGCCCTCTTACGAGTACTTTGTTTTTTGACCGCCTTCGCCTTTCTGTCCTACCCCCCATCCCCGCCTTTTACGTCGTCCCCAATACCATGCGCCCCTCAAAGATGTGACCGAAATTAATTTCCTCCCTTTCCCAATCCCAAAATACCTCCCCCTATCCCCCATTACCTTATCTAGCCCTTGCATCCTGAATGCTCGCTATGCTCCCGATTATCTCGACTCTCTTCCTTTTTTTACCAAGCAGGACTGTTCCATTGTCCCTCCATTTCTTCTCCACTCCTTCAATTATCGATTGTTAGCACCGCATAGACTCAAACTTCCTGGAGGAATCTTTTTTTCCGCTCGCGTTTTGACCCGAGATCTGTTACCACCCAGGCTTTCCTTTGCACCTGCCCAACGTCCGCGACGCCTACCCTAAAGCACCTCCCTCACCCTTCAACCGAACCAGGCTTTCCTCAGCTCTAGGCTTCATTTTTCCCTATTCTTTCGGCCCCGGTTCTCCAATAGCTTCGCTCGAAGAACTTCCTCTTTCCCCGTCCTTTTACTGCTTTCTAGCGCTGAACGGCGCTGGTTTTCTCTAACCCCTCTTGCCCATAGTCAACTAGTGTAACCGGAGTTGCCGCTCTTTTCCGCAAACTGTTTTTTTTTTCTCGCGCTACCCTTGACCCCGTCTTCGGACTTTCGCGACCCAAGTTCACCAGTGCCGTTCCCAACTACCCCTCTAGCGTTCTATTCATATTGTGACCCTTTTTCTTTTCTTCGAATTATTTCCTTTTCCGCCCCCTTTGTCATGTTCTATTCTTTGAGAACGGACTTTTTCCTTTTCGAATGACAGATAAGATTCAGTCCTTCTCCCAATGACTCCCTGCCGCCTTTCCCGCCTGCCAGGGCCCGTCTGGCGACTTACCCCCCCCCTTTTTTTCGCTTTTGCAGGATTTCTTCCAACCCTTCACTTTGTCTAAAGACTGGCTTACAGATACGTACGACTGACTATGCCTTTCACCCAACATAAGTAATTTGTTGGCTTCACTCTCTAGGCTGAGATTCCATCCTTTCCTCTGCCGTACCCCTCTTTGCTCCCGACTCCCCCCTGCACAGTGTTCGCTCCCCATCTCTCCTTTTTTACTCCCTCCCTCGTGTGGGGGAGTCCGAGAGATCGAAAATTCTGACCTGAGCCTTTTTTCTTCTTCGAAGGAGTTTATACCCCATCCTTCGGCCCTTTGCATGGAAAGCTACCTCGACATGCCTTTGAATAACAGCCGATTACGGATTTTGGATTTCTTTATCTTCTTTCCGGTCTTACGAATTCCTTTAGCCCGTCCGTCTATTTTCATTCTGAAAACGGCTTCTTCCCCAACTGGCCTGCAATCGAAGTTATGGCTCTTTCTCAGAAGGCCGAATTAGTCCACTTACTCCCTCCCCTTCCCATACGTGCTTGTCACTCGCAGAGACCAATGCCCCCGGCACTTCTCTCCTCCGGACCCGCCCCACGGCCCCTTTTAATATTCAAAATCAATTGAGGAGCTCTGCTTGAGGTCCCCTTCTTACGCTTTTTTGGGCGCGATGAGAAGAGTGCCTTGCCCTTTTTCCTGTCGCCGTAGCTTCCCTTGATTTGCCAGTCCGAATTGCAAGGATACAAATTCCCTCTTATGAATATGGGATTTCTCTTCCCCCTGGCGCCTTGATCTCGAGAGAATCGAACAGTCAAAGGTTTCCCCCCTTATTTTCGTTCCTAGGCGGACGTTTTTTGCCATTGGCCTCCTTTTCCCCCTTCGAGCAACATTGCATTTTGATATTGCGGTGATGTTGTTTCGGTCCCCCTCGGATGTCTCTCGGGAGTCAGGTCTTTTTTCCTTTTACGCATTTTTCTTTTTCCTTCTTAGCGCGGTGTACAGCCGCATTTACTGCCCCCTCTACTCCATGTTTATCCTTTGGGCTCTCGACTTTCCTTTCTTGAACCCACGATCATCTGACATGCTCATTGCGGACTTCTGTCTCCCCTTGTTCCTGGCGTTCTTTCGCTCTTATCGAGCGTGGCGCTTGCGCGCATTCCTTCTTCTCCCTCTATGTATTGGTATTCGAGGTGATTGTTGATTTAGTCACTTTTCTTTCCTCCTTATTTTTGGTTAGTTGATGGGGTGGACTACCCCTTTTTACTTTTCGGGGCGTGCGTTTTCCCTCCCCTTGGACCGCCTCCCCCCCCCCCTTTTTTCGGCAAGCCATACATGTCCGTTTCTCGCCTTTTCGGTTTTTTTCTGTGACCCTTCGCGCTTCAGGTTCAGAAGATGCGAGCGTACGCGCTTCTTTCCTCTCGTTCCCCTTCTCCTTGTCGTGCGTTCAGCATTGATCCCGGACGGTCTTGCGGAAGTTTTCCCTCGCCTTTTTTGATGTGAGCTCGCGCCTCCGTGAATCGCCCTCTCTCTGTTCCTTCGCGTTGCAACGATTCCGCCTTATTCACAGACCCGCATTGGTGCGTCTAACTTGTACGCAGTTAAGACTTTTCCCCTTTTTGGCCTCGTCCGGGCTATCCTAGCTCCCCTAGTCGTCTCTCTCTGTGATAAGTGACTCCGACAGCCTCTTCCGACACTCCTCTCCCTCTCCCCCCCCTGGGCTACCTCATCTTTGGTCGTTCCCACCCGAGATCTTGTCCCCTGTCTTCTTTCCTTGACAGCTTTTGATGTCAACAACATCCCTCTCTTGTCTGATCGCCCTGTCTCTGTGAATCTTTTGACGCTTTCCGGTCCGCCCTGAAACTCTGCTTTACCATTTCGGGGATATGTATCGACCTGATTTTCGGTGTTCTCTCTTCCTTTCTTTTGGTTGTATCCGAACCCGAACCCCGGTTCAAGTTTTTCCACCCCGCGTGCCTTTTCTGCGATCCTATTCTCATTTCCCATTTTTCTTTCTTGCGGGTCTATTTTTGTTTCATTCTTGCGTCCATCACGAATTTTTCCGTGTCTTCTCTGCATTTCGACATCGAATTTTCCTTTTCTGCCGGCCCGGCTGATGAGCTGGACCCTTTCGCTTCTCCCCGTTCCACCGCTCTGATTCTTTCACCATGGGTATCCTCGCACTCTCCTGCTGTCAGAGGCACCTCCTGCGTCTTAGAATCCCCCTCTTTTTGACCACCACCTGTTCTTAAGCTTGGGCGCTATCTTCTGGTTCACCCCCCCCCCGGTAGGAGCCCGATTGCTGCAGGTCCCTTCTTATGGCGGCGTCAGCAGCCACTAGTTAATCACGCTCTCCTCGAACCCGGCTACCTCATCCTCTTCAACCCGTCTATCACTATGCGATTATTGGACTTGTCTCCTCAGGAGTTCATCGGGTACCCCCCCTCTCCGTTGTTGCTTCTAGTCCATATCCCTGTCTTCTGTTACATCCACCTGCGCCTTCCTGCAAGAAAGTTGTCCGCAATACTCCCTGTTTTCTCGTCCCTGCTCTTGCACGGAAGTTTCAGTACCTCTATAAGCTTGTCTTTACAAGCTTTTTTCTGCCCTGGCCCCTACGGTGATCGAAATCGTTCTACCCAAAGACGAACTCCTCTCCTTTGTTCCGATCTGCGCATTCTGGAAATAGGCGATCCAATTTTTCCTTCTCTTTTTGACGCATTTTTATTTCCTATCCTTGACCCCGATCCCTAAGACAAGGTATTTTTTTTCGCTGCTTTGCCCTCATACATCGTTTTCTTTGCTATTTAACATACATCATCGTTTGGGAAGCTGAACTGAACTATCTCTCCCCAGAAGATTCCTCCCTCTCTCTGGTGCTCGATTCTTTTGATTTTTGGCGAGTGCAACTTCCCCAAACTCTCCCTCTGATTCTTCCACTGCCATTCGCGCGTGTGTCGAGATACTCCTTTCTCGGAGTTCCTTTCTTTCCTTCCCAAGCGGAGCAGCCCCTTCCTTCGAAGGACACTTTGATAGATCTTCTTTATGCGTTCCTCGTGCTTTTCCGTAAACTGATCCCCAGTCGGTCCCTCCTCCTCCTCGGTCTGCAACCTTACTCGTTGCCGCGCCTTCTTACGTTGTATGTCGGGATTCGCGAAACACCCCTCTTTCCCCCTTCGAGATCGCCCTTCCCCTTCCTTTTCGCGCGAGGTGACCGCCCCGCGCTCGGCCGGTGTCTCCTTTTCCGTCTTGCCTCACCAAGCCGAACGCTCACGAAACCATTTCCTCGGACGACGACCTGAGCCACCATAGGGGCCGGTGGCCAGCCTTCCCTTGCCACAGGTGATTTGTACTCCGCCCTTCCCTCTCTCTACATTGCCCGCCCCCAATAGCGAGTCCGAGCCGACCTTCTACGTACGATGCACAGTCACTTTAAAGTCGGTCGTCTCTCTTTTCTTTTAACGGGTTAGCTCCCTCTTTTCCCCGCCAACGCTTCGAAGCCACTTGGGTGGAAGAATCCCTGTCGTTAGTGATTCCCTACTTTTCTTGGCTCCATTTCCTGATTTCTCATAGTGTTATACCACCCAACACAAACCCACACACCCACCCCAAAACCCCAACACCCCACCACCCCCACCCCTTCCCCCTCGGTCTGTCTTAGGCGCCGGAATTCCTCCCGCCTCCCCCCTCATCCAGTAGTTTCGATAAAGGCTCGTCCCCCTCCCCCCACCCCTCTTCTTTTCTTCGAGAACGGTCGTTCTCAGTCCTCTTTTCTTCCTACAGCTCGAAAAAAATAGTGGCCCAACCCCCAACCTTACCCGCCCTCCGCCTGCCTCAAAATTCCTTTCTCGGTCGCTGTAGCCTTGTCTTCCTGATGATTTATGATGTTCCCCACGTGTTTGTTGTGATCCGCTTTTTTCTCATTACTTTCCCTGGAACGAGCACTGAGAATTTGTGGCACTCTTTCGGCGCCTACTTTTGTCATTTGCGATCGGTTGTTTGATGGTTTCCTCTTTCCCCGTCTTCCAAACCTCGCCCGGCCCTCGTTTAGGACCTCTCTGACTTGGTCTCCCCCCTTCCCCTGCTGGGTCCATCTCCCCATTTGAATACTTGCTGAGGTCATTGTCTTTATTTTTTGGCTGCAAAGTCGCTTACCGTCCTTGCTGACGCCTTCCGACTAACTACCTCGTCGCTGAGATCCCTTTTGAACAATGGCTCATCTTCAGCTTCTCAATGAACGAGTTCATTCTTCATCGTAAAACCTCACCCATCGGCGTATATTTCTTGAATGTGCCGTCTAGGCCAAGCGATTCAGATACGTTTCCCCTTGATCTACGTACCTGCCGGTCCATTCCCTTCTTCCATCGTCGTAGCAATGGATTTTAAACCTCCTTCCGTGTTTTTGGCTACACTTTTATAGAATTCTTTTTCCTATTAAGTTCCCAGTTATCGTAAGGACGGATGGCCAAACCCTTCCCCTAAGCGGTAGCGATAATACTATCCCTGCGTTTGTTTGCTTCCGAGTTCCGATCTTAGTAGAAGTCAACGTTATCAAAAGTCCTATCGAGGGATCTCTTCCCCTCTTATCCCCCCGGATCGTCGATAACGATCTACTTGTCTTGGTTTTTCCGACCCCTCTCCCCTCCTCCCCTCCCTTGACAATGCAGAGTGCTCTGGAAACTCTCCGACGCTTCTCCCGCGTCTCGTTCGACAGGTGCCCTTAGCTGAATCTCCGGTTCGGCCCAGACCTCCCTTTTCTTCATACAAGTCTCGCAAAGATGTAATTCCCTCCGAGGGTCTTCCCCCCTTTTTTCCATTGCCACAGACTTCCGTCTTCATGCCGAGCGCGACCCCATCCCCCGTTCCGTTATCCGGAGTAGTGCCACTTTTGAACGCTTAAACGAGCACAAGTCTTTGTGATTATGGCTCTATGTGATTTCCGCGTCCCCACTCGATCCTTTAACTCGAAACGAAACTTCTCTCGTTCTCAGCAAAATGCAGCGCACGAAAAATGGGGAAGGTTTATATGTTGTTCAAGGATAGTAGACTTGAGTCCCAACGCCCCTTTCCCCTCGTTCGGGAATGCCGCTCCTTTCCCCTCCATCTTTAGGTGTAGTCTTCCTTAGCTCTTTCTATACCCCCCCGCTCAAGGCAGGGATTCTCTTAATCCCCTGTCCCCCCAAGCTCTTATCTGTACCTCACCCCTTCGTCAAGCGTTCTTCTTTGCGATAAGGCCTCCCCTATTCGGGGACAAGTTGATTTCCATAGCCGCCTGGAGCTCCTTCCGCCTCTCTCATGATCCTCTCATGTCCGGAACAACCCTGAGTTTCTTTTTTACCCGCCGTCCCCCTTCAGGACTTAGGAAATCTTCAGAAAAGACTATCAAATCGTTCTGAAGTTGTCAGCTTCCTGTTTGATGAGCTCTCTCTGATGTTCTGCTTCTTATAGCCGGAATACCTTCCCTCCGGAAATTCTTATCAATCTGATGAGACATTCGACAACTTGATAGCCCCTTTTGAGAAAGAGGGTTTGGTCTTCTTAACTTATTTCTTTTATGAAGATGTGGTTCTTACCTATGTCCACTTCATTCTAGGGCAATACCCCCCTTTTGTTGTTTTATTTTAGCAAATCCCCTTTCCGTCCCTCCCGCCGAACTCATGTGTTTACCCCATGAGCAGACTGCCGTCCGGAGTAATTATAATGACACGCCGTCGTCGTGTCGGCGTGGACCTCTCAAATCCGGGTCAAAGGATTCTTGGCCTCCTTCACCCGGCATAGTCAAACATAAGTTAACCGCTTCCCTTTCCCCGTTAAACGAAGAAGGCTCGATCGACTCCCCGAGTCCGACCGGATCCTCAAGCCCGGTTCTTGTTTCCCCTGCTTTTTGCCGAGGGCCAGAACCACATTCCCCTTGTTTGCACTTGTTAGACCTCCCTGCCCAGTTAAGTCTATCCTATCCCCGACCTGTTCAACCGTTGAAGTGTAAAGGAGAAGATCTTTTCTGCAAAATCTTGAAACAGATACGTGCTTGTCGATAATAAGCCTCGGCTTTTCTTCCCCATCGAAAAGATGGCCCCCCTCATTTGCTTCCGTAAATCTGCTTCGTCCGACCCTGCCCAGAGTTTTCGTGAAAATGTTACAGGAGTAGGATTTGCTGTGGGTCGTAGACGGATCGAGGCTCTCTCTTTTCTTTCGTCATATGATCACCGGCGTTGGGCGCCGCCCCGATCCTTTAATACCCCGGTTGACGAGGACCCCCAGTTCTGGCGCCTACAAGGCTTCATTGTTGTCTCTTCGCGAAACTCCCCGAAGCGGTTGTCAAACGTTACTCTTTTCCTCTCTCGCGACCAGTGTCCACCCTCTTCTTTTCCCCGATTACGTCCCTTCTTCCATACCGAGGTTTCGAGACGCAATTTTCTCCAAACAACCGCTTGAGCTACCTTTTTTGTTTTCCCCTTACGCACGGTCTCGACCCCCTTAGTGGCAGTCATATATAAGGAGCAGGAGGACGAGATTCCATCAAGCGAGCGGCCCCCGATCGTACCTCGGTGAACCCTGACTCTCACTGTACCTGGGAACAACCCCCTACAAGGCCCATATTCCCAGGTGACACTTATTTTCTCCCCTACTGCTCCTTTGATTGACTCCCATAAATCCGACCTGCGGATTCCCTTCTTCCCCCCTCACTCTCGCCCACTCCCAAAGAATTCTCCCCCTTCCCCTGCCCGTCCTACCCCCTAAGACCATACCTCCCCCCCTCGTGAATTACCAATACTAATAGCGGAAACTATGTCCATTGTTCTCCCCCCCCCTAGACGCGTATCTACCCCCCGCATTCTGACCCAGCCCGGAATTTTTTCGCCCACATAAAGGCTCCCTTAATTGCATTCGACTAACTAGCATGTCCCCGCAAAGATACTCCCCGACCTTAGACCCCTTTTTTGCTGAGTTTATTACCATCCAGGCGTGCACTCGAATCGGACCCACAAAAAAGGAGTCTGAAACTTAGACCCGTAAGCCATGGCATGAAACTAAACTAACCGACATCATTCTCAACTATCAAAACTCACATAAACGATTCACGCAAAGCCCTTTTCATTTCTCCTCTCCCTGTACGTTATATGTGCCCCCTCGATATGAAACCTTAGAATCATCTATTTTGCAGACCCCCACAGAAGGAACTGGAAGGAATTCTCTCTGTCGATAGACAATGCGCTCTGGTTCTCGACTTCCCATCTGAATGGACCAGGCTTCGGGTTCCATTCATTTCGAAGCTTCGTCCCCTTCAATAGGCACCAAACCTCCCGGAGAGCTACG
>Ga0179591_1297943_pt1 | contig 10832 bp, 7 predicted proteins | sample CZOMad2_1_08_16f_FD_182891 | JGI IMG/M metagenome (GOLD analysis project Ga0179591, IMG submission 182891) | Vadose zone soil fungal communities from Angelo Coast Range Reserve, California, USA - CZOMad2_1_08_16fungal (PacBio error correction) | ecosystem: Environmental > Terrestrial > Soil >... | reverse complement strand
CGATGGAAAGTGTCTCTTTCTGCCTCACGAGCGAAGAATAAATTCGTCATTTGGGACGTCTCAGTTAGATCCATATCTCTAGTGAATTTATGGAGTCCCCCTTCGTTTCTATTCAACATTACAGCATCCCCAAACCCATCCTGCCCTTTCCCCCATGTTGTTTGTACGCCCCCAACCCCCCTCCAACCCAAACACGCAGGCCTTCTCGTGTCCCTCATTTTTTTCAGTTCTCCCAAAGATGCTGCCGAAAAAGTCTTCGGGAGTTTACGGTAGCAACACCCCCCCCGTTGCTAACAACTAACTCTCCCCCTCTCCATTTTTGGCTTATTTCAAGTATGGGATCCTGTCAGTGAATGAAAGGGCATACTGGTCCCTTAATCTTCCCTGCTTGGTACGTGAGTGTTTCATGAAGGATCCCCTGGCGAGTTCTTTCCCACCCTCAAAGCGAATTCCTTCCAAAGTTAGCCTTCATCCCCTCCGTACATTCGATTAGAGATTTTTGGTCTTTTTGCCCTGCAGACGCGCCCCCTTTATCATCGTCTCCTACAGAAGAGGGATGCTGACCAACTTGACCTGGGCCCCTCTCCCCCCCCCGACAACGCCGTCTTTGGAACGCGGCGCTTACGGTTACTGCCCACCTTGATCCTATCTGTTTTCACGCCTGCCTGCTCCCTCCTTCGAGGTAATTCAACCCGGACTTTTCTAACTCCCGCCTAGCCCTAGACAGATTCCCTCCTTAGTGTCTGGTGATGACCGATGAGGAGGTTTTTTCATTACAGGCGGCTCTACCCAACTTTTTACATCCAGGCGTTGTATGACGGGTAGTCTCTGGTACGTCAAACCTCTCTGGTCACTTCTTGTTATTCTCGGCCTGTCGGGACACCACCCATGGTTTGGTCGATTTGCATGCGGCGCCTGAGTTAGTTCGCCTCGGGCAATTCAGCCTTCGGCAAGTTCTGGATGCGCCTCTCCTCGCAATGGCACTTTCCAGTTCTACAGGTTCTTTGTGAAGCAAGTTGTATACAGTCCTCCCATGCTTTCGACTCTCACCTGATCTTGCCAGGAGGACCGCATACATACCGGTGACAGTGCACCTACCCCCCTAATACCCTGCGGGGGCTGTTTTCTCCCCATCCTCGAGTACCATACTGGAGCAGTCTCCTGGCCGTCATCTGTTTTTTTCAAGCAGGCTTTCAGATTCGAATGCGCTCCTAGCGCGTTTTTCCTCTAATTCTCTTCTTTGTTGAGGCCCGCAACGAAGTTTTTTTCGTCCTTTGCACGGTTCCGGCAGTCCCCTCTACACTCCCTTTGTTGTCACAGACGGGCCCACTTTCCTTCGACTGTCGAGTGCGCTCAGGTTTTCAGTTTTTCCGTGGTAGGATACCTCTCCTTTTTTATTTCGTGAACGTATGCCAAAAGAAAACGGCAGGCCACTCCACATTCTATCGGTCCTTTAAGCACGTCACCGTACCAACAGTTTTGTGTTTTACCCTTTTTTACCCAACGAATTGCTACGACATGTGATCACCACAGGAGAAAAAATATTTATGGTATTCCTGTTTTATCCCTTTCCCTCTGAATCAAGCAGTTCTCTGGATCCAATTATGGTGATCGCCCCTCCATAAAAGATGTGGCTCCATGTGTCCCCCCCCGCCCCTTGACCTACTAATTCTATCCCTCCTCCCCGCTGGGCCCGACTCATTCTGCGGCGGACATATCTTCAGAAGCCCCAGGAGATGATTTCCGTTTACCCACCCGAACCTCGTTCGAAGTAGCTCTGTTCAGATCGTAGATGGCCCCCTATTTTCTCGCAGGTTGCAGGCTTAGCGTGGTGGGAGCTGTTATATTCTCTTTACTTCGCACGGAACCGAACCTGGCAGTTACCTGCTCCCAGGCCATGTTTAACCCCTTACTTTATAAAGTGCAGTCCCTGTTGGTCCCGCGACTCCAGCACTTGATCCATCTCTACCATTTATCGTGGCGGCTCTTCTTTTTCTCCTTTCGACTGTTTCACTTTACCAGAGGATAATGATTTACAATCGATGTTTTACGCTCTAACAAGACCCCTCTGACTCTTTTCCGTTCTGCCTCGATGTGACGCGGGCTGATCTTTTCCTATCGTTTTCCTCCTCTTTCCGGATCTCTCCCCTAGAGTGAGCTTGATTCCTATCATCCTTTTTGGCGAGATCTTTGCATGCGAGATCGATATGCTGAATTTGTTTCCGGGACGATCCTTACCGTCCTCCTATAGCCCCCCCATGGTAGTGCCCATGAAGAAGGGCGGCTTTTTGCTCTTTCCAACGGAGGCGTTCAGTTGAAAATCTTCCTTGAGTCTGGTTTGATCCCATGTTGAAAGAGCTGTCCCCCTCCCCCTTATATTCGTATTCTACTCCGCTTTATCGCAAAGGATACTATGCACTCTTTATTCTCGCATGACTCAGGCGTTCTTTCTGACACTCTTATTCCTGCATCTTGGCTCTTACCTTCACTCACCCTATCTTCGAATACTCGTTACTGTACTTCAGCGATTTTTCCGGACTTCCCTAGATCTGACCCTTCAAGACTCTCCGCTTTTTTCTCCTGGTGAAACTCGAGCTCCCTTTGGAGTCGGTCTCCACCCTTTTCAGCTGGCTGCTGTTATTGAACACGCGGTTGCGTGTCTCGACCGTCAGGCCCTTCTATCCTGTGATGAACAACACTAACTCTTATGTTTTTCATGGCTGGTGAGCGAAATCATTTTTTTCCCCTGCACTCTTCTTCATGCTTACCTGATACTCCAGAACAGTATATTCTCTTTTTTTTTTACCCTTTTCTCTGCTTTTATGAATGAATTCTATTTTTCTATCACCATTTTCCGCTCGAATTGTGAAGTGAGTGTTTGCGTTGTTTGTACTCTACTAACGAACGAGTTTCCCAAATTCTTCCCGTCTCCCCCAAGAAAATCGCTACCCGCTCTACGTTCACGTTCTTTGTTTACTAACGCAGAGTTTTCTCCATTTTTTTTTTTTACATCCCCAATCTATGTTATCTTTTAGTTAACTTGGGACTTCCCAGCCTGCATCACCGTCGTTCCAGCCTCACCCTGATCCGATTTTTCCTAACTCTGTCATGAAGACTTCTACAGCTGATTTACCGCGATACTTTCTTCGTGGTAGAATTGTGTTGCGTTGATCCTGCTGGAGCTCTGGATGTTTAGACGTGATGACCATTTCCAGGCTTGAATGCTCCTGATAGGAGATGAGAACCTTGTACGATCCCCACCTAGGTTCGGACCAGACCTGTCCCCTGTCCCGTTGTCACTCTTGTTTTTTTTCCAGGATAGCTTTTCCGCATCCACGATTATGTTGAAGTGCATGAAGCCTGCGAACTCACGTTTCCCTCCCTGCGGCTTTATAGAATACCCCCTTTGCACATTTTTCCCAATGTCCAAAAAATCGAAATCAGTCCCGTCGTACGAGCTTAAGTCCCTTGGCGCCCTACCCGTGTCCGCCTCCTTGCTGTGTCCGACACGAGCCGATCCCGCGTGTGATCCTTGGTTATCACCAGCCCCCCGACCCTCTTTTTGTTCTTTCGTCTATAGACTTTAGATGAAGATGCTTTTTCTTAAATAGTCCGATCCGTCCGAGAGGAACTCGATACGGTTTTCCTACCTTTATCTCTTTCCCAATTTGTCGAGGATCTCCCCCGACCAAGAATTTCTTCCAGAAAGTGGGTCTTTCTTAAAGGAAGGTCTCTTGCGGACCGCAACTAAACTCTCCTCCAGGTGTCTTTGAGGTTCTTCGTCCTTTCTTCTTACGTGTGTCGATTTTCTGGGAGTCTCTGTTGAGGGTGGGAACTATCTTCCCGAGTCTAATTCGTAGACCGACGTTTCCCACACCTAGACCCTTCTCTTTTTTCCGTTCATGACAATTTTTTCCCTTCCCCCACCCCCTGTCCACGACTGCCTAAAAAATCCAGAAGTCCTGACTATGTCAATAATGCATGTATCTTTGCTATGTACGTGATTGACCCCCCTAGTGTTTGGCTACCGGTCTAAAGTTGTGTGTATCCCGGCATCGTTTTCTTTAACAAGCGGGCCCACCTTACTCTTGTTGTTTCGCTGCGTACAAGCCCGTGAGTGGGTTTCCTCTTCTGCTGGGTTCTTGTTATCTTCCAGTTCTGGAATCAGGCGAGGGTTAGGCCCGTACGCGAATTGAAGTCGACTTGAACTTGTATAGCCTTTCAGCCCACATCACGGATGAAGAATTGATGTGCGATTCCTTTTCTCCCCATTCTTTCCGGGTCTTGTTGTCCTCCCATCCTGTTCCTCCTCCTTTGTTGTTTTTTGCTCTAGGATCGATCCAGATACCGTACGCTTGGCTCCCCTCCCCCCCCAGATCGCAGACACCCCTTTGTAGTGTCTTCGGTTTTTCTATTCGTCCAGTCAAAGTCCCTTCTCATGCCTCCGGCCTTGCCTTACAGCTGTTCATCATGCCATTACATTCTCCTACCACCTCCCACACTTTCAGCTTTCACCCTCCGGTCTTGAATCACACTCGTCCCACAAGGTCTCTTTTCCCTACATTTGACCAGTTTTCTCAAAAGTCCTTTCGCCAAAGGTCCTCGGTAGTACCTAGTAACCCAGGCACAGTGTTACTCTACCTAGCCTATTTCCCCTGATCACTAAGTTTATCATCTGCGAAGTTCGGATTTTAGTCGGCTGGTTCCTGTTCTTCATTGCCAGTTTTACCCTGAACTCTATTTATATTGTGTTGGAGGGCTGGAAGGTCGTCCTTCCTCAGCTCGTGAAACCCCCCCTCCCTCATAGCAATAACCGTCTGCCACTCCGATAAAAGTACGCAGACCCAAAACGGAATTCGTTTTCCCTTCGGTCATGAGGGGATTCCTCTTCCGACCCCGGCATGTCCTAGGGCCTCACATCAAGAAATACTGCTTTTCGCGATTCGACCACCTCCTTGTCCGAGGGATTTCTTTTAAGGTACGTCTTGTCACGATGCCCGCGCCGGTCCCGGAACGAGTAAGTCCCAAGGACCTCTTATCTTGAATAGCGCAACCGGACACAATTTCTAAGCGGGTTTGGTGTTGATGACGTTTTGCTTTGTTGAGGAATCTCTGTCTAGTACACCCTGCCTAGCGGGATTTTCAATTGGGTCTGTTCCTCCTGCTTAAACGCGCTGGTTAGAATGGGATGTCCTAGTGGCTTTACACACTTGGTGCGGCCTCGGTTCAGTACTGTCCCCTTCCAAATTTGCGTTCGCCGACCTAGTTCCTCGGCCTCACCCGAAGTCGTTATTCGAAAGTCCCCTTCCGCGTAAACCCGCTAACGTAAATTATATTCTCCTTTCCGCATTCTTTTCTTCCATTCGAACAGTTAAGATATGACTCTGCTCCCTCTCTGGAGATAAAACCCGCCATATCCTTTGCCCTAAAGCAATAATTCCCTCCTAAAGGTCGCCCACCGTCGACCCATCCTATCCCGTGCGGTCAAATTGAGATTGTTCGCCTACCCGAGCCGATACTTATTTTCCCATATAGGATATATTTCTTGAGGGCGGTCTTCTTCCCTGCTTATCTCTCACACCTCTTTTACCCTTTCTGTTGATTTATATCCCTCGGGGAACCACTTATAACGACCTTTCTTCTAGGGGTGATATTCTGTATTTTATGTTTCCCTTTTGGTTTCTTTCCCGCCTCTTGTACAGTCTTCCTTGCTAACAACTTGCGACCTTCCACTTCACCTGCGACGCGTGCCTGTTCTCCCACGCTGCACTGACAAGCTCTTGCAAAGTTTTCCAGTTCCCATCAGTTTCGTGGGTTCCCCCGGTAGTGCACACACTATGATTGTCGCCTTTGGTCTCGGTCTGCCAGAGACTTCACTTCTCTTTGTCAAGCAAGGAGTTTTAGTGCCCTCCTTCACGACGTGGTCCTTAGATATAGCCCCTTTCGAGTCCCTAAAGAGGGTCCCTCTAGCACGGGGCGGTAATTTCGCCGTGTTTTCTAAGACGAGTCTTCGCGGCGTGAGTCCGCCTACAACCATTCTCAAGTCGGCGCTTGTCCGTAGTCCCGCCGACCTCCCCTTCGCGAACTGCAAGGTAGGGCGGGTTATAGGGGTTAGTCGAGGGTTCCTCCTACGAGGCACGCCATGGCACGGGTTAGGTAGTTCTCCCTTTCTGCCTTTCGTGCCATGTCCTCACGGCCTGATGGGGAAATGTCTCAAATATGTGCGCCTCGATCATCCCGTTGATCGGTCGGGATAGGGACTCTCTTTCGTCCCCCCTTAGACGTTTTCTCATTTCATTTCTTGACGCCTACTTTTACTTCTTTCATTTCCTCCCCCTGCTGTTTGACTTCCAATGTACATTTCTCACCGATGGACTTAGTACGATTCTCGCCCATGCCAAGGCGTCTCTCATTTGTATATCCTTCCTCCTCCTCCTTTGTGTTTTTTTTTGGTGAGATAAAGATTGGATCTCCCGATCCGGTGCACGTAGGTGCGCGTCGAATCTCCTTCCAGCTACATCCCTCTCTGCATTTTTACCGGTGGAACAGCCTAGCATCTTTTGAAGAGACCACGTCGGCTCTCCCTGCAGACTGATAGCTGGTTCCTTGGCCCTGCTCCCCTTTTTCCAGCTGCTCTAGCCCCCCCCCTTCGAATCCGCTGTCGCAATCGTCGTGAATTTTAGCCATCGAGGCCTTTGCTGTGATGAATCCTTTCTTTCCCTTGGCAGAGGCCTGTTCACCCTCTTCCCCTTCCCCCGTTTCAAGGTCCTCCTTCACTTAACCCTCCACCAGATAGCTCATTTCTCCCCGGCAGAATTGAAGTCGACCTCTTTTTCGTCTCTATCTGTTCCCCCTCTCGACTTTCGAACGATGGTGTGTTGTCCCGGTGTTGTTGATGTTTTGGGTTTTGGTTTTTTCGGTGGGGAGGGGGGTGTAGGGGGTGTGATGGTTGTGTGGAGTTGTGGGGTCTGTCTCTATTCGCGGACTTCGATACCTTCCCGCGTTCCCTAGGGGTCCGTTTCCATCTTTCGAATGAAGCTTCGTCATCTTTTCAAACCTGTTACCAACCTCTTTGGCGAGGCCGGGGTGCTCGCACTAAATGGTTCTGCCCCGAACTGCGGCGCTGGCAGCCTTTTCACATCCAACCTCCTCCCAGTAGAGTTCCCCATTGGACCTTGTTTTAAGACTGACTGTTACATCCTGTGGCCTTGTAGGCCATCCATGGGCCCCTGCTTCGTAAGCCGTCTGATGTTGCCGTCTTCTTTTTGTCTATTTGAAGGTCACGCCCTTTTTTTCCCCTGAGTAGTCTCCGTCTAATGCACGCAAGTCCCTCCCTGCCTTCAAGATTTTCCCCCCGGACGTCTGTCGGTGGTCTTTGCCCGCGAATTACCTCCCCTCTTGTTTCTTCGACTCCCCGCGGTCCGCGTGCCCTCGGGGAACCCCAGTCCCTCCCCAAGACCTATGTTTTTCCCAGCCAAGATGATTTGCCTCCTGGAGGGACACTCCTTTCTTACGTGGTCTGCGTGTATAAGTTGGGAGCTCGTACGTGAGGTGATCCTTCTTCTTGTTCCTGCGTGAGGCAGGGCCTACTTAGTCGCCTGGCCTCGGTGAGACCGTCGTTCCTGCCGTCCCTGATCAAAACTGTTTTCCTTCCCTAACTCATTACCTGGTATGTTCCAGCTTGTTGACGATGTATGGAATGGACTGAAAGCCACGACCTTCCTGTAAGTCCAAGCCATTTCCCTTCCCTTAAATCAGAAGTGCTTAATATCTCCTCCCCAGTGTTGGGTAAATACCGTCCACCTTGCAATAAGATTTGATCATAACGAGTGTTGGACCGCCGACTCCATAACCACAGTGACCGCCGACGTGGTGGTTTTCCCCGAATTTCCCTTTCCCTCCGCTTGCTCCTGAATAAACTCTCCACTCCTGTTACTTGGTATTGCGATCTTTGGCCCCCCTCAGTCGTTCCCAGGAAGTGTCCAACTTCCGCTGTACCTCGTTCAGGCTATTAACATTTGTCCTCACCCGGCCATCGATATTCCTTTTTTTCCAGTTGATACCAGATTCTGAGCCCTCTGGTACTTTTCGACCACATACCTGACAGTGGATTTTCTGCCCGGAATAAGTCCCCCATCTTTGCAAGCACTGTAGGCGTTTATAGGTCGTTCAGGTTCCCTCGTAGTTTCTGTAGAACCAGGTTGTACTGTTCGTATCTTTTTTGGTCACGTAGGTTCTCTTCCAGAGTCATCCGTGCCCCCCATCGTAATAGTAGCGTTACTCCGTATTGGACCCTGGCATCCAACTGACAGGCCGGCCGTCCCAATCCCCTCACGACCTGACGCATCACGCATTATTGTTAGATCAGGTAGTTCCCAAAATTTTCCTGTACTTACTTCCTCCCTCTTCTTTTGTCTAATTGCAATTTCTTTTTGCTACTTTCCCACCAGTTTGGCCACCCTTCTTGCCTCGTTTTTTCCTTGTGGGTACCCCGACCGTTGATTAAGCTTCCTTGGTTGTTCGATCTTACGGGACAGTTCCCTTAATCCGAAGCAGGAAGGAGGCCAACTCTTCCAGGTAGTCGCTTTGACTTAGCCCCCCTAGCCGCCTTACCTATTTCGGAGATCTTTGTCGTCTCCATTTTAACGTTCTGCGTTTTCCTACCTCTCCTTTTTCATCCCTTTCCGTTTTGTCAGTAGTCGCATCTGCACGATACTTCCGGACGAAGACGCACTTATCTTGAAGCCCAGCGTGTTACCCTTTGGTGGATCCGCTCCCGTCAACCTCGCCTGAATACGAGTCCGTTACCTCCTCCTTCTTCGTTCTGTGTCTTAAGCTTATTTACCCAGTCTTCACACCAATCCCCCCATAGTAACTCCGTCTTTTTCCAAACGAACCACCCTAAGACTGAGCGCTGTGCCCCCTAATTGCCTAGAAAATTCTCCCATATTCCCAAGGTATCGGGGAGGTCGTAAAGGGCCTCCCTTTCATAGAAATACCCGATCTCCTTTGTCTCCTCTTTATTTTCCTTTCTGTATTTTGACGGCCTGCAGTTTCTTGCACTTTTCCAACGGTCGGACTTGCTACTATTCGGTTCCCGATGAGTTACATTTTCTTCAGGCTACCGGCCTCTCGTGAACCACCCTCCCGCATACACAATTTTTGCCCTAGCCCGACGAGCCCTCATACCCCCGCCTACAACCTCGAAAACTGTACTTTCCCTCTTCTGAGGATTTGTCAAGCCCCCCTGGCCACTTGGGCACCCGTTCGACCTCCCCGCAGTTGCTTCATCACATTGGTTAGTCTCTAAAAAGTTTCCTAGTCTCTGGTCCTGGTAATGCCCAGTTTACGCTTGTCATCTTCCCTAGGTCTCTTCCGAGGCAGTAAAACCCGTCCTGCACAAAACGTTCGCATCTCTCGAACCATATCATCTTCTTTGTATTGGTCTGGTCCTTCTGTCACGAGTGAGGTCGTCAGGATTCTTGTAGTCATCCTCCTGCGGGTCTTCACTGAGTAGGCTCCTCGTCTCCACCCTATATACTCTTCTGACGGTAATGAGTTTGTCATGGAACCCCTGTTGCGCGATCTCCTCAGGATTTTTCACGTTGCAACGCCCCCCTGTCTTTTTTTCTGTTGTTCACACCAGGACAGTCGTTGGCTGCAGTAATCCTCGTCACCAGGGTGCCACCTTACATGTCTCCCTTTTTACCTTACATCCCTGGTTATCAAGCCTTGCCTCGTTGACGTACCCGTAGGGTTTTCCCCATGCATACCGCCTACTGCCATTCTTCCCCCCCCCGCCCGATTTATCTAGGTCTCGCCAACTCACTTCTACACAGGAGCCGGAGGGGGTGTCACTTCGGATGTTGACCAGTCTTCTGAAGTCGTTCTTCCGCGAGTTGCGCCCCCCTTTTAGGATCGGTTTCTTGGCCCTTGGTAACCGAAGTTGCTGCTGCGGGCTCCTCCTAAAAGACCACTCCCCTGTCTTGACGATCGATGTCCCACTCCCCCAGACGAGTCGAGTGCGTATTAAGGCCTCTTGGCGGTGATGAAGGGTTCAGCACGACTTGGTCCTTTTAAATCTCTCCCCACGAAACTGGCTTCCAACTAAACTTCTTTGGTTGGAGATGTTATGTTGCACGATTCACCTCACATCTTGCACTTTTACGTCTGCTACAAATGCTTGGCCTCAAGGTTCAACCATGATAAAAATCGTATTTTTGGGGGAAATGTTCCTGTTGTTCTCGGTTCTTCTGTCCCGTCCCAGAAGTTTCCTCTGTTTCCCACCCCTTAGGTGATATGAACCAATTAAATCGTGGTTCGGGGTTTTGAGAAGCCATTCCCTACCTTAGATGTCCCTCACTCGGGACAAGTCCTTCATCAATTTCTTCCTGTATAGTGATTCAGCGCCCCTTATTTCCCCATACCTTGTACCCTCCGAAAAACTGAGGCTCCATTCTTCGCTTGTCCAGCTCGTCTCTTCGAAAAGTTGTTCCGCCTTTGGTCAGAATTTTTACCGGTGCTTTATTTTACCCCCGCGTTCCTGCACCGCCCACTCTGTCCGACGGAGTTCACTTCCTTCTTCCGTTCCTGACCATTAATTTCCTACTTTTTTTTGGATTTGCCAGCTCAAGCCGCTGTAGAATAGTTTTTTCATACTGTTCGGGCTTTCTTTGGAAGCTGTCGACTTTCTTCGTTCCCGGATTCTCCTTCCGCCGGACGCGCAGAAAACATAGCCTTTTCCTACAGATGTTACTGTCCCCTGTCTCCCTAACTGATGGCTGGGTGGATATTAAAGACTTGTCCACAGTCTCCCGTCAGTCAGCAGCGTG
>Ga0179591_1299108_pt1 | contig 10833 bp, 17 predicted proteins | sample CZOMad2_1_08_16f_FD_182891 | JGI IMG/M metagenome (GOLD analysis project Ga0179591, IMG submission 182891) | Vadose zone soil fungal communities from Angelo Coast Range Reserve, California, USA - CZOMad2_1_08_16fungal (PacBio error correction) | ecosystem: Environmental > Terrestrial > Soil >... | reverse complement strand
TCGTTGTGTGATTTGCGTCCATCTGATCTCTTTCCCAACCACCCTCTCCCTTTTTCTGAGTCCTTTTCTTCACTTTTTTCTTTTTGATTGTCATGGATGTTGATCGCCTCCAGCTTGCCACGGACAGATGGTTATATTCATAGTCCTGGAAATCATGTATCCCCCACCGTAATATTTTGTTGGCCGCAATCGCCACTTTCCCTTTTCTCTTTGTTTCATAGGGATATTGAAGTGGCTTTTTTTTTTTGAGTTTTTATGAGAAATTTTTCCTTCTTTCATTCTGGTTGCTTCGTTGAGTTTCTTTCCTAACAAAGCCCTTCTCTTGCCACTTTATTGGTTGCTACTGAGTTGTTCCGATCTGCGGATGTCTCAACGGAGCTGCCATGATTCCTGATTGTCTTAGACTTTGTTAGGAACATGATTGGTGTTCCTTTGACCAATTTTCTTTCTCCGCCTCCTTCGTAGTCTGTTGCGCTGTTTTCTCTTTTTTCTTCTCGAGAGGTTGACCGACCCTCTTTAACTTTTGTTGGAGGTCAGTCTTTATGTGTTAATTGAGACGTGTAATCTATTGCCCGTTCCTCGACGATGGTTGTCTCCCCTTTCCGTTTCTTCCTTTTCTCCTTTATTGCATTGTGCTTTGTTTCCTTCCCTTCGCTCGTATTTTCGGGTGCGAAGAACCTGCTTTCTTTGGGAGTTGTTTGTCTTTTTCGGAAACGAGGGTCGACGATTTTCTCTTCCATTTTCTTATCCTCCTCCTTGCTTTTTTTCCCCCCAATATATGGATGTAGTCTAATAGCTCCGCTTTTTCTGTTGAGACCTGAAAAGATTTTATTTGATTCTCTGTTTTATTGAATAGGTCTCGACTCGTCTCCCCCCGTCCCTTATGACAAGTCATTTCTTTTCTTTATGTTCGAGTGGGGGTTTTCTTTGATTGTCCCCCCCTTTCGGTAAGACGACTTTTCTGAGTGTCCTCTAGTTGAGTCGTGTGACTACTAGAGCCCTCGCCTCTTCTTTTTAGTTTTCTCCTCCATACATTTAAGTTTCTTCTTTTCATTGGCGTCTTTTTTTTTTTGTCACTTCTCAAGTTACTCCTGCTTGCGTTTGTGTAGGACGGATGGGTATTCTACTAGGGAGGTCGACCCATCTTCTCTTTCCCGCTCTTTCCCGTGCCTACTCGTCTTTCTCTTCCTGGAATTGTCGAGAGCAATTGTTTTCCCTCATTTTCCGGTACATGTGATTGTATTCTTCCCAATAAGGTTTGCTTTTTCAAGTCTTGTTGTGAGAGAGCCTTCGAGCTTGATCTTTTTCCTCTGTCTTCGTCTTGGGGCCTATTCGTCTCTGTCTTCTTGCCCTCTTGAATGATGGATGACTTCTGTGCAGCACACCGTTGGGACCCCCCGGGGTGATTGTTCCCCCCGTGTAGATTCACTGCGCGCACCCCCCAAGCTGAACCCCTCCATTATCCCCTTCTCGGTTGATCCAGTTCTTTTCTCTTCTCAGGATTGTGAGGTAAGGGAGGAAAGAACCGAGTCCTGTCCAATTGAAGTCTGGCCTTTCCTGGGACTCTGGGAAAGACTGCCCTTTTTTTCCTTCTTTTTGAAGTTTTTTAAGTAATTAAATACGAAGGTTTTCTTAGTCCTCTCTGGTTTTTCTTTCGTCGTGAGTATGAGTATTGTATGACATGAGTCTCGATTAGAGATTACGCTCGTTTTTTTTTTGAAGATATCGTTCTCTCTCATGTTCATCAGAATAATAAACTCCCCTCCCCTCCTCCCTCTTCTCTCTCCCACAGCCTCTTTTACTTCACTCCAACCCAATCTTCTTCGCTTTTTTGAGGCCCCTCAATTTTTCTTATTCACCTTTCTTTATAAGAAGGCTTCTCTTTTCCACTAAAGGAAATATCTTTTTCACTCTCGCCTACCACCTTCTGCAAACTGCTCGATTTTTCTTTGGGTGTCTTCCTTTTTTTTTTTTGTGCAGTGCTCTTTCTCGCTCCCATTGCATTCCTCAGTATTTCTGAAACACCAATGCCCAAGCATGCTGTCCCTTTCTTCCCTCATGTCCCAAGAGTCGCACCCTCCCCTGTCGACGTCCTCCTCTCCCCCCTTCCCATACATTGTTGCCATCCTCCCGAACTTCTGTCTTGTCCCACCTCGCACATACAATCACTGGTCGGCCCATGCCTGGGGCCTGATTCTTTGCTCCCTTAAGAAGAATTGCAAGTTTCGTTAAAGAAGTTTTAGCGAACTCAAATATTTTCACCCGCTCCCATCCTCTTCCACACCCTTTTCTTACAAATCCCGTAGTCATCCCACAAAGCCTAGCAGTAAGAGGTTTAACCGACCCTCTTTGTGACTACAAGCTGACTACACTTCTCACGATAACTTTCTGATTTCTTTCTCCCTCACTACTATTATTTTCTTTCCTGCCCTTCCTGCTCGTTTAGGACTTTTCCTCAACTCGAGTCAGCAGTCCTGTCACCTCTTCCTCTTGGTGAATATGTCCTGATTTGATCCCTGAAACAACTACCATAACAGAAAGCTTCCCTTTTTTTTCTGTGTTATTGCCTTTCTTCTTTTTCGTAGTCCCTCTCACCTCTGTCATCAAACTTCAGATGGGTCTTACCCTCCTTCCCCTCCTCCCCTGGAGCAGAATACCACTCTCTGTGGAACCCCACGCTTACCATTCGAGATGATTAAATGTGATCTCCCCCTGCTCTACCCCCCTGTTCTTTTTTCTCCCTTCAAATTTTCCAGAGGCACTCTGCTTCAGTCCGCGGCACAGTTACCTTTCCCTCTGAGAGGCAATCCCAAATTCCCCAGGACTATGACATTCCTCCATCCCTTCCCGTTTCCGCACCTTTCCTCTTCTATTCCCCCTTCAGTCCAAGTCTCGATCCCCACTCCTCCGCGATCCACCTTGTTTTAAATTTGGAGTGTTTTAACGCGTTCCTCTTTCGATCTGACCCCCATTTTCACATGATGAGTTGTCCTTCACTCGTGTGTTTTCTCTTTTCACCAAAACATTAACTGCCGTCCCTCATAATATTCCAGCTCGTCCCTCAGATTTTTCCACCCTTCAGCTAGTTTTTTTTTTGCTCATTAAGTCCATCCCTCAGTATGCACCCATACTTGGCCTAACTGAGTTATTCTTTTCATCCCCCGCACACACCTTCCCAGCTAGATCCAACTGGTTCTCAAAACACCCCTCCTTCCCTCTTTCCTACCGAGAAGGCCTTCACAGACCATTTGGTATGCTTCCCCCCACCCCCTTGTCTGGGTTTTCTGGCATTAGTCACCTCCTGAGAAGAAACCTGAGTGCCTTCGATCAAGCTTGCTGCTTCCTCACCCTGACAAAGTCCCAAGCAACCAAGAATCCCCTTTTTCAGCATACTCCCCCTTCTTTGTTGGTTGTCACGCCTCGTCCCTCTTTTTTACAAAAGCACCATGCGTCTTCGCCCCCCCAATCCTCCCTCGTTATCGCATAGTAGGAGTATTATCAACTTTCCTTTCTTCCCCACCCCCCCTCCTTGAATGACGCTCCTGCTCGGGTACTCTCGTATCAGTGGCCCCTTCCCCGATTACTTTGAACCTTGTCCCCTCTTCTGTAAGCGCTTCACTTTAACTCTGCTGCGCTTTTCGTAGGTTGCCCTCCTTTGCCTGTATTTCCTCTTGTCTGCGTGCATGTCCCTATGTTAGTTTGAAGTCGTGCAACGGTAAAGTCTCCCTTTCTTTTCTTTTTTCCGATATAGGACGGTTGCCTTCATTACCACATCCATATCTCAATCATGACTTTCTTCGCTGAACTTAACCCTTTTTTTATACCACTCTTTTTCCCCCCTCCCTCCCCTAATTCGAGAGTAGATGAACACTTCCTTCCTAAAACGGGTCCATATTTCCCGTTCCCTCTAATGATGATCCGGAACCTCCCACTCCCCCCCAACGTCCTCCCCCCCTCTTAGTAAATCCTTCATCACAAAATCTCTTTCTCCTCCTTCTCTTTTGTTGTTTCCTTGGTTGAGAACTTCTGGCTCTTTGTCTTCAGGTGTGCGTCTGTGTTTTTTTCTCTGCGTCTCTTGCTTGGGATTTTCCTTTCCTGATTTCCTGCTCTGCGTTTTTTCAAGGGCTTTCTCTCTTTTAAAGTTCGTTTCTCCTCCGGATTAAACCATTTCATTCCCCCCCTTCCAGAGAGTTCCTTTTTCTCTTTTTCCATCGTTTTTATAACTTTTGCGAGTATTCGTATCTCCCCCTCCAGCTATCCGTGAGGCTTTTCTTTCACTCCCTTCAATCGACTCATACATGATTCTCCGCTTCTCTCCCTTCCAACCCCCTGAAAATCCCATCTTCCGTCCTGCAGCGCAGAGCATTGTAACACAAGTTCTACATCACCCTCTCGTCGTTGTTGCCTCGGTCCCCACCTGAGAAGAGCTCTCTAATCTTTTTAATTCGTTTCAATGTCCCCGCCCTGTTCTTTCAACACTTATCTCCTCTTCCTCTCTGATCAAACGCTCTCGTGTTCGAAGATGAGGAGTGCTTTTTCCCTCCCATGTTCTGTGACATACAACATCTTTCTCTGTCGGCTCGGTGCCCTTTTTTTCGTGCTGGTTCTGTTTGTCGAAGCGCCCTATCTTCTTCATGGCAGATTTTTATTAGAATCGAGGGCTTACTATTGGCCAAACAAAACATGACTTGTCGCCACTTTACCTTTTTTTGTTTGGTCCATTCTCTTTTGTCCATTCTGGGCTGATTGGGAGAGAAAGTGTGTGAGGTGGACTTCTTCCTTTCCTTTGGCGGCTCTTTTTCCCCATACCCCCCTCCTTTACAAGTCTGGTTTTCTTCTCTCGTGTGATGTGGATATGTTCTTGATTCTCCCAGCTTGTTCCGACTCGCTTATTCCCCTCGATTCGGCTCCTGAACTGGTTTTTGAAAAGAGAAGAGACCACAGCCTCTCATCTTTGTATCTTTTTTCCGAGGGTACTACTCTCTCTCGCCTCTTTTTTCCCTTCATCTTGAACTCTGTTTATTCTTCTTTGTTTTTCGAGTTGGACTCGAGAAGGGTAGAGAAATTTTTTTACTCAAGTGATGTTGAGCGGCTTTTCTCTCCCTTCTGCCCCTTTAGTTGGGTCCCCTTTTGGCTTGCCATCTTTTTTGCCGTTGTGCCTGCCAGCAAGGTATTGGAGAGGATTTAGGAGATCGGTCTCTTGGAGATTTTCTCCCCCCCCTTACATGTTTTCTCTAATCGCCGTGATCGTGTCCCCCTAATGCTCCTGCGTATGATAGACCAGTATTTTCCCCATTTTCTTTTTCAACCCCAAACCCCCCCACTTTAGTTCTTCTTAGTTCAATAAGCCTCCCCTCCGCTTGATACCCTGCCCCTTCATCCCCTAGCCTTGCGGTTTTTTGATGGTGTTGGGTTTCGCGGATGGCCCAGTTTATATGCAGGCCGACCTTTCAGGACTTTTTTCCTTCTTCCCTCTTCCTTTCTCTCCTCCGTCTTTGTTCTCCTTCCTTCTGTTTGACTTGGTTTTAGTGTGGCTGTCGTCACTTAACTCTTCTTCCTGTATCCAACTGATTGTACTTTTTCCTGGCGGTGAGGTCCCCGAACGGTTTCAATGTTTTTCTTCGTCCTCCTTCCTTTCCTTGACTGTTTGTCTCCCCCTCTTTCCTTTCTTTTTTGAGCGAGCAATGCCAAGTCTTGTTCCTGTTCCCCTTTATGATAGTGCGATGAATAGATCCTGATGATGTTCAGGTCTCTTGTGAAGGTTGAGGAGTGAGATCCTTCGTCCAGCGTTGGTCTTTCGCGGCTTGGTTTTTCCCTCTTCTCCGATTCGAGGGTCGAAGGAACATAGTGATGTGAGCTCTGTGTCCCCCAGCATATTGTGCAGTGAAAGGCAACTTTTTTTCCCCCGTGCTCGGAGACACACCAAAATCGAAACCTTTTCAAACAGATACCTCCCTTATCCCCGTTTCCTTGATAAGAAGTTGCGAGGAGAAGAAGGTGGAGTACAGAATCGTTTGTCAAGCTACATTTTTTCCCTTCCCCCTGAATAGACGGTCTTTTTTTTTGCTCCTGAATCTTGTATGAAGTGAGGCTATGTTTGTTTAGCTCTATGTTGCTGGAGTATGATTTGGGAGGTGTCTTCTCTTTTTCTTATTCCCTGAGCGCGATATATTTTCTCCTCTTTTGTCTTGAGATTAATTGTTAATTACCTACGCTCACACTCCCCACTTTACCCTTATGCACTCGTGCATGCCTTACTTCACCCAAATCTTCTCTCATTCCCTTTATCCCCTTTTTTGTTGTTTTGGCAATGTAACTTCGATCCAACTTGCATTTCTATGAGGAACAGGAGTATTTCCAATTTATTCTTGATTTTCACCCTCTCCTTCTAATCGACCGCTAAACGTCGGCTTTCCTTTTCTTCTCTTTTTTCGTTCTGTTCCCGTCTTTTTTTTTCTTCATCATCATAGACGGAGAGCCACATTGCTCCCTTGCTCCTTGCTGAACACACCCAGGTCATCACCCCCCCCCTAGGTTCTTAGACCCCTCTGCACTTCCTTCCCCCTGGAACCGAATACAGATACCCCTCTTGACCCTTCTTCTCCCCCTTTCTTCTCTCTCCCCCTTCCCACCTGATATTTCCCCTTCCTCAACCCCATCGGGCCACCGGGCTCGTAACCCTCAATGTACCATGCCCAAAACTTCCGGGCATCTTCGCGACTCTCCCCCCCCGAGCCTTTGGAAGCTCAAGTCCACCCTTTCTTTCGACCTCAGTTGCCCCGATTTTTTCAACCCGCCCCCCCTTCCTTCTCCCCACAATGTTGTTCGACAATCTCGTGCTCCACAAACTGCCAGATCCCTTCGTAGAATCAGCCAGAAGTCTGTTACTTTCGCGGGTACTTTCCCATACTCCCCGGTATTCAGTTCACTATACACCTTCCCCTTCCCTGCTGATATGTCTCGTAGGAGAGTCGCTCCCCACCGTGTCGTCCTACCTATCATGACATCGTCGACTCAGGAGACCCCAGATTTCAGCTTTTGCAATCACCAACCCTCCCCGCCTCCTCCCCGTTTTCGTATGGCCTTTTCTTCTTCTTCTCTGCATTTCTTCTTTCGAGGCACGACTCCCATTACCTTTTTCTCCCAAGATGGTCCTTTCTCCAACGTTAATTTAACCCCTGGACTCTGAGAATACTCCTCTTCTTTGTTTGACCCCCCTCTAAGTCATTCTTTCCCTCTGGAATGTCGATTCGCACCCTCTCCCCGTTCGTTCCCTTACACCAAGCTTCAAAGACAGTAGGTCTCCTGCTTTCGGAACCCCTCAACTCTCATTCCGCCCCAGAAGACTTTTATGATCCTCTTCCTCCTCCCTTCCGCCCTCCCAGTCTTCACCGTAAGACAGTCTTTCTGGCTTTCCCTCTTCCCCCCGGCCCGTTCGAACCCCCGACCTCGATAGACAATTCGGGGAAGGGGCCTCTCTCCGTCATCTCTACCCCTTTTTTCCCCCCCTTTTTCCCTATGGGTTTTCCCACACACCCTTCTGTCTCGCGGTGCACCCCACAGTATTGCAGTTCCGACACCCAGCCTCATCCCCCTGCTGCGACGAAGCTGTCGTTCCCTACGGGATCCCTCTTCCTTTTCCACCTCCCTCCCTTCTATACAAATATGGATCTCCTTTCTCTTTCTTTCCCCCGAATTTCAGCAACAATCCATTCAATCTTATCTGTCAAGAACAGCTTTCTCCCATTTTTTCGTCCAGAATGGCATCTAGAATGTTACCCCCTCTCCTTTCCCTTGAGATGCAGTCCAATCTCTGGTTGTTCGTCTTCGTTGCTATGAAAAACTTTCTTCCTGATCATTGGAGGATTTCTAAACTTCCCCCCGCAACCACACCCTTTTTGCCAATAGCAGCTCCTCCTCCGCCAATGGCAACGATCCATGTCCCGGCGGGCCCCCAAATCAAAACTCCCATGTCCCCACCTCCCCCGCATAGTTGGGCGGGAGATCTTCTTCTTTTTGGTCTCAGGACTCGTCCTGACCTTTTTTTCCACCCCTATTGCAATGAAGCATGATGCCTAGGGTTTCTTTTTCCTTCTCTTCTATTGGCACCAGATTATTTGCGAACTGGATGCCTCTTCTTTTCTTTCAATCTTTTTTCCCTCTGCTGAGCTCTATTTTTTTTTTTTTTTTTGAGTCGGGCCCTGGGATTCCTTCTGTGTTCAGAGCATGGTGCAGCACTTTAGACACTTTTCCGTGAGGTTTTGCCCCGTACAAGTCCTATGCTCTGCCTTTCTCCCATGTCCCCCAAAGATTATTCCCCTCCCCTCTTCGATCTTACTAACTCGTACTTCCCGTGCGCACATTTCCCACACTGAAGGGGAGAAAACTTCTTCCTCTTCCCACTCTCTGAAGAATTGCCTTATCTAAAGGTCCTTTTCCATTACGCCTGTACAGTCATAATCTTGATAGCCACCCCACTATCCCCCCATAAAAGCCTTATCACTTTTTTTTTTCCACATTTCTTTTCCTACTCCTCAGTTCTTTTTTCGCGATCCATGTGTGATGAAAAGTCGCTGGTAATTTAGCTTTCTTCCTTTGTCTGTTGCTTTTTTCACATGAGTAGATTGACTGGGGATTCCCCTTGTCCTGGATGGGGATGGATTCCGAGGTCTTTTTTTCCTTCCAATAGATTCCTTTTATCGGGCATTCTTCCCCCCGCTATTCTATACTGAATGTTCAATGTTCATTCGAACAGTAGATTCTTTGAGTTTAAGATCTTCTCCTTTTAATCTTTTTTCTTTCGAGCTTCCCCTACCCGCAAGCCGAACATTTCTCTTTACTTTTAATTTCCCTTTTCCTAGACTTCCCCCTTTCTTCATTCTTCCTACGAAGAGCCATTCTTCCATTACTGCCCCATCACCTTCTTTTAATCAGAGTCGCAGCCCTCGACTTTCCCCAATAAGCGCTATCAATATAGGCAAGGTCGCACGGTTCTCCCTCTCTGTAGCATCTTCTCCTCTCTCTGACCAATCTCTCATGGCTCCCTTGCCATTCTTGGTATTTTTCCGACCTCTAGAAATGTCGCTCTCTTCTCCCCACCTTTAAGCCCTCTCCTCGCTTTCCCCTCACCACGCTTGCGAAGTCTTTTCGTTTGTGTTTTGTCCTCCTCCCTAATTCATCTCCCTGGACTTATTATGATATCGCTGATTTGCTTGTTTTTGGTCATGCTCGCTCTTGTTTCTCCCCGATCGAATGGACCCTCACTAAGAGTTGCTCTCTCTTTAGTCATGGAGAACCCACCGACGATCTTTTACTTGCATCGCTGGATGGACTGTCTTCCCTGTCCCTCTGGAAACCTTTTTTCTTCTCTTCTTAGGCCCTTTTGGGTCTATAATGATGAATGCGGTTCGTTTTTGAAATTTCCTCCCTATTTTTGTCTGGGGGCCCCTATACTTGTGTGCGTGGATACTCTGCCGGATGGTCTGACCCTATTTTCCTCCCTACCTCTCTAGGTCTAGCTGGTCTCTATTTTTTCCTTGCTGCCCTGGAATGGTGTTTGTGCAGACTCTAGACACCCCTCTTGTTTTGAAGCATCCCCTCCCTCTGAATCTGGTGTTTCCTCTTAGTTCTAGCAGTCGGGCAATTCCCTCTTTAACTCTTCTCCCGGGTGGGCCCTCCTCTTGTCCGTGATCCTGAGGTTCCTCGACATGCCATAGGTGCGTCGCCGTGTCTTCTGATTCGTTCTTTTCTTTTTGGGGTTTATGCGCGGGATTTAGGTTACGTTGCCTATTCTGTCCGAACCCGCATTTTCCTTCTTCCTTTTTAACTTGGATTGGGACTTGTCTCGCTTTGATGAGGGCTGGTCCAATCAGATGTTATACTTTTTTTCCACACCAAAGTATATCCCTTGAGCTACCCCCTGATGTCATTTTCCCCTTTTGGTTGCGCAAGTCCATTTTCTTTTTTCATGCTTAGATTTCTAGAAGAGGCCGCCCTAATCCTTCCATCCTTGAGCTTTCTTCGGTTTTGATGGGAGTGGGACTTGGGTCCCATCTTCCGTCTTGGTTTGACCTGTCTTGTCTGTCCTCAATGTCTGCTGACTCAGTTGATATCGGCTACGAACTCTCGTCATTGTCCATTCTCAGCTATTGTAGTTTTTTCAGTCTCTCCCCTTTTAAGTTGATAGTGAGTGTCTTCCTTTTCCTCACTCTTTGATGCACCGCTTCTGGATTTCTCTTCCCGTTTTTTTCGACGACGGGATGCGAAAATGTTGTTCGAGTAGATGTGAGTTTCGTTTCTTTGAGCCCTTTCTAGCTTTCCCCTCTTCGGGTGCCTTTTTACCAACTTCTTTTCTTTTTTTCCCCCTATTGTTTCTCTTGTCATCTTTTTCTTGATGACTTCACCTGTAAGGTGTGACGGTTGATGAGATTCTCGCTATGGATTCTGAAATGATCCCTTTTTCGGTGAAGTCTGGTTTCTTCCTCTGAGTTTTGTCTCCGCATTTCTTTATGTTTTTTTTTTCCTCCCGTCCGCGTGAGGGATTGCCCGGGTTCCAAGAAGGAATTTTTCCCCCCTCCCCCCCAACCACGGCCTGGGAAACACTGTCAAGAGAAAAGTCTCCTCAGTTTCTAGTTCTAGAAAGATGTCGTTTCCTTCTCAAGAATTTTAAGTAGTCCTGCTTATCCAATGCAGTCTACAGAAGGGAGATGGGCCGTCTTCGGCTTTTCTGCCTTTGAGTGAATAAAGCTTTCTTTTTTCCCCGCCTAGCGCGAGTTGGACGAGTATGAGTGCAGTTTTCTTCTTCGTCTTATTTTTTCTCCCGTAGGCCCTGCG
>Ga0179591_1196572_pt1 | contig 10833 bp, 17 predicted proteins | sample CZOMad2_1_08_16f_FD_182891 | JGI IMG/M metagenome (GOLD analysis project Ga0179591, IMG submission 182891) | Vadose zone soil fungal communities from Angelo Coast Range Reserve, California, USA - CZOMad2_1_08_16fungal (PacBio error correction) | ecosystem: Environmental > Terrestrial > Soil >... | reverse complement strand
GTGCAAAGTCCAAAGAACCCCACGCAATCCCCAAAGTCAAGAAGCCTGTTTCGATGTCACGAAATCTACGCATGGCGCTTCCCCTTTCCTGTTTTTAGAAAGCACAGTCCTGTTTTTCTTTCCCTTGGGAGTGTGCCGCCCCCAATGTTTTTTTCTAAGGTAGTACCACTACCCGTATCCCAGATAGCCGTACATACCCAAGTGTCCGAAGACCTAGTGGGCGGTCCTCAGTCGCCCTGCCTCGGCCATCCTTTTGCCCCCCCCCCTCTTTCTTTATGACGTGCAGGCTCGCAAGAACCTTAAACGATGCCCTGGTTTTCCTTGAAGATGCACCCAGCAGAACTTTTTCCCCCCCACCGGGTCAGTTTTGGAGTTTCACCTCTCTGGGCGACCTGATATCAGTTTGGGATAATGTTTTTTCCGGCGTATCTAACAGTTCTACTGTGTGGTTTTGGTTCCTATCTTGTTTCGACCTTTTCCCCCCCAATCTGTCTCTGGACGTGCCCTGCCTGATCTTCTGGTGCGGCTAGAGAATGGTATGGACTCCTTTCTCAGTCCCTCCCGTGAATCCCCTGGGGTGTGCGTTTCTACCCGGTATTTGAGGGAACGAATTCTGTCGTACTGCCTGCCACCGGGAGTGTTTTTTTTGAATGGGGAACGATTGGACCCCCCCCCCCCCCCAAGGATGGCCGGCGGCCCTGGGGGCGTTGTTTTTGATTAAGAAAACTCCCATCCTTCTAGGTCCGTCTCCTTTCTTTGGAGTTGGGCGGGTGACCACTTCTTGCGTTTCCCCCCTGGTTTTAAGCCAAAAAGACCACAGTACCTCCTGTTGCAAGGATATGGCTCCACAAGAAACGTGTGTATGACGGACCCTTTTAGATGGCGATCGGATTTGTCCATATAGCTTCTGTCTTTGGCCAGATTTTGTGGACGCATCTTAACTTCCCCCCTGGTAGCTCGCACCTTCCACTGCTAAAGGGACAGTTACCTACTTCTTTTACCATTTTCCCTTTTGCGTTAGACGATGGGTGTTCGCCTGTTCCTCTGGTTTTTACCATCTCTTCTGGAGGGGCGGATCTTTTTCACCATGGTTTTCTACAACATGTTTTCTTATTCTGTTTTTCGCCATCATGTCAGCTAGTTTCCTCTCGGAGTTGCTTTTTTTTCTTGTCTTTTTTTTGTGGTTTGACTCGGAACTTGATTTTAGGTTTTCAACTCATACGGAAAGAAACATTTCAATTGTCGCGCTTTTTCGCTGCCTAAGGTTTGACGATTTCAAGTCCTCTAATTGCTGAGTCCTCCCGTAGTGTTATCCCATCTCGCTGGCAGATCGTCTAAACGTGTCCCTTTCAGGGCATTTGACGAAGCTGTCTATTTTCTTTTGTGGTTTTTTTCTTTTTTTTTTGTTTGTGTTGGAGGTTTCGAAAGGCACGACCGACTTCTTTTTGATCGGCGGAGGGAATGGTCGTAATGTTCTTTGTTTCTGAGGGGACGCAACGATTGTTTGGGTTTTTTCCATCTCGCGCCAGATTGCTTTCCCCCGAAGTTGTTCCCTCTTCGCTTTTCCGGCTAGCGATTGGCACCGGGACCCACCTCGACGTTCAGTTGTTAAAGTTCTCGTCACGAAGTCAGAGGTCGCGTTTCCCGTGGGGCATACCAATTTGCCCAGTTTTAATATGCCTTTCATTGGAGGACTCGCTTACGACTCTAGGATAGGCAGATTTTCTTGAGTCAAATTTTCCGCGATGAATCTTGGACCCGTGTCCCCCCCCCATCCCCTTTGCAGGATCGTTCTTGATACAACAAAGGCAAACAAAGGTGGGGCCGAGGGCTGCCCTGGCCTTCTTTTTTGAGATACAAGAAGATTTTATAGTAATAGGCCTCTCACTTGCAGTCCTAGGGATCCTCTTATGTTTTTCTTCTGGATGCGCATCAGCAACCCCCCCCAAAGACTCCTTTATAGGGCCCATCAGCTACGGCGCTTTTCGAAGACTCTATTGTCCTGCCCCCCGCGTCTATAATTCCAACATTGTGGTCTGTTTGGCGCCTGGCAGATTACTTCACGCGCGTGTCTGTTGTTTGTTTTTTTCCAGATTTTTGGCCCATTTTCTGACGACTGATATTTTGCTGGATGGGCCCGGCGGCGGTTTTTGTTTTTTGTCTCAAGCACCTGCCAAGGGTGACTTATCTCATCCCCCCTTTGAGGGCCTTCCGGCGCTAGTTGGAAACTCATCCTCCCCGAGGCCCCTTGTAACACCTTAGGGAGGCACTGCGTCCCTTCGATAGTGCGGGAGGACTTTGTACCCCAGCTTTTGTCCTCACCTTTTCTGACGGCTTTTTTTCTTCAGGTTTTCCCCTCTGACGATGCAACGGACTGCTGGCTGCCTTTTTCCCCCCTGTGCCGCTTGGGCATTTCGGTTTTCTTTCAGCCGGTTTTCTGCGACCCCCTCCAACCTTAAATCTTTTTATTATTTCCTATATCAAAACCAAGTCCAAACAAGGGCGGTCAGGGGCTTATTCCCCCACTTCCCTCGTCTTAGCACTGAGCTACCCCGTTTTGGTGTTCGAGAAGCGGTCTGTTTCTCTTTGTATTTGGACGTTTCTGCTTTTTCTTCTTTTTTTTTGTGACCTGCCAATTTTTGCTAGTCCTTTCCAGCTGGTTAAGCTCGTTCTAGTCAGTTTTTTCCCCCTCCGCCCCTTGCCGGGCCGGTTTTTTACCGTGCCCGGCACCAGTTTCCAGTTTGACTGGTGCAGATCGGCTCCCACTTCGCCTCTTCTTCCCACATTCTAGGGGCGTCCTGCCCTCTACTCCCGGCCCCGGGCTCCTCTGCCTACTTCCCAAGCTAAAGGGCACCCCTTCCCTGTGATATCATATTCAATGGCGTTTTGCGGCATGTGTTTGTTTGGCCGTGATCGAACATTACCCGTAGTCCCACGGTGTGCTCTTTGTCGTTCTGTTGTCGACAAACCATGACAGTCATTCCTGCGCGCGCCGCTTTCGTTCCCGTTCATCCTGCCCAATTCTTGGATTGTTCTTTCCTAAAAAACCGACTGTTTGCGGTCTTTTACCCCCCAAGGGGACCCTTTTCTTATGAATAGGAACATTGCTGATTTCCCCTTCTTTCCCTTGGTTCCGGGCCCCCCCCCGAGCGGACAATAACTGTCCTACTTTTTTCTTCGGGAGCCGGCTTGGTGACACACTGAAGGTACCCCCCCCCTTTTTTCCATGTGCGGGCGCATTCACGAACGCGCTTTTAGGGCTCGATCTTGCCTTTTTTGAAACAATCCACGTTGCCGGTTTTTGTCCCATCTCCATCTCTTTTTCTCGGTTGTTTGTTTCTCTCTTTTCCCCCCACCTGGGGTCGGTGCCGTATTCTTCTTTTCTGATCGAGACATCCCCCCCAAGCCTCGTTCGGTCTGCCTCCCGCAGAGTTTGCCTCTTGTTCCCCTCTGGTCTTTTAGGTCGGTCCCTGGGACAACTCTTTTCCCTTTTTCGGCAGGCAGGGCGTGCTCAGCTTTTGATTCGGTACTCTTTCCCCCCCAAGTCTGTTTTTCGCCCCCCAACGCCTTCGGTTCTAGAAGCATTCGCCGGTCGATGTCCTAGAGCAGCCCCCTTCATCCCCGCCCCCATTCCCCCTTCGTCCACCCCCCCCCCCACACCTTCGCTCATCCCCGTTCTCCGCTTCTTCCGCCCACCCCCTCTCCTATCCCCCCCCTTCCTACTCCCCCTCCTCCTCTTCTTACTCACCCCTCTCCCGGCCAACCCCCCCCTCCGCCCTTCCCCCGGAACCGACCCCACCTCTAATTCCACTCTAGCCCATCCACCCTCTACCCCCCCCCCCCCTCCACCTCTCCTATACTTCCCTTCCTTCTCCTCCTCTCCCCTCAGCCCTCTCACCCCCTTCCCAGTCCCCTCTAATCACCCCCCCCCTTCTTAAGTCCCCCTCACCACCCCTCCTCTTTCTCCCTGCCCTAAATTTCTCCCTTACCTCCCTCTCTTTCCCTCCCCCTCTCTTTACTACCTTCCCCTTTCCCTCCTTCTCCCCCCTCTTCCTACTCCTCCCATCTCCTCCAACCCCCACCCCTTCTCTTTCCTCCCCTTCGCTCACCTCCCCAAACCATCCCCCCCCTCCTCTCCGCTACCCTCTTCCCTCCCTCCTCCCCTACCCCCCCCGTCCCACACGACTCCCCTCCCCTCACCTCTCCCCCTCCTTCCTACCTTCCCTGCCCCCCCCACCTTTCCACTTTCCATCTTCTCCTCTCAAATTTTTCCTCCTCCTACCCTCCTACCTCCCGACCCTCTTTTCGCTCACTCTTAATCCCTCCCTCCCCACTTCCTTCCCTCCTCCCCTCCCCCCTCCCTTTCCTCCTCCCCCTTCCTCCTCCACCTTTCCCTACCTTACTCCCAACAACCCCTTACCTCCCCCTTAATTTCTCCGTCATACCTCCCCCCCCCCCCCTCTCCCATCCCTTCACCCCCCTCCCCCCCTCCCCATTCCCATGCTCCCTACTCACACCCCTCTTCTCCCACCCTCCCCCCCCTCCTCTCCCCATCTTTCCCTCACTTCCTCACACTTATCCCCCCCTCTCCCAATTCTCCCCTCCCTCCCGACCCCACCCCCCCTCCTCTCTCCCGTCGTCTCCGCCTTTCACCCACGCTACCACCTCACCCCTTCCCTTCCCCCCTTACAACTCCCCCTCCCTTTCTTCCTCCCCTACTTCCCCCCACCCCGCATTCCCCACCATCTCCAACCAACCCCTCCCTTTCTTCTCCCCCTTTCCCGCATAGACCCCCTTTCCCCTCAACCTTCACCTATCCGACCTTTCGCCTCGACCTCCACTTCCTTTCCTCCCCCCCCCTTCGCCTCCGCTTTCCACCATCCCCATCCTACTCCCGCCTCTCCGTCTTCTTCCACCTCCCTTCCACCTCTTTCCATTCCGATCCTCTTTCTCCTTTTTGTCTGTCGGACCGCCGTCACCTTTTTTCTTGCCGGCGCCGTTCCTCCGGGTTACCCTGCCCTTGCATCGTCCAGCGCCCTTTGCCACGTTATTCTCCTTCTGAGGCCTGACCGTTTTCTTTCTGCTTTTTTCGAACTTTCCTTTTCCCCCCCCCCAGTCGGCGTACTGTGTTCTCCGAGAATTCTTTTCCTTTTGGAGTTAAGTATTGTCGCTTAAATTTTTTTTTTTTTTCCTGTTGGGTCCGCCGTGGGACGCCCGGTCAATTTTGTCCTGCTCGAGGTTCCCCCGGTATTGCTGTCTGCCCCTGCAGGGACCCAAACCAACCTCGCTCCCGTTCACTGCGAGTGCCCTTTCCGAGGTATTTTATTTCCGGTCCCCTCCCCCCAGGTGGAACCTTCGAGTATCTTGGGCCTCGCTGCAGACTTTTTTTTTTTTGGGTCTTTTTGTTTCTTGGAATAATCCATTTACATTTGCTTCTTTTTCTTCATGAACGACCCCGTGCTGAGGGAACTCTTGATTGCCCGTTTCGTAGCGGTCCCCTCTCCCCCCGGGACCTGTGCAGGCGCCAGGCCATGCCTTTGCCAGATTCCAACCGTTAGGAAAGTACCCACTTAAAGGCGAAAGCCCCCGCTCCGCCCTTCTTTCCCCACCCCTCTTTGACGACGGGAATTTTAGGTTGTTCTAGGCGTGAGTGTAGGCTCTTTCCAGATTGAGTGGCGTCCACGAAAACGCCCTCTTGCGATAGTTAGGCGACGACACCCCACCCCCCCCCTCCGTCCCTTGCCTCCCCTGACCCCCGATCAGGTCCTCGTAAGCTCCCCTCGTCCTTATTGTCACCCGCTTGCCACATTGAATAGTTCCTTTTTGTTTTTTTGGAGTCCACCCCGATCTCTTCGAACTTCCCCCTTCGACGCGAACCCTATTTTTTTCGGCGGGCCGTAAAGAAATCCCCGTGTCTAGGACCCCCCCCTTTTCCGTGGTCCCGTTCATTCCTTTTGTTTACGTAGAAACACTTCTGTCGACGGTTCCTCCAGCCACCCCGCCAGTCTCGTCTTCTCTGAGCTTTTTTCACTATGTTTGCTTGTTTTGATCCCCGACCCACCCCTACGAGCCGCGTATGTTTGATTGGGCCCCCCCCAGCACAGGCAAAGGCTGGCGCAGCGGAGACGAGCTAGAAAGTCCCTTTTTTCTCCGTACGCGTGCGTCCTCGTATAACTCCTTTTTTCGCTTGCAATTCTTCCCCGTTTTCCCAGGTCGCAGAGAAGTTTTTATTTGCGATGCAACGCTCCTGCAGAATTTTTTCCCTTCCTTCGCTTCGCCTCAATTCGCGGTGAGTTACACGGCTTTCCCCCAGCTCTTGTGGACCGGTAAAACCCGGTCAAAACAGAGTTCAGTTTTCAAAGAGACCAGCAAGTCCAAGTCTGGCCTCCCCCGACCCGGTTCAACTTTTTTCAGACTGAGAGGTTAGTTTTGCCCCCCCGGGCGCTTTAATGGTCCCCACCAGTTTCTTTTGCCCCACCCTTCCCCCTCTTTCTCTAGTATCGTTAGAAGATCGTTCTTTTCAAGCCTTTAGTCTTTCCCCCTCCTCCTATGTCGTTAAGGTACTGCTTCTTGAAGGGCATGGAAATGTTTTCTTTTCAGCTCCGTCTACCCCCCTCTTTCGTCCGTTCTTACTTGGTCCCCCATGCAATATGGCCTCGCCCCTCCACCCTCCCTCCCCAGTGGAATGTGATGGATTTTTTTTCCCACGAATCCGCTTGTAGGAGGACCAGTTCGTTTTTGTTTTCTCCTCCTCTTAGATTGTTCGGCTCCCCTTTGCTGACACCAGCCGCTCGACAGCCTGCGGAGGGAATTATTCTTTTCCGTCTTGATCATGTTCGGGCTCTCGACAGGTTGTTATCTCTTTTGAGTTTCCCCATCTCCCCAGAATCCTCCTCTATTGACCCAAACCGATCGCCAAGGAGACTTTTCCCCCCTATCCCGGGACTCTGGTCTTTTCCTCCCCTTCCAAGGAATGCTGTCGTGTTTTTTCCCTTTTTCCGCCGGCAGTGGTTGTTGCACCCCACACCCCCTGTCCCCTAAGATGCTTGCGGCTTTTTATTTTGGAATTACTTGCCGTTACTCTTACAGCGTGGTGTTTCTTCCCTGTTCGTCATCCCCCTCAATAGTGGTCCCTTTTTTAACCTCCCGTTTTTGCTGAATTTCTTTGACCTTTTTCCAGCCGCTTTTTGATCGGTCTGACTCCTTTTTACCAGCGGACCAGCCCATAGCTATGGGTCCGTCAGCACCTTTGCACTCATTGTTAACTACTGTATCTCACCCACCTTCTGGGTCTTCCTTCATTTTAGTAATCTTCCGAAGGCGTTTCCCCTCCCCATCTGTTGTTCGCCCATTTCTTTTTTCCTGGGCTTGTGTGCCATAGTGTTCCCATTCCTATTCTGAGCGTCGTCACCGTTCCATCTGCTTTTCTGTTTTCGTCCCCCCTCTCGAGCCGCCAGCATTCGTCGTCTGGGTGATGAGGGTCTGGCGGCTGGGGTTGTTTTTTGGGGGTGGTCGTCCCCTTCGCAATTCCCTTCGCTTTTTTACCCCGCAGGTCTTCCCGTTATTTTTTGTCCCCGACATAGTGACCCCTCCTAGATGTTTCTTGTCTGTTGACTTGACCCCCCCCAACTCTTTTCTTGACTTTTGCATCTTTTTTTATATTTTCCCAATATCCTCCGTTTGTTGTTGCTGAGACCCTATTTTGTGTAAACCCCTTTTTAATGACTCCGATTTTCTCGTTAGTCTCACTTGAACCTCCATCAGCCTCGCGATGTCCCCTTTTCAATCTGTTGCATTTAAAGCCCCCACTTCTATATCCTCCGCATCTTGTTTTTTTCTCCTTTCTGCAGTTTCGCCCAACGACAGATAGCTTTTCAAGACTCCCACCCCCGTCGACCTGGCTCTTCCTTTTTTCTAGGGATTCCTAGGCCTAATGACCCGTTGTACATTTTCCCCCCTCCAGCGTCTTTAGGGGACGACCTCCCCCTTTTCTCACTGACAACTACAAGCGCCGGATGTTTTACCCCTGGGCGGTCCCCAACATTGACGCGACCCCGTCTCTTGGCGCACTTCGTCCCTTTTGAGGGCACGCTCTCTCGGTTCCCCCGATAATTGTCACATTTCCGGAGTTCGAGAATGCCCCAGGTTTTTTCAGTATCTGTACCCCCCCGTTTAGTCTGATTTGCACGGTTTTTGCTTGCATCAGATGTCGGTTTTTTCTTTCCCCTAGTCCTGTCCTCACTTTTCAGGCCGATGCCCTCCCCTGTCGTTCCCCGTTTTTTCCCCTTCATCCATGCTTTTTAGGTTCCTGTATTTTTTTTTTTTGCACCCCCCCCCCCCCCCCCTATTTTTTGATTATGGACGCAGCTTTTCTGATTTGAAAACCCCCCGACTCTGTCGGCGGGGGCCCCCCGGGTCCTTTTTCCTCCTCCATTCTTCTTCCTTAATGCTCCTGTTCGTGTTTCACAACCCCCTTCTCTTCTTTTTTCCAAGCAGCCACCCAAACACCTTTTGTACCCTTCCTATAGTTCCAATGTTTCTTTCAGAACGTCGTATCCGTGAACCTCTCTTTCTTTTTTCCCGTTGTCTCTTCCGGCTTTCCTTCTCGTTTACCCTCTGGATGATGTTTCTTTTCATTCCGCTAGCGTTGGTATCTTCCCGACAATCACTCCCAACTTTTTCCTCACCCCCCTTTCCCTTGTGGATATTTTTCCCACTAGTTCTGCCTTTTGTGCCGGTGGCGATAACCCATGATACGCTTGTTGAGATGCGCCCAGGTTCTCCCCTTTTTTCTGATTTGTTTTCCCACAATCCCCACCCAGCTTTGCACTTTTTTTTTTTGAAGGTGCTCTCATATTTGTCTTTTCTTGAGTCCATATGGTGACTTTTTGAATGACTCCCTCCCTACAGCAATTCTTCGTTCCATGTTTGGTGAGCTGCCGCTTTTTTTTTTTCCCCCTGTTTAGCATTTCTATTCCCTGAAGGGCATTTTGAAATCCTGCCCGGAGTTTGTTAAGTCTCACTTTTGCGGGCTTTTTCCCGTTCCGCCCTTTTACACTATTCTAGCCGCTTGGACCTTTTCGTTTTTGCCCCCTCCTTCCCCCCTTTTGCGGCTCTGAGAGTGTGGTTTGCTTTTTTCCAATCAAGCTTCCTCGTTTTCGGGTCCTTGATGAATTTGGTACAGTTTTTATGGATGGAGCTTGGTATCAAGTGCCTTGAATGGCTGGGTTCCCCTCTTTCCGTTAAGTTTTCGAGATTCTTTCATCCGGGAGTTTCTATCTAGGTGTATTTGCCTTCTCTAGGGGCACCCAATTCCTGTCCTGGGAGTTCACAGTGTATTCCTTCAGCGAACGAAGGTTTTTTCTCCTCTCGTAGACCGGGCACAAATGTTCTGCCGATACTTTTTCTTTTTCCTAAATATGGTCTTTACTTGGCGGTTTTCAGACCTTTTGGGAGTTCTCTCATTTCTTTATGGAATTTGCTCTCTAGTTTTGCTTTCTACCCCCGTGGCCGGTGTCGCTTTTTCCGGTGCCGGACCCCTCCCATGCGTGTTTCTTTTTTTTCCGTAATCAAACCCAACATAGTCTTGTTGAGCTCCTTGAAGTCTCTGTCTGTACAGGATTTCTCTCTTTTAGGCATTTAGTCCCCCAATCTTTTATCGGTATAGCTTGCTCTTTCCCTTCGTCGAGGTCCTTTTTTCCCTAGCTTGGTCGTTTTATGTGTTGTCCATTTGTCCCCTTTGAAGCCGATTAACTTTGACAACCCCCCCTTCTTGTATATGGGCGTATCTTTCGCGTCGTTGTTTTTCGGAACCCAGCTTTTTGTCATCTTCTTTCTCGAGAGTTCTCTTCCCACCATGGGCTTGTTTCGATTCTGAACCTCCCTGCCATATCCCTCTCAATTGGTGTCCTCATCACCGAAATCTTTTCACTGCCTAAACCACAATTGAGAGTTGTGAGATTCCTTGGCAGTAGGTCCCCTCTGCCTGTATCTTGTTTTTTGGAGTGACCCTTTTTGCGGTTTTTGCCGAACTCTGAATACGGTCTCTCCCTTTGGGCTGTTCTTCAATCTTCACTTCCGGAGCCTTTCCCCCCATCCTCCACCGAGACCCTTTGCCACGTAGGCGTTGTGGTTCGGGTCCGATCTTCTCTTAGCAGTTTGGACAGGATGGTTTTATGCCTTGTTCCTTTGTTCTGATGCAGAGTGGGCCTTCGTCTGTTCCGCCCATCTTTTTTTTTTATTTCTTTGTTTTCTTCTTCCCGTTCACCCCGTTGGAGCTGGTGTCATTTTTCGGGTCCCTTCTTGACTACTCTTTTTCCTCTCCCCCCTTCTTCGTACATTTGGTCATAGTCCCTGCCCCCCCCCACACCAACAACAGGGTCTTCAAGGGAAGGGAGTCCATCGTCCTTTCTTCCCTAGAAGGATTACTCCTTATTCTTTTCTTTTTTGTAAACGTTGTCTGATTGTCCACCCTGTCTTGGGGAGACTCCCATGCGCTTTCCGAAATGCATTTACTCTTCTCCAGCAGGAGCCCGTTTGGGCGTCCTGCTTAAGCCTAGTACCCTGCCTGTTTCGTGCCCCCCCCCCCTTAGCGTATTCCTGAACGCATCTGATGGTCCTAGGGACACCTCCCTCCTGCTGTTTTCGATCGGCGACAAAAACTTAGCAGTTGTTTTTTTTTCACCCTCGCGCGCTTCTTACCCCCGGCTTTCAGGCTGAGCTTTAAACTCTCAAGTTTCACACAGATCAATGTTCCACTGGACCAATTCGGCTCCTCTCTTGCGTCATTCTTCCCAGGAAAGTTGAAGGGTCTTCTGCAATGCCGCCCAAATG
>Ga0179591_1152179_pt1 | contig 10833 bp, 5 predicted proteins | sample CZOMad2_1_08_16f_FD_182891 | JGI IMG/M metagenome (GOLD analysis project Ga0179591, IMG submission 182891) | Vadose zone soil fungal communities from Angelo Coast Range Reserve, California, USA - CZOMad2_1_08_16fungal (PacBio error correction) | ecosystem: Environmental > Terrestrial > Soil >... | reverse complement strand
TTCTTGGAAAACCCCTCCACGGCTTATCCCCCTCGAATGCCGAAGGGCTTATATCCTTCTGAGCCCTTTCTGATCGTTACCCACTTCGAGCGTGATGTCCCCTCCTTCAAGGCTTTTAGTTCGCGCACCACAGTTTCTGATAAGCTTTGCTCTTTATCGCAGAGTTCATTGCGAGATCTTTTTTCCAATCATTTCAGAAGATTGCAGCAGATCCTCCCTTTCAAGTCCACGACCCTAACATCAATCTTCCCCTCTCTTCCCCCCCAACAAATTAGTCCCTGCCTAATTTTCGTGGTGCTTAGCCCAGACCATTTCCAATTGTTTTCCCCTTCCTTTATCGTCTCCCAGCGTCTTGTAGCCCTCTTATCTTATCTCCCCGGACCGAGTTGGCTTTCTATGAATTCAGAGGGAGCCTCATTAGCCCCCTTGCGGAGGATGTCACATGACAACCATTCTTCACATTCCCCCACCCAGAACCAACTTCCCCATTTGCCAAACCAGTTTTTCAGAGACAATCCCGCGCAATTAAACGTCTTGCTTTAGCCTCAGGAGGGCATTTTTCTGAGCTTCCTCCCATAGGGGAAGGCTTTTAGAAATACCCCCAATATCCAGACACCTCTTTTTCAGCTCCTCAACAACCTCTGCCAGTTCAACCCCAGTGTTGTTTCCCCCACAATCCGGGCTTCCGCCAGGTGCCCGGTTTCAATTCTTGCATGCTCTGTTCTTCTCCCCATGTCCCTTCATTTGTTACCAGGGAGTAGATCCCCCCCGCCCTCCCAGGACCGACATTTCCTTTCGTTTTAAGGAAGCTAGGTCCTTTGAGGACCCTTTGCCTCGACTCGGTGCCCCTGCGCTCTCGGAAAGGTTGGCGTTCTTGAATGTCCGCGCAAACGTTAGTGAGCTGCTGCCTGTAAGGGATGAAGATCCAGTTTCCCCCCTAGTGTGGATGGAAGGAGCTTTTATTTCCCCCACTTTCCACAGCGCCTTTTGTTTGTTTGGTGGCGGCCAAAACCTTCTCTCGTTATTACTTCCACCTGCGGATACCTCGCTTTTCCGCATCTTCTTCGTTTCTCTTCACACAAGCTTTTTCTTTTAAGTTCTTCCGTGTCGCCTACAGGGGCGTCGGCGAAGCTTTTTCTTTCTTTGTCGTTTCTTTTTCCTGATTTATAGGCCTCTTTTGTTTTTTCTTGACCATTGCGCCCTTAAAGAAATAAGACTTTCATCCTTTTCGTATTTCTGGTTGAGTTTTCTTTCTACCCAGCTTTGCATGTAAAATTCCCTTGAGTTCGAGATTTTGGGTTTCCTTAGGCGGGAACTAAAAATAAGAGGTAGAATTGCCAATGTTCCATCCCGGCCCGTTTTCCCCTCCGCTCCTTTCTCCCACGTTGTTACACAAAGTCGTGGCGACTTTATGCTAGCTCCCCCTCCACAATTATGAATAACTCCTTTTTTTTTCCACCTCCTTATCGTTCTTCCCGGTTTCACTAAGCTCCAAGTCCCTCAGCGCCGGGTAGCCTCTATTTCCCACCTCCTTCTTCCTAATTAGTTGCCGCTCCGAGAAGTGGTCGTTAGTGTTCACGTAGGCCCAAGCAAGTGTGATGACCGTTTTCATTTTTCTTATCCAGGCATTTTACCCAATATATATGAGGAGTATGGGAACCCGCCCGTCTTCGTTTCCTCCCTCATCAATTACCATTTTTTCTTTCTTTCACTTCCAGGTATCACCAGCGAAATTCCTTCAAAACTTACCCTGTTTGTGCCCCGATCTAGAAGCTTTTGGTTTTCTCCTCTTCTTCTCCTTGCGGATATGTTGTATCCTTTTGATTACAGTGCTCTTGAAAGCCAAAAAAAGGTGCAACAACGTGTCTGTCGTGTCTCATGCTCTATTTACATGCGCTCTTCCCCCGTCGTATGGGATGTTCTCCCTTTAGAGGATAACTTGCGCGCTAACCCCGGTGCGTAGTCTTCCTACTTCACGATCTCTTGTTAAATCCCCTTGAATCCCCCCTCTTTTACTTTTTGAAAAGCACCTCGATCTTCTCTCTTGTGAGAGATTGTCTGTTGCTCTTTTACGCCGGAATGTTCCCGTCCTAAGACTTTGTCCACCGCTTTCTTTACCCGCCCTTGAACGGCATTCTGATTCGACGTTTTCGCCGTCGGGGTAGACAGGTCCGCCATTCTGTATGTTCCCCCTTTTCTGGCTTCTCTGTGTGATTCTCCTTGTCCCACTTCCCTCCTTTTTATTTGCTTGTGTTTTTGATCCAAAAGAGTGTTTTCTCATCTTTTTGTTACGGAAAAACGCTGAAAATTTTTTTTCTTTCAGGTCGCAACCTCTCCCCCCCAAGATCTGTTGCCCAGAAGTTCGTCTCCCATTGCACGCAACCTGGATTCCTTTGCGGCTGCCTTTCCTCTTGTCTGTGTGAGTCATGGGTATGACCAACGTTCCCCCCAACTTGTGTTTTGTCCGGTTTTTCCCTGCTTCTGGCGTTCCTTTTTTTTTCTTTATGAGGAACCCTCTCTGAACATCTTTCCTGCACATTGTGCTGTCCGCTCCCCCCCCCCCCCGTGCCAAATTGATTGGCCAACGTCACTAACTTGGACCCGCATTTTTACCACACAAGAATTAATTTTTCTTCTGAGCTTTTTCTCGCTGTGTTGGGATTATCCCCAGCGTAGAATTCCGGGACGACTTCTTGTCTTCCCCCCCTGTCTTTTCACAGAGGAGTTCACCCCACTGGCGCTCAAGCCCTACCGATCCTTCTTTTTCTTTTTTCTTCTTAGGCCCCCCAGGTGGGATTTGGCCCTCGACTCCATTGTAGTTCCAGTGGAATCTTTAATCCTCTGGAGTAGGCCTATTCACCCTGTGCGACGGACTTTTTCTCCCTTTTCTCGCCTTCCTTTCTGGATTCGCATCGTGTGTTTTTCGAAGGACTTGTACGTGTTTAGATTCCTGCTGGTCTGTGACAATTATGGTGCTTCCCTACACCCACTTCTTCTTATGAACCACCGACTTACCCAGTTTATGCCAAAAGCTCCCGTCAGTCATCACGTTCATTTCTACAACTCCATTTGTCACTAGAAATTGTTGGGTTTAATGGTTTTGTTCTAGTAACTGGGGGATCGTGAGTGACCAAACCCTTATGGGGACTGACTTCTTTTGTCCCTTTCAGTTTCAGTGGCGTTTCCCCTCTGCTCTTTTTCAAATTTCTAACGGAGATCAGCTATACAAAGGTTTTCGGTCTCGGACTGTGTTGGCCTTGCTGCAGCTTCGACTGAATTTCCACGTGGTGCTTTTTCCCCCACGTTTGGAATAACCTATCGAACCGATCTAAAGAGTCGTTTTCTTCGCGAATCCTTCTTTCCGCCAGTAGGTTCGCCCTCCGTTTCACTTTTCTTTCGCGCCTTTTTCGGGATTGAACGGGTTCTCTTCACCGCCCTTCGGCATACAAACTGGGTATGATTCTGGGTGTATTTATCCGTGGGGCCGGGTACGAATTATGGAAAGTCTTCCTACTCCTCTTTTTCTGTCTGTCCCTTCTCTTTCGTATTTGTCGTTTCTTTCTTCCGTCGACGCATCCGGAGGACCCTCCCTTGGTGTTTAGATCGGTCTTTTTTGGAAGCTCATGACTCTGCACGCATATTTTTTTCTTTTGCTTCCTTCCTTTTGAGATCGCGGTTTTGTTTTTCCCTGGTTTCCCCCTTTGACAGGACACTTCACCCAATGCTGATTGTTTAGACTGTTTCAGGTTTTCTGTCGTTGTGAACTACATCCTCCGTAATCCCTTCCGGCAAGCGCTCCCCCTTTTGGCGTGAGCCTTTTTTAGGGGCTTTCGCCCTTGATGGCGGGAGCTTTTACGCCTGTGAGGTGTCTATACTTCGCTGGGCCAGAAACTTCTTTCTTCTCTCTCACTCCGTTTTCTACAAATGGTTCAGGCTCTCGGTCCCTTTTTGAGTTCTATTTTTCGATCAATAACTGGATACTCCCCGTGGATAAGCTTTTCTCGGCGCTTCCGCGCTCTTTTCCGCAACTTTTTCACCTTTGGTGAAGTAGAGGTCATCTGGCCCCCTCGTGCAATCCCATCCGGCTTCAAAGTTCCCTTCTTGCTCCCCCCCCCTTTAAGCATTCCCACTTCGCGATTTTTTTCTCTGACTTTTTTTTTCCCTTCTTCTCTGGAGCGTGTTCTTCGCTTATTTGGTTGCAGATAGTATTGTTTTTCTATACACGTTCACCCATCCACCAAAACATATCTCCCCGTGTTGTGGGTGTTTTGGGGTGGCCACGTTCCCCCCTTTTTTCCCATCCCCCTCTTGTGGCTCTCACTCCCTGCGGCGCCTATGAAATTTTACTTCTTTCCCTTGGTAGGATCTTCTGTATAAGTCAGTTCGAAAGTTTTGTGAACGGTTGCCATGGCCACGCAGGTCGGCTCCCTACCCGTTTTTCTAAAATCCAAAGGTTCCCCCCTTTTTTTTTACTGGCTTTTTTCTAGTGAATTTGTTCTATCGGCCTTAACGTTTTTTGTCTTCCCGATCCTTCAAGACAGCCGTCTCCCTTTGCTGGGCTCTTGAACCAGCTTCTCTTTCTCTCGCTACTGTCCCAGTCGGTGGTAATTTTCTTCTTTCTTTTAGTTCCTTTTCAATCTCTCTTGCTCCCCGCACGTTTTGTTCTTAGTCCTCCCCCAAACATGGTCAATCCTCCTATTTCTCTACCCAGGATGACCGGCCTTGCGACTGAATTAACAACTCTTTTTGCCAATTGTTGCCCATCTTTATCAACAAACTAGTAGCCATCAGGACTTACCCTTCCCTTTTTGTAGTGCCCCAGAATCTTTCTCTCATCCCGGGCACATTCTTGAGCATAGGTTGCTCCTGGGAATCCCCCTTTTCCTTGTTGGCTTTTCTCCATGATTCCGACTTTGTTTTCCAATTCCTTTTGTCATTTAATTTGAGTCCTTCTTGCCCCCCCATCCCCCCCCTAAACCTGTTATCGGAAGTTACCGTTCCCCACCGTATGAAAACAGTCCTCTTATCTCACCCCCCTTCTTCCGTTGTGGGAAGTGAATGTAGTTCTTTTTTCTTAATTTTTTTGCTCGACGAAGCTTCTCGTCTCAAGTCATTTCCCAACCGTATGTCGTGCAGACCTAATACTTTTTCACGACTCCTCGTTTTTTGTTGAATTCCCCCCTTTTTGCTGGTCACGGTGCCAATTACCGCCTTCGAGTACGCTTCACGATACCCGGCACTTTTTGTCAGTCCCCGATCTAATGAAGTTGTTAGACGTGTCCAGGGAGATAACTACGATCTTTCGTCGTCCTTCTGCCCCCGGTCTTTCCCTGTTTTTTTTGGGTTCCCCCGCTTGCTTGGAGGCAGACCCCCCTACCTACTCACAGATGAGCAACAGCTTCCCGCCCCCCCCCCCCCAAAACTCCTTATCAGCTGTCGTAAAGGGGGAAGGGGTACTTCCCTTTTGCTCCCTTCGTTTTCCATTTCAGCGCAGCTTTTCTCCTTCGGCCTTCTTCCCCCCGTAGTCGGAGGTTTTTGCGTTCAAGGCGGTTGATGCGAGAATTTCGGTTTTTCTCACTTGTTCATCGACTGTTTGTACCACCACTTTGTCTTTCCCCTTTTTCCTGCCGCTTGTGGCACTACGGATAGTCCTTTTTTTTCGGATGTATCCGCCCAGCGCTTTTTGTTCCTTTATTGATCCAAGAGGGAATGCCGAGGTTTTTTGACACGCGGCGGAGTTACTTTTCTGTTGATCTTTTCTCTCCCTTTGTTTTTTACTTGTTGAATCGGGAAAGCTTTGTCCCCGTTGTTCTCCTCTTGCGCCACCCTGGGCACCCTACCTCAGGAAAGGTTCTGTGGACTCTCCCCCACCAGCCTGACCAGACCCTCGAGTGCTGAGCATGGAACAGCTTTCTTTGACCTTTAACCCAGTAACAACGCGTCACTCTTTGGCCCCGGATCAATGCTTTCCTTTCGAACTGTGTCCCTACGGCCGCCCAACATTTATGACTATTTCCCCATACTAAATCAAGAAGTCCCGAGCCCTGCAATCCGGGCGCAAATTCTGCGATCCCATTATGCCCGGAACCGGCTAGGCTTTTTCCTCCTTCTTGTTCCTCAGAACTTTTGTGCGGGCCGAGTATGCCCATGGTTTTTAGCCGGGATCTATATGTGTGTTTGCTCAAACAGACAAGCTTAGCCTTTCGCTCCCTTTTTTTACATCATAAACGATTTTTGATGTTTATGTCACAGTTGAACTGGCTACCTTTCTTTCTCCTTACCGTTATTGTTCAATTCGCCTCCTTTCGCTTTTGCGTCCCTCAAGCGTCATCGCGTATTACGACTTCTATTTCCCAAAACCGTTGCACCCTTCGTTGCTTGGGCTGTCTTGTTTTCAACCCTACCCCTTTGCCAGTGGACTAAGAATCCTATCTGCTCCCTCCTTCCGAGTATCCACCCCAAGTCCTGCGCATCCTTCCTTTTTCCCCTGTTATTTGGCCTCTTCCCCCCCCGTTGTTGACGGGTCAAGGAGCTTTTTTTGGATCGGGGTATTTAATCGTCCCCACTAGCGCTGCGATCTTCCTGCCCCCCCTACTGCAATGCTCCTTTTTCTTTCCTGATTTCCGTTTGATGCTTTGAGGGCGTTTGATTCCTTCCGGCTTTTATCTCTTTTGGATTTTTGCATGTGAATAACTTGTTCTCCCCTTAGTTTTCTCGGCCCCCTTTTCTAACCCCTCGCCTTAATTCTGAAGCGCACGCGTGCAGGTTTTGTAACGGTTCTTTATCTCCACTCTTTTACGTATACGAGTTTCTCCCACAGTTAACGGAAGTTTTTTCCCTGGCTTGAACCTCAAGTTCTAGTTTTCTTCTTGGGGCGACTGGGTGGTCTCCCCCCCTCAAGTAGTGTGTCAATTTGATTTAGTTTCACCTCGTGCCCCTTTAATTTTTTACGGATCTACTTCCCCCCCCCAAAACTTGCCTTCTTGGGCTTCTTCGTAAGCATTCTTCGATTCCCCCATCTTCTGAGACTCTCTCCACATGTTTTTGATTTCTCGGGGGATCTGTCGGGCTGTCTCATCTTTTTTGTTCTCCCGCTTTTTTTGTAAGTTTGGTTCCTTTAATCTTCATTTCGTTCCGTTGAGATAGGACGGATGTCCTATTTTTTTGTGAATATTACTCGCACTCATCTCTCTCTTTGACTCTCCGTTTTTTTCTAGTCTCTTCTCACGGCGCATTACGCTTCACACAGGCCCTCCCTGGAGGATGAAAGCCCTAGAAGGATGTCCGTAGTTCCTCGATCCCAATCCGTGAACTCGTTACACCCACCCGCTTTTTCTCCCCTCTCCTCCTCCCAGGATGTCTCTCGGAGCTGGTTATCCCCCCAGTGGGTAAGATTTCATTGTGTAGTTATCTGGCTCTGCGTCCTCGCCCAAATCATTTCCTCCCTTCTTTTTGCATCAGATCTACAGTTCCAATTCCGGTTTCCTTCCCCCTTAACATAACAGTTTTTTGCCCGGCCATTCACTTTTTCCAATTCGGCCCATCTAAAAGTCTTTTCTTAGATTCCCCAGTTTTTTGTGCTTCACGCACGCCAACGTCAGGGACTGTTTTTTGAACATGTTCCCCTTAATACTCAGGAGTTTCCTAAGACTCCTTTCCCCAAAGGCTTTTCGGCTTTCTATGACTGCGGATTCGCTGACTTTCTCTTTTTATCCCCTTTTTCGGAGGTCCTTTGTTCCCTCAATATTCCCTTTATCCACACACCTTCAGTCCCGCCCATTGGCCTCCCCTACCATCCCCCCACAAACAGTCGATTAATCCAGAAACCCCCTATCCCCCTAGCCACCGTGTATACTTTCCTTTGATTGGAGGAGGACCCTTTCGCAGCGCATAGTGTTATTGCAGTCCCCCCACCCTTCCTGCCCCAATTTTTGCGGGGAGACCAACCCAAAAAGTTCTTGTCAGCTTCCCAAGAAGCCATTTCTTTTTCTTTTTGCCTTATCTTATATTGTCTTTCTTCCGAGTGAGCCTTTACATCTCTCAGGGTTACATTCTTTTGTTTTCTCCCTCCAACCTACAGTCCCCTCCATGTCTTCTCCCTCTTATATGGCACAGTGGGCGGTTTCCTTCTTGGCGTTCCGTGCGCTTGGCTTTCTGTTTTTTTCTAGAATCGAAGCCGACGGTCTTTTTGCGCTTTAGGCCAGTTTAAATTTCTTTATCCTGCATTTTCTGTAGGAATGTGTCGGCCCTCTCAATTGCCTCTTCTTTCTGCTGATGCCCACATCGACTGAGCTTTAAGCGAATCACGTTTCGCAGCGGTTTATTACCAAATTTTTTTTCTTAATTCCCGCGCAGTGTTACTCAAGTGGCCTTATGAGGTAGGAACCTTGCGCGTCTTTTTTACTGGCCTAATTCTTGATGGCTGTATGGGAGTAGCCCTCTTTTCCACTCCCCCATTCGTGTGCCTTGTTAGAACTGTTACATCATTTTTCCCTGGCCAGCTCTCCTTGTTGTGCTGTTGTTTCCCCTGTTCACCACATTTTGTTCATACAGTTCCCCTCCGGAGTTCTTTTTTCGTCGGTGCCACTTTCCACCTTTTAGGACTGAATTTTATCCCAGGGGTTTATCGGACCTTTCTCTCACCTTATTCGATTCGACACCCGTAATCCGTTTGTTCCTTATGATCCTGCACACCAAATTCAGACACTTCAGATGGTTCCAACCCCCAAATCCTCTTTCCCTGCCGGTGCTCTAATCTTCATCGCGTGGTCAGGCGCCGGTACGAGTTGTCGGACTTGCAGTGTCAGTCGATTCTGAGTGAACCTACTGGGCCCGGTGGAAAAGAATCTCCTGGGTTTAGAACCCGGTCCTTCCTTTCACCTAGTCAGATTAGGCGCTTCGATTTTCCCAGCCTCTTATGCTTGAACAATCTAAACCATCTTCTTACTCCTTCTAGACCCTTTCCCCCCCCGTGTGACCGTGAACTGTTGCCAGTTGCCGTTGATCAAGCCCTTTTACCAAATTGGCTCTGGGGCCAGCTCGATGACGATTTTGTGGTCTTTGCCTTTTTTCCCTCTTGAAGGGATATGTGTTTCCCACGCAACTTCGTGCCCCTCGGCCCCGCCCATTTGTTTTTCCTACGACGAATTTTCAACTGCGTTTCTCTTTCTCCCGTCTTCAGGGGGATGATGGCTACTCTCCCCAAACTCTTCACACGTTTCTTTTAAGGTTGAGCTAAGATTTAGGATTCCCTCTGTTTACCGCCGAATCCGCCCTTGCTTCTTTTTCTTTCAGAAAAGTATTGTCTTTTGATTCGCTGCCGCGCTGAGTTTCCTTTCAACCTCCGTGCAGCCTAGTGAACGGCTCCCTCCCCCGAGGGCCAGAAAATTCCCCCCTCCCTTCATCCGGTGTTCCTTTCGAAACGGTTGTATTCTTCCCTCTTTTCTGCGGTTTATTTTGAGTCCCAACGGGCCGTTACCTTTGTACCAGCTTTTTTTAGGCGCCTTGCACCCCCCAACATCCCCCCCGATTCCCCGAGGTTCTGCTGAGTGTGTTACACCTTCTAGTTTCCCCACTTGGCAAACGGTTTGGACACCTGAAACTGGGTTTTCTGCCCTGAGCAAGAGATAAGCCTGTTTCCCTGATTGGCGGTATCCTTCACCTTGCTGTAATTTTTCTCTTGTTTTTCAGGATATGTTTTTTCAGCACGTAATTATGACCCCCAAATGTGGTTGTTCTCTCGCCCTGTTTTCCTGGTTCCTTTTCCTTTGCCCACTCCGATAGTTTCCTCCCACCGCAGTGAAATTTGTGTGGCCCGAGAACAAACTTTTTTGACAGAACGTTTTCCACTACCGTTTTTCTGCCGAATTGACACTTTTCTATGTCTTATGCTCCTCGATCTTCTTTGGGAGAGCGCTGGTTCCGGGCCCAGCAGTTTTCTCCGACCTCCCCAAAGTTGAAGTTTCGCTTGCCCCTGGTTCCCCCACCCAAGCCCTTCGGGATTTCTGAACTCCCACGATTTAAAGTGCATTGGGATGTGATGTTGGTTGTTATTGGTTCCGTCTTTTTGCCATTGCGGAGTCTGGTAGTTTAGCTGTCCGTTGAGCGGCCTTATACTATATTCACTACTAAGTCTTGCCTGTTTTTGGAATTTTTCTGCAGGCCTTTGGCTTTTCACCGAAGTAAGTTTTTCTTCCGGTTTCTTTTTTTCTTCCCCCCTGGTTCTTTCTGAAACTACCCCTCCCTGCCCCTCGCCGCCAGTCAGTCGATACCTCTTCTTCTGTATACGTAACACTTCTGCCTTTTCCACCCACGAATTTTTGCTCCTCGTTGTTGGTGCTACGGGCGGTTCGATCCTCTTTTTTTGACGCCGTTTGAGATGGCTTACTTTTTTGGTTTTCCTTTCCACTTTCTCTGCCCAGCTTTGAGGAGATTTTTTCCCTAGAGCGTGAAATGAACGGATCCGCCCTTTCTCCACGGCTTTTTGATGGCTTTACGTACTCACTTACGCGCCTTTCTAAGAGCTTTTTTTCACCATTTTCTTTGGTATTTGGAACGAGCTCGACGATTCTTCTCTTTCCGCTGGAGAAGCCTTTTTCCGTTCATTTCCTCGTTTTTCCCGCCTCCGGTCCGCTAAAACCCGGGTCTTCTTGTCGTCTCATTGAAGTGTGAGGTACAACCGCAGACAACCACCTGTGATACCCTGTTTTGCATCTTTGTTGTTATTCATCCGGATTTTTCCCTTCTTTTCGACGTTTTCTTCTATTATGGAAAGACCTGGTGAACCACAGAGATCTAGTTCTTTGCTTTCCGTCTCCTCCATTCCTCCCGCTC
>Ga0179591_1381947_pt1 | contig 10834 bp, 15 predicted proteins | sample CZOMad2_1_08_16f_FD_182891 | JGI IMG/M metagenome (GOLD analysis project Ga0179591, IMG submission 182891) | Vadose zone soil fungal communities from Angelo Coast Range Reserve, California, USA - CZOMad2_1_08_16fungal (PacBio error correction) | ecosystem: Environmental > Terrestrial > Soil >... | reverse complement strand
TTCACTGCCTTATTCGCCCCTCTTTAGGGGGTGAGACGGCATAGCCCTAGGCTACTTTTCCTCCTATGTGTTTCCCTTCAGGGGGTCCCCCGTCACCTTCATTCCACCCTATTTTGTAACTAAATGTAAGAAGGACGAACTTGTTCCTTTTTGGTTGTAAGCTGGCCCCCATTTTGATGCGGAGGAAATTTTCCAGCGGTCCTTTGCGTCCCCCTATTAGTTTTCCCCCGCAACTCGAGGGAGCCCTTTTTTATTCAGACCCTCTCAACAGACCCTGCGATTGTTCAGGCAGGCCCCAAGGGAAGCTTTCGAGTTGCCTACTTGCGACCGATAAGAAAGTTCGTTCAGATCTCAATGCGGCCTACGGTTCTTCTGAGTCCCCCACGAAAAAGAAAACATTTGGGCTCTGTCAGTTAAAGAACCCTTGGTCTTTGCAATCCCGGCCCGAAGAGGTATCCTCCCCCAAGCCCTCCTTTTCATTCGCGGCCCTAAGGCCACCAACCCCCCCCCCCCCCCCACTCTTACCAGGCTAACTGCCCCTTTCCGGCCTCCCTATAGGACCTTTGAATACTGGAAACTTTTCACAGGATGGGACAACGTTTTCCCCCCACTCATAAACCCCCGACTCCTAAAGCATCCGCCGGCACCGCTACACTACACGTAAGACAACTTGAATTTTCCCACCTCGTTGTTTCTTTTTTCTAGCCCTCTTTTCCTTTTGTCAAAGTGATTTAGATGTCGTGTATTTTCCGGCGGTTCTGCTTTGCTTTCGGGGTGAGGTTTGGTGTTAACCCGGGGGTGAACCATCCTGGTTCAGTTCAACGCTGAACATTTGAGGAGAGCGGTCGCTTGTCACTGAGACTGGGCCCTTGGTCCTCTTGCAGAGTACTTCCGAGATGGGCGTGCTGATACCCCCGCTTTAGCTTTCCTTTCTTCTGACCTTTCTCCTCCGATATGCCGCCAGTTTTTTGGTTTGGGTTTTTTTCCTGAGGTAGAGATAAGCAGTGCGCCCTACTTCCTTCTTTTTTTCGAGGGCTTGGCAGAGTCGGTCGCCTTTTTCACATCTGTGTCGAAGGTCGACGTCACTGTTGCCGCTCTTGCAAACTCTTTCCCCATTTTGTCTTTTGCAGAGCCTTCCGCTCTTGTCAAGGGTTGTCCCAGATGCCGTGCTCGGTTCTAGGTGGCGGCAGGATGCGCTCTCGTGTTCATCGCACTCACAGGCTTAAACCACTTTCCCCTTGTTGTTTCCCCTTCTACGGCCTAGATTTCCCTTTGTACCCAAATAGTGTTTACTTTTTAGCTTTCAAAGCTCACATACACCCGGCGGCGGACCGCGGTCCGGTTTTCTCTTTTTTTTATGTGCCTACTTTGGCTCTGACGTCCATACTACTATTTTCGAATTATTCCTTTCCCGAAGGAGTCCCAAGCCCTGTTTCGTCTAAAGCTTGTAAAGATTTTTCCATTCGACTCTTTTTCCCCGCTGACGATCGTGACCGACCCACTTAACTGTATTGACCCAGCCCTTTCGGTAAAGGGGTTTCGCGACCCACTGAGGCTGATCGGTTTTGAACCCCCCAGTAGGTGATGACCCGTCCTGATCCCCCGCACCCTTTGATCTTACCGCTTAGTGCTTACAGGCCCGCCCCCTTCCCTGCTCTGTTTTCTCGTCTTGACCTGTACTTTTTTTTGTTTTTTTTTAAACCCTTTCCCCACGGTTGGGGTTCGACGCGTTTACGGGATACTTTCTTGAAGAAAAGGTCGGAACTCTCCCCCCCGAGCAATCCTTTTGGACTTCTCGGAATATCTTTTGACCCATTTTACCAGCCCAGGTCCCAAGTTCAAGTCGTAGATGTATCCGCTTCTTAGAAACCACTCCCCCCATCCCTCGACCCGCGAGCCTAGTTTATTATCAGAGTTTTTTTTTGCCTCTAGTTGGCGCTGACGTTTTTTCTTTTTTTTCCCCCCATTTTTATAGAATTTTTTCACCTGACCCCCCTGGCATTTCCAGCGTCCGGCTTTGATTGTTAGTAAATGTCCGGACATCTCCCCGACCCTCAAGATAAACTTTACTGTGCTGCTTTCCCGATCGTGCACCTCCCGGCACCAACTAATTGACGTTCGGCAAACAGCTTGCCTAAAGAACGTAATTTTACTCGTACCCTCCCCAGTCATATATAAGGTAACGTTACTTCCTTAATGTCCCCCCTACGTCTAGGCAGCATCGCTACCCTTGAGTTACTCTCCTCTTTCGTTCCCTATAAATTCCCCTAAGGCCCTCTCCCAAGAGAGGTTTATCTAATTTGTGCGCAGCAGGCCCTTAGGTAGTTGCTTTTTCCCTTGTCCCCCTAAAAGACGAACCTCCAGATCCAACCTTCTACAGCCCCCAACGGCGTAATCAGCTTTTCTTTACCCTCTCTACAATTCCGATCCCACGTCTTTTACCCGACCCTCCGTCCCTCCTTCCCTCTTCCCTTTTTTATTGAGGGGTTGGTGCCCAGCTATAAGAAGACCCCTCGAACATGGCTGCGCCCCACGGAACCTGGATCATCTTCTGCCCTTGACTGTCGTCACCTTTCGCTTGTTATGCCCTCCCCCTTCCGATTCAGTTTTCCCCCCGATGTAACTACGGTCCTCTTCGACTGGGATGTTTCCCTACCTCGCCCGCGTTCCGCTTCCCTGGGCGCCGTTTTTTTTTTGCGGTCTCGAGTCCCGTTCACCTTTCACACCTCCAACAAAAGTTCGTTCCCGTTTACTGAGGAGTTTTATCCCCCTTTCGACACTTTGCTAGTCGATCGTGAGGATCTTTTACTCCCTCGTTGTTTTTCCCTCACCTGCCCACCATCCCTTTCCTACAGGACTGACTACGATGTTTGTTCCCCTTTCCCCTGGTGATTTTAATATAAGGATCTCAAAATGGATGCCTCGAGACCTCGTCTACTGGCCCGTCTGATCTGACTCTTTTTTTTTGATATCTATCATAGGAACTGAGACCCCTTTGCTCTCTCCGCCAATATGTTCTTTCTCGGCATTTTCGGATCCATTGTCCGCAACATACTGCGGACCGCAAGTTTGTTACTTTTTTTCTCCTGTACTTTTTCCCTCCCCTCCAGGTTCTTCCAGTTTTCTTTGACCCCCTCGAGCCCGTGCGGCTGCTACCGCGACTTTCCTGTCCCGGGACCTTGGTTACCGGTTTTTTTTACAGCTGCCTGGCCCTTTTTGACTGCGAAAGGAACGAGACTCCCCTTGCCTCTTCCTCGATCAAGCTGGTGCCTCTAAAAACCCGCTTCCGCTCGGAACCGAGGGGCACTCCCCCCCCCAATAGACTCGTCTTTTTCTCAAGTGATTTTTCTGTATCCACATATGACTCATTCGATGGCCGGTTTACCTTCAGGCCAGGAGCCCCGGCCTTCATGTTTTGTGAGTTTTTTTCAAGGAATCGTTGAGTGGGGGGAGCGTTTTTTTTTAGATTGCTAAAAAAGACGACTTTTTTCTTTCTCTCTTTCTCATGACTTACTTCTTGGAAAAAGATGTTTGGGTGAGTGCGGCCTTCCACTGTGTGTGCGATGTTTCTTCGATTGTGTTTACATCATTAGGGAGTGTTGAAGCCAGTTTCATCTGGAGGGAGTTTTACTTGTGAAGCACCCCTTCTATGTTCCCCCCCCAGAGTCTGGTTTCAGCCCTAGTTGAGAAGACCTCAGCCGTTTGGGTCTTCCGGCTGTTTTCCTTCCTTTTAGGGGGAGGGGCTCGTACTTTCTGAGACTTTGATGTAGCTGACGTAAGTCCCCTCCCCGGGGGACTCTTTCCTTCTTGACTGAATCTCAAACGGGGGCCAGTTTTGGTCTTCCCCGATGTATCTTCGTCTCCTTTAGTAAAGCAAGTCCCCCCTTAGAGTTTACCCCCGGAGAGGACCGCTCCTCGTGTGGTCGAGAGTGCCACTCTCTCCCCTTCCGTGCTCCCCTCCCCAGTCCAACAGCCCGAGGGATATGTTGGCATTCTTCACTCCGCCCCCACTTCACTTCTCGCCACCTCCTGATCCATCTCCCCACCCCCTCCCTCATACCCTCTTCTCATCCCTATACCCCCTCACCACTTACCCAACATCCACCTCCCCCTGCCCATCCTCCCTTCCCCCTTCATCCCTTCTCTCCCTCATCTCTTTTATTCCCCCCTTACCCAATCTAAAACCCAGCCGCTTATACCATCCAACCCAGTATCCATCCTCTTCCTCACCGTCTCCACCCACTTTCTTCTATAACCCCTATCCCCACCCCACTCCTCCCCCCCCACTATCGCACTCATTCACTTTCCCCCTCACTCCCAATGTCTCTCTCGCAATCCTACTTCCCTCCTACTACCTCAACGCCATCCCCCTTTCATCCTCCTCATACCCCGCCACCTTCCCCTTCCCCCCCCCCCCACTCTACTCCTCCCTCCCCCCCCCCCTCCCCCCTCGCCCCTTATCTCGTACTCCCTCCCCTCCCCACCCTCCTCTCCTACCTCAATCTCCCTTCCCTATCTGTCCCCCCTCCACGCCATCCATCGCCCCCACTTCCTCCCCAGTCATCCCTTCCATCTTTCCTCCACCCCCCCCCGCACCCTTATCCTTACCTTCTAATCCCCTCCCCGCCCACTCACCCTCCCCCCCGCCCCCAGCTTCTCGCCCCCTTCCCCCCACCTAAATCACATTTCCCTAGCTCCACCATATTCATCTGCTTCGCCACTTCCACCCCCCTCTCCTTCGTGCGCAGCGTCCCCATATTCCTTCTATCTTCCGCCTCTTCTCATCCCCCCTCTCGCCCCTCCTCCCCACCCCACCCTCTCTCCGTCCACTCCCCCTCTCCTCACACCCGTAACCCTTATCACTCATACGCCTCCCCGCTTCGCACCCCTCCTCTTCCCCTTGTCTCATCTCCACCACCCACCGCTTCCTTTCCCATGCTCTCCATACCTCTACCTATTCCCCAGCTCCCTCCTAATCTCTCAGTCACCTCCACCTTCACTTTCTCTCCCACCCATTACTCATCTCTTCATAAGAAAGTCCCTCCCCCCATTCCCCCCCCCCCTTTCAGACGTGACCGCCAACATGACGGGTTGCGCCGTCCGTTTTTCCCTTTTAGTGAAACCGGTCCAATTCCCTCTGCAAGACAGCCTTTTTTTTCATTAGCTTAGCTCCATGATCCGGGTTCGAAGAAATCTCCATTTTCAGATCTTGAGTTCACTTTACCTCCTTACAGATATGGATTCTTCAGCTGGAGCTTGTCACGTTCGAGACTGCTTTCAAGTTCCCATCTGTAGTTCCCCAGGGAGAGTGAAACTGTCCCCCTACCCCCTGAGAACTACGTTAGTAAATAGTATTCCGTCTTTTTTTTTCCCCCTACCAGAGAAGCTGTGGAGATCCGTTTCCGTACCCCATCTCTCCCGTTGACTCTTTTTTTTTTCTCCGGAGTCATGAGGCAGCAATCACCTTGGCCCTTCCTTCCTCTCCCCCCCTTTCATCTCCCCCGTGATATGTTTCTTTGTTAATAGTCCAGGATCAGCTTTTTTATGGGTGCTGTTTCTCCCCCTGTTATATCTACTTTTTTCCCTAACGCTCGATTGCCGAAGGTAGTTTCCTCTCCATTCACGGTCCTCAGCCTTCCACAGAGGTTCTGGGGCGTAGCTCCTCTCCCCTGCCGAGACCCGACCAGCATGTCTCCCCCCTGAGTGTGATAATTGTAGAGGTCACCCCTCCCCCACCTATCCCTCTTTACACATATACAGCCAGCCGACATCCCATTAAGAGTTTTGTTTTTTCGTATGCGGATCCCCTCCAGTGGCCTCCCCAGGAAGCAAGCCTTCTTTTTCAAAAGCCTTTTTTTTGGCGACCTTTTGTGGAACGGCTCAAGGCCCCACAGCAACAAGGTTCTTTTCCCCCTCCATTCACCCTTCCGTTCCCCAAGCCGTCCCCCCCCCCGGTGTCCCCTCCTTCCTCCGACCTTCCCACCTACGACGACCTCAGACCTGCCGTCTTCTTTATGCTTGTCCTCGAGCTCTAACGACCCTTCCCCCTTTAAAGAGAGGATATCCCTTTCCAGCATTCTTTTCCTGCCAAGCCCCTTTTTTACGGCCTGAAGAGTTATCCCGCCGGTCCCTTCTTGATCCCGCCTTTTGCCACTTTTCCTCCCCAAGGACCAGTCTCACCTTTACTAATTTCCATTCCCTCCTGCATCAGGACATGCGTGCACAGCGATCCCCGTTCTTTTTTCCACAGGCCTAACCAGAAACCCGGCACCTTTCCACTCCTCCTTCGCCAAGCCCCCCCCCCCCCCCCCCCCCCCCCTCCTCGAGAATTAAATTTTCCTTCAATCTCTCAGTTTTTTTTTTGAGAGCTCTAATATGGTCACAGCTTTATGTCGGTCGTCCTTCCTTTCTTGATTATGTTTTTTTCTTGTGAGGAGGGCGGTTTTTCCCCCCCGGTTGTCCCTCCCCCCCCCTTTATTTTTCAAGTTTTTTTCCAAGGTAATGCTTCTACGGTAGATGTCCTTTTGGAGAGAGGCTTGGACGTAGGCGGATCTGTTTCGGATTGATACCGATTTTACGTTTATTGAAGATGTGCTACGTTAAATCCCCCGCTAAAGTGGTCTTTCCCCTTCTCCCCGATAGACCCTTGATAGTAGGTTCGCGGTTGCGTCTTTTCCTGAAAGTCCTAACCATTCCTTTTCTCCTTGACTTTCCTAGTCTTTTATGAGCATTTTTTGATCCTCATACCTCCCCTTTGATTGTTGCTGTAGGTTTTATTAATTTCGTAAGAGGGCCGTGATAGTTTCCCCCTCCTTGGCGATTGGCCATTTTCTGCGCCGGCTCTCCGTATTCCTAACCCTGGTTCTCTTTTACCAAACAACTTCTGGCAGCCAATTTTCCCTTCAGGCTCTTTTTAGATGGTAGTTCCCTCTTGAGTTCCTTGCGGTTTTTTCAGCGTGACCCTTCCCATCACACTTCGGCTTTAGCGGGTCTGTCTGCTCTTGTTCCATCCTTCCCGGCCGAACATCTGGGGAATCCCTCCCTTCCGTGAAGGTTTTTTTTTATGCCTCTATTCTTGGCATTCGAAGAGTGTTCCTGCCTTATGCCCCCGTTTAGTTCCCGTCCCTACACCATTCCTTTTTTTGATCTCGAAGCTCCCGTTCCCTACCCTTTGAGAACTGGTCCTCCTGACCCGGGAGGCTTAGTTGTTCGGTCGGTGCTCTTTCCCCTGATTCCGCTCTCTCACAACGCGTTCTTCTCTTCCCTTTACAAGGCAGGCTACGTCCTCTTGATGACCGTTTCCATACCTTCCCTCCCGCGCGAGGTGTCTTCCCTTTCCGTTTGAAGCCCGGGCTCTTCCTAAGCTCGACTGCTTTTCTGGCTCCCATATTTTTTTCTTGAATTGAAACAGTTTTTTTCTCCCCCTACCGGAGTAGCGATGTCTGGCTATGCCCCATTTTTTCGCGAGCCTTCTTCCCCTTTCTTGAGGAGGCCATCCCTATTTCGTTCCTCTGCCTTGTTTTTTTCTCCATTTTACCGACGGCTCCGTCGCACCTACGGACATTTTTCCCCGGCAGGTTCCGTGATTCATTTTTTCCATTCCCCACTAGAATATCAGAAGTCTCATCTCTCCCTTTCGCTGGGAGAGCTCCTGCCAGTACCCCTCAACACTGAGAATTGCCAACCGGCCTTTTTAACACCCCCCCCCCCTTTGATGACTCCAGAATATTCTTTCTTTTAGGCCGCGATAGAATCTCTCCCCCGGGAACGGTCCCCAGCCCAGGAGAGTCGTGTCCTCTTAAAGGCCTTTCCCCGGTTTCTTCTCCCATCTCCTTTAGATAGGAATGATCCCTCGTAAGGTGTCCCCCCCCCCATTTCAATGGTTTTTTAGAGCATTGAACCCCTTGTCATCCCCTTCCGGACCGCCCCCGCCTCCCCTTCCAGGAAAACCTTCCCCTCCATTTTTTCACCCAGAGTCTCCCCCCTTGACCTCGACGCACTGCCACACGTCGGGTTCCCAGTCGCCCTTTTTCCTTCCTCGACTCGCGCGGTTTGTTTCTCCTGCGCCCCTCCAGATCTTCCCTCCCCCCCAGCTCCAGGCACGTACAAACCACTGTCTACGAACCTTGACGCCCTCTTGACCGTTCCCCCAAGGAATCCCGCTTCAGCTTATCGGAGCCCCAACCCCTCCGAGATTCCCCTATTTGACTTTCGATAGACGAATGAATCTTGTTCGACCTCGCCTCCCCTTTGTTTCCTTAAGCGGCAATCCTGCTTCCTTCTTTTCTTTTCCCTTGTCAGAGGCAACTTCCTTACCAGGCCTTTCAAAGCAATTCCCCGTCCTCGGGTTACTGTTCCGGTAGTCCTGCCCCTCCCCTTCCTGGGCTAGTTCCTATGTGGTTTTTTTAGAGGATTTTTTCTCTACTTCCCGAGTTGCCGTGAAAGAACTGCCACCCCCCTTTCAGGATCCTGATTCCCCGTTCCTAGTCGGTGGAACCCCCCCCCCTGACGCATTCCCATCTTTCTGACCCGACACATTGCTTTTCCTTCTTCCCTCTTCCCAGACTTAATTAGATGTCTTAATTCCTAATCCGTTTTGGTTGTTAGTTCATATTCCCCAGGCGCGGCCCCCTTTCTCCCCTTAGAGCAACTCCTTGTTCTTTCTCCGGAGAGTTCCTTCCGGATCCAGTAACCTCCTCAATCGGCTTTTCCGCACAAGATCCCGTTACTTTGGAGCAGGTTGCCGCACAACCTAACACCTTTTTCTTCCTTCGACTTCCCAATAGGACCTGCAGGCGGCTGGCTAAAGGACCCCCCCTCTTTGGTAAAGAGCTTCTTACCCGGCTTGGTCACTTGTGGAATGAATTCCAGTCCCCCTTTTCCCCTAAGAATCGCTTCCCTGTCGTAAAGAATTCTTGACGCAGAAACCTCGGGAGTCTCAAAAGAGGTAAGGCCGAAACTGATAGTCAGGTGGATGCAACCCTCGCCTCCCCCCTTTTGAATTTCGCCGATCAGGAGATACTTCTTTCTTGGGTGTAACAGTAATTAAACTGCCTTTCCCATTGCTGGTCTCCTGTGAATTTTTTTGTCCCCGGCAGTTCTCTTTTTGCCTCTTCTCCCTTTTTGGGTTTTCTCCCAGAGAAAACTACAGAGTCCAGAGGCCATCGCGCCTTGAAGTCGGCTTTTCCTTGGGACTGTCCGTGAGGGTCAGTTTTCCTTTTTCTAGTGTGCACTGAACGGCTATTTTTTGCTAAATGTTCCTACACTGTAGTACCAGCGGGATTTCGTTGAAGGGCTGATTTCCTCCCAGTCTTGAGCTTCACCTGAAGTTGTCTACGACCAGCCTTTCCAGTTTCACTTGTACGAATACCTCCGCGAAGATCTCTTGGATGGGATCGGGGAAGGCTTCTAAGTCGTCATCACCTGGTGTCCCCCCCGTCTTCCCGGAGAGATGATGAAAGAGCTTTACCTCCCCCCTCCCTAGTTCGCTGTTCCCTTTGCAATGGTTTCGAGTGTTCCCATTCTCTTTTTTTCCGGACAGGGAATGGATCGCCTGTGTTCCCTTACCCCCAGAAGACAGCTATTTTCCTTTCGAATGGTGCGCCGCGGACGCAATGTTTTCCAATAAAAGGTCAATCGTCTTATGTCCCGTATTTGAAGGCGCTTGTCCTCTTCGAAAACTGCCTGCTTCACAACCTTCCCCCCCGCGTCCCGCATTTCCTTTAGAATCTCCTCCTGCTCCGCTGGCGACGACTTTTGCTTTGCAGAGAGGCCGACATCGGCACGTCTTGGTGTGCTTCTTGCCCACTCTTCTTTTAGGACAGACCATATATCCCTTGCAAAGATCGTCCCTTCCTTTGAGTAGTGCCCACTGGTCTTTTCCCCCCGACTTTTTCCCTCCATCTCTCAGGAAGACGCTTAGTCCCACTTCCCCCCCGCCTTCTCCTTCCCTTGAGATGGATCTTCCCCTGTACCGCACTGCCGTTTAGACGTTTGAATATTCTGTCGATCCCACATTCCTTGAGATCTCCCCTAGGGCAGCGGCAGAAGCAATCCCAATTTTTCTCTCCCCTTTGATCAGTTCTTTGCGATCTCGATCGCAGTTCATTGTTTCGGGTGTCTTCCCCCCCCGGGTTACGAAAGACCCCTCCCCCCGTCTGATTTCCGCTTAAAGTGCTGCCCCCTTCAAGTTCCGCTTCGCCCCATCGGTTCTTGCGTTTTTCTAGACTAGGTCCCGTCGATACGCGACATAGGTCGCCGCAGATTTCCATGTCGGATTTTTTTACAGATGCCCCTAACCTATTACGTTGGTTAACTTACCATTTAATCTCCCCCTGGAATTTTTCCCCCTTCCTATTGGTTGTTGGAAAAAACAGGAATGAGGAGGACACGTCCTCTTTTTGCGCTTTCCGCCCCTAGAGACTGGCACTCTTGTTCTCCCTCCTTCACGTCTCGCCCGCGCCGCCCCCCCCTTCCCCCCCGGAGCTTTTCTTTCTCTTTGCAAAAGCGGACTTCGACCCCTCATTGGTTCCTTGCGCAGACGCCCTCCGACCGCCGGCCCATGCGTCGTGTTAGCCTGCCCACGGACCCTGATGCTATTCGGATTTTACGCTGAGAACCGGCAGCCTTATAGGTCCCCCCGCCGGCACATTTGGGCAGGCTCTCGTACACCCGGCCACAGCCGACCCCCCCTTTTTTATAAGCGACTCTCTGAGAAGGACCTGTCTCCGTGAAAAGATCAAAATTTTTCTCCTTTCCCTCCCTCCCCCAAGAAACACAGCACCGCAGCCGCCCGGCCTAAACTCCCCTCGTCCCATGGTTTTCCTCCCTGAAA
>Ga0179591_1307766_pt1 | contig 10834 bp, 15 predicted proteins | sample CZOMad2_1_08_16f_FD_182891 | JGI IMG/M metagenome (GOLD analysis project Ga0179591, IMG submission 182891) | Vadose zone soil fungal communities from Angelo Coast Range Reserve, California, USA - CZOMad2_1_08_16fungal (PacBio error correction) | ecosystem: Environmental > Terrestrial > Soil >... | reverse complement strand
CTATGTCTTGTGGCAACTTCCCTTTTCTGATCAGCTCTCCTTTTTTGGAACCCCCCCCCCCCCCTCCGGGCTATGACCCTGCCTTGGTAGAAACGCTCCCGACTTCTTTATCAGTCCTTCCCACCCCCAATCTCCCCCCTCTTGTCTTCTTTTTCCGGCGGAGAAGAGAATTTTGAGAACACTATGGTTTGTTTCCCTCCTCCCTCCCGACTCCAATTCTCCTCAGTGGCCCCCGAAATCGGCGCGCACTATCAGATCAGCGCTTTTCCTTGTCACTAATCAAGACCTTTCTTTCTACCGTCGCCGATTGAACTGATCCACCCCATTTGGTTCCTTCTCTCCTCGTATCATTATACATGCAGAAGATCGACTTTCCCCAACCTGGTACCCCCCTTTTTTTGGTTATATCGGTGTGCAGGATAGAATGCGGGAAGACGTTCTTTCCGAGGAGATGTCGCCCATTTTTTTCATGGCCCCACCTTCTCATCTACCTGGCTAGCCCTGGTAGTCCAAAGGAGCTTTCAGAGAGCGCCCGCACTTACGGCCGATCTACCGTTTCTCCACGCGTATGCTTCCTCCTCGGAGGCCCCTTTCTTCTCCGATTATCGGACTCAAAGCTTTCCTAAAGCTTGCCGAGGTGGGAACCTTGGCTTTCCGCTAACCTTCTTCTGTCGCTACATACTCTCGAACTCTTTTTCTTTCTAACTAGCGACAGCCTTCGCGCGCCAAATTCCAAAGCATCAATCTAGGTGCTGGTAGACACGGACCCTCGTCCCGCCTGACCCTCCCTCCCACCCACATCTTGCATTGCTCCTATTCTCGGTGAAACGAACGAGAACCCCCCGTTTTGAAGCTGCTTCTCTCGCCTCCCCGCGTTTTCTTCTCGGTAGGTTCCTATGATCCCTTTTACTTCCTTCACTTTCACGACGACCGACTTTGGTATATCCCTGCGAGCTCGACGACGGCCGGCTTAGTTTCTCCCTTAAGCTCTTTCCTCCCATGTTGTCGGTGCGCAGACCTGGAGTTTTTTCTTCAGTTATCACACCCCCCCCGACTCCTAAGTATGGGGTGTTCTTCTCTTGTTACTTCTTTCTCCCCAAGACGGTTCTCCCCGAAGGCGCTGACTTCGTTGCGTCGTAACCTACCTTCATAATTTCAGAATTCCCGTTCCCCCGACGCGGTCCCTTTTTCCGATATCTCTCCTTCCCCTGTTGCAACTGCCTTGACCTGTACTGCCCCATGGCGCTCGCAAGCGGAGTCAGATCCGCCCAGGGTGCGAGCACCTTTAGGCCCCAAAGTCCCCCCTCTTCGCGCCCTGTTCGCTCAGATCCCTACATAAGTCTGTGGGGAACATCTTATGACATCGATTTGCCTCTCTCCCACCGTGTTTACCCCTTATGCCCCTTTACAAGAGCTTTCTCTTTTTTTACCTTTTGGGCGATTGCGGCCACCAATCCTATGACGCACGGACGTTATTCAAGACTTTTCCCCCATATTCCTATATGCCCCAGAAAAACGTTGTTCTTACGGAACAAGGGACGAATTTTGTTTCCCGTATTTCTCCTTCCTACTCCAATCTATTCTTCTCCTCTTTTGGTTTATGGTCGAGGCCGAATTGGGAAGATAGGGAGAGAGTCCAGGCATTGCTCTATTCCGACCTCCCCCCGGTGACTCTTTCCATTTAATCTTTACTCACCGTGACCTTTTTTCCCCGCCTAGTTTGGAGCGGCACTGGGCCGCTGAGGGATAGCGTGTTCTAGGAAGGACGGCTCTCCCAGGGCATTTTTCAGATGTCTTGTCCATGGATCTCCCTCTTCTGAAAGTGCTTTCCCAGGGAACCTCGCGGACATTGGAGCAGTTCTTGCTGCAGGCCCGCGTCTACGGCTGCTTTGCATGCTCTCTTTTTTAACGACAGAAGTGACAACTACTCATGAGCGGTTTTGAACCGTCCTTCCTCCTTCAAGTGTCTTCCTGTTCGCAAGGGCAGACAAATTCGCGTTAAGGATTGGGACCGGTTCCTCCAGAGAGGATTTGATGCGGATGTGACCCCTATGAGCTATGCCTTCCCCCCTTGCCACTAAGTTGCAGTATCTTCCTTCTTATGAGAATCGCGGAGGGCGAGATCCCTTGAATCATCGGACGTTCCGCGGGAACTGCGGGGACTCCTCAGACTTGACCGCCTGGCTCTTTCATCATCTATTCCCTAACTCTCCCACCTCCCCCTTATCCCTTTAGGTTCTTTTCTTTCCCAAGTCTTTTGGTTAATGCCCGACCATCTCGCCAGCCAAGATTGGACCTTGCCCCCCTTTGTTCTTTCTCTCACTTTCCCTCGCTTTCTTTTTGGTCCCCGCGGCTTCCCCGATCAAGCATATTTGGACGCCTGAAAGCCAGCGCTTGCGCGGTAGACGGCGCCTGTCCGAGGTGCGACGCGCTGTTCCTTTTCTTTGCCCACATCTCTCTTCTTCCTATTCGATTTCTTCCTCCCTTCCCCCTCTGAGATTGGCGCTGTTCCCCCACCCTCTGCGTGTAACCCGCTGTCGAAGTTCGGAACGGGATTCAGTTTAAGAGCGCCCAGTCCCTCAGGACCTTTTCCCTTTCCCTCTTCGCTGATCCTCTTTACTTCTGAATTTCTCCTCCCCTCCCCCTAATTTATGGATCGACATCGGCGGTGGGCGGCGCGCGTTTCGCTGATTCCCTACGTTTTCCCTTTTCGCTTCCCTCGAGTCCCCTTGGCGTCCTGGGGTTGATCCTTTGAACCCGGCGGTAATTGCTTCGTTTTTGTCTTATATGATACCGATGTTGTTCTCTTTTCCTCCTCCTCCGTTTTAGAGATAAACAGCGGTATCATATATCCTCCCGACGGCCACGGCTCCCCTGCCTCACAAAAATTCCCTTTCCAATCCTGAGACTTTCTTTCTTCTTCCAGATGGCTCCTCTTTTCTTCATCAGACCCTGCCCCGCCGCGCCTCCCCCCCCGCTTAGGCCGATGTCGACCCGAATCGCGTCTTAAAGAAACGAATTATCCCACCTCAAGCGTCCACTTCTTTTTACGTCGTGGGCTTCCCTTTTTCTCGACGCCCTTCCCTCCTTCGTTTCCGATACCTCCTCCTCTGTATTACACGCGACCTTCGTGTGTGTCCAATATCCTCGGTTCGTTTTTATCACGAATCTCAACCTCGTTCGCCATCTGGTCACCTTTCCCCCGTCGCCATCGCCTTCTCTTTCTGCTTGGCTTTCCCTCCTCTTCCTGAGCGCCTCGCCGGGCGGCCAACTAGGCCTGACCTGAGAGCACGCGGGTTACATAAACATGCTCATTACCTTGCCAAGACAGTTTGCCCAATCCCCCCCTTTTTTGGTCTCTTTGGGCATCCCCCCCTTCGAAACCTTTCCCCCTCCAAATTATCGATTGCCTGTCCTTTTTTTTTTTTTTTTTTTTTTTTTTCCCCTTCATTTTTCCTCCCGTTCTCTTAATGCCTCATCTCCCTGCATTTTTTCCACATCTATTCGGAGTTGACGGCCCAGTTACCTCGGCTCGTCGTGAATTCAAGTTCTAGCACGCCGGCGAGGCCAGAACGGCAGCTTCCCTTGCACCCCCCATCAGTCCCCCTCTCTATGTGAATTTCCGAAGGACTTTCCCCGACCTGAGTCTTATCCGGATCCGCGAACAATACGAAGTTTTCTTGCGGCAGAAGAGCGCTCTCTTGAAGATCATTTCCTCCCCGATCTTTTGCTTCTTTTTTTTTCCAGTCTTGTCCCTTTCCCCTCTATCAGCCCCCTTTCCCTTTTAGACGCGGGCCTCATCGCCGAACTGCTCCAATGTCCTTCCTTATGTTCCTAGTCATTTTCAGCCGCCGTCAGCCGACCCCCCTCCTTCGGTTCCCCCCCCTTCCTGCTTCCTTCGCTACAAACCTCTCTCCCCTGCAGCTGCCAGTGCCGCTCAAAATCCCGTATCAAAGGTGCTCCGTCCCGCTTCGATGTCCTTCCCGATGCGGCGCGGCATTTTCCCCCTCCCGCGGCCTCTTTCAATTTTTCTTCTAGACCCCGCCCCCCCTTCACCCCCCCCCGCGCAGCACTTATTCGTTCTGATAGCTGACGACCTTCGACCAACACACCTGTCTTTCCTCAACTTTCCTTGGGAATCTCCCCTCTTTGGCACCTTCTATCATTGTTGAATAGGTATGACATAATTACCTTAGCGCCGGGCGTCAGAACGGATGGTGCATCGCCAACCTTGCCATAGTTTCCCTTTCCTCTTTTTAACCGATTCCCCTTTCCTTCCGAATCCGGTGAGCGAGGAATCGGCTCATTCCGATGTTCCACAGTCGTTATGTCCACTCGATTCCTCGCGACCCCTCTCTGGGGAGCTTCTTTTTCTTCTAAAACTTTCGGCGGGATCTACTCCGCTTGAGTCCAAGGTTTTAGTCATTCCTCCTTCTTGACCTCTTCGACGCTATTTTTTCTTCAACGCGTTCTTTCCGGGAATCTGAAATTCCTTAATTTCCGAGAGTACGACTGTCACGCCTGCTGGGCGACCCGTTTAAAGGAGCGGCACACTCCACCCCAATCTGTTTTGCCTACGTCCTATTCCCTATGAGGACCTCCCCTCCCTACCCGCTCTCCCAGAGCGGGATCATCCGGACTCCGGTCGTCGAGCTCCCCCGCTGAGATACCGATAAGGTCGTCAGACTGCCTTCGCATATTTCACCCCTTACCTTTTTTCCGCACTTCTCTCGAGCATTTTCAGCGGAGAGCATCTTTCTCCGCTCAAGTGATGTCGTTCACCGAGATATGATGCAAGCCGTGGTGAGCGGCGTCTATTATTTTATTCGTACTCTTTCTTTGGTCCTTTTTTGTTCTTCTACCCCCCCCACTTTCCCGGGCCTTTCGTCTTATTAGCTAATCCCATGTGAAGATTAAGATCTCTTTTCTAAAACGATAGCCAGCTTTCCGGCAGCGTTTCGTCCTAGGTTTATCTTCTTTCTTCTCTCAGAGCTTTTCCTTTTAGAAAGGATTCTTCCGAATTTGGGTGCGGAGATCGTGCCGCGCCGTGGGAGATCGGCGAGATGGCCCCCCGAGCACGGATTCCACAACAGGTCTGCCCCATGTCCCTGCTTCTACTTAGTCTCCTCCTTCGATAATTTCCCCGCGAGCACAACAAACGAAGGCTCAGGAAGGTATCCGATCGGCTTTCATGCTTTCTAATCAGTCCGCTTTCTGCCTGACGATTTTTTCAACCTCTGAGACTTTCCCCTTTCTGATCCACAGTACACTTCGGACAGTGGTTCGTTTTCTATGAGAGACCTCGAAGCGGGCGGACCTCGACCTGTTTTTTAACCTGTACCCCCCCTCTACCTATCTCCTTCTCAGAACTCCCTCCAGACCCCATCAGTTTGTTGCGATTGCGGTGTGAACTGAAGGATTATCTTTATTTCAGTATCTCTCCCGGCAGATCCGAAGTTTCCCTGTCCCATGTTTTCTGATCCGCATCGCCACACCTCCGTGGACACATCCATATCCGATCTCTCTTCTCGGTGTTTAAGAGAGCTACTCTATTTGAAGTGTGGACGTCGGTGGCGATGTTCTCCCCAGTCATTTTCCCCCAACAACTTTTTTCGTTCCCTGCCAGGTTAGCCCCGCTGACCGAATCGTCGTGATCATGACGTTCACCCCACCCGCCACTCGCACACCTTCTTTTTTCGAAGTTCCCCCCCAATATGGCCGATTTTCGGGTCCCGAATTTACGACAAAGATGATCGAACTGCACATCCGAGGCGAGCCTCGATCAGAACCCGCTTCCCCTGTCTTTTACTCGCCCGGTTTTACGACGTGCGCAGAGGTGAAGATAGTAATTCACCCCCCCTAGGCGAGGGCCCCCGCTTTCTTCCCCTTACCTCCTTTTAGCTCGGCTCCCTCATGAGATGCTTTTTTTTTTTTGCTCGAGGGTTCATTCGCCTTGCTTAAGGGCCGAAGTTTTCATGACGTGCTGGGACGGCGTGAACTCATTTTCTCAAGGATCCCTGTTTCTAAAAACTGCGCGGCCAGAGAGTGAGCCCCTGGAGGCCGCTCTTTCCCTATTTTCCCCCCCCCCTTATCGCAGATTTTACTTATAAGGCCCTTTCCTCACCGATGACGGACGGAAAGCTGCCGATTTTGGTTTTTTAACGGCTTCTGGCCTCCTCCTCGGAGCTTCTACAGACTCCTCCCCAATATGTGGATACATATCTACCAGCCTTGCGCCAACCGACCCAAGCATCACTTCTTTTTCCGACCCCCTCCGGGCGCCTCTGACACCCCTCTGCTTGATTCTCTCTGTGAACTTCGAGAACGAGAGACCCTTCCCTTCTTATGCTGTTCCTCTCTTTTTCTAGCCTTTTTCGACCGTGCTGCAGGTAGTGGAAATAAGAATCGTTACCCCCTCCTTCACTTTTTCCCGCTTCGAGTCCCGGTCTTCTCTCTCCCTTTGGCCCTTCTTAAGGATGTCTCCGCTCTTAGCGAGGGTAATGACTATGGTGTCCGATACGGTTTGGTTCGGAAGTTCACAACCGCTCAGACCCGGTTTTTTGTTTGCAATGTGTCTCCCTCCCCTCCGCGTCCCCTTTCCGGGCGTTTTACTTCGTACGCGTCGACCTAAGGAATTTCAGAATTCCAAGACGCGGTGCACGCCTTTCCCCCGAGATCGCGGAATTTTTAAATCTTCCCCTTCTTTTCCCCCATACAGAATCCCCCCCCCTTTGGACCCCGACGATCCCCCCCCCCCTGCGTCCGCTTTCCATCAAAGTGTGCTTTTTGCACCGCGACGCCCCTAGGCTTCCGTCTTTCGCCTTCTCTCTCTAATATTAAATTCTCGTGGGGACCCATCGGTCCCTCCGATGCCTTAAACCGGGCGTTATGACCATTTGCGTCTTCTCCCCCCGCGAGGCTTAGTGCCTTTTTGTCTCTTCCTTTGACCAATCTTCCCCTTTATCCCACCTGCGTTTTTATGGCATACTATGCATGCGCGACTACCAGAGGTTAGCGATTCCTCCCCCCTTTTGTTAGTACTCCCCATTCCTTCCCCCCCCTCATTTTGTGTGGAGCGCCTTGTCGTCAGGTCGCCAGAAAGCAAGCACTTGCTGCGACGAGGGGTGCATTGTTGATTCTTTGTTCAATTGCATTCTTGCCAGCCTCCCCCTGTCTTCCGCTTCCCATCGAAGAGGGAATACAGAACTTTGATAAGCCTATTTTTTTTGGAGCGTCCTCCTTTTCCCGCTGCCGGGATTTCTTGCATTCCTTTTTTTTTTACCGTCTCGAGTACCTTCTTTCTTTTACTCAGGATTTCGATGCTACACGGGACCCAGAGCCTGGACATTGGCTTCGTCGGCGATGTGCAGGCCTCTCCCGCGGCAAGCTTTTGGCTGCCGGAGACTCTTGCCTTGGCCCAAGCGCGGATTTCGTACGGCCCCTTCTTGCCCCGTGAATTGGTCGCTCGGCGTTTCATGGCAGACACGTTTTTTCCGGCTTGGCCTCCTAGATTAGTTTCCTTTTCTTCTCACTCTGTCTTGCTTCTTTTTTGGCACCTTTCCCTTCCGTGCCCTCGGCTTGCCGTTCGATGCCCCCATCGGCCGTCCGGCGAGAGCAGACTGAATTCCCTGACGTTACGATCCTTTTCCTCAGACGTTTGACCTCCTTGGTTTCCCTTCAGCTCTCTATGCATTCCCTCAGGAAGAAAATGAAATCGATACCGGTCTTCCAAGGGTTTCGTTCGGCTGTTTTCATTTTCATCGCAAGCCTTTGAATGTGAAATGCCCCCTGTATGGAGAAGCCCTGATAATGCCTTCCCCACTTCCATCAAGCCCCCCCCACCCCTTTGGTAAGACGGCTAGCTCGCTCGGCAAGAGAGTCTACCCTTGGCGCAAAGAAGAAGTTTCGCCCTTCACTGGCGAAGCGAAGGTTCCAAAATAGATGGGCGTCTTCGTCGTGCGTCTGTTTTTTCCCCTGCGGGGATGGGCTCCCACATGAGAGTCTCCCCTCTTTAGATTAATAGGAACGGATTCATCGACGTTCGGCTAGAGACCAGGTAATCCATGAAGCCCCACTTGCCCTCGGATTAACTCTTCTGTCCTCTAATATCCCCTTCTCTCTTCGACTTTCTCCTCTGAATTTCCTCCCTGTGGGCTTCGCGGCGGCGTAGCTGATTAACGTCCTGTCAATAGATTCCTATGATTATCGGAATTCTATTTGGTGGGCAAGATCAACTTTCGCTTTTGTCCGGGGCGTTTTCCTTTTCTCTTCCATGTTTTACTCTCATCCCTTTTTTCGATCTAAACAGCCCGTTTCCCAATATAAGACGAAGACTCTTCTACCATGACGCCGGGGAAAAATGATCCTTGACCAGAGAGAATTCGATCATCTGCCCCGCGCCTCAGTGGTCTTCCCTCGCTCGCTCCCTCTCCCATTCGATCTCCCCTTCGAATTTCTGCTCCGAAATGTTCCTAGATGAACGAATCAGCTCCAGCGTCCTTTTCGAGGGCAATGTCGGGGGACTCATGTCTATGGTCAGCTCCTCCCCGTTCCTCTCCCCGATATCCCCTCCTCCTTTGGTGAACGCTTCCACTCTCCTCTTTCCGTCGGAAGCACCGAATCGAAAACTCCCGACGACATCGATGTGGTCCGCTTCGCCAGTGACGCATCGCCCCTCTGGCGCAGATTTTCACTCTTTTTTTCGCTGCTTTCTCCTTCTCCCCCCCATGGCCTTTCCCTTTTTGAAGCAGCCCATAACCCATGATCATTACCGGCTTCGCCAAGACATGGGCAATGTCACATCCTTGTCCACGGCTGGCGAGATGTGTGACTCACGGCAACGACCCGTGTTTTCCGATGCTCTCTTTTTCTTTCTTTTCCTTGAATGCCCGCGCTTAATGCATGAAGATCGGCGTTCAACCTCTCGTGACGTGCCCAGTTACCTGGATTCGAGAATTCAAGTTTCTCCCGGCGGGCTTTCCGTCCTGGCACTTTTTTTTCCTCAAACTCATACCCCCCCTCCTTGTAATCAGTCCTTTATTCCCTCCGACTCTGAGTCTACTCCTTTCCAATCCGGACCCCACTCCGAAGGGTCGCCTTGCGGCCGGGCGCGCAAATGCACTTTTTTCCACTTATCTATTTGCAACTGTTTTTTTTCTTTCCAGTTCCCTCTCTCCTCAAACCAGTTATGCACGCGGGCCGCATCGAGAAAGGCTCCAATGTCCAACTCGTGATGTTCCAGTAGTAGTGGCACCGCAGTACCCGCCTCCATTGCCCGTCATCCCGCCCGCCTACGGTCCCCCCCCGCGCAATCTCAGCGTGCAAAGTGCCGCCACAATAAACGCGATCAAAGTGCGGTCAGTCTCACTTTCCCGGAACTTCCCCTAAGAGCGCTCTCTGTCAAATTCTGATCCTCTGGACCCAGAATAACCCCCTCGCGCCAGACTTCGCTGAGTTATGCCGACCTGACGACACGAGTTTTAATCCCTTTTTACCAGCTTTTATGTTTCCCTAGATACCTATTTTGCCGTCGCGAATTGCTAGTATTCATACAATTGATCCGGGCGTCATGCACTGTACTCCGGGCATCGCCCAACCAACGCCCCTTTTACCGATTTGCCGCAAATGTTTCATAACTCTTTTTCTAGCGGAATCGGATTTTTTTACGATGTTTCCCCACGCTCGTATGAAGCGAGCTCGAGGAGCATCCGCCCTTTTTTTTGTGCTCTTTGTGCTCCACTAGGCGGGTGATATGCGACGCTTCGGAGGCCAAGTGCAGTCTGTCCTTTGTACCGAGCTTCTCCGAGATTCCTGCTTACCACGCTTCGTTCGTTGAATTTTTACAAATTCCGAAGGTAGGTCGACGGTAAGAAGTCCCCTCCCTGCTGGGCTCTCTAGGCTGCGCCCCTCTGCCACCCCCAAATTCCTTCTCCTTTGGGTACTCCGCCCTCCCCCATACTCTGTACAACACTCATGACCCTTCGTCCAGCGCGGGATCCTCTTCTCGAAGCGCTTTTTTCACGATTTTAGTGGAACTGATTCCTGAACTTTGCTCATATTTAAATTACCTGAAGAATCCCCCCCGAAGCCTGTTAGCTCCCCATCTTCCTTTTTTGGGATTTTCATAGTGTAACTCTAATCTTGAGCAAGACGCTTGTTGAGAGGCTTCGATTAAATTGTCGGGTCGACCTCCAGATTATGTTCCTGGCTTCTTAGGGACCTTTAACCGGGATGCTCCTGAGCTCCCCTTGCGAAGGTCCTAATAAAGTATACCCCCTCGGCAAGCTTTCATGATACTGTTCCGCATCCTCGCCTCCGTCGCCCTTCTCTGAGGCTCCTTTTCTCGCTAGCTGTTCCAACGTGGGACGCTTAAGGCGAGCCCTTGCCATTTCTTGGCCTTCCCCCCCCCCCGGGAGGCTCCTCTTTTCACTTCCCGTACGAAACTTATCTGCAAAGCCTCTCCACCACCCCGCAGCTAAGGTCTTTTCTCTCTTCTGGCTTTGCGGGCTTCGTCTCTGACCTTCCCTCCGATGTCCATGAAGTCCGGTGCCCCTCGGCGAACAACCTGCCCCCCCTTCCCAACTGCCCTTCCAGCTGCTTTTTCTGATCGATGCGTGCGCCGCGACTCTGCTCCCTTGGTTTTGGTAGTTCTCTACCCCCGAACTGCCATATGTTCTCCGTCGATTACCCCCACCTCCAGCCCTTTTCAGGTTTTTTCTATTGGCTTGTGTGAACGTACGGATCTCGACGAATTCTGTCCGAACGTCTCCCGTTCAGGCCTAGTTTTGCCTTCCCTTTTGCGTTCCCTCCCTAGCCCCCCTTACGTCCCAACTCC
>Ga0179591_1287281_pt1 | contig 10834 bp, 8 predicted proteins | sample CZOMad2_1_08_16f_FD_182891 | JGI IMG/M metagenome (GOLD analysis project Ga0179591, IMG submission 182891) | Vadose zone soil fungal communities from Angelo Coast Range Reserve, California, USA - CZOMad2_1_08_16fungal (PacBio error correction) | ecosystem: Environmental > Terrestrial > Soil >... | reverse complement strand
GCCTCCCCAGGTCCATATGAGACACTCTGACCCGTTTTTTTGGGCCTTTAATATGATTCCCTCCTTTCCCTCCTTCCGAGTTTCCCCCCGACCATCTCAGTATGATACGCTTTCTCAATCGATGCCCCCACATTCTTCCTTCTTTCGTCTTGGTGATTTCTTTTTTTCTTTTCTGAAGGGATTGTCCAGCGCCTCGATTATAACCTCCAGTTTCCTTCGCATCCCCTCAAACTGTTTTCCCATTTCCTTCTTTTCGCTCTCTACTTTTCTTTCGCCTGATTCCCTACTGACTAGTTTTCCCCCCCCCCGACTACCCGTCGCTGTTAAGCCAGTACCATAGACAAGACTTCCCCCCCCCAATTCGAGAGTACTTTTCTTCCCTTTGCTGTTTTTGCACCTTGTTATTCTTTCACGGCAAGTCCTTGTTTCATATTGAGACTGACACCTCCCCTTGCGCGAATACCTCTTCCCCTTTCCCTCTTTTTGACTACCTGTACATCGTCTAGTTATGCAAGTAGTAGCTCCTTTCTCTCCTTTGTCGACCCCCCCCTTTCCATTCGTCCCGTCTCAATCTTGAGCGTCTTTTTTGGACATCCCAGCAGGTCAAGGCGCTTGCTGAGTCTAACTTCTTTTTTTTCTCTAAGGAGGCCTGATGCCATTTCCCCCTTGCTTCTCTTTTTCTTTACCTGCCCTTTAGTGTCACGCATTTTTCACGAGGACAAATCTTGGCGGATACACCATTCGCCCGTTCGAAAGCTTTTTTTCTTGATCAACAGAAGCTCCGGTCTACTGCGATTCGCGAAACACCATTCCATTTCGTTTTCTCTTCCTTCTTTTCCTGGGCCTTTTTAGTCCTTGCCTTCCCTTCTTTAGGTGTTTGTTAGCGGCATCAGGGCGATGATCTCGTCCTCCTATTGATGGGTAGAAAAGAACATTCTCTCTTCCTTGAGCGCACTTGAGAGTCAAATATCATTATCGCCAAAAACAAGGTTGCGCTTTTGCTGAATTTTTTCTTTGAACACACACCGAGCCCTGCAAGCAAATTCCATTCAACCCTTTTTCGTCCAAAAGAAAGTCCCCCCTCATAGAGAAGCATTGAGTTTTTTCCCGACATCAGAATTGAGATAGAGAGTCGAATTATCATTTCCTCTCCGGTTGGGGTTTTTTTTATTTTATCTTTTATCAATTGCGGCGCCTGATCTTTAAGCCCCCCCCCCAAACCCCCCCCCCCCACCACAACCCCCCCCCACCCCCCCCCCCCCCCCCCCCCCCCCCCCCCCCCACCCCCCCACCCCCCCCCCCCCCCCCCCCCCCACCACACCCACACTCATCTGTCCCGGCTTTCCCGGGGTGGGCCTTCTGGGATTTGGTCCGTTTTTCCCTTTTTACTTGGATTTTGAGGCCTTTTTGAGGTGCCAGCAGAAGGGTGGGTCGTTTCATCGAAAACGATTTTTCCTCTTTTCTCACGCTATGATGTGCTTGTTCTCTATTAAATCTGAGGCTTCAATCTAAGAGAACGGATAGACTCCTTTTTCCCCTACATGTCCGGTTCGCGGCTTTTCGTGTGGCAAAGGAAGTAAGTTTTTTCCCTCCGCGCCCCTCTGTTTTTTTTCCTATCGGTCTTCCGGATTTGGCTGTTGGACAGAGACCGCGGCTTTATACTTCGATTGGGTTTTTTTCTTCCTCCCTCCGAGGTATCGGGCCCCCCCATGCGTGACCCTCTTTGAACGGGCCTCACCCCGAAGCGGGTGAAAGTCCTCCCGCCGGTCCAAGTGCGGCGGAACTTTTTCCTTTGACAAAAGTTAGCCGCTCTCTCCGTGGACATGAGGATGCGCCCCTTCTTTGCTCACCTCGGCGACTTGGCGTACAGGGTCTGGCTGTTCGGAGGGCTTTAACATGCTAAGCCCTTTTGTGCGAGGTTTCAGCGAACCATCTAGCTGACGGTTTTCGTCAGAAGTGTTCGTGTTACCGTCGACTTGAAAGTGGGAGCCCCTGAATCCTCCTTTTTCTGACGACTGGGAGTGCTTCCCTCCCCCCCTCGACGTGGTTCTGTGTGTCCGTCTTTCTTCCTTATACAAAGTTTCACGGAAGTTTGTGTCTCCCCCTCCCCCTTCCTGCTTAGGAGGGGTTTTTTTTTTTTTCGACGCGGCCATGTCGTCGTGACTAGAGCGAATACTTTTCAGTTTGCTACAACCCCGTGTCTTCGGGAGGTTGGCTGGTTCCCTTCTCATTCGTGCCTTCTTTGGAAAGACCCGGTTTGCACGCCTGAAGTCTTCCTGTTTGAATCAGAAGGATATTACCCCCTTCCCCCTTTTTGTTCCGCGATTGGCTTCCGCATTCGTATTTTTCCTTTACTGACCGCGGACCAGCTTATGTGTGGAGGTCGCGTGTTCCTATATCTCTCTTTGTTGTTTGAGTCTGTTCCTCCCGCGTCATCTGCGCAATACCACTCTCCCAGGCCCCCTTTTCCCCTCTTCGCAAATAGACCCTCCTGCGCGAAGTTCATCTTTTCACGATTTGCCAGCGATGATTTTCGTACCTTCTCTGCCCAACCATCTTTTCGTCTGCAACCCGGGATTTGCCAGAGGCCGCGCTGTTATAGTCTCCTTTCCCGCGCGAAAACTTTCTTGTTGGTGCCATTTTTGTATTCGGCTCTTGGACTTTCCTCCTTCGCAATGTTTTCCAACACATCCCCTGCCTTTTGGGCTACACGACGTTCTTGGGAGAGCTGGTTCACTCCCTCCCAACGGCCAACATAATTTTGTGGTGAGATCCCCTCCAGAAATTGCTGAGAAATTGGTAGTTCCTTCCCCCCTTTTCCCCACGTTCGCCTTTTTTATCCACGGATGCTTAAGGTCCTAACCTCTCGTTTTTTTTTTCGATTGTGATCCCCCCTTCCCCACGAGTTCCCGGTGACATCTTTTTTTTTTTCACAAAATTCTTCGCTCCTTTCAGAACCCGTTCCCCCTATGACCGGGTAAGGTTCCTCTCATATGACGGCACCGAGGTCCCCGGCCGCTTGCGGAGGTTGTGCGGTGTTCGCGCCCATCTGTTTTCCGCCTGAGGTACCGCTTCGTTTTCCCCCCCTTTTGATCGGGTTTGTTTACCGATATGCCCCCTTTTTTTCAACGCCACCGCCGGTGGGCCCCTCTTTCTTTCCTTACCCCCCTCGAGTCCCTTCGTCGGTAGGAACCCTCCAGATTACTCGCATTGCCGTTGAGCCCCACCCCCCTTTGTGGCCGGCGTTCTTCAAGGCGTTTGCCTTTCCGTACCCCTGGTGAGTGCAGCTCCTCCTGACTCGGGAGTTTTTTGGGCGCCGTTCTGATTCTCTCGTGCAGCACTCCTCGTGCCTTCCCCAATAACCATAGCGGGGCGAATTTCTTGACCCCCACAATTGATCGAGTGTTGAGACGAGACCCCCCCCGTCGCTCTTGACAGTCCTCCACGTTCCCCCCCCCTTCATTCTTCCGTCCCCAATCCCCGATAAAACGAACCCTTTTGACCTCCGTTACCCCCTCTAGTTTGCGAGAACTAAGACTTTCTCTCTTGAATAGCGCTGTGAGAGTCTTTCCTACTCATTGATATTGTTTTTGTTCAGAGCTTCTCCCCCTCCTAATTCTTTCTCCCCGCGGCGCCTGACTTTTTTTTTTCCGGCGATCGTAGGCTTTCTCTAAGTTAAAGGTCTTTTTTTCTTTTTTCTTCCTGATTGTCCTTTTTCCGTTATGGGCTTGACGTCATCTTTTTCCCGTGTTTTCTCCAGAGCTTCTCTTCCCCCTCGCGTTTGAGTAATCGTTCCCCGAGATTTTGGAACCTCCGATCTCCGATTCCTTAGGTTTAAGTCATAATATGCGTGTCTAATCTCATTGAATCTAAGACGGGCTCACCCCGTCATGATGCGCTCCCTCTCCTCACCTTGGTTCCCGAAATGCGGCATTAATTATCTCCAAGGCAAGGTTGATTTCGCGTTTCTGACCGTCTCTTTTTTGGGATCAGCGAAGATATACCGTCGATGGGTGTTGTACGAAGATTTCTAGTTGCAAAAGACTGACAACGACCCCCTCCTTTTTTGCCCAATCGGTACCTCCCCCACTTTCGGGGGTCCTCACGCGTCCCCTTCGGCCTAACAGCTGTGTCCTACGACTGCACTTTTATTTATTTTTCTGACCTTCTGTATCCGCGCCGCTTAAAGATGAGACGGTTTTTTTGCCCTTTTTTCTTTTGTTTCCGGGAGCTTCCGGACCCCTCTTTTTCAAGGATCCCGATTTACTGTTTTTCACCCATTCTTATCTCCTATTTTGGGTTTTTTTCCCGTCTCACGGGGACTTGCGTGAACGAATCCCCCTTTGCGCCACGCCTTTGTGTACAGTAGATAGTGGGATTTTGTGCGATCTTTTTAGTTTTCGGTGAACGAGCTCAAACAGGAGTGGGTCTTACCCCCCTTTCTTTTTGTACTGACTCCTTCGCCGGAAGTCTGAGCTCCTTTCTGCGAAGAGCCCTTGGGTCTTCCCAAATTTGTTAGAAACTTGAGGTCTCGAACTATGGCTTGTTCAACCTCCGTTTTACATACCCCTCATCTGTTTCCCCCTTAGCCAAGCCTTCTCATTTGAGGGGGGCCCCTCTAGTTTTAAGGATACAATGCACTCGGTTGATCTCGATTCTGAGTTTTGACTCCCCTTCCCGATGGCCTTGCTTGTATTCTCCCCTGATGTTTGACTCTTTTGAAAATAGCTTAGTTCCTTCTCGTTGTTGTTGGTTGCTCCCTAGACACGGTAAATATTGATTACCTAGCCCTCTCCAAGCATATGTTTTTTTATGGATAGCATGGCTGCCTCAGGCTCCTCAAAACCGAATTTCCGTCCCTGCTCCTCTTTTCTGCTCTCCTTCCCCCCCGATTCCCACTCCCATGTCTTGAGAGGTATGTTGTTGTTGCAACCCCCTTTCTGTTCTTTTAGTTTTACAACTGGCCCCCGAGCCCCTCCTTTACCCTAAAAATTTCTTGTTGCCCCATTTTCTTTTTTTTCGCGCGTAACCGAATGGCCGCCTTTCGCCTCTCTTCGTTCCATCGCATTCGTGCCTCACCCGAGTACGCCGGTGTTGTTCGTTCTGCCCCCCCTCCTACAAAGATACCCCTCCACTTCGTTTCGATTCCTCCGCAGTAAACTGGAGCCTTTTTTTGTTCATGCGTCCCCCCCCCCTTTTCCTTTCCGTAAAAAGCGCCCACTCCCCGTACCCCCCTTCTTTCCGTCTAAGCTGGTTCCTTCACCTGTAAATCGTTATATTCATGATTAAACGTGCCTCCGCCCCAGCCCTGCCCCCCTTTTTAAGGTTTTGAGGCTTTCTCTCTCCTCCCCACCAGGCCGTTCCTTTTTAACTGCCGTTTTATTTACAGGTTTTCTTCTTTTCCGTTGTACGTTGAGTCTTCCCCTCTTTTCCGCTTTCCCAGATTCAAGAAGCGTCGGCCAACGCCTGTTTCCCTCTCACCCTTCTGTCACCCTTTTTCTCCGCCGATCGTGATCCCACAGCCCTGAGCGGACGATAGAGAAAACCCATTTGACGCGTTCTCCTCCCTTTAATTCCCGTTTCTGGCTTTTTGCCGGCTAATGACTTTCTTTCTCTTTTTTCTCGGCATCAGGTATGAGATTTGATGTTTCTCCCCCCTCATTAGCGGAAGGAGCCCCAAATTCTGGTCGATGATGTGAAGTCCACCCCTCCTTGGTGCGGCGCGCAGCCCTAGACACAAAGAGATTCTCAAACTCCGACGTCCGTTACATCTAGCCCCCCCTTTCCGACGGCCCTAGTGAATAAAGACGTATGCGGTCACCTCCGCGTCATTGCATCTCCGCGCCTCCCTCTTTTCTCTTTATCCCTCTCGTGGGGTTGATTTTTCTTTTCACCTTTGATTATTTACTGCCTTATCTGATCTTCGTGGGACCTATTTCTTTTCTTTCTCTATTCGTGTTGGAATGATTTTTTGAGAGTTTCCGCAGATTTTCCAAAAGTTTTTTTTTTTTTGTTGCGACGTATTTCGCTCTTTGTTTATAGCCACCACCCACCCCACCAAACCCCCCCCCCCCCCCCACCAACACATGCGCTGCGCGCCTAGAGGCCCTTTTTTTCTTTTTTGTTGATTTCATCCCCCTCGTCTTTCCCTCCTCCCCGCCGATATGATGTTTTTTTTGGTCATCCCCCCTCCCTTCCTACTCATCCTTTCGCTATGACGGCTCCCCCTGTTTCATGATCGATCATACCCTAACTTGCCACCGTCATAATTCTCTCCTCCGAGTTCCCTGGGGTGCTATCATTCTAACTGATTGCTCTCCTCCCTCTTTTTATAGATGGGGGTTTTCCCTCATTCCCATCGTTCCCCATTTTTGGCACCCCTCCGACTGTGTCCCTAAAAGCTATGGAATGAGCTTACAACGTTCTGCTTCCCCAAAAGTTTTTTTAAGTTTACGCGTGCCCGCTTTTATGGGCCTTTCGACTTTTAACCCAGTTTGCGCCGTTGCGAAAATTACAGTTTTTTTCTTGTTTCGGAGGGTTTAACCTTGAGTCTCGTTTTTGCGAAATTAAGATACAGTTTTCTGTTCTTCAACCACTTTGACTTAAGTTGGTCAGACGTGTTCTTGTCCGGACGACCGTGGGACCCCCTTGTTTAAGCATCCTTTCTGCTAGTTCTGTCGTTTTCCTTCGTGGATTTTTTTCTTCGTTTTTTTTGTTTTTTTTTTTTGCGCTCTTTTTTTTTCTGCTTTCCCGGCTTCCCACGCCGTCGGCCGGGGACGTCGTTGGGACACTCCCCTTCTGGGTCCTTGATTGACTCCTCCCTCTCTGCGTTCTTCACTGGTAGGGATGATTCAGATCACTGAGGCATCCACAACAGTGCTTTCTTTTCTTGCTCTGGCCCTGCTGTCTACTTTAGCGGTCGTTGCATCCATCGGTTTGGAAAAACGGCCTTTTCTCTCCTTTCTTCCTGGGTTGACTCGGCTCGACGCTTCTCAATTGATTTGCCAAACTTCTGCACTAGAGCTTTCTTTAGTATTGGCCGCACGGGTACCAAGAGGCTTTTTTTTATTCCAACTTGGTACTCGTGGGCTTAAGAATCTATTTTACTACCATCAGGTGTTTTTTTCTCTCTATTTCCGCCAAGAGCCCCCTCCCCCTCTTTTTAATACCACTAGGACTTAAGTCGGACATTTTCCTCACGAATGCGCTCCCTTCCGAATGCCTCTACTTCTCCTCTTCTCAATGCGGAGCAAAACCATTCCCTTCCTCTTTTATAGTCTTTTCTTTTCTGCACCCCGGGTATGAACCCCTAGAAGTAAATTTTTTAGCGCCAGTTCGCAGCGCCAATCTTAATACAGTCTCTTTCTCTCTGTTCTACAGTCCTTGGCCGTCCCCCCCTAGCAGAGTTTTTCTTCAATACCTGCAAGATTTCTCCACCACGTCCCCGCTTGTTAACGCCTCCCGCTGATTTTCCCCATCCCCCCCCCTTCCAGAGTGGAGACTACGCCTGACCTTTTTTGCGTTGTCTTCTTTTTCCCCGTAAAACGGTCATCTTGCTTCCCCCCGCACAACGACCTTAAAGTTTAAAGCTCGTTCCTCTTCCGACCCTGTAAAACTGATATTTTGTAATTCTGCGTCAACAACCCCGTATGTATTCGACCCCCCTTCCTTTAAATGGGAGCATCCAATTCTGCTCCCTTTTTTTTTTTCTTAATATATCCTCCTTGCCGCGGTTTGTTTTTCCTTTAGTTGAGCCAAGTAGGATGCGTGCTCCCCCTCTTGCTTCTAGGGGGTTCCCTCTTCCCCCCTCCGGGTCAAAGCAAGGGGGTTTTTTCTTCTCCCCCAAACGGTTCTTAGTCTTTTCCATCGTCCCACTCCCTCTTGTCGTCTTAGCCGCCTCTCTTCTTCTTTCCTTTCGCAGTGCAGTCAATATCTCGCCCTCTCCCTTTCTCCCAGGTTGTGTTCCTTTCTTATCGCCATCAGTTTTTATTATCTGGTGAGACAATTGTGAGCCCCAGCCACATCATCTCCTTTCTACTTCAGTTGTTCCATCTCTTTTGTCGATTGAGGAAACATACGTTCTCCCTCTGTCGCAGCGGCTTTCTCCACCAAGATGCTGATATCTCACTTCCCCACAAATCACGTCCCCCTTCTTTCTCGGCCCCAAATCCCGCATCTTCCCCCCTAATAAATTCCGATTTCCCTTTTCCCCTCCAGCTCAAGACAGCATTGACTCCTGATCCCCTTTAGACCTCTCTCTGGATTTGTTTGTTTTTTTCTAAGTTCTTTCCTCCCCTGACTCCATATTAATTATAGTGTTCCAAGACCCCTCTATCTGGGATTTCTATATTCGTGGTTTTCCGGGGGTTCGTCCTCTTGTTCCTTTTCTTTTCTTGCTATACGCTCGGTTATCGTTTGACGACGCGCTCTCCCTTGATTGTGTGTTATGATCCTCTTTTTGCGAACTGTAACTGCGCTCCGTCCTCCTTTCATGATTTGTTTGGCTTTTGCGTTGATCTATGCGGCGGACTTCTAGATTCTTTTTTCCAACTGTTCCCTTCTTACCTCCCCTTCCGCTACCCACCTTTTGACTGCCATGCCCCTTGCCTACTTCTCTTCCTACGCTGACCCCTTCTTGTGTTTTCTCTATCTCATGCTTTTTATTTGTTTGTAACTCGGGTCTACTTTTTTCGCTTTTGTACTTTCCTTATTTTGGACGTGCCCCTCTCTTTTTTTTTTTTTTTTTTTTTTTCTTTTTTTTTTTTCTTTTTTTTTCTTTTTTTTTTTTTTTTTTTAATCTACCTCCCAGCGACAGAGTTTTCCCTACGCTTTCCAATCCAGTCTTCACCCGCGACGCGGCAATTTACGTCCGCGCCCCTCTTCTGGGAGCTTTTGCGACGGATCAGATTGGAGGACGGTGCCCTTTACCGTATTGTTTCGATGGCTTGAACAGGTTTTCTACGTATTTTCATAGTCTTTCCTTTTTTTTTATGGTAGTCAACCCCTGCACTTCTTTATTCTAGTCAGTATTGTGTCACGTCGCAACTCTGCCCGTGGGGATTTTAAGTAGACTGGGCTCCCTCTTTTTTTGTTTATCCTCGAAGTGGGATGTTTTTTCCCTCTTTTTTCTGTCTTTCGTTCACCTTATAAACGTCTTTTTTTTTGGTCCTTCGTTTTGGTTAGTCCACTCCAGTGTGATGACTACCTCCTCTGCGAGTCCCGGCCTGGTTTTTTCCCCTCCTCCCTCCTCCCCATTGGGGCCAGTGCTTTTCGTGTATTGATCTTGCTTGGTCTCTAACTCGCTTCTTGGCACCTTGCCAGACCAAGGCATCTGACCGAGCGTGTGGATTCTCCTTCTCTCCCCTCTTTCACTTAAGAAATCTGTTTTAGACCTCTTCTCTTTTCGTACATTATTTAATGGCCAGCCCGTTGACCTCTTTTCCTAGAGCGGTATTAGACCTATGGTGAGTGGCTATATCTCCCTCTTTGTGATGATTCTATGCTTCCCGCCTGAATCTTGCGTCCTCCCCTTCCCCCTCTGAGTTAAGCGGCGGTTAACTAGCTCCCTCCTCCTTATGATCGCGATCCACCTATTGCAGGTAATGATACTCTCTGGAATCGATCCCCCCAATGCTCTTTCCCTCTCGGTTCGTTTCCGTTGCGTTTTTTTCGTTTTTCCAAAGGTTTTCCTTTATTTCCAGATACTTGATCTTTAGCCCTAAAAGTCGCTTCACCCTCCAAGCATTTGGTATTTAAATGTAGTTTATGATTTCCTCTCCCTCCTTGGACCGTCGCAGAGTCTTAAACCAGCCCTTCCTTCTCTGGACCCCACTTTCCAAGCCGCGTGTTTTGCCTCAACTCCCCAATCTCACCCATCTTCCCCCCCCCCCTTCCTTGCTCCTAGACCCCTCTTTTTGCGCCCTGTTCGTTTCCCCCTTCCCCGTTCAAAAGGTAACTTTGGGACACGACCCCTTTCAGGCAACCACTAGGAAGCTCCGATGTTGACTAATCTCTAGTGACTTCCTCCACGTCCCCCCCAACTTACTTATGATTCCTTTAATAATCAAGGAACCAGAAATTCCACGGTTAAATGTTTTTTTTGCCTATACCATCGTTCTTCCCCCTCTTTTCACGGCCGCTTGATAGGAGTTAACTTTTTAGTATTCTCTCCCCTCTTTTGGTAGACGACTAACCGCTGTGTCTTTCCTTTTCAATCGCTGGGAGGTTTCCCTCTGTGTTTTCCAACGCAATGGGTTACGAGGAACCTCCTGTTCTGAGCCCCGTCTCAAGCCTTTTCTCCTTGACCAAGCCAGGCCGTTTCGCCTTCCCTTACTCCGAACACGTGGACGTTTTTTTTTGTATCGACTATTCCGTTCCTTTCCCGTACTTTTGAAGCATCATGAAAGTTAGGGTCTTAGCGGCCATCTTTGCCGAGAATATTTTCTTCCCTTTCAGCACACATAGCGGCAGGAGCGTCAGTTTTCTTTCCACCTCTCCCTGGGGGTTTTCCAACCTCTGTCGCGCGTGATCTTATAAGTACACACCGACCCCTCGATCCTCAAGGCAAATCATGTACTTTCTAACTTCCCCCCCCCTCCCTCTCCTCCCCTCCTAGATGCGCCTTCGTCATTGCTATCCGTAGCGCGTTGTCTCTTCTATTTCTCCGTGTTTGGTTTTCTAGAGATTACGCACTAAGATTATTATCATGCGGTGTTTTTTTTCCTCCTCATCTGTCGATTTTCTCTTGTTGGTTTGTCGACTGGTCACTTTTTTCTTTATCTCTTCCGATATATTCGTCTCGACTCTCTCTCCCTTCGGGTTTTATCTTCCCCGA
>Ga0179591_1232772_pt1 | contig 10834 bp, 15 predicted proteins | sample CZOMad2_1_08_16f_FD_182891 | JGI IMG/M metagenome (GOLD analysis project Ga0179591, IMG submission 182891) | Vadose zone soil fungal communities from Angelo Coast Range Reserve, California, USA - CZOMad2_1_08_16fungal (PacBio error correction) | ecosystem: Environmental > Terrestrial > Soil >... | reverse complement strand
CCGTGTTGGCCTTTTTCAATTGTTCTTGTGCTTTTTTTTTTCCCTTCTTTCTGAGGGTTCCCTTTGGATCCCCTTACCCCTTTTTGCTGAGTTTTTTTTCAACACCTATTCCAGGGGGTTTCTGGTTTTCTCCCCATCCCGATGGGTAAATACCTGTTCACACCCCCCCTCTCCTCCTCCTTCCGACCCTTCATTGAAGTCACTTTTTTTAAACACACTTGCTTTTAGGGGTTCTACGACTTTTCTCCGGGCTTTTTTTTTTTTTTTTTGGTTCCCTTACTCCCCCCTTTTCAGTTTAGTTTCTGGCTCTGACCCTCCCTTTCCCCTACTACACTTTGATTTCCTATTTGGATTAAGTCCCTTTACCCTGGTCCGGAATCGTGCGTGCCCTCCTCTCATGTTCTTTCCTATCTTTCCCCTTCCTTTGGTTTTTTTTTTTTCTGTCCGCGATGAACCTTCTGGTTGGTTTGTTCTTTTTTTATCGCAACCTCACTATTGACCATTGTGGTCCCTTCCCCCTTACCCTAGGCCCCGAACGCTCACTCTTTTTATGACGCAGTGGCGAAGAGCAAGCGAGATTAGTGTGTCCAGGGCACCATTGTAATGGACCCAGGACCCTCTTCGTTTTCCCCTACCCATTTTCTTCCCGCCCCCTAATTTTTTGGCCCCCCACCTGGAACCGCCTGTTTCTGGTCCTTTTTATTTTTCCTTCCTTTCCACAGGTTCGCTGCACCAGCGTTTTTATTGAGTTTCCCCCCCCTTTTTTCCCCCCACAACCCCCCCCCCCCTCTTTTGCCAAAGAACCCAACCGAGCTTGGTGTTCGTGCTTACCCTGGACGGGATCTCGTGCCACACCCTGAACCGGGACGGTTACCAGTTTTCAAGTTTTTTTGCCAGTTTTCCATGTAATTTTTTTAATTATAGGTCCCACAGCTTCTTCTTCCACGTTTACCATGCGTTTTTTTTCCAGGTCCCCCCCCCAGGTTTTCAGATGGAGGTCCCCCCCCCTGTGCGCGTCACCAACTGTTATCCCTCAGTTTTTGTTTGCGCCGCTTTTCTTGCCCTGGACCCCTATTTTTCTCGATTGTACGATTTACCGCGCCGCCAGGTTGCCTGCTTTCTTTTCTTTTTTCAATTTGTTTATTGCTCCTTTCCCTAGTCCAGTTTCCCCCCTTTCGTGTTTGTTTAGCCCCCAGCTTCCCTCTCCCGTTTTCTCCCAGACGTGGCCTGGTGTTCCCCTCTGACTTTCTCTCCGGGCTTTTTTTTTCTTGGTTTCTTTTTTTTTGGAGACTTTTTTCCCTTGATCCTTCAACGCCCAGCAGATCGCCCCCCCCTTCCTAGAGTAGTCCTCGTTTTGCGCTCCCCTGTTGGTCCATTTCCCCACCGGTTTTCCCTTTGACTGAGGTATGGCCACTTCTTCACCCGTCCGGCCAGTTGTTTTTCCTGTACGTAGCAGTCGTTCCCCCCGACCCCGGCTTGCGGCACTTCCCCCCCCCCTTCCCCACCCGGTTCTTTAACCACGGTGGACCTTCACGCGTTCCCCCCCCAGGTTCGATGGAAAAAGGGCGGTATTTCCCTTCCTTCCCACCCATAGCTTCTGAGACTATTAATTCAGCTCCAGACCTGCCTGGACTGGGTCCCTAGCTCACACTTTCCGGTGGGGCTTTTCTGTGCGGGAATCGGCCTCCTTTTCATCTCCTGCCCTTGAAACCCAACCCAGTCCTTTTTGGTTTTATTCACCCACGTATTGTCCGTTTTGAAAGTTTCAACCCCCTTTTTGGTGGAACCCCCCCCATCCCTTTCTATGGGTTTTTTTTTTCTTTTTCCCGGTGCTTCGTTTTGTAGTTATGATCATAGGAGGGGACTGCTCAGTTGACCCTTCCCCGCTGAAGGACTTTGCGCGGGTCAGTTTTTTTTCCCTGTCCTTTTAGGTCACTGCTTGGGGCAGGCGGTTAGGGTAAGATTCGTGGGATTCCTAAAGGGGTGCCTTTTTTTTTTTTGAACGTCGGGTACCCTTCATCTCTTTTCCCCAGGGGCGCTACCCCGGGATTTGATCCCTCCCCCCCCCCCCCTTTTCCCTTAATCGACCTTTTCACGTTGAATTTGCTCAGCCGATGTCCTGGTCACTGCGAACACGGTTCCCCCCCTTTTTTCCCGGTAGATTTTGTCTTTTTTTCTCCCCTTCCTTCCTTCGTTTCTGTGAAATTTTTTTTGTCGCTCACTTCCCTCATCTTTCCGGTTGGCGGACGGTCTGCCGCATTCTCTTTCCTTTCTTTTTTTTTTTTTTTGTGCGAGACTTCGTTTTTAATTTCCTCAAATTCCAGGGGCCAATTTGTGTTTTTCTTTTTGGGTCTTCCGTCAGTTGGCCCAGCAGATCCCTATGAAGGCCGGCGGTGGTCCTCCTCCACTTGTTAATTCTTAGGCCTTGAACTAGCTTGCGCCACGGCCGGTACTTTTTCCCTCCCTTTTGCCGCTTGTTGGGTGTACATGCTTGGTTCTTCCCTGCGTTTTCAAGCCCTTTACTTTCCACCCCCGTCGCCGCTCAACCCCTGATTTTTTTGACCACCCGTTCTTTTTCCAAAGCTGCTTCTTCCTCCTTTTCATTGACTGTGCCTAGGTTTCCACCTTTGTTTGTGGATTAAGCATGGTCCGCGTTGGCTTTTCATTGCTTTGGAAAATGTTCGCGTGGTCCTCTTTCTTCCTGTGACATCGTAGTTTTGAAAGCCGAGTTTTTTTGCCGCGCCACCCCCTTCCCCCTGGATGTTAAAGCTTGGTTTGTTTGGATACTGCTCAGGACGTTTTTTCCTCGTCTTTTCTCCTTTTTTCTATAGTTTCTCCCTTTTTGGAATTTTCCTGCGTCTTTGAGATACCGTCTTTCGGGAAGAAGATTCCCTTCACCGGTTTTCTGGTTCGCATGTACTTGTCCTTTCTCCGTATTTTTCCCCCTTCCCTTTTGGACGTTCTGTTGAAATTCCTCTCCCCCGTTGCTGGTTTTAAGGTGTCCTCTCCTCTGCTACTCTTTTTTTTTTTGTGAGCGTCACATCAAGCCCGGTTTGGATGTTGTCTTGAGCGCCCACATCCTTTTTAGGTTGCCTTCTTTTTTCTTTATTTGTGGGTTCCCCTTTCTCCAACCAACCCTTGTCAAAAGAGGAGGCCGTTCCCCTCTATATACTAGTTTGCTGTTTTCCTCCTATTGACGTTTTTTTTTTTGTCGGCACTTCTTTTGTTTCTGTACCCCATTGATTTTCTCGGGTTCCGCTGTCAGTCCCCCCCCCCGTAAATTGTCATTGGCCGGCTACCTGGCCGGTTTGCGTATACTATTTTTTGCGCGATTCTTTTCCCCCCTTCTCTCCTTGATTGTGGATTGTGTTTTCCCCTTTGGTTTTTCGCTTTTAAGTACCGCTTGCCTGGCATGGTCCCACCCGTGATTTAAAGTCTTTAGAAGCTTTTTCCCTGTCTTCTTTTTCCTTCTTACCGTTGGCTTCCGGTTTTCTGTTAGTTTGTTGGCGCGATCCATTGGATTGCTGGCGGGTTACCCTTCCCAAACCCGTCCCCTTTTTTCTATTGGTCCTATTTTTGCGGGCTTCCCCTCCTTTGTTGACTCTCATAAGGGAGCTTAGCTTCCTTTCCGATTTACCCTGTGTACATTGTTTTTTCCCCATATTCTTTTTTTTCTCACCATGACGGCTCTCTTGTGGTCCCCCCAGGTCCCCCCCTCGTGCCCGGACCCCCCATAGTTCTTTCTTTTTTTCACGCCTCCACTTTTTTTTTTTTTTTGCCGTTGGTTTCGGTTAATTCTTTTCATGCCGTCTTTCTTCGTCTTTTCTCCTTCAGTCAATCGTTTTCCCCCGTTCGTTCTCCTTTTTTCCCTTTCCCTTTCCCCTTTTTTGTTGATTTTTCAGTCATCCTTGAACGTCAGGTCCCAGTAGTTTACTTCTAATCCGCCCGAACCCCCTTCTCTGCTTCATTTTATGTACCCCCTGGAGCCCGAACGTCCCCCAGGTCTGCGATTTTTGTTTTTTTTTTCCTGTATCTTTTTAGCAGATGTTCTCCCGGGTGTAACGGATTTTTTTTTTTTTTCTGGAACCTTCCCTTATAGTGAAGCCTCCAGTCGTAGACCCCCTCTCCGGTTGGTTGGGACCCTGCTGTCCCTTAGATTGTCTTGACGTTGAACTTTGTTTTCGGGTCTCAATTCCTGTCCGTAGATCACCCCGCGTTTGAGTTGACCAGTCCCCCCCTCTCTCTACGTGGGTTGACCTTTTTTTTCGCGGGGGCCCCTGCTTAAGGTGAACTCCCCTGAATCGCTCCCCCCCCCCCCCCCTCCCAGGGTTAACAGTTGTCCCCCCCGGCCACTTTTCTAATTTACCCGACTCGGTGGGCACACAGTTCTTTCTTCGGCCCCTGCTTATTTTTTTCACATCGGTTTTCAAGTTCTGGCCAAGAGGATTGGAATTTTAGAGGAACAAGTGTTAAGGTGCCAAAGAAACTTTCCCACCTAGAAGACACGAGCGGGGTTTCCCCTCCTCAGATGTTATATTCCCCCCCCCCAGCTCTTTTTCAAATGTACTGAACCCGGCCTTCTTTTCCCACGGTTGACGGTTGGTGCTGGCAATCGTCCCCTTTTTTTTTTTTCAGGGGTTTCTGGTTCTGTTTCATTTTCCGTTCGTCGTTATGCTCCGCAATGTTGCCCATCCCCCACCAAACTGGTCAGATTCGTTTGTTAGCCTTTTGTCCTCTTTGCTTTTTTTCCTATGGGTTTCTGACACGGTTCCCCTTTTTTTTTTTCCTTCTTCATCCCCATTTTCCGTTTTTCTGTCCCCCGTTGGTTGGAAACTTGCTTGTAGTTGTGTCTCCTAAATTTACCACTTTTTTTTTTTTTTTTATGCAGTGCTTTTTGCGACCACTCTTCCCCCCCCCGACGGGCAGGATTTCTCATCCTTTGACGCACAGAAACCTTAAACCCGGTTCTCGCTGCACTGGGTGCTCTCCACAGTTTGTCCAGGTTGATTTCAGTCTCTCCGCTTGTTGCAAAACTTTTTTTTAAACTTGTTTTTTCCCCCCATCGCCCCGCTCCTGGCGATCCGTCTCCCCCTTGCCTCCCTTGACCACAAACCGCCCCGTTTGGGCGTCTTCCTTTAGATTTTTTTTTGACCTTGTGCATTCTCACGCTCCGCCACACTTGCTTCCACCCTAACGCAGTGGAACTTGCCCCACCCGTCTGAGGAGGTTTCACGCCCCCCCCCCCCAAAACCACTTTTTTCCTTGGTCCCCATGACCATTTTTTCCTCAGGGTCTTTCGCACGCGTTTTGGCCGGGTGCGTGTGTCCCCCGATTCCCCCCCCCCCTAGACTTTTTAGTCAAACGCCGGTGAACCAACTTCAAATGATCCACCCCCTTTTTTTTTCCTCAAAAAACCGTTTTTTTTTTGCCTTTTTTTTTTTGTGAATCTTTTCCTTCAAATTTTGGCCCCCCCAACCAAGTTATTGGAAGATGTGAAGGTAACTTTTTTTGAGGGCCCCTCTTGTCTGGCCCTTGGTTTTCGTACTGGGCGATGTTTCTTAAAGTTTTATGGGTGCCTTTAGCTTAACCCCCGGTTTTTTTTCAAAGGCTTTTACTGGCACACAGCCCCCCCCCGGCATCCCCTCTCATGTGGTTCCGGCGTTTTTTGTGTTTCCTTGCTGTCACTTCCCCCTGTTCCCCCTGGGCCTGTCTCAGTTGGTATCTCTCCATCCTTTTTCGGTAGAGTTTTGCGCGGCGTCCTGCCCCACGGTGACCTTTACCCGTTGCTGGCGTTTTGGCCTTTAACTTTTTAGGATCTCTCTCTTAGCCTCCTTTTTTTTCTGTGGGATTCTTGCCCCTTACAAGCCACTTTTACCCTTACTTTTCTGGTTGGATACGTTTGGGCCCCTAGCCGATACACGCCTCGAGCCGGCCTGTCTTTTTTTTTAACCGTACTTCCTCCCCTTCACCTTGGTTATTTTAACACATCTTTAGAAGACACTTTATTTCGGTCACTTGGCGGTTCAGCTTGCGGTTGGGTGTTTCGCCTTTAAGGAATGGTTTCTTTCAGTCTTTTTGCGTTCCCTCCGGTTCCTCACCCCGCGCCCGCCCTCCCCCTTTCACCAGTGCTCCCGGTTTTCCCTTCTTCTTTGTGCAGGTCTAGATTTTCCTTGATGCTTTTTAAGAGTCTTTGTTCGCTGGACGTTGTCTGGGGGTTTGCATGCCTTCCTTTTTTGATCTCTCAAACGCCCCGGTGGGGCTCCCCCCCCCCCTTCCCTTTAGGGTCACGCGGGTTTGATTTACGGTTTTTCGTTACGTGGTTCTATTCTGTTCGCCGTGGCTGATCGCTGGTTGCTGCCTCTACCTTTACGCTTTTTTTTTTCCTTTGCTGTTTCCCTTTCCCCTTTCCCCCGGCGGGTCGGCTGTTGCCCTTTCCCCTTTCGGTTCCGCCCCCTACTGGACCCCCGTCCATCGATTACTTCGACGCCATGGACGCTGTTTTCCTTTCCGTTTAGCCTCACACCGTTGTGATTGGCTTTTCCCCTGCGTTCAATTCGCTCTGCTACGCGTTTTTCCCTCTGTTTAGCCATTTTTTTTGCTCAACGCCCATTTTTTTTGTTGGCTTGTATTTCCCATACTTCGGAGCCAATTTTTTTTCTGGCTGGATTTCGTGGCGACAACACAAGGTGTGTGTGTACCCCCTTTTATAAAAAACTCTTGTCACAACGGCCGGATCTGTTTTTCGCATCTCTAGTTCCCTTTTGCCAAGGTTCTGTCTCCCTTTGGGACGTTAGGTTATATCCCTACACGTACCTGTCATTTTTTTTCGGTACGCCCTCCCATCCCCCCCCCCCAACAATTCAAACGTGTCTTTCCCGGCTCATTACCCCAGGGCCTGCGGGCATTCTACACGTTGTCTTTTTCTTTGCTTTTGTCCTCCCCCGGATTTGTTTTTTTGATTTTTTTCTGGCCTGACCAACTGGGTCGTTTTTCTTTGCACGCGTTGCATTTTGTTCCCTGGGAACCCCCTCTTTTTTCCCCAACGTTAAGCTTTTGATGGTGGTCTTTCCCTCCCCGTCCTTCCCTCCAGGTGTGATTTCCACATGGTGTCCTGTCTTTTTTTGTCTTCCCTTTTGATGTTCAGGTGCCTCATTGCGCGGTTCTTTTCCCCACGTTTTTTTTTTTTTCCGTTTTGTAGACCCATCTTTGATCTACCTGTACTTTTCATGTAGTTTTTTTTGACCCTCGTCTGTTTTACAGTCCGGTGGTTTTTTTTCCTGACTGGGATTTGTGACTTAGGGCCTGTTCCAGGCCGTCCTTTTTTTTCCCCGGCCAAGGCGTCCCACAGTCCCTCCCTCTTTGCGTTTTTCGCGGGACCGTACTTCTTTTTTTTTTTTGCTATATTAATATTTTCTTCTTTCTTTTTTTGCCGAGACCGTCGTTATATCTTCTCTTCCTCTCTCTTTTTTTTTTTGTTTTGATCTATTTTCTTTAGCTTCCCTTCCCGGTCGAGGAAGCCCTCTGCCCACTCTTTCAATGTGTGGGAAGTCAAGGACTTACTACGTTCATCCCCCGTTCTCCCCTGGTTTCATGACCAGCTTTTTAGTCTCTTGTTTGCCCGCTGTGTTCTGTCCTGGGCTCTTGGCCTTTTTTTTCGGTCGCCTTGTTCCCCCCCATTCTGTCTCCTATTCCCTTCGTTAGACCCCCCCGCCGCTGTTACCCCTTCCTTCTGAAGGGTTATGTTACGTGCCGTCGATTTGTTGTGAGTCCAAACTTTTTTGACCCCCCCCTGGAGGTACTTATTTTTTTTTGGCCCGAACACCCCCTTTTCCCCCCCCCACCCCATTTAAGTTAATTCAGTTTTGTTTTCCCCCGGCCTTAAAGTGGATTCGTTCGCCACACGCCAGCCCTACTTTCCCCCCCTTTCCCCCGTGGTTTTTGACTTACTTTTTTCACAGCTTCTTCTCTCGGGACCTGTGTTAAAGGGACCAAGTTCCCCCTCCCCCGGCGTCCCTTTTTTCTAAACTTTTTTACTGCCCCTCCCATTTGAGCCCCTCCTTTTTTTCCCCACCCCGCGCGCTGTTTTTTCCGACTCCCCCCTTTCCCCCTTTCCAGTTTAGCCTTCCCCCTCTTCCCTTTTTTTTTGGGTTGATGCAGCGTCTTAGGTCATTTGCCTTCGGGCATTCCCTCCCCCCTTCTTTTTTCGTTAGGAGCAGAGATAAGATTTTTTTTGGGAGCCCCCCTTTTGTTTCTACGCGTCGGACTGCGTTTGCCTTCTTTTTTGTAGCCCTGTGGTCTCCCCCCTCTCACAGACCGAAGACATCTCCCCCTTTTTTTTTTTAGCGTCCTTGTACTTTTTTCGAGCCCTTCCCCCCCCCCCACCCCTCCACCCTGGCGTGCTTTGAGCTCTTGTCACGGGGACCCCCCCCTCCTTTCCCCTCCTTTTTAGCTTTTCATTTTTCGATCCGCTCAGGCACGGCCCATAACACCCTTTTCCTTGTCCTAAGGTCAAAGGGTATTTTTTTGACTCGACTTCCCCTTGTTTTCCGTTTACCATTCTGCCTCAACCGATTTTGGTTTTTTTTTGCTGTCTCCTCCCCCTCCTCCTTTTCCTTTGTTGAGCCCGCCCCCCCCAAACACCACTTCCTGTTGGTTTTTTTTTCGGCTTTCGGATGGTCTTAACGTAGCAGCCCCACGGCGTCAACCTGATTTCAGTTTTCCTTTTCTTCTGTCTCTTGACTCCCCCCAACAACCCTGGCCGTTGACAGCCATTGTTGTGTGAGATCCCTGGGCAGTCGTTTTTCGATGATTTTTTCTCGTGAAGTGCTTCTCGTGGGCGCCGGAACACGTCCCCCTCCCTTCCCCTTGTGGCGGCAGTGCTTCTCCCCCCCCCTTCCCAAATTGGACGTCCGGTTCAGGGGCGGTGTTCATGACTGTCCTTTGGCTACGGTGTCGGCGTTTTGCTTTTTTTTTTTTTGTGAACGTATTTTATTCTTTTTTACCACCATTTCCCCCTTCTTCCCAAGTCATGAACTGACCACCACTCGGCTCCATACTTAGGATCTCCGCCTTTTTCTCCCTGGACCTTTGCACCCCCTATTCAGGGGACCAATGCGGTCCCCAACGGGCCTTCTTCAGTTCGGTTCGTCAGGACTGCTTTTTTTTTTTCTTTCGTCCATCGGCTCCCTTCTCTCCTTCCAAGAGTCACCTGGGGCCTTTCCCTTTTGGTTCCTTTAGGCTTTGTCTACATTTCAATCCTATCCGTTTTTGTTTGAGTCTCTCTTTTCCTCGCCCCCCCCCCCCTCCCCCCAAAGCGTACGTGTTGGTGCTGCTCCTTGATGTCTACCGCTTATTTCTCGCTTTGCGTGCCTTTTTTTCTCCCTGACACTTTTTTTTTCCCATGTTCCTTTTTTTGGTCCCCGTTTTCTTTCTGACCTCTTTGAGTCATTTTGTGCCCCGTGCAGGGCCTACTTCGATGCGTTTTGTTTTGTGCGTTTCCTTTCATCTTGTTCATCGGCTGGGTGTGACCGCTGGCACGTTAATAATGTACGCCCAGCTTTTACCCTTGCCTTTAACCCCCCTTTTCGGTCACATGATTCCTTTATCAGCAGTGCAGTTAAGGGCCTCCCCCTTTCCGTCTGAAAGCCTGTCCTCTCTCTTCATGTAGTGTCTTAGTGTTAGTTCCGTTTGAATATGAAGTTTGCCTTGATGACTCCCCCCCTATCCCAATCCCTTTCCGGTTGAGTACCCCCCATCCGGTTTTACCGCCACCGTTTTTTTTTTTTCTTCACGGAGCTCTGTCCCTCTTTTTTTCTGACTTTTTAGTCCTCTTTTCTAGTCTCCTTCCTCCCACCGGCTCTTTGAGACATTGTAACTGTTTTTGATGGTAGATGTCTCTTCCTTCTACTTTTCTGCGATGTACTGTCCCACTCATTCTAGGTCTTGCGGGACGCTGGCTCCTGATGTTTTTCCCCTCTGCTCCAACCCGTTGTTCTGAAGAGGTCTTCATTCTCTGCTACCCGAGATTGGGTCCAGAGTTTTTAAGTCCCTATCCCCACACGCCCCCTTTTTTCTTTGGCCTTTGGTAACTTTTGCCGTTAATTTTTTTTTTGGCTGCTTTCCTTCCCGTGAGACTGGGAACCACGTTCTCAAAACTCCTTTGTCAACTGACAGTCTGATACTTTCTTCCTTTTTTCACCTGGAATATCTCGTTTTTTTGAATTCCTTCTCTAAACAGCTGTACTGTTTGGTCTAGTTGGCTCCCCCACCCAGGTAACGTTCTCCTAAAGTGTTTCAATTGATTTTTTTTTCGCCTTTTTCTACCAGGCTCTTTCTTTATTCGAGTATTTTCCTCCCTCCATTTGTATGTGCCCGTCACTGTTTCTATTCGTTTTCGCGTCCCCTGTCCATTTAAACTTTTTTGATTTTTCCCCATATGGGCATACTTTTTGGTGGACATATCCTTCTTCTGGATTTGGTGTCCTGGAACCCTTCCTTCCTTTGTTTTTTCGGTTTGGTTTAGCGCTCCTGGCCTGTTCCCTTGCCCTGGAAAACACCCTGCGCGGTTTTCTTCCCACCACGGTTTAAGGATGCGGATTTTAAATAAGCTGTTTTATCTAGGTTATACGCTCTGAGTCGGTCAAGAACCCCTTTTGAACTGTTTGTATGGTTCACCACCCGTTGTTTTTTATTTTTCTACCTGATAGTGATCTTTTTTTTTGTTCCAGGGCCTGTCTTCCCTTTGAACCCCTTGATTTATGAGAAATTAGCCCTACCAAGTGCACCTGGGCCCTTTGTATGAAAGGACTCCCTTCCCTTTTTGTAGTCCCCGTAA
>Ga0179591_1403807_pt1 | contig 10835 bp, 16 predicted proteins | sample CZOMad2_1_08_16f_FD_182891 | JGI IMG/M metagenome (GOLD analysis project Ga0179591, IMG submission 182891) | Vadose zone soil fungal communities from Angelo Coast Range Reserve, California, USA - CZOMad2_1_08_16fungal (PacBio error correction) | ecosystem: Environmental > Terrestrial > Soil >... | reverse complement strand
CGCTTACTCGTCGCCTCATTGGAACAACGAGGGCTATAATTTCGCACTGTGTCGCCCTTCCTCCCTTGGCCATATTCGAAAAGATGAGCGGCGCTTGGGGATTTTGGCTTCTCACGGAGATCAAATATAAAGTCGCATTCGGCGATGCTCCATCTCGGAGAAGCAAGGGCGATTTATGGTCAGGTAAATATTGATCGAGCGGAGCAAACTCTCCCTTACGGTCGGCGCGCGGATACACGCGGGGACCAGCGTGACCAATTGGCCAACTCGTATTATTATCGCGACGCCAAAGCTGCCGCGTAGTTGGCGGAACTCGCCCATTTAACTTGGTCCGGGTAGTTACTGCAACGTATCTGCCAAAGGGACATTTAGTGGCTCCGACTTGGAATGCCAGCCTTGCCATATCAGGTCCCGGCTCATCGACAATGCTGTTCGTGACAAGCCGCCGTGGATACAAAGCGGCGGTTTTTTACTTAGTCGCACGACACCTCAGGGCCTTCGGGCCCCTGAGCACGGTACGGACTTCGAACGTGGTGAGAAGACCTGAGGGTTTGAGGTTTTCGCGTACTGGGTGAAATCAAGGGACGACGTCAAGCGAGCTCATATTATTCGTAAGGCCCGCGATTCGACAATTTGGCAAATAGAAGCGATATTAGGACCAACTCATTTCAGGCCAGACCACGCAACTTATATGAATGATGCAAAAGAAACTATCCAGGGAAGGGAGGATCGAAGGAACATAATTCCCAGATCACTTGAATTGTCCGCATATCTCTCTTTTTTACTCCTAATCCCTGTTGTTTGTTTGTGTTTGTGTTTTTTGTTTGTTTGTGTGTTGTTTTGTTGTTTTTGTTTGTGTTTTTTTGTTTTTGTGAGGAGCAGAGAGAGAGATGCGGACCCACCAACCCGACCCTGACGACCAATTCCAATTCCAACGTGGATATCTGTGGGAATAAATAAAAATTGGAAATATTAAACTAGTATTATTAATAAATTAGGAATTATATTAGGTGTGTTTCCCTTTCGATTCTTCCATGCCTGGGATGTAGTTCCTTTTGCAGCATTCACTTATAAGTGCGTAGGTCTGGCTGAATGCTGAAAAAAAAAAATTGTGAATGGTGAAATGATAATCTTGTGCAAATGATTGAATTGTGGATGGATGAAAGACATTGATGGGTGGGGTGGTTTCTACTAATAATTTCGCTCGTGCCAAGTGTCCGAAGAATCGGCCCTATACGGATTTTTTATAGGCTCGCATGGACCGCGTCCCTTGGTGTGATTTTCAACCCACGCGAAAACTCGGTTCTTCTCACCACTTCGAATAAGGTCTCCGCGTTACGTGCTCAGGGCCGACGTGGAAGGCCTTGATGAGGGTTTGTGTTTTGGTGATTTTGTGTGTTTGTCGGTGCGAACTGATCCTGAATTGTATTTATCTCTCTGAATTTTATTAAAAAATTTAAATATTTAATTTTTTTTAAAATAATAATTTAAAATTTTTATATTTTTTTTTAATTATTAATTAATTGATTTGTTATTAATGTGTATTTTATTTTAATTTAATTTTTTAATTATGCTGAATTAAAATTTTTATTAAGTATTTTACATTTTTTAAAATTTTAAAAGTTCTGAAATTTTATTAAAATTATTTTTTTTGTTTAAAAACGGCCGCTTCTTTTTTGTCATAAATCCGGCGCGGGCTTTTCTTGTCACGAAACAGCATATTGGTCGAATGGGCGGACCTGTGATCCCCCTGATTATTGCATGGCTGGCATTTTCCAAAGGCGGGAGCACTCTTCTTAATAAACAATGTCCTTTTGCTATATACGTTGCAGTAGGAGTAGTTAGTAACAGTACTAGTTTAGTACAGTAGTAAGAGTAGTTAACAATACCCGGGAAACCAAATGTTGAAAGATTTGGTTGTTGGTGCAAACATAAAAAAAAAGAAAGTTGTGAAAATGTGAAAGAAAGTTGGAAATGGCGGAGTCGTTGGCGAGTCAGTCGCCACAACTACGCAGCTTCCTTCTTTGGCGTTCGCGATTTTATAAATAGAGTCGAGGGTAGTTGGGGCAAATCCCCAATTGGTTCACGCTTGGTCCCCGCGTGTATCGCGCGCCCGACGTAAGGGGAGGAGTGAGGAGTGGAGGATTTTTCTCGCCAGATCATATGTACTTCTGACCATAAAATTAAGAATCGCCTTGCTTTTCTCGAGTGGAGAGGCAGCGCCGGAAAGAACGGAAAAAGAAGAAGGGGAGGAAATGGGGAATGACGTTAATTTTTATTTTTTTTATTTGCAAGGGGGAAAGGAATAGACCTCTTTGTTTAGTTGATCTTCCGGTGTGATTTGTGAAACAGAAGATAGAAGAAAAAGAAAAAGAGAATAAGCCAAATCCCCAATTCGCGGCCTCAATCTTTCGAATATAAAAATTATATTAATCTTAATATATTTTATATTTATTATTTTAAAAAATTTAAATATTAAGGCGACACGTTGTCGAAAAAAAAAAAAAAAACATAAAAAATAAAAAAACTAAAAATTTTTTTTGTTCGAAAAAAAAAAAAAAATTTTTGTGAAAAAAAAAAAAAAAAATAATAAATCCGAAATAAAATATCGCGCGAAAAAAAAAAAAAAAAAAAAAAAAAAATGTCCGGTTGTCGAAAAAAAAACCGAAAAAAAAAAAAAAAAAAAAAAAAGTAGAGCTTGCTGTTGTACAAATTGAGGCGGACGATTTTTTTTTTTTGTTTTTTGTTATTGTGTTGTATGTGTTTTTTTTTTTTGTTCGCGAGATTTTTTTTTTTTTTTTTTGTTTTTGCTTAAGCGAGTCGCCAAATATTTGCCATTTTTTGAAGTTCATCAGAGGACCGTTCTATATCTATTTGCTGTGATGGAATCGGCAAGAGGCCCGAGCCCAAGAAAGGGCCCCCCCCGTCCGTCCCCGTTCTCACCCGCGTTCCGTCCGTCCGCCGTCCCCCCCCCCCGTCGTTCCCGTAGTTGCCCGAATAGTTTTATGGCGTTTTTAGTGCCGATGATCTCAATTCCACGGGGAATAAAGAATGATGTTTTGTGGTTGTGGAAATGATTTGTTTTGTGTGCCTACGCTCTAAAGAGGTAAGCCGCAAAAAGGAAATGAAATACGATTGCTTTCTGGCGTATAAACATAGTTGGTTAACAATAATAAAACATATGCGATATCCCAAAAAAAAGTGTTTCTTGAATTTCCAGAGAGGCGTCACTAATGATCTTATAATTTTTAAAAATTAATGTATAAAATTAGTTTCTTTTAATTCTTAATTATAAAATTAAAAATGTTAATATTTAAAGATTTGATTAATTTTAAATAAAATCTTAACTTAAAAGTGGGGGAGGAGGGATACGTTTTGTCCATCCACAGGCTACATTGCGTGTACGCAATTGTTATTAATTAATTGCCTGCCAGGGGGGGGGGGGAACCCAAAAAGATTGGACATTGCCGAGGGGCGGAAACCATTGGCTTGGCTGGTGGGGGGCGCCAAAAGCAATCCGGGAGGCTAGCGACCCCGATGCGGCGGAGGGAAGGATAGGGGGAAGGGGGGGGGAAGAAAGAGGGGGGGGAAGGAGGGGGAAGATGGGGGGAAGGGGGGAGGAGGGGGAGGGGTGGAGGGGAAAGAGGGGAAAGAAATAACGAAAGGGGGGTGGGAGTTAAAGGGGAAGGGGGGAAGGAGGGGTAAGGGGGAGGGGAAGGGGGGGGGGGGGGAAAAAAAAGGAGAAGGAAGCAGGGAGGGGGGGGGGAAAAGATAAGGGGAGAAGGTAGGGAAGGGAGATGAGGAGAAAGGTAGAGAACAAAGGGAGGGGGGGATGAAAAGAGGGAATTGTTGGTAGGAAAGGGAGGGGTGGAGAGGGTGAACGACAGTGGGGGGAAGAAAGGGGGTGGGGGGAAAGGGAAAGTGGAAAAAGGGGAAAAAAGAGAAAGGAGGGGGGAGGGGGAGGAGATAGAGGGGGGGGGGAAGGGAGGGCGAGGGAGGGAAGGGGGAGAAGAAGGGGGGGGGGAAAAAAAGGGGGGGAGCTGGGAAGGGGGGGGGGGGGGAAAGAGGAGAGGATGTAGAAAATAAGAAATAGGGGGATGGGTGGGAGTGGGAGGAAAAGGGGAAGGGGGGGGAGGGGGGGGGGGGAGAAGACTGGGGGAGGGGGAGGGAGGGGAGACGGGAAAGAGTGTTTGGGGGTGAGAAAGGAGGAGGGGAGAAGGGAGGGAGGGGGGGGGAAAAAAAAGAGGGGGGGGAGAGGGGAAGGGGGGGGAGGGAAAGAGGAAGTGGGGGGGGTAAGAGGAGGGAGGGGGTGAAAGGGATGGAGGCAGAGAGGAGAGGGGAGGGGGAGAGGGAAAGAGGGAAAAAGGGAAGGTAAGAGGGAAGGGAGGGGGAGGAATAGGGGGGGGAAAAAGGGGGAAGGGAGGAGGAGAAAATGGAAGAGGGGGGGGAAGGAGGGAAGGGGGGAGAAAGAGGACGAGTAGGAGGGGTAGGGGGAAGAGGAAGGGTGGGATGAGGGGGGGGAAGCGGGAAGAAGGAAGGAGGGAGGGGAAGGAGGGAGAGGTGTAGGAGCGGTGATGGGGTTATGGGAAAATGAAAAAAGGGGAGGGGGAGGGAGGGGGAAAAAGGGAAAAGATAGGAGTAAAAAGGAGAGGAGAGGGCGTTGAAAAGAGGGGGAAAAGGGGGGGAGGGTGGGTGTGAGTGGGGAAGAAAAAAAAGGGGGACGGAAGTGGGAAGAGGGGGGAAAGGAGGAGGGGGAAGGGGGAGGGGGGGGGGAAGGGGGGAGGGGGGGGGGGGAGATAAGGAGGGGGAGAAGAGAGTAGAAAGGGGAGATATAGGGGAGGAGGGGTAAATGGAAGGGGAGGTAGAAAGAAGGGGAGGGGGTAAGGGAGGGGGGGAGGAGGGGAAGGGGAGGGGAAAAGAGGGAGGGGGGGTAAAAGTTTTTGTTTTTATGTTTATATTATTTAATTTTTGTAAAGTTGACTATATGGAGTTTATTAACTTGTTTAAATTTAGAAATAAATTTTTGGTTGTAAGAAATTTAATTAAAACAGAATGTAAATGGGAATTTTGATAAAAGTTGATAAAATAAATTTTATAAGTTTTTTAAAAGGTAATGGGGAAGGTTGTGGGGGCCCATGTGTGAGGGAGAAGGGTGGAGTTGAAAATAATAAAGGGGGGGTGAAGGGGAAAGATAATGGGAGGGAAGTGAGGTGTAGGGAGGGGAAGTGGGGGGGGGAGAGAAGGAAAAATGGGAGAGGGATGTTAGAGGAAATTGGGGTGGATAGTTGGTGAGGGGGGGAAGGGAAAGGAAGTGGGAGGGGGAAGAGGAGGGGGAAAAGCGCAAAGATGAAAAGTGGGAAGAGAGAAGGGTGGGCGTGGAGGCGGAAGGGAAGGGGAAAGGAAGAGGAGAAAAAAGGAAGTAGGGAGGGGGGGGGAAAAAAGAAGGGGGAAAAAGGAGGGAGAGAAAGAAAAAAGGGAAAGGTAAAAGGAGGAAAGAATGGGGAAGGGTAAGGGGGAGAGAAGAAAGAGAAAAGGATGGGGGACAATGGGGAGGCGGTGAAGAGGGAAAAGGAGGGGGAGAAGGGTGGGGGGTAGGGAAGGAGGGGGAGGAGGGTGGAGAGGGAGAGTGGGAGGGGTGGGAAGGGAGGAGGGGGGGAAAGGGGAGTGGAGGGGGGGGGGAAGGATGGAGAGGGGGGGAAACAGGAAAATGTGAGAGGTAGGAATAGGGGATAAAAAGAAGAAGGGAGGGGAAAGGGGAGGGAAGAAAGGAAGGAAAAGAGGAAGGGTGAGGGAATAAGAAGAGTGGTGAAGGGAGGAAAGGGTGTGGGGGAGGTGTTTTTTTAAGTTTTTTTTTTAAAGGATTTTAAAATGTTTAAGTTTTATTTATAAATTTTTGTAATGTAAAGATATATTTTACTAATAATATGATAAATAAATTAAATTTTTTTAGTAGGGGTGAATTTTTTTTAGGATTTTTATTAATAAAGTAGATTTATTTTTTAAATTATATTTAAATAAAGAAAAAGAGATTGAATTTTTTTATAAAATTATTATTTAAATTTTAAAATTTAAATGTTATTAAAATTTTTTAAAAGTTAATTTTGATGTTTTTTGTAAAAAAATATTGTACATAATTTAATTATTGTGATTTAAGTATGGGAAAAATTAGTATGTAAGTTATAGAATTTATAAAAAAAAAAATTTTAAATTAATTTTTGGTGTTAAAGATTATTAAAGAGATTTTTTAAACTTTTTTATAAAGCTACCGCTGGAGTTTTTATTTTTTTTTTTTTTTTTTGTCTAATTATTGTATTGTTTTGTTGTTAGTGTGTTTTAAATTATTTGTGGTTTTGTGTAGTTATTTTGTGTTGTTTATATTTTTATTAATTTATTATATTTGTGATATTAATTTATTGTTTTTTTAAGTTTGTTTTTTTTTTTTATTGTTATTTTTATTTGTGTTTTTATATGTTGGTGTGTGTGGTTTTTTTTTTTTATTTTTTTTTTGTTTTTTTGTTTTTGTGTTTTTTATTTGTTTTGTAGGTTTTTGTTATGTGGGTGTAAGTTGTGGGTGTTTTTTTGTGTTTAATGGTTGTAGGTATGTGGTTTATTTTTGTGGTGTTGTTTTTTGTTGGAAAATGTGAAAAGTGAATTGTTGTTTGAGTTAAAGATTTTTTTTTTTATTGTTTTTAAATTTTATTTTTTTTTTTTATTTTTGTTTTTTGGTGTTTTTTTTTTTTGTTTTTTTATTTTTTTTTTTTTTTATTGTTTTTTTTTTTTTTTATTTATTTTTTTTTTTTTTTTTAAAAATGTGGAAGTTAGTATTTTTAGGTTTTTTTATTGTTTTTTTTTTTTTTTGTTAAGTTTTTTTTTTTTTTTTATTTTGTGTTAATGTGGTTTTTTTTAATTTGTTTAAAATTGTTATTATTAATTTATTTATTAATTTATGTTTTTTTTTTTTTTTTTATTTTTTTGTATTAATTTATTTTTTTTATTTTTTTTTTAAAGTTTACTTTTTTTTTTTTTTTTTTTTTTTTTTTAATTTTTTTTTTTTTTTTTTTTTTTTTTTTTTTAAAGTGAGAAGTTTAAAGTTGGATAGTGGGATTGGGGAAAGGTTTTTTTTTTTTTTTTTAAGTTTTTTTAATTAAATTTGTTTATTTTTTAAGTGTTTTATTTTTTTAGGAATTTTTTTTTTGTTAAAGTTTAATTTTAAAATTATTTATTGTGTTTATTTTTTTTTTGTTGTTTTGATTTAATTTTTTTTTTTTTTATTAAATTTTTTGTGTGTGTGGGGGAGGGGGGTTGTGTTGGTGTGGAGGTGTGTTTGGTTGTTGGAATTAATGGTTATGTGGGATTGTGGTGGTGTGGTTTTGTTATGGTTGTGGTTATTTTGTTTTATTTTAATTTTTGTAAGGTAATTGTTTTTTGTTTGGAGGTTTTAATGGTGGTTGTAGATTGTAAAAGGTGTGATTTTTTTAATGTTTGTTTTTTTATACAAAGTTTGTTATGTTGTTATTTTTTTATTTTTTTTTTTTTTTTTTTTTTTTTTTATGTTTTTTAATTTTTTTTTGATATTATTTTTTTTTTTGTTGTTTTTTTTTTTATTTTTGTATTTTTTTAGTTTTTAAGTATTTAAAAAAAGGTTGTTTTTTGATTTTGTAAAAAGTGAATTAATTTAAATTATTTTTTTTTTTTTTTTTATTATTATTTTTTTTTTTTTTTTTTATAATTTTTTTTTTTTTTTATTTTTTTTTTTTTAATTAATTTTACTTTTTTAAAGTGGGAAGGTAAAATTTTTAAATTTTTTATGTAATTTAAATTTTTTTGTTTGTGTTTTATTTTTTTTTTTTATTTTATGTTTTTAAAAGTGATTATTTTAAAGTTTTTATTTTTTTTTTATTTTAATTTTGTTTTTTTTTTTATTTTTTGTTGTTTTTTTAAAGTGTGAAAAAAGTTTAAGAGATTTTTGTTTTTTTTTTTAAAGTGCAGGTGGAGTGTTTTTAGTTTATTAAGAGTATTAATTGGAATTTTTTTTTGGTAAAGTTTTAGTGGTGTGATTGGAATGTGGGTGTTTTTTTTTTATGTTTTTTTTTAAAAGTGAAACTTTTTTTTTTTTTTTTTTTAAAAGTATTTAATTTTTTTTTTTTTTTTTTATTTTTTATTTTTGATTTTTTGTTTTTTATTTATTTTTTTTATTTTTTTTTTTTTTTTTTATTTTTTTATTTTTTTTATTTATATTTTGTTTTTTTTTTTTTTTCAAATTGTTACTAAAGTTTATTTTTTATTTTTTATTTATTTGTTTTTTTTTTAATTTATATTTATTTTTTTTGAATTTTTTTTTTTTTTTTTATTTATGTGGATTTTTTTAATAAAAGTAATATTTTTGATTTTTTTGTTTTTATTTTGTTTTTTTAATTAAAGTTAATTTAAAAATTTTTCTAATTTTTTTTTTTTGTTTTTTTTTTTATTAATTAATTTTTTGTTATGTTAATTTTTTTTTTTTTTTATTTTTTTTTTTTTGTTTAAAATTTTTTTGTGTTGGTTAAATTCTTTATTTTTATGTTTTATTAAAGTGAATTTTCATTTTTATTTTTATTTTAAAGTAAGTGATTATTTTAAATTTTTTTTTAAAGGTTGGGGGAAAGAGAGAAGACATGGAAGTTTTTTTTTTAATTTTTTTTTAAATAAAATTTTTTTTTTTTTTTTATTTATTTTTTATTTTTTTTTTTTTTTTAATTTTTTTTTTTTTTTTTTTTTTTTTTTTTTTTTTTATTTTTAAAAGTGAGTTGAAAAAAATTTTTTTATTTATTTTTTTTTTTTTTTTTTTTTTTTTAAAGTGTGTGGAAAAGTGAAGGACTGAAGGAATTGCATTTCCCGGGCAGCCCATCATCGAGATCGCCGCCATAGTTTGCCCATGATGTTTGTTGTAGATGGGTGCGAAAACATTCAAACGGTTTTTTTATTTTTTATTACGGTTTTTTGTCTTTTATACCCACTCGGGATACGCGGAATTAGTAGTTTAGTAGTAGTAAGTAGTTGGTAGTTTGTTGTTAGTTTTTTTTAGGTAAGTAGTTAGGAAGTAGGGTTAGTTTTGGTTAGTTTTTTAGTATATACGTGTAGTTAGTAGATAAGTAGAGGAGAGGTTAGTTTGAGTAGTTAGTAGTTAGTTTTAGAGTGTTTGTTAGTTAGTCTAGTATGTCTCTCGTTTGGTATTGCTGGCCGGTTCGTTCGTTATAGCAGGGGTAGCAGGATTTTTTATCGTGTTGTATGTAACCATTCCGCGATGTTGATGGGAGTTCCAAACGCAAAACGAATCAGTAGTTAGCAGGTACTTAGGGTGACGGCATGGGTTAATGTAGCCATGGTTTGGGTTTGTGGGTTTATGCTGTATGGGTTTTACTTGTTGTTTTAACATGTGGGTTGGTTAATTGATTGTGTTCATATGTTTTTTTATATGATGTGTTGTTGTTGTTTTTTTAAGGGCGGCCTTTCATACCCATACCGTTTTTTGTCGCGCTTTGGTTAATTACCGTTCGTAGTAACTCTTCCGCATTCATAAAAAACACCGGAATTCGTTTTTTTTGTAGTTGTGTTTGTTCGGATGTTGCGGAACGAAAGAGGGGCGGGGGAAGGAAACGCAAGAGGAGAGGAGCCGAGAAAAGAGAAGAACGCCGAGCGAGGAGACACAAAGGTGAGGGAGGGAGGGGCGAGGAAAGAGGAGAGAAGGAGAGAGCGGAAGCGAGAAAGAGGGGAGAAAGGAGGGGAGAAAGGAGAGAGGGAGGAGGGGGGAGGAAAGAGGAAAGGGGGAGAAGACTTGGAGAGAGGGAGAAGAGGAGGGGAGGAAAGGGAGGGAGAGGAAGGGGAGCGAGAAGAGAGAAAACGGCCCCCCCGGTTGAGGGTTTTGCGTTTTGAGTGTGTGAAGTTCTTACCAAAAAAAATATAAGGTTCCCTGTTGGCCCTTTTTTTTAGGACTTTTTCCCTTTTAGCACTGATCGTATTGTATGCTTTTCTTAAAGATCGAATTAAGATTATAGCCCGGGCCCCCGACTCCCTCTCTCCTCTCAGGTGGTTTGTTTTTGTACAGGTTGGTCGGTTTATTAACCGTGTCAAAAGTATATGTGGCCACCGGCCAGGATTTATCACCGCCCACCGCAGGAGCCACCCTGTCCTTGCCCGGCGAAAAAATGCAATGGTGTAGACGGCCGACAGCTCGGGAGCCAGCCCAAGGAGGGGGTTTCCCGTTTGTGCTCTCCAAGGCTAGGGGACCTTTTGTATATTTTGAAACTCCTAGGGCCTGACCGGTTTTATTTATTGTTGCCCGGTTTTTTTTTCCGGTTGCCCGGTTTTTTTTAGGGTGGTTTTTTTGTCCCTAATTCGTCAGCCCGCTAATGTTGACACTTAAACTGCAAACAAAATTTGGCCAACGACTTACCTTTTGAAATTGTGAACATTTTTCGCGCGACCCGCGTTTTTTTTTGCCGAAACCATAATTCTCCTTTGGCAATTTCCGCGCCAAATTGTTTTTTTTGTCGCCGACGCCGCGGCTTTCGCTTTTTTTTGACGCTTGCCGCAGCCTCCCCACGTCGTTTGTGGATTCGGCGCGTAACAAAATAGACGCGGTCGACCCCCGATCGGATTAGGCGCACTCAATAACACCACAAACCATTAGAGGGAGGCGGCTCTTTTATTCACCGTCTTTGTCCCCAATGAGTTAGGTAATTATTTTTTATCGAGTTTAAAGTCGCGGGGAAAAGAAAAGAATGTATAATAAGGGAAAAGATGGAGAAAAAAAGAAAAGGAAAAAAGAAAAAAAAAGGAAGGAGAAAAAAAGAAAG
>Ga0179591_1390063_pt1 | contig 10835 bp, 15 predicted proteins | sample CZOMad2_1_08_16f_FD_182891 | JGI IMG/M metagenome (GOLD analysis project Ga0179591, IMG submission 182891) | Vadose zone soil fungal communities from Angelo Coast Range Reserve, California, USA - CZOMad2_1_08_16fungal (PacBio error correction) | ecosystem: Environmental > Terrestrial > Soil >... | reverse complement strand
TAATGCAGCGAAGTCTTCTTTCCTCTCCTGTTTATCCCAACGTCGCGCCGAAAGACGATGTTTTTTTCTTTTCCCCCCGACGCGCGCTCCGCCGAGCTGTGCTCTTCCCCCCCCTTCTTTTTTCCACGTTAACATGAAGCGACAGTGTGCCGGGTCTTCTTCTTTCCTTCCGGCCGACCCCCCCAGGAAGCGAGCACGTGTAGAACGATACTCTCTCCCTTTTTTTTCCCTTGCGTCGCGGGGTCTCCGAGCCATTTTTCGACCGTGACGAAGCCGAGAATCCCTTTCTCTTTTTTTTTTTCAGCCGCCTTCTCGTAAAACAAAAAGCGTCGATGTTCTCTCTCCGCCTTAAGGAGATCCCTCATGCGCTCGATTTTCCCCCCCTTTCCCCGAACTCTCGACCGGGAGGCTCTTTTTTTTTTTCTTTTGCTTCTCTCTTCCACCAAACCGTGACTTTTCGACGAGGGTCTTTTTTAGGGGTCACGCGTGCGGCGATAGTTTTTGGGCGCGCCGGTACAACGTGTGTTGGCCCTTCTTCCGACCGGGTTTAGACCGCGTTCCTTTTCACTGCGGCCACCAGGAGCGTTTTTTTCATTTTCTTCGGGGCAGAAGCATAAGGTTAGTACCTCTTTTTAGCGTTGACCATGCGCGTTTCTCTCTGAGCGTTGTCGCGCTTAGAATTTCCCTCCTTCTGCGCACCCTGCTTCCCCCAAAAAGAAAGCTGAGGACGGGACGATTTCTACTTTGGCGCAAAAACTGAGGCAGAAGCTTCGCCGGACGGAGCGCCTTTCTGCTGGGTTTTTCTAGTGATTAGACGTGGTTTCCTTCGCGACTAAAGCGGAAGGCCAGACGCTTCCCTTTCCCCCCCCCAGCAACCTCGAACGCTATCGTTCTCCTTCTCCGGTCCATTGAAAGCAGAGGGATAACGCTTTTCTTTTCCAAGAATCGATACGTGAAGGCGACCGTCCTTCCTTCTTCGCCAGGTGCTCGGGGTTTTCTTTCCTCTTCTCAGGCTTCGTGCCCTTTTCCGATAGCAGTAAAAATCAGCACTCCCCTTTTTTGAGAGAGATTGATTGATGTTGCCTTCACTTTACTTTGCCGAGCGACCAGCGAGATATTCGCCTTTTCCTCCCCTTTCCCCGAAGAAGGTAGGTTCTTTCCTTTCCCTAGTCGTTCGGGAAGACGGTTTTTTTCTTCCTCGGGCTGTGAACCCTCTCTCCTCCCTCTTCTCGTTGTTTCTTTGGGAAGATAATGTGAGCAGGCAATTCTTCCGCGTCGGAGTCCGTTCCTTTTGCGGTAAAAAGCGAAGTCCCTTTCCTTCCCCTTCTCTAGAAGGAAGACATAACCTACAGACACTACGGCACTGTCCCCTTCTGCGCTTCGCCAGATTCTTTTCTCTGCACTCCTAGCGGGAGTGTGTTTTCTTTCCCATCTGAGGGCTGCTGACAATACAAGATGAGCTTCCCTTTCTTCCGCCGACAAAGCTCTCTCTCCTTTTCCTAATCCCCGGAGAAACCCTATATCGGGACGAATGTCCCTCTACCTGCGAGTCTGGGGCGCGCTCCTTCCCCCTTTCTCGGGGCCCCCGGGGTTTTTTTGCAGGGAAAAAACGGTTCCCCTCTTCTTTTTGGCGTGCACAAAAACGTTGCTTTTCCGGGGAGCTGAAGCTGTCTTTCCTTTTCCTGGACCCCTAGAGCCCGGAGACCTTTTTTTCTCCCCCCCCTTGTTGATCAAGACTCTCCTTAAAGAGTGGTGACATTCCTCTCTTTTATTTCGGACTCTAGTGCGGGCGACCCTCCTTTTTTTGCGCGGGTTCACAATATCGCTCCATCTCTCCCTGAGCGGCGTATCGCTGGGGGTGGCTCCTTCGATGGCGTATGCGGCACGCGGGGCGGCAGATACCCTTCTATCCCTCATCTCTCGGTTAGCAAACTAGAATGTCTTTCCCTTGAGACAAAACGCGACGCCCTTTTCTCGAGCGAGCGTAGCCACTCTCCCCGGGTGACGCCCTTTCTGAGAAAATGAGACGGGTCCTTCAGGTCAGCTCTTCCCTTTGCCGTGGGCTTCCCCCTTCTTTCGACCGCGCCGTTGCAAGAGTTCACACAGCGGCCTTCTTTTTCGACGAGCCTCGGCCTGAAGATTCCTTCTTCCGAGACGGCGCTGCAGGAACTGGAAGAGCCCTGGGTACCTTCCTTCTTTCCGCGATCTTCTCCAAGCAATAGTCGAACTGATAATTCTTTTCTTTTTGACTTCGAGCAACGCGGCGCCCCCCCTTTCTCTTTCCTCATCGGGCAACGTTGCTTTCTTTCTTTCCCCGGTGGTCCTTTTGTTTCCCTTTATGGTGGCCGAGCGCGACGCCGGAGACGCGGTCTTCCCTCTTCACGGCCACGAGCATGACGATCCCTTTCTCCCTTCACGTGGTATCAAGGAAATCCCTTCCTGTTTATTCGCGAGAGATCAAGTCGAGTTCGGTACGGCCTTTTTTTTTTTTTCTCTGGCAGACTTCATCGAATGTTTTTTTATCGTTCCGCTCGCACCGTAATCAATTTTTCCCCTTTTTTTGCGTCCCCCCCTATTTGCATCAAAGGGAACCGAGTAAGCGTTTCTCTTTTTCAGAGCGAACGCCGCTATTCGCGAAAACTCTTCTGTTCCGGCAGTGACGTGCCCCTCTCCTTTTTTCCCCCCTTCCTTAGCTATAGTTGCATCTTCCTATGACAGCAAACGTCGGCGGCGCTGTTTTCTCCTCCTTTTTTCTCCAGATCACGAGTTATACGAAGCGTACTCGGTTTCCCTTTTCCTCCGACATCGGCGGAGGAGGCTCCCCCTTTTACCTTCCCGGGATTGTGACCCGCCGAAATACGAAGTCGAGTTTTTTTCTCCCCGACCCCAGTCCGTACGAAATCGACCTGTCTTTTTTTTTTGCGGCGCGCGAAACAGGTTGAGGGTCCTTTTACCTTTTTTTCTTCGACCCGACTTTTTTCTTTAGCCTCCGCGTCGACGAGTAGTCCCTCCTCCCCTTTTCAGCGCTGGGCGGGGCCAACGCAACCGTTTTCCCCCTTTCTTTTTTTTTCCTGCCGGCCGGCGTTTGCATCACGTTCCGGCTAGTTTTACCAGGTGTTTCTCGAAGCGATCGCAAAGTGCCTCTTCCTCGGCGTGAAGTGCGAGGACCTTCTCCCTCCTTCCTCTTTTTTTCACTCCGGTCCAGGGCTAGTCCTCACCTCTCTTATCTTCCTGAATCCGTCTTTTTTTTCCCGCCGTGTGGACGCGTGAAAAATGCTCGTTTCCTTTCTACGCCGCGGGGCTATCCCCACCCTTCCTTTTTTCGAACGTGACAGAGCGAAAGTGTGCTTTTCCTTTTCTTACGTCGTCCCAATGCAGAAGGAGTCTTCCCTTTTTCGTGTCGAGCGCTCGCTCGATTCCTTTGTGTCTCCTAAGAAGCTCCCCCTTTCTTCTCCCCCTCCGTTACTAACCCTCTTTGTAGCTGCCAGAACAGACCCCCCCCCTCCCCTAGTCAAAACAAAAGCAGTCCCTTTTGCGTGACGATAGCAGCCTTTCTTTTCTCTTGAGTAGTAGGTGGTAGCCCGACCCCCTCTCCGTGAGGAGCTCTTTCCTTTCTTTCACTCTTTGACTTCCCCCTGTTCGTGACGAGAATTAAGCCCCTTTCTTCAAGAAAAGCGGCGCCGGGAGTTCTCTCCCGGGTCACGGTGCGGAGATCTTCTCTCCCCTTTTCTTCCCGCAAGCTTTCTTTTATGGTCAAAGGTTTGTCACCTTTCCCTTTTTGTTTCGGACAGGGTCACTTGCAGGCTTCCCCCTTTCCTTTTCGGGGCGGCCCTCGAAGAGAGAAGTGTTTCTTCTGGTATCCTCCCTGCTTCGAGTTGAACGTCTCTTTTTTCTCTTTCTCGAGCGTTGTCGGCGTTAGGACCTTTTTATTCAGCCCGGCCCTCAGATGCTGAAAATACCTTCCCCCCCCTCCCTTGAGGAGTTTTTGCGTGTTTTTGGGCGAAGGAAGCAGGAAGGAGACTTTCTCGGACGTATCTCCTTCTTGATTGTTCGTCATGTAGGGACCTCCTGGTAACTGCTATTTCCGAGGCCGAGATTGCCGGCGCACCTTCTCCCCTTCGAGAGCGGCAAGCGGACGAAATTTCTCCCCGTGCCCGCCAGCGGGATACGATCCCTTTCTTCCTACTGATCCTAACCGACCTTATTCGCAAAGTCTTTTTTTCTCTCCTCGCTGAGGCGACGGAGAAGATCTTCTCCCTTCTCTACGTCTCGCCGGAATCGCAGTCACCACCCTCCCCTTGTTCCCTTTTTTTGCGATAGGAGCGAGTACTTTGCCGAGCCCACCCTCCTTCTTCCTCATCGGTAAGGGAACCTTCACCAAATTGTGCCTCTTTCGTGTAGACCTCCTCGAGTCCTTCGGACGACGGTACTTTTTTTCTGTGTTTTCCCCCCGTTGATTCTCTCGCGGTAGAGTTTGTTTTTCCGACGCAAGCGCTTCCCCCGTCGTGCGTCCGCTGTAGGTCTCAGCCCCTTCTATCCATTTACGATCAACACGACCTTTGCCTCTGTACGGACTCGCCCCCTTTTTTCCTGGCTTCGCCCCGCTTAGCCCTTCATCCTTTTCCCCTTCACTGAAACTTTTTTTTGTCCAAGGGATTTCTCCTTCCTGCCTGCCTGACAATACCCCGCCCTTTCTCCTTTTCTGAAGCGCCGAACAAAGACTCTCTCCCCAGTAAGACAACCAGTATAGGGAGCGTGAAGAAGACCTGCTTCCCTCTTTCGAGGGGAAGACCCCTTTCCGCATCCCGTCTCTTGCAAATGTGCCTTTCTAACACTCTTGTCCAAAACGTTGACATAGGACCCCTTCTCCGCAGGTCGCGGCCGCCTTCCCCTCCCCCCCGTGAACCCCTAGACGCCCGGCATCCCCCTCTTCTCGAATCTCAGTCTTCCCTTTCCAAACGCAAAAGTGCCCTTAGGTTGGACATCGTCCCCCTCGCTCCTCACCGGTAGTTTTTTTTTTTTTCTTCTTCTGACTACCCCTTTTTGGTTCATCAAAACTATCGCGCTCTGGGAGAGAGCTGCTTTCTCCCTGCGACGGCGGGGTGGGACTCCTCTTCCCTCAGTGGGGCCCTGGACAGCTAAACTGGATCGTCCTTCGAGGATTTCGTAAAGGTTCTTCTTTTTTCCCTTTTGAGACATTTTTTGGCTAGACTTTTCCCGGATTAAGTCATGGCCCTTTCCCGCGCCGATCTACCAGATTCTTTTCCCCCCTCGGGAACTGTTTCTCAGGCGGAAGCAGGACTGTGGTCTTCTTCTTCCTCTGAGAGAGGCGGGGTTTATCTCCTGGCGCAGTTTGACACGAGTTTTTCCCTGGCACCTTAGACAGGCAGATGAAGGACTTTCTTCTGGGCCGTTCTAGGAAAACGGGACTCTCTTTTTCCCCCTTCCGCAATCGTCACTGATTCACGGTTTTTCTTTCTCTCTTTCTCAAAACCCGGACCCTGAGCCTAATAAGGGCTTCTTCCTTTTCCGGCTACGTGATCGTCGAATGGGACACTTTTTTCTCGGATGTGGATGGTGGCAGACCTTGGCGATCCTCTCAGACTATTTCTCTCCTACTCATCACGTGGGATCCAAGGACCCTTTTTTCAACTGTTTCGCTCGCCGAACCTCAGTTACCGATCTTGCTTTGTAAGACCTGCGGGTAGGTAGGTTCCCTCCCTTCCGGATTTCGGCTTAGGCGCGGGTGAGTTTCCTTCTCCCCAGACCGCGTTCGCGAGGCGCGATTTCTTCTCCTCCTTGTAGCCCCCGCCCCCTTTGTACGCGTCGTAGAAAATCGTTTCTCTCCGAAACGCCGCTGATTCGCGGAAAACCTCTTTTTTCGTTCCCGTGACTCCTCCTTCCCTCCTCCTTTTTTTTTCTTCTTCCCCCCTTCACTGCCGGAAGCAAGCTGAAGCAACTCCCCCTTTTGTCGCTCTGAAGAAGGATGTGTTTCCCCCCTTTTTACTTGACTGGGAGGCAATCGAGATAGAGTGGACTCATTTCCTTTTTTTCTCCCTAAGTTCACTGGAGGAGGCTGGTTGAGAGCTGCCCCCTACGAAATACGTAGTAGAGGAAGTTTTTTTCTCTCCCTCGACCGACAAGAGGGTCCTTTTTCCCCTCCTTTCCCTTCTTTTCATACACTCTTCTTACTAAGAGGTTTCCCTTTTCTTCTCTTCTTGAAGGAAGTCGACGGACGTCGTCAGGTCTTCCCTTTATGCCTCGCGTCGCCGCGTCTCCTTTTTTCCCTTTCCCCAAGCATCTGCTTCGCAGGAGGTAGCATTCTAGTGGGTATCAACAAGGGTGCGCAGCTGTCTCTCCTTTTTTTCCCTTTGATCCTCCACGTGAGAAGGTAGATCCTCGTTTTAGACGCCCCGAGAAACGGACCCTCACGGTCCATGTTTTTTTCTGAGATGACCGCGGCCTGGAATCTGCAGTCCCTTCTTTTTCCTCCCCGCGTGGACGCGTGCACTGCGAGAGGAGCTCCCACACCCCCCCCTCCTTTTCCTTGCCAAAAAGTTTTCTTTTATTCTCTTTCTTTTGCCCGGGACCGACACGGCGCAGGTTCCCCCCCTTTTTTTTCGGTAACGAAACGGCAGACCGCTTCTTCCCTTTCCTTCCTCGACAAGCTCGGACGAGAAAGCCAGTCTTTTTTTTCTTCTTTAGATGACTTTTCCTGGCGGTGAACGAGAAAGTTTTTTTCATGATACGCCATCGATTCGACGGCCAACCCCATTTTTTCCTTTTCTTTCCTCGGACGCATTAGAGGAGTCCCCCTTTTTTCTTGTGCGACTCCTTAGCCGATGATGGACACCAAATACTTGAATGTTCCCTTTCCTTTTGTCGGGACGAGCATTCAGCCACCCCCCTCTTTTCTTCAGAAACCTCGGGCGCAGGGGTGAGTCCCCTCCCCTTCGGCGAGAGGAAAGAGAACGCAGGTTCCCCAGTTTTTGTCACTCCAAATTCTTTTCCTTTGACCGGTTCACTGGCAAAGCGTTTTTCCCCCGGGCTTGTGACGGTTCTTGCTCAGGTTAGTAACGCTTCCTTTTTCCGTGGACCCGTGCGCCAGGTCTCTCCTTTCCCCGTTGTCGTCTCTTTTTTCGATTAAGGCGGGGGATGTAAGCAGGTTTTTCGAAACACAGCACGCTTTTTTTTCTCCTAGGAGATGGGCGTTTGATCCCCTCCCATTCGGGACTCGTCAGGGACAGGCCGCTCCTTTTCCCCGGGGATTGGTGTCCCTCGTGTCGACGTGGCTCGTTCCCCCCTTCCTACGTCCCTTCTTGCCGGCAGCAAAGTTCCCTGAAAGAGAGCTCCGACATATGCGATGGAATACCATTTCGGGGTTCCCCCTCCCTGAACGAAGCAGATTTTCCCTCACCGACCTTTTCGCCAAGGGTTTTTCCTCTTTTCCTCGACCTGCCGTACGCGCTGAGGCGACTTCTTCTTTTTCCATCTTCCCTCGAGCCCCGCCTCCTTAATAATTAAGTTGTTGTTGTTGAGAGATCTCGCCTTTCCGGCGAGACTGCCGAGCGACCAGCGAGACTCTTTTTTTTCCCTCAGTTTCCTTTAGAGACCACGAGCACCTCCTCCTTTCTTTTCAGGTGATAGAGTCCCTTTCCTGCTTATACTGATTCTCTTTTTGAACCCGTCTCAGCGAATATGTCTAGATTTCGGTCCTCTTGCTGTTGGGCTTGTGGATTTTTGTCTGGATGGGAGCAGAGCAGCGTTACCTTTTGCCCAAGGCGAGGAAATTCTTCCTGCCTTTTCGCATCAACAAAGACCTCCCCCTCCAAGGACTCGCTCCGTCAGTCCTCCCCCCCCCCCTCCGTTGACCAGCAACGCCCCCCCTCCCCCCCTAAGCGTTGCGTGTGTTGGTTCCCTCCTCTCTGAGGGACTGACTGAACAACTTTTTCTTCTGGGGAGAAATTAGCCTTGAACCCCCTTTGCGAGCAGAGGCCCTCCTTTTTCACGGTCAACGTATCCTTTCCCGCCTTGGTCGCGATAAGGCCCCTCTTGGGGAAGAAAAAACCCCCCTCTCCGGCCGCAGTGCGAACGATTCCCCACACTGTTTATCCCCCTTTGTACCATCGGCAAAGGTTCTCCCCTTTTCCCGCGACCGGGGACTATCGCAGCACATTCCTTCCCCATTCCAATTCACACGGACCGCAAAAAGTGGACTTTCTTTTTGTTGGGTGCCATCGGCTGCCGTCTTTTCTCGTTCGGGCGAAAAACCTCCTTCTCTTTTATTTGAGGTCTCTTCTTTTATAAGAGACGGATGGGGGTTTGGAAGTTTTTTCCCCTTTCTTCCGCGGGGCTTTTTTTGTTCTAAGGTCCGCGGGCCCCGAGGGAAAATATGGATCGGTCTCCTTCCTCTCAGAGAGAGAGTTCGACAAGGCTCTTCCTTTTGAGTTAGTGGACCGCGCAAGACTCCCCTCTTCCTTTTTTTTGAGTCTTGACTCTATGTTACCGGTAGTCGTCTTCCCTCCGAGAAAAGAGCGGAGGATCTTTTCTTGCTTCTAGAGAATTCTCACCTTCTCCCCCCCCTCACGCCCCTCTTGCCTCTTCCAGGACGAGGTCCTTTTTTGAAGGAAATGGAAGAGATTCTTTCCCTTCCCGTTACTCTGAACAGGAGAGAGCCCTTTCTCTCCCCTCAGCGGCCATAGAATTCCTCGGCAACGACGGTCCCCTTTCTATAACCCACGGCGAGCCCCCCTTTCAGCTTTTCTTCCGACTGGGACACGGTTGCGGTTGGTCCCTCCTCTTTCCTGTGGCACGGAACGGCGCCTCCTTTCCTGCGCGCGGACGGGCAAGAGGCATGTTTCCCCTTTCCTTGTCCTCGTCCCTTTTCGATAGAAGAAAGCCGTAACGAGTACCCTCCTCCCCTTTCTCTTCAGTACGACATGCGGGTCGTGCTCCCTTCCTCTCTTCCCTCGACTGACGGAGTAGGCTTATTTTCTTTTCCTTTCGCAAGTCCCCATACCGCGTTCGCGAGGGCAGCGCTTCTTCCTTTTTTCGTCCACGCTATCTCGATGCATCCAGTTCTCACTCGTTATCTTTTTCCATCGGCTTCAAGCGTCTCTCCTCCCCTCTGTAAGTCGCCCTCGATAGGACATATCTATCATCGTTCCTACTCCGGTGCGAGAGAAGGGATATCCTTTTTTCCCCCTTCCGCTGGACTCAACGAGCGGGCGATGTTTTCCCTTTTTCCTTCCCCCCCCGATCCCTGTTTACTTGATTGCAATTAGAGATAAGAGTGGACGCTTTCATAAGCGCGCCTCGCGAACGCGGCTTCTAGCGGAACGCTCACCCCGCGCCCCCTCCATTTCGTGCCAGCTCTCCTTACGAACTCGACGGAGCTCCTCCTTAGGCTTGTGAGGCGAGCGACCCTCCTTTCCCATCCTAAACGAAGTAGAACGAGACGTCGCCTCTTCGACGTATGCTAGCGTCGCCGGCTTCTCTTCACAGGTTCGGCCGCTCGGGCGGGGACCACCTCCCCCCCCCTTTTCTCTTCCCGGTTCGCCACTTTTTCATCAAAAAAGGGTGCGACGCTTTTCGTCGAAGCGATCAGAAAACCTCTTTCTTCGGAAGGTGACCTTCCTCCCCTTTTAAAGGTTCCTTGCCCCGTCTCGAGGCTGACACGAGCCTGGCCCTTTCCGTCGCGCAGACCGCCGATGTGTTTCTTTTTTTCCGAGGAGCTCGAACAACAGAAGCTCCTCCCCCCGGCAGCCAGTTCCTTGACAGGGATCCCCCGGCGCAGGGTCTAGACTCGGTCTTTCTCCGGGTCACGAAGGCAGCCCTTTTCTAAATTCCATGCCAGGAAGGAGTAGCGGGTTCCTCAGAGTTTCCAGTCGAGCGTCGTCGCCTCTCGGGCGGTGACGGAGTCCCTTTACAACTGTTTCTAGAGTCGAAGTACACCCCCCCCCTTCTCGCGATGACGATCGCGCTCTCCCTCTCTTCCTTTTTTTTCTCCCGAGAGTTTGACCCGCTCAGCAGGAGCCTCCCCCGGTGTGATATTGAGCAACACTCTGAGTGAAGTCCTTCTTTTGACGAGCATTAAGAAAAACTTTATTTTCTCCTTTCGCCGGGAGTATAGGTTCCTCTCTCTTGCAGGCCCGCCGTTGTAGAACATGTGACGATGCCGTTTTTGCATCAAAAGATCTCTTCCTCTTTTTTTTCTAACGGTTCACTGCAAGGCGTCTTTTCTTTCCCTTTCTTGAGACGACTCCCTGTGTACGCTAAGCGTCCCAGTACGAGGGACCCCTTTTTCTTGACCGGCGCAGGAGGCCTTTTCTCTTGTCGGCGCTTCGAATATAAAGATTCTCCTTTTCTTCCTTTCTTTCCCTGGTCAACACTTTCGCAGAGGAGATGGGGCGTGGATGGTACGCAACTTTTCCTTCCTCAGGCCGACGGACGGAGCGGATTCTTCCCTCTTCTCGGGTCGTGTGGATGGGAGGTACTGTTTTTTCCCTTGACTTGTCTTTTTTTTCCGAAGAAGAACCTTTCGAGCGGCCGCAGCTTTTTCTTCTCCCCCAGCACCTCGAAACAGCGGTTCTGTTCCCCCCCTTCTTCTTAAGGAACCCGGTCTCAAGATCACACGGGAAAGTCGTCCTCCCTCCCTTCTTTCGACAAGAACGAACTCCCTTTTGGGTCGCGACCTGCCCGTAAGCGATGAGGCGACTTTTTTCCTCCTCTTTCTTTCGCCGACCTCTTTTTTCATCCTCATAAGTTGGTGTTGTTGAGTACCTCTTCCCCTGAGATAGGCGCGACGTAATTTGCCTCTTTTCTTGCCAAGTCGA
>Ga0179591_1353976_pt1 | contig 10835 bp, 14 predicted proteins | sample CZOMad2_1_08_16f_FD_182891 | JGI IMG/M metagenome (GOLD analysis project Ga0179591, IMG submission 182891) | Vadose zone soil fungal communities from Angelo Coast Range Reserve, California, USA - CZOMad2_1_08_16fungal (PacBio error correction) | ecosystem: Environmental > Terrestrial > Soil >... | reverse complement strand
TTTCCTCCCCCCAATGTTTTATCCCCCAAAGCGGGTGAACTCGACTTCATCGTTGAGTTGGATTTCTGTGGGTGGGGTGGTTGGGGGTTGGTTTTTCTTTGTTAATCTCCCGTACCTGAAATCTTCTCTTGGTACCCTTTTTCCTCGGAACGTAACACTCTGGTGTCTTTCCACCGAATCCCCAGCCTCTTTTTCCCTCTCTATGATCCCACCGTTCCCCCCCAGCCGGGAACGGGTTGCGAAGTCCGGGTCGCGCAATCCTGATTTTGCATTCTGACCGTATCTTTCTCCGTCGCCCACAAATCAGGTACTGGTCAATACTTCTCCCCCCCACTTCTCCGCCACTAACCCCGCCACCTTTCTTCCCCCCCCAGGCCGAAAGGTGGCTTCGAACAGCGCCTCCGTCACCTTTTGAGTTTGACTCCTTCCACCTTCGTGTAGTGCAGTCGATTGATCCCCTTCTTCCACAACTCCCCGATTTTTCAGCCGAGCCTATAATGGTTTGATTCACTTCGATTGCGCCCTTTCCTCGTTTTACTTTCCTTTTGTTCGCGGATCACCTCGTTAGTTCCCCCTCTCGGAGTTTTTCCCCACGAGTGTCGCCAGTTTCTTCCCTTTCCTGATTTGCCGAACACTTCCCGTTTTTTCTTGACCGCTAGAAACTCTAGCAGAAGAGAATCAGCAGGACGAGGACCCTAATACAAAAAGACGTATCCAGGTGTTCTGAAACTCTTTTTCCTCCTCATGACTCTTGACTGTCCCACTGAACGCCCTTGACCTCTTCCGAAACATCCCTCTTCGCTATCTCGAACGTTTTTTTTTTACCAGCACTCTCCTACCCGCGTGCCGGACCCTTCCCCCCCGCCCTGCCTCTTTCATTTGCAATCCCCTTCCTCTAGAAGTAGTAAAGGAAACGGCGAATTTTTCTTCCTAAGACGTCTGCAACCTCGCTCCTCCGCAACCATCGCTCCAGGAATTTTCTTCCTACGGTTTTGAATCCTCCGACCTCTACGTCGCCGGCCATCTTTTTTCTATCTTCCGATGACCCCTCAAAAACGAGCCGTTCTTCCCTCGCCCTCTCCTTCTCAGTGAGCTGCCTCCCCGGTTACTGTTCTAATTGTTCGTGCCTTCCGAACCAACTTCCCTACCTTTGTCCCTATAGCGCCCCCCTTCAAACAGTTCTCTTTTCCCGGTTAGTGTTGAACGACGTGCCTATACTTAGCTTGCCCTTTTTCCCCCTTTTTATTTCCTCTCTCCCCCACTTTTTTTTCTCTTGGAACTCTGTGGAGCAACCGCGAGGTGTTTCTCTGCGTCCTCTCTTTTTTTTTTTCCTCCCACCTCCCCCCGGGCACTCTTCTTGCCGCTTACTCGTTCGATTTTCTACACTGCTCCCGCTTTAGTCCCGATGCCCGCTTTTCGTCTTCCTTCAATTCCGGTTGACATGTGCGTGACCGTGACCTCTCCTTCATAACCCCGGTAGGATGAAATCGGTCTTATTAGCTTTTCTCTAGCCGACCTTTTTCTTTGTTCTCCCTTCTCTTTATCGAACGAGTCCACGTGAAGGTTTCCCCCACCCCCTTTCCACTACTTGAATTTGCACTCCTCCCTTCCCCCCTCGAATTCATGATCAGCCGGCGAAATCTTCAGATTTCCACTGCGGCCGCAAAACCCGGAGAAGAGGTGGGTGCGCTTTTTCCATCCAACTTCCGCCGCTCCGTCCACCTCCAGTGACCCTCTCTTACTGAGTACCCCTCCTCTCTCCCCCTATTGTTTCTTGAGAGATGGAATTTTACGCAGAGTGTCTACTTAGGTTTTCCACTGTTGGTTCCCCGGTCCCCTGGATTTTGATTAGTCTTACTAACCCCCCCCCACATTTTTAGTATTAGTGAGATTTCCCCGGTTTTTATGGGACTGACATTTGCTCGGTTTGATGTCATTGATCTTCTGCCGACGATTAGTTGCCATTCAGCAATTTGAATTTTGGTGGTGCCCCTAAAGTTTTTTACGGTGTCGACCGAGGAAGGGCTCCACAGATTTTCTTCGTGAGTTCCCTCAAGTCTCGCTAGCTACCGGTTCCTTCCCTATAGTTTGATTGTCTGCTTGATTCTGGCGAGTTCATTCCTGCCGGCACTATCGGAAGAGCGGCGTTAGGGAATCAGTTGGTGCTGTTCCTTACGTGCTCAAAAACAACTCGCGTTTTTTCCCCGGCGTTTCAGCCCTGTGTGAGTGCTTTCTTCGAGAATTCGTCGGAGTCCTTTCTCCTATCTCCCTTTTTTTTTTTCCGCAAGCAACGCGGGTTTTTTGCGCCGTGAGCGCAACCTGTTACCTTTTTCTTCTTGCAACTTAAGTATTGTTCGTTTCCCGAAACTGGGCGTGCGCCGTATTTTTTTTTTTCTAAGCCTTTTGGAGCCTGTTCGGAAAGCGAACAATCACCCGAACCTTTTTTCTGCCTGGTGGTCATTTTTCGTACTGACATTCCTTGAGGGAATTCGGCTCGTCGTGAGGGTTCTTCCCATTCCCTTGTACCCCCTTTTTCGATGACATCCTGTGGCTCTTTCCACCGTAGGTTCCGACATTCTGCTCGCGAGGATGGGGATGTGCGCGGTTGACCTCTTCCCCCATTCATTTCAGGTACCTTTAAGGTGAGATGCCGTCCTTTTCTTTTTTTTTCCTATTCGCCCGTCACGACCTCAGCTCTGTTTCTCTAGTGAGCGGATCTGTCGTCAGGGGCCCGCGGGCTCGGTGGTGGTTTCGGGCTCGCTCTTCCCTCTCTTGCTCGGTTCAACGGCTCGTGTCGATCAGGTCGGACGTTCTTTCCGGACAGTGCACCCTGATTTACAGGTTGCATTCTGGATCGCGTACCTTTTCTTGAGTTGCGCGGAGGAGAGGATATTTTGCAGCGTTCTGCCTGATCTTGTTCTTGTTCGTTGGCGATCAGAGATTTCCTTATCACGTGAAGGCTGGCTTTTTTCTCCTCCCCCCCAGAAACGGACCTGCCGACGAATCGCCCCTTCAACTGATCCCTGCCCCTACTTCCATCTACTCCCCCACAAGGACCTTACCCCCTTGCTCGTCCTGCCGCCAAATCCCCCCCCCTTTTCGCCCCTTCTTTTAAGCGCCTTTCGTGCGTTGGACGCCTCCTTCTCTTCAATCACGTCAGTTTCTTCTTTCTCCCTGAGGGGAGGATTCTCTTTCTTTTGCGATTTTCCTTTGGCTGTCGGACGGCGGTCCTCTTCTTTTTTCTTTTAGAATCAACTGACGTGGGTGCCGTTTCCTTTTCTTAATTTTGGGATTTCCCGGAATTTGCTCCCGGGTTTTAGTCTTTCGAGGTCTTCCGCCTTGAAGTGCGAGTCCTATTTTCCTTTCTTTCCGAGCGGTCTCAATTCGTAAATCTTGCTGAGGGGCAGGCTTCTTTTGTGTTGGACCCCCTTCTTCCCCATCTAAGGGTTTTTCTCGACGATCTCGGTAAGTGCCTTCATCTATATACCACTCACTGTTCAAATCTCGCTCTTTTCACCCTGTTGTTTTCCTTTTTAAGTTTTGGAAGATAATATCTCCATTCCTCGCCCCTTTCTTTTCTGAGATCTTGCACCATGCTGTAGCTTCTGATCGCCAACCACCTGCTGTGAAGAGAGAGCGATCTGTGCTCCACCTTTTTTTGATAGCGTGTGAGGAAAGCCCGTACCGAAATCGTTCGACCCCTTACCGCGGCACGTAAACGACTTACCCCACGTGTGTGTACCTCCCAATGACTAAGCCTTTTTCTCACCCCGGTTCCGATATCCAGACCTCCCTCACATGCAGACGGCGTTTTTTTCAACTTTTGTAAGTTCCCTGCGAGACCTTTCATCCTCGAACATCTTATGGCGTCCATGTACCCCTTCCCTCCTGCCCCTTCCTACCATGCGATCAAACCCGGTTGATTCAAACGAGAGGCCCCACCTTCCGTCCCCTGGCCAAGCTTTCCTAGTCCACCCCAGCCCCCGTTGGTCATCTGTCCAAATTTTTTTTGTAGTTACAGAATTGCCTCGGCGTCCCAACTTTCTTCGCGTCGCTGTTCCAGAGAGAGTTCGATCGTTCTCCTTTTGATTTTTTTTTTTTTTTTTTTTTTTTTTGTTTTTTTCCTCCATCAACAAGAGAAAAAATAACCCATCTCTTACAGCCCCATAAAAAACAAGCGGCCGGGGAAAAACTCCCAATTGGTCCAACTACCCTGGTTTTTCCAACTACAACACTTTTGCGTGTTGTGGGTTGGTCTCCAAACCTTGTTTTTTTTTCTTTTTACCACCCCCATCTCTACCCCCCTCCCCACCCACCGTCCCCCGATTCTCTCTTCCCCCCCTCTCGGCTACGGGCATGTGCCTCGCGGCTTCCTCTTTCTGCAGTTTTTTTTTCGCTATTCGGAGGCAAACCGTTTTCCCGGAGCCAGCCCGACCTTCCTCCCCTCGTCTTTCAACCCCCTTTTTGACTGAAATTGGTCTTTTTTGCCCTCCGCGACAAATCATCTCCGACCGCGCAACCTTCCACCCTTCCCTCATTGCCGTTGAGACCCCCCTCCCTCTCCCCCCCCTGAATCTCCACTGTCGCCATTACTAACCTCCTCTCGCCGACGTTTTTTCCTATTGGACACCGGCGTCGATACTTCCTCCACGCCGCTTCTGTTCGGACGCCGCAACACGCTCTAATAACCTAGCCCCTTTCCCCTCCCGTTCATGTTATTAGAAAGAACCCTGCATCTTCATTCCCTGCGGAATGACAGGTTGTCTTCCCACCCGCGCAATTAAGGCACTTTAGATGGATCTAACCCCCCTTTTTTACGAGTTGAAGGTTTTACTTTCTAGTCCTCTCCTTTTCTTTGCAGGCTGACATCAGCCTCCCACGAGGCCTCTGCACCCGTTATGTCATTACCAAACAACCTCCCGTTCCTCACGGTTACTTTCTCCGCTCTCTTCCGTCCCGGTTTTGGACTTATCTCTCCCCGATCTGTCACCTTCCGTTTGATGTTTGTGACGAAACGCGGTCCTACTTGATGTCGTGTTTTCCCACTTTTTTCCGCCCCCCTGAAAAGGGAGATCCTGCACACACCGTCCTTCTTCCTTTTCCTTTATGTGGACTAACCCGGGTGCTTCTCGATACTGTTCTTTGATCCGTTTAAAACCCCCCCCTCACCGGGCAGCCTTTCCCCCTTTCGACGCAGTGCCCGTCTCGCCTCGCTTTTCCCCCTTCTTCCCGCGCTCGTCCTCTGAAGTCCACATCCGCCGCCCCCTTTCGGTCCAAAAATCAGTGCCCAGCGCTTTCACCCCTCTTTTTTATGAGAGCTCGGTCATGATTGCTTTTCCCGTCTCGGTGTCGGTTTATCCTGTCTCGACCTCTCCACACTTTGCTTTCCCTCCATTAATGGCAAGAGCATCCTGGAGCCACATCCTCTTTCCCGTGCGTCCCCCTTTCTTCACATGTCACCCCTTGAATCGCTGCCTTTTATCCTCCGCAAAAAATTGTGGGTGTGTGTCTCCTCCTCACACTCCCATTGTGCGCGGTTAAAATTCTGAACCGATTCTCCCATCCCGCCTTCCTGACCTCCATCTCTCTCTCTATCCTCCGTTGTGTTTTTTTTCGGCTTTTCAGGTCGATGTTTATTTGCAATTCTGTCCCTTGTTCTGGCGCAAAAAACTGTTTGATTTAGTGGCGCCCCCTCCCTAAACACTGCTCCCGTTATTTTTTGGTCCTCCTTTTTCCTTCCATTTGTTCTTTTCCTGGATCTGTCCTTGGTGAGGATGTGCTGCCTCTGAGATGCAATCATGCCCCCTTGACGGGAGGGCCTCTGGACGTTCAGTTTCAAGCCTTCGGGCTAGCCACAGAGTGCCCGCCGTCCGCACTTTTCAGTCATATACGTTATCACATTGTTTATGACTTCTTGGCACTCGTTGGAATGGTTTCACTTATACTTTCATTTAATTTTCTTTCAACCTCCCCCCCTTCCTAGAGGTGTTCGCGATCAAAGCGGGAATCCCCTCTTTCTGGCCCAACCCTCGCGCTTTTCTCTTTTCCCGTTCTTTTTGATTTTTTTGACGGGTGTCCTTTTCTTTCGACTAGTAGGCTGCGAGACTCGTATAATTCATTGGGTGCTCCACCCCCTGCTTCCTCAAAAGCGTGTGGTGTGCTTTTTACTCACCTAACCCGCGTGCCGTTTTCACCATCTCGGTTTCTTTTGCACACTTCGAACTTTCCCTTGCTACGTCTTGCCTGGGAGGGTATTCCCCGACGGATAGAAGTTATCTGGCCAGTTCCCGTTTCTTTTCTCACCTTTCCTCCACCGGGTGAAGTGACTATTTTCCGTTTTTTTTTTTTTTTTCCAGTTTTTGTAATTCCCTCGCCCCTCTCCGTCTCGTTTAGGAGCAGGATTAAGGGCCCATTTCCCCCCCTTCAGCTATTCCACTGCTTCCCCCTGTCCTCTTTCCCCCCTTCTTTCCGCTCTGCGGTCGAGCAGGCGGCTTTTTCCCTGTTTAAGCTCGGTCCCACCTTCATTCGCGCTTGCACTCTCTCCAATTAAGTGCCGTCCCTCTTTTTCCGACACATGAAGTGCCCCCTCCCTTGTTTCTCGAGTGTTTTGCGTCCGCGGGTTGGCTGGTCGGGTGCGATATAGAGAGATATTGTGTCATTCCCCATTGCTTTTTTTCGGCTCGATTCCTCTTTCTTTTCTCCTGTCCCGGAATTTTTTTCTCCTCTTAACTTCTTTCCTTCCCATTTTTTGCCTTCCTGTGCGGCGCCGTCCTCTTCTTCCCCGGTCCTCCTTTGACGCATTATCCTGCCTTTCATATGGTTTCCGATATCGGAACGCCAGGGTTCCTGTTGCTATCCCGAACACTTGTTGTTGTTTCCGATACCTCCCCGCGCTGTGCATCCTTCGAGAGATTACCCCCATGTCCCGGGAATACAACCCCTAGGCGACTCGCCTTGGCCGAGTTTTTGTACGTCCTAGCAATTCGAGACACTCCAGCCCTTTTCGTACCTCTCTCCTTGTGCAGGAGGCTGTGCTCCGCGACCCTTTTTTTCATTTTGCGGTGTTCTCGTTCCTTTTTTTTGATTTAGAAAGGTGTGTTTTCTGGTGCGCGCCATTGTTTTTTCAGCGCTCTTTGAGTCCCCCCCCCCTCTCGTCGGGCCTGTTGCAGCGTGCAGGTGCTTTTCCCCCGTACTTGCGGACTTTTTCCAGCTCGGACGACAGTCTGGCAACGGTCTATATCTTTTTTTTTGATTTGGTGGTTTGAGTCGTTACGTTAGTCTTGCTTATTTTCGGTCCTCCATTCTCTTCCCTTCCTTCTCCTAACTCAAGGTGGATTTGGCACTCTTTGATTCTCTCTTCACCCGCGGGTTGGTTTTTTTGATGAGCCCAGTGGTCGACGTTTTTTTTCTCTTCTTTTTTCTTCCCCTTGTTGAGCGTCTTTTTCTCACACTTCCTGCGTGAAAACGCTGGGTTAAGCTCTTGCCTTGGTGGATAGGAGGAACTTTTTGGACCTAGCCAGTACCTCACTTTTTCTCGACCCGCTCGTCCCCTGCTTTCCATTTTTTTCGTCAGACCCCTCATACCGCCTCCACCCCCCCCCCGGTTATTTTCCCCCCGCTAATTCGCCCAGAAACTCGCCTGAAAAGAGTCTTCGTTTCCTCTCACCTGTCACGTCGATCATTCGATCCGAATATCTCGATTTTTTCCAGTAGACCCTTAAATGGGCGCCCCCCATACCCCATCCCCACTCCGACAGGTTGACAAACGAGAGTCCCCCGCTTTTTTTTTTTTTTCCCCCCATTGACGTCTCCCCAGCTCAAAAACCGACTGAGGCATCTGTCTTTCCTTCTTCCTGAGTGAAGATCGTCCGGCTTCCCCAGCCAACCGCAGGCGTTTCCCTCTTTCGTCTTCGTGCTACCTGTTCACTCCGAGCCCAGGCTTCTACCCTTTCTTTCCTTGTGCTCTGGCTTCTCTTCCGACGATGCGGAGCACCGTTTCGGGATAGCGCGCCCCGCCCTCCCATTGATCGGATCGTGATCGCGACTTTTTTCCCTCAAGCGTTGGACATCGCTCTACCGAATCTTGTCCCGCGACCACTCGCCAAAGTGAAGAGGTTCTGCGAGACTCACGACTTGCCTTCCCTTTTCCTCACTCACCGACCTGACTTTCCAGGCCTCGAGTCATGTACCCGAGGGCATCTCCCACCTACCTCTCCTGTTGCAGAGAAAGGTACGTTGCACCCTGCTCGAGAACAGATCGATTCGGTACGAGTAGGATTTAACTTTTCCCTCCTCCTGTCATTTAATTTTTGCAGCCCCAGGTGGTCGTCACTCTTCTTACCGACCCGCTCGACGCCTATCGCGTTCGACGATTTGAACTCCCTAGAAAGAGTGATACTGGGACTGCGGCGATGCCCATTAGCCAATAAGATACTCCCCCTCTCTTTTTGCACCTCGTTCCCAACTTTCCTCGCCCGTGCCATGCGTACGAGTGTCGCCCTTTCTCTTCCCGTGCCAATTAAGACCAGGCTCCCAACCGGACCAATTTGTAATTATTTATCCTTTTGGGGGACCCCCGGGAGTAGGCCAGACCCCCGCCCAGGTCAACCGGTCCCTTTTTTTCTCTTTTCTTTTCTTTTATGTGACCTCAGTCACGAATACATTCCCCGTCGGGGCAACCTGCCCGTCTTTTTTTCCACATTGAGTGAGATAAGGCGCACCCACCCGCGTTGGGATTTGGAAAGCATGTTGGACTAACATCTCTCTTCACTACCTAGTTCTTCTTTGCCTCGGCCGTCGTCCACAGTGCCTGCCCCCCCCCCCCGGATAGAGAAGAGAATTGTTTCTCAGTAACGACAGCGGTCTGATAGCCTTCTTCCCCCTCCTTGAAGCCCCTCTACATCCGGCCTCGCGCTTTGCCAAACACTCTCAGCCGAGCATAAACCCTTTTTTTCTCACCATTCTTGAAGAAGTGATTTCTGCGCTCTCGCAACTCTTTGGGAGCATGAATAGGCTTTTCCCCTCCCTTCCATGTGCAGCCTTTTCAATGCGATCCCAATTTCGTTCAAGCCCCACTTTCCCTCGGTCAAATAATGAACCCTTTCCACCTTTAACAATCGCTGGACAACTACGCTAGCAGGGTGTCTTTTTCCTTCCCGATACCCCATCCTTTTGCGTCACTGATCCCCGCCTCCACAAGTGTTAATACCTCCCTTCCTCTTAAACAATATCTATTTTTCCCCCCTCCTACTTCTCTTTTTTTTTCTTCGTATATGTCGGAGTCCAGATGTGATGCACGTTTCACCTTTTGTCCGTGACCCTCATGGAGTTTATCCCTCCTCCCCCTCATCCCACCACCTTGTCCTTTTTATTTTTTAGGCCCTGATGGTACTCTTTCCTGGTAGTCTCTTCAGTTGAGATTGCTGATTGTGGCTGCTATGTGATTTCTCCCCCCCATTCAAGCTGGCCATCACTGAACTTTTCAGTGTCTCCTTAGTTAGCGGATAAGAAACGATTGCTCTCTTCCCCCGGCCGCATCCTCGATTTCCCCCTCTTCCCTTCGGCTCCGGTTTCCCTTATTTTGTATAGTCTTCAAGGCGCTTATCTTCCCGGTCCCCGATAGTCGTCCTCTCTGAGGTCCCCACTCACTGTGGTCGACTCGTTCTTCCCCCCCCAAATCGGTTCTGACCGGGCTTACTCGTTTCTGTTTGATGTTCTAGCGATTAGTTCCTAGAGACTTATCGAGCTCCCTAGCCGTGGGGGTCCCTTCTTTTCCCGTCCCCACATCGGTTTTTGATCAGTGCCGCACTCCCTTTCCCTGGCTTTGACTTTCCACATCTGTACTTGTGACGAGTTCGTCCACCTCCTCCTGCCCCAAGGGCACGTCCTTTTTTTGGTTGCCGGGCGTTCCCCCACGATCAAGGACGAGGAGTTTCTTGGGCCTGTTCCTGGCAGAAGATGCACCTGACCCGGCATTTGTGCGAGTCTTCGGAGAAGCTGTTTCATGCCCTATCTTTGCCCCTACGGATAGGTAGGTTTTTCCCTCTGCCCCATTCGGCATCGTGTTCCACATGCTTCGTCGTGACAAACCTACTCTTCCTTGCCTCGTTAAGCCTGTTTCCTTTTTAGTTTTCGAGCGATGTTGTGAGGATGTTGTTTTGGTTTTTCCCTACAATCATTCTCCTTCCCTCCCTTTACCTCATAATCCCTATGCCGTCCGGTTTCCTTATCGATCAATTGCCCGGTCTTCTCCTTTATGCGTCTTGTTTTTTTTTTAGAGGTAAATGCGCGGCACTTTGCGTGAGCGGAGGCGTTGTTCTGGTCGTTATTCCTTACCCTTTCTCGTTCCGGTGTAAGCAAGATCTCTTTGGCCTGGCGTTTTAGCCTAGGTAGTGTTAGTTCTCTTTTCCGACGTTGTCCTCTGTCGGGGTCAACTTGTTAATTAAGCCTGTTTCGGTCGTGATTCGGGGGAGTTCGTACGAGGATTCCCCTTGTCTCGATTTCTTTTGATTTTTCCGTCTCCTTCCCGATAGTTGGTGACCTGGCTACAACTTCAGGCTTTATGCTCCCCCTCCCCGGGGTGACTGATAATCGTTCCTGTCCCTAGGACTCCGCTTTCCCCCCCGTCCAGAAGTCCTCTTGAGTTAATGGTCAAATTCTGTCTTAAATACCCGCGTCTTCTTGTTTTCGACAGAGCGTCCCCTCTCCTGCGATTGGAGTCTTGCATTTAAATCTCAGATGCTCCCCTCCTCTGTTCCTTACCAGCGACAAGCACAAGCGGTTTAGTAGAATTGGATCTGGACTCCGTCTCCGGTCGTGCTGAGCTTTTTTCAATA
>Ga0179591_1341441_pt1 | contig 10835 bp, 17 predicted proteins | sample CZOMad2_1_08_16f_FD_182891 | JGI IMG/M metagenome (GOLD analysis project Ga0179591, IMG submission 182891) | Vadose zone soil fungal communities from Angelo Coast Range Reserve, California, USA - CZOMad2_1_08_16fungal (PacBio error correction) | ecosystem: Environmental > Terrestrial > Soil >... | reverse complement strand
CTTCTTCACCTCAGGCGGCAACTCCCCTCTTCCCTTTTTTTGGTTTCTCGAGGCTACTCGCTGGACCTTTCTTTCACCCCTTCTTTGTCGAGTCCAAAGATTATATTTCTCTCTTTTTAAGATGTCGTCCCCGAAGGGGAGACCTCCTTCAAATCTTTTCACCTTCCCTGATTCTCAATCCGTGACAACCACTCCCCTTTTTTCAAAGCCCTCATGCCAAAAACGAATCTTTCAAAGGGTCAGTCGTAGCTCTATCAGCTGCCTGCCTACTTAGGCCTACAAGTAATCTGACGACATCCTTTACATCTCCTGCATGAGGCGCCACAAGAAAGATCGACTCCTTCCTTCGTTAGCCTAGCGCCACACAGCCTCCCCTCCTTCCTGGTAGAAAACGCATCCTCCTATAAATGTCCGTTCTCCGTGACTTTTTCACAACAACCCGGATTTCCTTGAATGGTTAAAATTCTGCTATCTTGTCGTGACGCCCTTTCACAGTACCAAAAATTTGGGGCGGCGTTCTTAATCATAACCATCCCTTTTTCCCGCTCAGTGTGCCAAACATATCCTTCCCTTTTGTCCAAAAAAGTAAGTACCTTATCCCTCCGCCTGTCTCCAAATAATGGCCGCTCTGACTTTTTATGATCCTTCATTCTCCTTCTTCCCCCTGCCAAGATCCGCTGCAAAACTTCGATCTATCCCGGTTCTGTCTGTGCTTAAGAGTCGTCGGAACTGAAAAGCTGCCTAAACCCGTTATGTGTTAAGCGATTGGTGAATTCTTAACCTTCCCACTATTCTTGTGCGCCACAATACCCTTTTTCTTAGTAGTAGCCGTCCCTCCAAACCTTGTCATGTGTCCAGCCCTTTTTGGCTAGTACCTTCCTGTTATCCATTCGATTCGCCTTCCTGGATAGGAGTTTATCCCCCCGAGAGCAGGAATGAAGCGAGTCATCTTTCTTGAGGTCCCCCCCCTACCACCGCCGCCTTTCCTTTTTTCCTTTGTATGCTAACACAACTTCGAAAGTTCGCGGATGATGTTACTCAAAGACCCGTTATCTCTTATTGAATCTTCCTATAACTCATGAATCGTCATTTCCGCTTCGAATTGTGAAGAGTTACGCTGGTTTTTGATGAGGGATTGTTCCCACGGCTCCGTCTGATCTTACTACCCAACCCCACTGAGTGTTCTTCCGTTGCGGCCGAGAACATAGAAGACAGGACTCCCCTACGACTTTAGGGTATACTCTTTCTTTGAAGAACCACTTTCTCCTTTGCTATAGCGCTAGAGCACTCTGGGCGGAATCCACCTCTCCCTGATTCGTAGCGTTTTGTTCAATGGATCATTTTCGTGGAAGCTTCGCCTAACGTGGTGAAAACTCTTCTTTTGCCTCAGAGGAGTCCCTTGGTGGCACACCCCCCACCCCAGTCCCCCTTACGCCAACCGTGCTTCACCTGAGATGAAAAAACTTTTGATCCCCTGCTGTGGGGGTGAGTGAAATATCACGAGGTACTTCCCCGGAGCCGTCAGACGTTCTTTTCCCATTTTCTATCTCTTCAGACTCGAAGTGTCTTAGGATCCTCAGTTTCGCGGAAATCTCTAGAGGCGTAGCATCGCTACATCTTGATTTTCCATGAATTTTCTCTTTGACGTCAATTGCCATCCTAGAGAGAGAGTGAATCTTTCTTTCCCTCTGGCGAGCCGAGGATGGAGCCACTCCCTTCCCGGTTGTCCCCATTTCAAAGGTGCCTAGACACCTTCTTAGGAATCACTTCTCCTGGTAACCGGTATGTTCCCATCTGCCTTTCAGTGATCCCCCTCCCCTTTTGATGTTTCGTGTTCAATGATTTGTCCCAGTAAACCCATGTTCTCGCAGTACCAGGTATGTAAACCGGTTACTACTTTATTTTTCGAGGTCTTTCCGGTGCGTTTAACCAATAGCCCGCCATTCACTTCTGGTCCCCTTGTGTACTTCCCTCCTGATTTGAAACCTTCTTTTCCACACTTTGATTGATTGACCCGGTTATCTCGTAGCCTTAAACCTAATTGTCAACTTTACCATTTTGCGCTTCTGCATCATTTCGTCTGCCATTCCGGAAAGAATGGACTAGAATCCTTCTTGCTGGTTTTTTCCCTCTTTTTTTCATCTTTTTTTCGCCTGCTGACTGCCCTCTGTTGCAAACTTCCTCTGGCTTTCCTGTGTGTTTCGCTACCCTTCCCCTCCCTCCCTCATTCTTTCCTTTCCCCTCGCGGATGTCTACTTTTCAAACTTCTCCTTTCTGACCTTGCACACCCCTTTAGAGAGTCTGATACGTCTTCCTATTGTTTCACAATCTTGTGTATTACGTAAATGTGGAAAATGCACTTTGCTATGTTCGCCTCAACACCACAGTAATCTCTTCGCTTGGCGCTCACTCACTGTCAATTATGTACTTCACCTCTGAAATCGCTGTTGAGACGTGACAATTTAGGTCGGCTCACTCACTTCGCATGGTGACTTCTCGCAATGAAGGTCGGAACAGATTAAACATTTCGGAGGTGATAACCCGGGGAACCCATCGCCCAAGTTCTTAAGCACAAGTTTCACCCTGTAGTTTTACTTTTTTTCGTATCCAATCTTCGCTTGCTGTTTCCCTCCCCCCTTTTCAAGCAGTGTTTATTTCCTCATTGATACTTGCTCCCTACGAACCTCCCCACTGAATTCCGCTCCTTCTGTAAAGGACCGGTCGTCAAAAATGTTCTACCACTTGAGCAATTCCTCCCAACTGAGCGAAAGATTTATTATATTTTTTCCCTCCTAAGGGTTGCTTGTTGAGCCTAGATCTCCCATCCTATGTCTCTGCTCCCTGGTTGAGCTTTTCCGCCTCTCCCCGAGTACTTTTTTTTCACCGGTCTAAAGGAGGGATCTAAGGGAATGGAAGAGGAATTTTCTGAGTTTCCCTTTCTTTCTTTTCAGCCCACATTTCTCTCTTTTTTCCCCGTTCTTAACGGTGGATCGAAGATTTTCTCCTATCTTGCCACAGCCTTTTTTACAACCTGCGAAGGCAGTTGTCTGTGAGTTTGTTTTTCCCCAGTGGCGTCTTCTGCTCTGCGATTGCGAGATTTTCTATCATCATCGCTTAGTATCGGACCTCCCCTTGTCACGGCTCACAAAATCGGCCGACCCCTCTTCCCCCCTTGCCCATCAGTAGGGCTTCCCTCAATAGATTATGTGTATTGCACAACAAATACTGACCCCCTTAAAAGTGATGAGATAACACCCATGGAAGAGGTCGTCCTTCATCGGTTTTCTACCGTCTTCTTTCACTTTCTCTGAAATGTGCGTGCGTTTTTTTTTTTCTCCAGTAGGTATTTTCCGTCACTGTTTCTTCCCCCTCGACCCACTGATGTGATGAAACGGTAGCGAAACCCCCGGAACTTTCCTTCTCTAGTTGGTCCCTTTGGAGGCTTTACGAGCATTCACTCCTTCATTGCTGAAAAACCCTCCCCTCCTAAGGGATTTAGGCCATTCTTGTCCTTAAGCGTCGCGACCCCATGAAGATATATGACCATCTCCCTTTTTTTAAAGTTAGGAATTTTCAGCTCCTATATGAGACACCTTCTCTCATCGCCCCTTTTTTCCCGTATTGTCCACCTCATTGGATTCAGAGATCTTACTTTCCGAAAGGTTCATTCCGCATGGGTGTTCGAACCCCTTCTCGTCCCTCTCACGCTGCTCTCTTAAGGCGTTTTCCCCACTCTCCTCTTTTCTTAGTGGAAACGTTTCAGGCCCATTGCAACGAAAAATCCACTCGTGAAGGAAGTCGCCCCTATCCCAGTACCAGTTTACCATTTTGTTTACCTTCTTTTTTAAGCTCTATATGAGCAGAAAAAATGTGTTGGTCGTCCCCCGAGATTGGGGTCCCTCCTATTGGGCACTTCGCCCCTTTCATTCTGAAATCGGTCCCTTTCGAGCTCCATAAGGAACCCGTGACTTTATTCATTGCCTTCAGATAGCGCTTGCGTGGAGCTCTCCTCCCTCTAAGCTGTGATCCCTAGACGACCCTTCTCTTTCTTCCATCCAGCTTTTTCCGCTCCAACTCTCACGAAAGACGCCAAGTCCGGTACCTGCCGTTTGGGAGAACTATTCATCCCAATTTACTGACCAGTTATCAGGATATCCTGATTCATTCAACGTCTCGAGAGGGCCCTGGGGTCCGTACTTAAACACCCCGGAGATTCCCTCTCCCATCTCTTTAACGACTGTCCCAGCAAGTCAAGTCTCTTTCATCCAACCGCGTCCACTCTAGCAATGGATAAGATATTTTCTTCTTCCCCCTTTTTTCTAGCTTCTGAGAGCGATCAGGGATCCGTCTGCAGTCTCCGTATGCTGTCGAAGTAAGTCTCTTTTAGGTCTCTGGCCCACTTTACTGGGATCGTGCCGGTCATTCCCCCATCTTTTTGGGTCCTCCTGCGGCATCCCCAAGGGGACCCTCTTGACTTCCAACCCCAGGTACTTCCAATTCGATTTCCTCGATTTAGATATCGCATGGCATAACTCCCGTTACTACCTTTTTCTTTGCTCCATTACCCTCCTCCCCCTTTCCTGGTTCCTATTACCCTCCACCGCGTGAAGCAGTTTTTTCTTTGAGAGATGCCCTCCCTTCCCTCACCGTCGTGGTCGATATTACGAGCCTTCCCAATGATCTCTTCCCTATCTTGGCGTCAATCCCTCTCTTTCCTTCTCAGACTGGCCAGAGCCCCCCTATCATTCTCGAGAATCCTTCTTTAAGTCGAGTCTGTATTGAGAATCGATCCAATCCGCTTCTCCCTATTTATGGCCTACCCTCTTTTTCTCTTCCGAAATTCAATTTTTCCAAATCGCGAGTTTTTGAGGCTCCTCCCAAATTTGCTCATAGGCCTCCTTCTGAGAGAGATTTCAGAGGAAAGCTATAATTAGATGTCCCACCCTCTCTGCATGATTTGTCGCGGTGAGCACTGTTCACCTTACTAGTTGGGATAATATCCCTTCTGCCTCGAAATTAGTTCTACGCCGCAAAAAATTCTTTTCCGGTTATTTCTCCTTGCTCTTTATTTTCCCTTTCCAACTCTGGAATTCGGGGCCTCATTTCTCCTTTTTCGTGATTCTGTCTCACCCCCAGGAGCGAAGGTCCTATTTTGCGCTGGGGAGGTCTTATTTGCTGGAACGGAGACTCTCTCTCTCTGCTTTCCTTTCAATCGCTGCCGGTTTGTAGTACGCTTCATTTTCAAATGAGACACCTGGACGCATGCGATCTATCCTAGAACTGCTCTCTTTTTCTTCTAGGTTGATTTTTTTTTTTCTTTACTGTGCTTCGGGCATTAGATGTTGTCACCGTCTCTGTTCGCCTTCTTCTTTCGTAGCTAGAGTCAAAGATCATTAATTTCTGACCCCCACCTTTTCTTTACAGCTTCCCGGCATTATTCTCACATTCCACCTTCGTCGTGAGATGATCCCCATTTCTTTAAGGAGAAATGCCCTCTATTTCTTTCTATATTTTACCACTTTTTGTGTGAGAGAGATCGAGCGTCCTCTCCGACCTCAAATGGAGATTTTTCCCCATCCGTCCGTCGAGTTCAGCGTCTTCCTTCAGTTCTCTAATAATGTCCGTGCCCCAGGTTCCACCTTTTTGGGTCGAGAAAGCCTTATCTGTCAGTGACAGCTGAGCGACGCCAGCGCCTGCCCATCAAATAAAAGCTCTTCCAACACCTTGCTGCCGTTCCTGACCCCCGTCTTCAACATCCCCGTCCAGTAGGCCAACCTCTATTACCAGTCATAGCTATTCTCTTCCCGGAGGTTGGGTGTTACCAGATCCAGCCCTCGCGCTCTTTCCTGACGTTCCACACTAACTTCCCGTAGCGATCACCTACTACCTCCTTTTCACCTTTCACTTTCTGGTTATCCCCTCCGGGACCGTGAAATGGACGTCCAGCAGTGAATGTTCCAAAAACATTAGTCCTACTGGTCCTCTCATCGCGAGTGCGCCCTTCACACCCATCTTTTTTTATAAGAACAAGTCCTTCGGTTTCCGATTTGATCAAAGCAGGTCAGAACACTTCCTTAATTGAATCCCTTTCCCTCCCCCCAGCATGTTCGACTTCTTTTTTCGATTTAGCTTCCTGAACTCTCCGTAAATTACTCAAATTTTTTTTCGATAGCAACCCTTACTACTCGCTGGTTTAATTCTCTTATTAACCGTCGCCCTCCATCTTACGGCAATGATTTATCTTCCCACTTTCTCAATTCGGCCTTTTTGCTTCTACCTCTCTTCCTGTCTGCTCGTCGTCTATAAAATTTGGCGCTGGCAGCATCTGGCGAGACAAGTGTTTTAGTACGCTCGTTGATCTTCCAGGACCGATGTTCTTGTTTTTTTTTGGATATAGGCGGACGCCTCCTCGGTAAGAGATTTCTTCTGCACACCTCCAGCTTCCGCGCGCTCTTTTTCCTTCGAAAACCCGCTTTTCCCTCCCCCTTTGAGGGGGCTTATTCTATCCCTTTTTAGCATGAGATAGCGCTCTATGCATCGGAGAATTGTCCTTTACGGTCTTTTTTATTCGGATTGTCCCTCTGGCCGATAGACACCACCCCTCCCTCTTTTCTCGTCTGCACGCAGACTCCTTCCGAAGACGGATCTTTTCCTTGCATGAGCGGCTGGATAACAACCCGAGCAATCTCCTCGCGCCTCGTAATTTTCTCAGCCCGAAAGTCCGTTTCCTCTCTGCTCCCTTGAAAGAGCTCCCTTACGCGGATCTGTGGGAACCTGATTTGTGATTCGAGGCTTCTCTTTGCCAAACCCACCAACCTTCACCAAGTGACTTACTCCCCCGTGATCTGCCCCAAACCGTTCGAGGAAAGGGGTTGATTTAAGATGAGACCTATACTCCTTCCGTTCTTTCTCTTTTAACTCTTTTTCTCCCTTTGTCCGATCGACGTGGGGTTCGTCTGGACAATTTCTTTCGATATAAGACAACGATCACCGATAACCTCTTTCGTAGGCTAACTTACGCGAGATGCGGTTACTTAATTTGCAAGATAGCTCCTCTCCTATAGGAGAGGAATTGACCCCATGTGCTTTCCCCAGCAAATCGTGTTGCCGAGATATATTTTCCACAATGCCTCCCTGAGTTATCAGATTTACTGCTTTGTAAACGGTACTTATTCCCCCACCTTTCGGTTTACTGTTATGTCGGTGCATGTTGTCCTGTTAAGAAGTTTTTGCTCTTCGGTGTCTACAACGACGGTTAATCTTCATCCTTTTTCCCCTATTGCGTCTCCCCATTAGCGCATGAATTTTCGCCGTCGCACTGACAGAATCTTTCCTCCAAAGCTTGACACCGGGAACCCCTTTTCTTCTAACCGGCTTCTTCTTATGACAGCATCCCCTTTTCAATTCGGTTTTCCATTTTTCTGCTCAGAAGATTCTTACCTAATCACTTAGTATGTCTTTTTGGAAGCTCTTCCTCGTTGAGTTCTTGTACCCTCCTTGGGCCATCCCGATTTAGACTTTTTTTCTACGTTTTCATCCCCCTTCCTCTCACTGTTGTCTTTTTTCCTTGATTGATTCAAAAGTGAAGTTCACAAAAAATTACCGTCCTCAGATTTTTTTCCCTCTTCCTCCCTCCCCGAGCCTATTTTTGTATCTCTCTTCCCCCCTTCTTGTTGATCGCTCAGGGCCATCTCTTTTTCTCCACCACCTCCTTCATTTTGGTTTGGTCTCTCCCCTAAAGCTTACACCATATTTCTTGGCCGAGTGAATCTCCGCTGACCCTTTCTCCCTTCCTGTCCTCTCCTCTTCTTCCCTCAATTTTCTGTCAATATCCTCCCGTTCCCCCCACCCGGCCACCTTTCACGCCAGTCAGTTTCACACTGCTGCGAAGATCCGTCCACCTTCCCCTATTTTCCCACAGTGGGTGGGTTTACAATGAACTTTACATTAACTTTCTCATTTGACTGTGCCTCCCTAACGACCGGTTAGCCCTTCTTAGACTCCTTGATTTCGGTTATACACCCTTTCCTCCTTCCCGGCCAAAGGCCTTTCACACCTAGCGAGAAAATTGATCTCCTCTCTTTCATCTGTTTTTTTTTTGTTGAGACTGAGATGAATCAGATAGTGCTCCCGTTTTGATTTTTGTGAGCCCCCTCGAACTGTCTGTCGAGACGGTGATGAACGTCTTACAGCTTCTCTTACTTTTGCCCAATTTTTATGTTGAGTGGTCAAAGTATCAGCTTATCGCTTGGACCCCTTTCTTACCGGTTTTCGATGTTGAGCGTCCACCCTTTTTTTCTTATCTTTTTGACATGATGCGTAAGGGCGTGTGTAAAGCTCTTTTTTTCACCTTTGTCTACAGACTTTTATCTCTCTTCAGTTTCGGCTTCCTCTTCTTATCCCCCTTAAAATTCACGTCTTCAAAGCTTCTTCTCGTTCCCCTTTTCCAAAGGGCCACCCTTTCTGGAAATCTTTTTTGCTTCCCCATTCGCGAATACTGGTGTGCTCCCCATGTGTTGAAATTTCGTATCCGACATGGGTACTGGATTAAATATTTGCCGTTTAAAAATCGTCTACATCTGGTGTGCTGATCTTTGTCCTAAATGAAGGAACCCCTCTTCTTCTCCAGCGTCAATGTTGAAGGGCCTTTCCCCTACTTTTAGTCTTCTCTCTCCCGGGTGAGCGACCCCAAAAACGGTCTCCCCGTGCGCCTCTATGACCCGCCGGAGGTGTCCCGAGCAAGCCTCCATCCGCTTCCGCCTTTCCCCCCCCTCTTCCCTAAGGTTCTTCTATTTTCCCTTTTTCTTCAGCGGGAGTCCCGTTCCATGAAATTTTTAGAGCCTACTCCGTTACTTTTCTGTCATTTTCAAACGGTATCAGCACATGGTCTCTAGGGGCCCAAACTCCTCGGATCCTCAGTCCTATGAAGGTGGACCCTACACCTCCTTCCTTAATGTACTCCCCCATGAGCCTTCTGAACGTGATTATAACTGAAACCCGTCTTTTCTTCCAGGACCTTCCCTTTTTTCTTTTTCAAGCTGACTACTAGTTCCACTTTTTTCCTTCTGGACCCAAATTGCCCCCAGAAATTCCCCGCGAAGGCCAGGTTTTGCAATCAGGACTTCCCAAGCCTGTGGTAAATTTTTACCGCTAGTCTTTATATCCCTCTTGCGCTTTGCGGCAACGCCTTTTCTTTGGCTCCCCCTTTCCCTCTTTTTTCTCCTTCGCCAGCGTCCCCTCTTACTCGTTTTCTTCTTCCTTTTCCATTGAGTCCAGCAGCTCTCCTTACCTTTCCATCACAACCCTCTTGTCTATTTTCGTGCTTCTCCAAAAGGTGTTTTTCCGAACCACTTAGTTGCTCAAGGCCCCTCTGTATCCTCACCCTTCCTCTCTTTTGGTCCCTTGATCTCCGGGACGACTTGGGCTCTCTTCCCCAAAATTCCCTTTTTCTCCCCCCAGGTTTCGATCTCCTCTTTAATCACTTTTCTTGGCTTTGTCATTGGTGTCGGGTTGTTTTTTCCCAATGAGCCCTTCCCCTTCATTCAGTCGTTTACCACAGATATTGCAAGTCTTCCCATCCCCATTTTAAGCGCTTGAGGCAAACTCTTCTGAGAACCTTGTCACTTCGTTTCGGTGTACCTCTTATCGAGGCGCGGAGCGCTTGTCTCCAGACCGTATCCCCTCTTTAGGTTCCCTCGGTGTCTACGGTCCTCTTTCTTGCCCCCTGGAAACGGAAACGCTTTTTGGGGTCTGCTCGGTCCGGTTTGTTCACTCAATAAAAAGTTATCTTTTCCCCTTTGCATGCGGCAGGTCTGAGGCTACCTCACGGGATGTCACCTGTTTCGTTCTTTTTCCCCTTTTCCCAAAGACTTTCTCTTTTTAAAATAGTTTCTCCTCCCTGGAACTTGGCGGTTTTCTTTTCTCCCGAGCAAGAACCATTCTTTTGACACGATTCATTCTTGCTCGATATCAAACCTCCTTCGGGACAGTATCCCTCCCTTCCTCTTTGTTTTTTTTTCCCAAACCGCCAGAGGCCCCCTCCCCTTCCATTTCTGAGAATCCTCCCCTTTGAATAGAGTAGCCAATGCTGAGATGAGAAATTTCCCGCTTCCCGCGTTTCCCCTCTGTCTGGCCTTCCTCTCTTCAGAATTGCAGACGCAAACCTCCAGCGAGTGTAGTTTGCCAATCGCCACCCTTTTCTCCGTTGACACTTTTTTGATGTCTTGAAAGCTTATATAGCCATAGGACACATGATTTCTTCTCCTGAAGTCTTGAATTTCTGACCTGCTTTTGGTCGCGGCCTGTTCTTTCCTTTCCCCAACCAATTTTTTTGGTCTTCTTCGAATAGCGTGTCCGTTTTTAAAAGTTCTTCCATCCTGTTTCCCTCCTCTTGGTAAGGGTCCCCTTTCTACTGTTCAGTCGATGCACCCCCCACAAGGAATTTTTTATTTTTGTCGAGGGGGATGTTTTTCTTTTCTCTATACGGGGTTCATTTTAGGTGGGCGCCCCTCCTCTGAGTCCAGAGCGGGCGTCACTCTTTTCTGTTTCCAGGAGCATCAACCCTTTCCGTCCTTAGATGCTCTAGCAAATTGTCATACTGTTGTCTTGTTTTCCCTTTGGTTTTTTGTGTAAGTCTGAGTTACTCAGCCAATTTGGTATTGATGGTCGCTTGGAGTGGCGGTCGGACTCAGCTGATCACCGAATGAACCCCCCCGTCTCTATCAACCCCCCCTTTTCCCGCACCTTCACTTCTTTGATTCCCCTCTGACACTTGCGTCATGTTATTGACTCTTCTTCGGCTCCTTTTAGGCCTCTTTTTTTTTTTTTCTTTTTTT
>Ga0179591_1251678_pt1 | contig 10835 bp, 11 predicted proteins | sample CZOMad2_1_08_16f_FD_182891 | JGI IMG/M metagenome (GOLD analysis project Ga0179591, IMG submission 182891) | Vadose zone soil fungal communities from Angelo Coast Range Reserve, California, USA - CZOMad2_1_08_16fungal (PacBio error correction) | ecosystem: Environmental > Terrestrial > Soil >... | reverse complement strand
GTTCCCCCTCTCATCCTGCGGACCTCTTGAAACGTGTAGACAGCCTCTTTCCTTCTTCTCGACGTGCAGTCTCTCACACATCTTCTTCCAAAGTGGAGACGGGCCAAACGTTCTCTCTGCCCGCACCTTCCTGTTTCTTTTTTTTCAAATTTGACCTCCCCCTGCTTCTTTTTCTTTTTCCCGTTCGGGTGGTTCTTTTCCCCCCTCCCCTACCAACAGTTCATCTTTTTGCCCCCCCCCCCCCCCGTGCCCAGAACACGTCTCCTCTTATTTTTTTTTTTGCTCTATTTTTCGTTTATTCTTTGTAAGTCTCTGATGGTGACAAGAACTTCTCGCTGACACCTTTCCCGTCATCTCCTGACTTTCCAATGAATTTTCCTCTTTTATACTATGTTTCTTTTTCGGCTTTCTTAACTCCTCTCTTTCTGGTTTTTCTTTCTTCGCAGAGATTTTTTGCTCCCGGGGACTGCAGATGCCTTCTCCTACTGCGCCCATGTCTTCCGTGAGCCGATTATCTGTTCAATGATTTTTTTTTTTTTATGCGCCTTGTGGTCACCTTTTCTTGTTGTGCGTACGACCCCTTCCTTCTTGAAGTTGAATATGGTAGGATCTCCCTGACGGCAACTCTTTCTTTGGGAGGTCTTTTTACAGGTTTCTGTCATGGGAACCGATGCTTCGGTTTTCCCTGGCTGAGGCTTCTCTCTGTCCGTCAAAGTGTCCGTTCCGTCTTTGTTTTCCCAAGCCGTGAGATCTTCCCAACTTTAGTGTGCACAGTCCTCGTTGAATTACCCTTTTTTCTCATTTTAATTATTGGTTACCTTCAGTGATATTTTACCTAATCTTACAAGTTGCTCCCCCTCCCCCCCACATTACTGGTTCCTCCCATGCCCCCAAGGTAGGACTCCCCCCATCCCCGAAGGTCACTCCTCTGCTGCAGTTTGCCCCACCACCTGCTTCTTGCGTGTACCGCTTTCTATTTTTTCTGGTGTACCATCTGCCTCCTCCTGATGATTACTCGACATCCCTAGTTGCACCTCTCCCTAGGACAAGCTTCTGCCTTTTGCTGACGTTCACAACTGGTACTCTCTCCGGAGCTGCCCCATATGAACCCGTCTAAGTTTACTTTTGACACCAGCTTCTTCCTTATCATACACTGAACTCCCCTCCGTATCGAGCCTTTCCACGTACGATCCATTCGCTGATTTTGATTTACCGCTCAGCGTCCCCCCTTCCCTCTTCACTTTGAGAAAGAGTCTAGTGGATCCTCTCGGTCACTTCCCATTACTTAAGGGCCACTTCGAAAGACGATTTTTTTTTTCCTCTTTCAATCGCACTTCTTCTCCTTCATTCCCTGGATACCGAGCCCCCCCCCCCCCCCCCCGTCACGTAGAACGTTTCTCTGTTTTCTTTCTATTTTTCTTTTGTTTTTTATTCTTCTGAAAAACCTTCCTGGAGATTTCATACCCTCCTTCGATCCCGCATTCTCCTAAGCGCTTCTTCCCTTTTTTTTTTTTCCTTTCTCCCTTTTTTCTTATAGGTAACAGACGCTCGTCGATGTTTACAGCCCATACTCCGTTCAGTTTTATTCGACCGGGAATACCGATGTAACTGCTCTTTTTCTTCCAATTTTATCACCTCCTTGCCAATTTTAAAATCGCTTTCCAGCCCCCCTTTCTCTCCCCCCTTTTCTGAACCATCGCGTCATTTTTCTTTGTCCCTATTGCCGAATTAGAATCCTTCACGTTCTTTCTTACAGCAGTTAGAAATGAACCCCCTGTTTTTCCTGCGCTTGTACAACTCCTCTCATTTGATTAAAATCAGGCAGGACCCCTGAAAGTTAGCTGATTCTCATCTTTTTAATGTCATTGTTAAGCACTACAGAGGAGTGACTCATTCCAAGACTCAGGAGCAAGCCTTTTTTCCTCGTTCCGACACTGAAATTGCTGATAGACTTCTCTCTGATCTCCAAGCGGCCTTTTCTGAGGATTTTCTTTCCCATCCCGCCTCTCTAAATTCTACTTTCCCCTTACTCTCTTTCCCTATCCCTTCTGGTGTTGTGGAGAGATCCCTTCTTCTTCTTTCTTCCTCTGTCTGATTGGTTTTTCTCCAACTTAAGTAAAACCGTGGATGATTTTTCTGTCGTTCCACGGATCACCGGTGGTTCATTTCTTTTTTGCTTTTTCAAGGAGGTAGGCATCGACGACTCGTTTTTCTTTTTTCTGAAAAGTTTCGTCTAAGTTGACCTTTTTTCTTCAGTTCCTTCCAAGCCTTTGTGTGACTTTTCCACATAGCTCGGTCCAGCAGTCCACCCCTCATTTCCCCCCCAGTTAGAAGGCGGATTGAATCTTTCCTAATTTTCTGACCTCAGACAATCTTCCCCTCTTTTTTGTGCTTCTACTTGTTTTGATACCTTCCATGTCGTTTGGTCCCACACGTCTCAATTCAGATGTGACAATTGAAAGAGATTGTAGTGGGTGATCTTCTCTAGCAGAACGGCTTTCTAATTTAGGCGTCGTTTTTTTTTTATCCTCTCCTTTTTTTCTTATTGACCACCTGAGTGATTTCCTTCCCCTCCTCGGCGATTTACTTCGTTTCCCGTATCGTACCTGTCCCCCTCGTTATATTCCTTCCTCCCTCTCCAGATGGAGGTTAAATTTTCCTACTTCCCTCTGCCCAGACTTTTTACCTTTAACTGTCTCTTTCGTGAGCCCCTTTCCGTTATCCCTACAGGTCTCTCTTCCCCTACTCATGGAGTGATTTGTCCCCCCGTCTCTTTTTTTCCTGATCACTGTGTGCTCTTCCGTCGGGCGCGATTATAAGTTTTCCGGAGCTGTTCTGGTCATGTCCTTCTGTTTCCCATTTGAAGTAGTTTCTCTTTTCTCCAGCGAATCTTTTCGTTTGACAGATGAACGATATTTTCCTCTACCCCTTGCACGACAAGGTCATTTTCCTTTTCCTATTTTCTTTAAAAGTCGGTGAGTTTTTCGCTAAGCAAGGCCATCTGTAAAAGCCCCCCTTTCCGCAGCAAAATCCTTTTCCTTTCCCCCCCGGCTTATGTTGCCGTCCCTTTTGCTTGCCTGCCTGATTTTACGTTTTCTTGTCCTTTGTGCCTTTTGCGCCTGGCTGCACACCCTTCCTGCTTCACTAAGAAGGCTACGACTCCCACCCCCTCTTTGCTATCTCGTCTGTGTGTCTTTGTCCCTTGTACAGCTCACGCTGGAGCGCCTCGCTCGAAGGAAAGTCCTTCCTCCCACTCCGGACTAGACGTACCATGGCCTTGCTTGGGTCAACACACAGCTACTGTCCCCCTCTAGCATTCCTTTCCTCCTCTTCCGATGTTAGTCCCCCTCCATTCTTCGTATGAGTCCTTGTGTAGGTCCCATCCTTCCGGCTGGGTTCTGCACGTTTTCGTTTTTCAAGAGGATCCTTTGATTTTTTTTTTTTCGTGACTTTTTTTTTTTTCCCATTTACGCAGAGAGGATTTCTTGCCGCCTTGAAGCGCTAAGTCATTTGGACGTCGTCCGCGTCTTGCCGGTACGCGTTTTTTTCCGAAAGTCGACGTCTGGATCAGAAGTTTTCCCTGCATTTGCTCTCAGGAATTTGCAATAAGCCGTTACAACCCTGGACGATCGTACCTTTTTCAGCCCTGCGTGATCTTTTTCTTATGGTGACAACCTCTTCCAGTTTTTTGTTGTGAGTTTCCCCTCTTTCTCCCGCTCCGCAGAATTCCCTTGTCCAGGGTAAGACACCTTACGGCTTCTTTCTTGAACCTTCATGGTCCCTGCTGATGGACACCCCCAGGAGCCTCCTCTAATTCTCTTGGCTACCTGGTGTTTTGATGCGCTCCTTCCCTCGGGAGGCTCTTCTCCCTACGGCGTTCGTGACTTTGGCCTTTTCGACTTTATTCACTTCCCCTTCTTGGTCCTTTTTAGTCTCTTTCCGATTCTCTCTGTTTTCACTATTCCCACTCCCTGGCCATGCCATTTCCCCCTGTTTTCCATGTTATTTTTTTTTTCCCGCGGCTTCCGTCCTGGTTTTTCTTCTGTACAACCCCTTTCTTTTTTACCCGGTTTCCCAAACTGCCGTATTTGCTTTCCCCAAGCGACCTTGCCCCCTTCCCATTCCCCCTTGCAATATTCTCTTTTTCTCTTGTTCCGGAACTCTCGGTTAGTCTTCGCACGACCCCAATCTGACGGTGATGTCCTCTTGGAGCGTTTTTTGCCTACACCTTTCCGACCACTTTTCACTTCCGGAGATCGTTTCCGATCTCTTTCGGACCCTTGGCGGTGCATTTTCTTTCTCTGTCCTTTCCAGCGTCATAAGACTTTCAACCTCTGGGATTTAGTTGGCGTAAAGTTTGGTCTGTTTTGACAATTTCCGTGCGCAATCTGCCCTTCTTTCTTTCTTTCTGTCTGAATCCCTCCGCTGTGACGCGCTTCTTGACTTTTTTCTCTGTCACCCGGGGCTTTCCCCTTCTCGCCACGACACTTTTCCCCTTTCAAGAAACGTAGTCTCCGTCCTTCTTCCCCTTTTTACTTTCCACATTCATGCTTCTACCTCCTTTCTACATATAACGCTCGCGCTCGTAGGGTGGGATGGTGGCCGAGTGCTTTTTGCGCTCCTCACTTTCTTGTTTCCCGTCGGACTCGGGCTTTTTTGGAAATTATTGTTGCATTTTCTTTTCTTTTCTTGCTCCCCCTCCTTCCCCAGTGATCGGTTTCTCTTGATTGTTGATCCGTCGATGCCGATTGCCAATGCACAATATCCGCTACGCTTGTTTTATTGCTTCCCCTCTCCGGTCTCTGACGCTCTCCCTCCCCGTGTCCGAAGAGTGTCTGTGTATCTGTTTTTGAAGCTGTGTCTCCTCTGGTATCTCCTCTCTTTCTGTGTGGTTTGGTACACGCACTCTCAGCTGGAACGTTCCCGCAATGAGCTCAACAATGATCTGGGATTTTCTTTCCCTACCCCCCCAGAGCCAGTTTTCTTTTAAGAATTAAAATGTCTCTTCATTCCTAGAAGTTTCCAGGATCCGCACCACTTCCCGTCCTCTCTAGGCAGGTGTCTCTTTTTTTTTCCCCCAGCACCCAACTGTAGATCTTTCCCTGAGGGGAGGAGCAAAACTCGAATTCCTTTTTTTTTAATACCTCCTGGTGTTGTTTTTATATCTCGCAGGTCTTTTTCCATTAGTTTGTGTCTAAAAGCTTCTGCCTTCCAGAACGTAGCTCTTTTTCTCGCTGTCTAATGGGTCGACACGTTTTCTCTCTCTTTCTTTTAGGTGTACCCTCGTGAAAGTCAGAATTTTTGCTTCCGGTCGTTCTTTGTTCGACCGAGTCCCTCCCACGGTAGAGATTTTCCCCAGTGCCACCCGGCTCACGTCTTCTTTTCTATTTCTTCATCTTAATAGTTTTTTTTTTTTGTCTGAAGAATAGGTCCTATTCTGTCTTGTCACCAACCCGGCAAGCTCTTTTAGTCTTTCTACGATCGCGGTTGCCGGCTTGAGGCATAATTAGCAGGCTACGATGTCCTCCGCTTGCTGCGGCGTGTCTTTCTCCCCCCATGCATTGGTCTCCCGAATGATAAAGAACTCTTTACCACCCCTCTTTTCCCGGTATTTCTTCTTTGTTTTCATTGTTGCAAGCGGATCCTCTTCCTCAAAACAGCTCTCCCACGAGTTCTTTCTCCCTGTTGTTGTCTAGCATTCAAGCAAACGTCCCCCCACCTTCACTTAGTTCATGTCATTCCTGCCCCCCTTGCAAACAGCAGACTCCCCTTCCCAACCCCAAATAAGTGATCTCCCCAGTTCTCTTACTCCCATTCCCTCCTAACCTCAGGAGCTCCCAGCCTCGGACCGTCTGTCCCGGTGTCTTACCCGGTTGCGTTAACCCAACTTATATGCCTTACTATTACCTCCTGTAATCCTCAATTATGTGCCACCGATTTGACCTCTTTCCTTTCATTCTACTTCCCCCCTCTCTTCGGTCAAGCCCCTATCTCGTTACAACTTCTAAAACTTTTGAGGAAGCTTCTCCCTTGCCCACGGGCTTTCTCGAAAGAAGTAAATACGTCTCCCCCTTGTTTTTTTTTTTTCTTCTTTGCAAAACCTTTCTGGTGCCCTCTTTTTTCCCTGTTTTGTTTTTCCTGCCCTCTCTTTCCAGGGCTCTTTAAATGTGTGCCTCTCTTAGTTTCCTTGCTCTTTCTAGAAAGACCTCCCCTGTCTAGATTTCCTCTCTCACAGTGCGAGTGCCCCCGATTTATTCTGGTCGGAAGACGCCACCAAGAAGCATGTCCCGCTCGCCGGTCGGTTTTGCGAATGCCCCTTCTTGCTTCCATTCTCTCTTCTCCTTTCCTTAGATCGGGAGATTTTCTCCATACAGTTTCCTCCCTAACCCAGGTTTTTTTATGGGTTTGACTCATGGATACAGTCACGCCCTTCTCTTCTACCTATTATTTCTGATAATGTAATCTTGTACCTGCTTCGTCTAGATGCGCGTTTTCTCTGTTCCCCAGATTTGTTTTCGGCCCCCCCTTTCTTTAGGCAAAGCGGTCCCCTTCTAGAAAAGTAGCAGTAGACGCCCTTCCCCGATCTCAAGGGGCCCGTCAATGTTTTTTTTACCATTAAGTCTTATTGTTGATCATTCTTCTCCGATCCTCAATGAGGAAGGTCAGCCCGCACCCTATGCCACTATATCCGTTCTTGTCACCTTAGAATTTCACTCTCCGCCCTGAACTACGGTGTCGGACTTTTCCCCCCCTATTTCTTCCCTTCTCGTTCGATTCCTTTTTTCTCTTTTCCCACCCCAACAACAGTCCCCCCTTGTACAAGTAAGACCCTCAACTTTCCATGTTCCTGTACCTCTTTTTTTATGTTTCCTTTGGTTTCATAGAGTGCTTCTTTCCCAACGTTTACATGGACGTTCCTTCACTTGCCAGTTTTCTAACCGACAGCCCCCTCTTGGTGTAACTCAACCAGGATTCAGCTCTCCTCCTCTCCCCGCAAGAGTCTATTCGCAAGGATGAAAAACGGTCGGAGGTATGAGTTTTCGACCACCTTCATCCAACCGCCCCCCTGCCGAGAAGACTGTTGAGCTTTTACTAATTCTTTTCCCGCGTCCCCTTCTCTTCTTTCCACGTTAACTGCGGGAAGCCTTTTCTTCCCAATACCTGTCCCTTTCGGACCCCCCTGCGTGGCCTTCAAAACTTTTCTTCTTCGAGGTGAGGCCTAAGGTGGTTGCGCTCCTTTCTTGGTGAGCTTTAGGACCAGATGTTTCTCACTTTTTTTCTATATCTGACTAGTTCATTATAGGTGTGCTTCGGGTTCACAACTTCGGCAACTTTTCTGTTTGGTATTTCTCCTCTGTCTTATTTTAGCAAGGACGTTCTCAGTGTGAATTTTTCTTTGTCAAGTTTAGCAGTGGACATTTCCAATTTGGAACCCCTCAGCAGCAATTTGCGGGCTCCATCCGCCTGGAATTGCCTACGGTTGTGTTTATCCTTCAGCATTGCGTTTCTCTCCCAACTCTCGTTATGGGGACGTCATTACCCCCGTGTTTCGCTCGGATCGGCTTTTGTTAATAGTGAACGAAGAGCCCCGAGTAGTTCCTTCTAGAAATCCTTTTTACCTTCCATAGTGCCCCTCTTCTAATAGGTGAACCTGATCTCTAGTGTTCCTCCGTCCGACCCCCATCATGCGACAATTTTCGGGGGACCTTTCAAGGAACAATTCGCATGCATTCTTACTGCGAACTTTTTTTTTTCCCAGTAATAGCTAAGAGACCAACGGCCCTCAGGGCTACCTCGAGACAGTTTCTCTCGTTTGCTCATCTGCTGAATCGTCCACTTGACGATGTGCGTTACTTCCCTTGGCAGCGACCGCTCATCGAATCCCCCCGCTTGTCCTTCACGGGAAATTTCCCGTCCTTATCCCTACGTTATTCTTCTCCTCATCCATCCGTACTTCTTTTTTCATTTATACAAAGATTGGACTTTTGTTTCTCTATTTTATAGGACTTTGAATGCCTCTCCTCCTTCAGTAAGATCTCCCTGACGTCATTATCTGCACTTTGACATCCCTATTACCCTTCCAGTTAGACAAATTGCGGTTCTTGCCTCTCTTCCTCGTTTTTCTTCCCCTTTTTTTCACGTACGACCATATGTTTTTCATTTGCGACTGGCCCCCCTCATTTGGCATCCTCCCTAATCTTATACACCACTTCACCGAAAGGCCTCCCTCACTTTTCACACATTCTATTTTCTCGTTCTGTTTTAAGTAGCGATTCTAACCTTCATCGGGAAGGCCGACTAAAACATCTCGCCTTTTACTTTCTGTTTTCCGTGAATTTTGGCAGGTCACCATTCCTACACTCGTTTCTTGGATCTTTTCTGAGTGACATCCTTATCCCAGTTTTGTCACCGGTTTGATCGTTCTTCTTGCTTTTTGATACTCGACAGACTCCCACAGAGGTTTCTCTTTCTTTTGCTTCTTAACCTCTGTCTCTTGTTTTTTCCCCTTTTTCCTCCCCCTCTTCCTCTCTTTTGAGACTTAACTTTAATTTTTGTTTGGTTTTTATCCTGACAGTTTACGACCTTTTTTCTCTCAAGGAGGAGCCAACTCCTTTTTTTCCATTCACCCATCGTGTCTATTTGGCTCTTTTTCTTCTTTCTTTCTTCCCGGAAGAGTTGAGGAGAAGATTTCTACATTTTCCTTTTTTCTGGCAATCACTCTAAGACGTTTTCTCCTTTCTTTTCGGGGCAATGCACTTTAGTCGCAAGAAAGTCGCTTCCTTCTCTGAGGCCCCGGGACCAGTTCTTCCCTTTCTTACATGTCCTCTGACCCTTTTCCTCCTCTCATGTTGAAAAATACCTTGGTCACATCAGGTCCCTCGTTCCCCTGTCGCGTCTCGGCATAGTCCCCTCTTCCAGTCTTCTTTTCTCCTCCTAGCTACGACTGCGTTGTCTCATTCAAAGGTTCTTCCAATGTCGTCACGAGTGACTTTCCCCTTCGGGATTTGTTCAAATGTTCGTTTTTCCTCCCTTCGATCAACTTTTACTTTCGTTTTTCGGTCTCGGCGCTTTTCAGTTTTCCAGTATATGCCCCCCACCCTGGACAAGGTCGGGTATACTCTCTAAAGTTAGGAATTTTCAGAGGCTTCCTGTGTTCCAATATGGAGACATTTCCTACGCCCTTGCGTCTCAGTAGCGGGGGGCGGGGGGTCCTTTTTCTCATTCAGGAGTGTCTTTGGGAAGATGCGACTTCTTTTGTATCCCCCTGATCTCTTTGAATGCATAATTTTTTTTTCTCCCTCCGGCTCGCTTCTGCAGCTTCCCTTTATGTTCTCTTCAACGTTCGGTTTTCTGTTCTACGCTGAGATAGGTCGCGTAGATCGCCTTTTCCTGTCACCTCTGCGTATTTTTTGGTTTCTCCGCAAATCTTGCTGGGACTTTTTTGTTCTCCACCGAGGGGGCAGGTGCCCTTTTTTCATTTCCTGGATGGCGCCCCCTGCTCCCCTCCTTTATATCTTGTGCTTTGTCCTTGTTTCCCCTAGGTCCTCGCGAATTTCCCTTATGTAAGAACATTTATTTCTCTTCCTCGCCTAGAGAGAGTAATTGTCCTCCCCTTTCTCCTGGTTCCTCGTGTCTTTTCGCTATTCTTAGTGAGGAGGCCCGGGGAATTTTCTCCTTCTCTTTTTCCCATTGGAAGGTCACTGACTTCAACTTTTTTTCATCCTTTTGACTTCGCCTCGCACGAAGCAAGTGAGTCTTCTTTTTCTGCTAGATGAGATCTTTACTCCTTCTTCCTTCGTCGGAGACCCTCTTTCGTCCTATTGTTTCCTAAGCGTTCTTTTCAGTGAAAGGACCGGTCTACCCCTCTTCCATGTCAATTTTTCCCCAACGCGCCTGCACGACTTTTTCACGCGAAGTGTCTCTGCTTTTCCATGTTCTTGAAGTGTGACACATCCTTTCCCCTTTCCCGACCTGTGGGTCTTGCCTTTTCTGGTTGACGGCACGGGTTGCACCTCCTTCCAAGGTATTGACTTTTTCTTAGGATAAGAGCTTGGAGCCCCCCTTTTCCCTTGTAAAGTTACTTTGCTTTTTTCCAGTTTGTTTGCGCTATCTTTTCCTCACAGGTCGAGTCTGCTCTCTCCCGTAGCTGTCTGGATCGAACTGGCCTTCGCATGTCGAGTCACTAATTTTTTGGAATCAGCTATAGCCCAACCCCCTTCCCTTCTAGGGATCATCCATTGATCTCTTTTTTCTTTGTGTCAAACAATTGTACAGTGGTGTTTGCTTCCGCTGTTTTTTGAACTCTTCAGTAAGACTCGTATCTCCTTAATTTTCTGACACCGCTCTTTGGATGTTATGGGCCGAGATTCCCATTTTTCGTAGTATTTGAACCCCCCTGTGTCTGGGAAACGCCCTTTCTTTTTAAGTTCTCTTCTTATCAAATAGTGCGTGTCAGAAAGGATTCGTCCGGGATTGCTTTTCCTGATAGTTCTCTTCCTGGTATCTCAGCTACAGCGACTCTCATTTTTGTTTCTCCCCGTTCCGCCCACGCTGCGCCTCGCATCAAGTCTTTTGCAGTCTTCTCTCTCCTGTATACGACGGGTGCTTTTTCAAGCTCTCATCCTTTTTCCACAAGGTCCTATGAGATTTTGGTTCCGGCCTGGAGATTGCCCTCAGCTCTTTCCTTCTATACAGCGGGCAAGATCGTAGACCTTTTCTCCTTTTTGTAAGATCGGCAGGTCTCCTCACTTTAAGGTGATGCTTTCTCCTCTTTTCTCGGTTGGCCCCTTGGGCAAATTTTCCACTTCCTATCATGATTTACTGGCTCTTCTTCA